>Ga0154838_1126_pt8 | contig 20393 bp, 19 predicted proteins | sample Rifle2008BG16ft_FD_116142 | JGI IMG/M metagenome (GOLD analysis project Ga0154838, IMG submission 116142) | Deltaproteobacteria bacterium RBG_16_48_10 | reverse complement strand
GTCGTTGATCTTTACCGGAAGTTCAAGAAGTTAGACGTGGAGATCGAGGAGAGCCAGCACCTCCTGGACAGCGAAGAGGATGAGGAAATGAAGCGGTTGGCTAAAGAGGAATTGGATCGGTTACTGGCCGAGAAAGAGAGGGTAGAAGGAGATCTGAGGTTCGTCCTTCTTCCAAAGGATCCCAATGATGAAAAGAACATCATCCTTGAGATCCGGGCAGGAACAGGAGGAGACGAAGCAGGACTCTTTGCCACAGACCTTTTTCGAATGTATGCCAAATTTGCCGAGAAGAATGGCTGGCGAATAGAGGTTTTGAGCCGCCATTATACGGGTGTAGGAGGGTTCAAAGAGGTGATTGCCCTCATTGAAGGGAAAGGGGTCTATAGCCATCTCAAGTTTGAAAGCGGCGTTCACCGTGTCCAGAGAGTTCCTGTCACAGAGTCTCAGGGCCGTATCCATACCTCGACCGTCACCGTGGCAATCCTTCCAGAAGCAGAGGAGGTTGAGGTTCAAATCGATCCCAATGATACCCGGGTCGACATCTTCCGATCCTCTGGACCAGGGGGTCAGAGCGTGAATACAACAGACTCTGCTGTTCGGATTACCCATATCCCCACTGGAATGGTCGTTTCCTGCCAGGATGAGAAGTCTCAACATAAGAATAAGGCCAAGGCGCTCAAAATCCTTCGGGCCAGGTTGATGGATAAGGCGAGACAGGAGAAACATCTGGAGATCTCCGAGAAGAGAAGACTCCAGGTTGGCACAGGAGAACGGAGCGAGCGTATTCGGACCTATAACTTCCCCCAAGGCAGGGTGACCGATCACCGAATCGGATTGACCCTCTATCGGCTGGAGGCTGTTCTTGAAGGGGACATGGATGAGATCATGGGGACCTTAACGACCCATTACCAGACAGAGGCGCTAAAGGGAAATTAGAAAAGGTAAGGCCGCGGGGGAGGGGTGAGGGGGTCTTATCAGGAGTGTAATCCTGAGCTTGTCGAAAGACGAAAAGCGGACGTAATAGGTTTTAAGAGATGACCGTAATGGACTCTTTGAATTGGGTGACCAACTGCTTTAGAAATCACGGGATCCAGAATTACCGGCTGAATGCAGAACTTCTTCTGGCTCGTTCCCTCAACCTCAGCCGGGAAGGGCTCTATATTCATCTCCAAGACCCCATTGGAGAAAAAGAAAAAAAGGTATTGGAGGAGTTCATGAAAAGGAGGATTTCGGGAGAACCTCTTCAATATATCCTGGGGCATCAAGAGTTCTGGTCGCTTGACCTTAAAGTCGATCCGAGGGTCCTCATCCCACGATCCGATACAGAGCTTTTGGTTGAACAGGCGCTCTCCGTCCTTTCAAAATTTTATATAGAAAAATCTCCCTCTGTTTTAGAGATCGGAACAGGAAGTGGCGCTCTTGCCATTGCTTTAGCCCGGGAGGTAGGAACGATCTTTTTGGTAGCCACCGATATCTCCAGAGAGGCCCTCGTTTTAGCGAAGCAGAACGCGCAAGATGCGTGCGTTTTAGAAAAGATCGCATTTGTTCAAGGAGACATCTTCAATCCCTTTCATCTTTTTGAAGGAAGGGAGCCTTTTGACCTGGTCCTTTCAAACCCTCCTTATATTGTCAGATCTGAGATTGGCAGATTGGCCAGAGAGGTGAAGGATTTTGAACCAGCCCATGCCCTCGATGGAGGAAAGGATGGAATGGATTTTCATCGGGCGATTATCTCCCAAAGTCCCAAGTATCTGCGAAGAGGGGGGTGGCTCCTCTTAGAGGTTGGCCAGGGTCAGGCCCAAGAGGTTTCCGAGATGGTAGAGAAGATTGGAAAATTTAACTCGGTCGAGCGGATCCGGGACCTTTCGGGGATAGAAAGGGTTGTCATGGCAAAAAAATAATATAGGTTATGGGAGAAAAAAGGTCGATCCGGCAAGAATGCTTCCAAAGTTTTATCAAGCGGATTGTTAAGATTTTATGGGCAATCGTCGCCATTTGAATAAAAAGACGGGGGCAAGGACTTTCAGCCCAGGGAGATTGCGCTCAGCGGTTTCCGCTATAAAGCTTTTCCAGCATCCCTGCCGGATCTCCAAAGGTCCCAAGGCTGAGAAGGTGTGAAACTATTGGAAGATGGGAGACCGAACAGGGGGTATCTCCAAAATCGTAGGATGCGGACATTGAAATTGTAAGGGTAACGAACCATCTTAACTTAGCTATCTTAGAGCGTTTTTTCATCCGTATCGTTGAACCTGAATAAGGTAGCCGCCCTACAATTTTTCCGATACTCCCTGTCCGGTCTGTGGATTTTGGGATTTTTTCACACCTTCTGAGGGGATACAATGGAGAGTAGAAAGCGGAAGGTCGAAGGGGGTTAAAACCACTTTCCACAATCGACTCTCCACTCTCGGGGATAGAGGTTTAAATGGATAAGATTGTCATTCGCGGCGGGGAGAGACTCATTGGAGAAGTTGAGGTGAGTGGATCAAAGAATGCCGTCCTTCCCATTTTTGTAGCCAGCCTGCTTGCCGAAGGAAAAAACCTTTTCCATAAAGTCCCCAACCTGATGGATGTACGGACGGCCATCAGGGTTCTAAACAATCTTGGAGTGAAGGTTTGGAAAGAGGGCGAATCTTACAGGATTGATGCGGCCGATATCTCAAATTATGAGGCCCCCTATGACCTGGTGAAGACGATGAGGGCTTCCATCCTCGTCTTAGGTCCTCTTGTCGCTCGAATGGGAAAGGCCAGGGTTTCTCTTCCAGGAGGATGCGCCATTGGAGCAAGGCCAGTCAACCTCCATCTCATGGGGCTGGAAGCCTTGGGAGCCAAGATCGAGATCCGTCATGGGTATATTGAGGCAGAGGCGCATGGATTAAAAGGTGCCTCGATCACCCTTGATATTCCAACAGTAACAGGAACGGAGAACCTCATGATGGCAGCCGTCATGGCCAAAGGGAGGACGACCCTGCAGAATGCAGCCATGGAACCAGAGGTGGTCGAATTAGCTGAGGTTTTGAATAAAATGGGTGCAAGGATCAAAGGAGCAGGGACGAGTGTGATCGAAATCGATGGGGTTAAATCCCTTCAGGCCACTGAACACACGGTGATTCCGGACCGGATCGAGGCTGGGACACTGATGGTTGCTGCGGGACTGACCCGTGGGAACATCAAAATCGTTAATTGTCCCCTTCACCACATGGAAACCATCATCAAAAAATTGCGAGAGTCTGGGATGGAGATTGACCCGGAGGGAGATGGAGTGAGAGTGGTCGGGAATCGAAGGATACGGAGTGTGGATGTGAAGACCCTTCCCTATCCTGGGTTTGCAACGGATATGCAGGCCCAATTCATGGTCTTGATGTCGCTGGCCAAGGGGTTGAGCGTCATCTCCGAAACCATCTTTGAGAACCGGTTCATCCATGTGAGTGAACTGATAAGAATGGGAGCGGATATCCGGATCGTCGGAAATTCTGCGATTATCCAAGGGGTAGAGCGCCTGAGTGGAGCTCCAGTCATGGCAAGCGACCTCAGAGCCAGTGCCTCCCTCATCCTGGCAGGGGCGGGTGCAGAAGGGGTAACGGAGGTCTCAAGGGTCTATCACTTGGATCGGGGTTATGAGGAGCTGGATAAAAAACTGGTTAAGCTCGGAGCCAATATCAAAAGGGTTAAAGAGGAGTAGATGTGAGATTTCTTCGACTGGGAGAAAAAGGATTTGACCCCTACCTTTCAGAAGTGGAGCGAAGAGTTGTTCGGGATCAATTTCGCCTCGAGAGAGGGGTTCGTTCTATCTTGGAGGAGGTAAGAAAGCGGGGAGACAAAGCCCTTCTTCAATATACCCGGGTTTTCGATGGTATTGAGCTTCCAATCGGCAAACTCCAATTGAAACCCGAGGAGATAACCCAGGCCTATACGAAAATCCCCAAAGAATTTTTGAGTACGTTAAAAAAGGCCGCTCGACGGATCCAGAGGTTCCATCAACTTTCCATTAAAAAATCATTGACAGAACTGATAGAAAAAGGCATCAGGCTCAGGCAGGTCACCAGGCCTCTTGAAAGGGTAGGAGTCTATGTCCCTGGTGGAAAGGCCTCCTATCCCTCGACCGTCCTCATGGCTGCGATCCCTGCAAGGGTAGCTGGAGTAAAAGAAATCTTCATCGTTACACCCCCTCATAGAGATGGAATCAGCCCTGCCATTCTTGTGGCTGCTGATTTGGCTGGGGTTGATCGAATCTTCCGCATAGGAGGGGTTCAGGCGATCGCTGCGCTTACCTACGGAACGGCTTCCGTTCCAAGAGTGGATAAGATCGTTGGACCGGGAAACCAATATGTTGCTACGGCCAAGCGATTGGTCTATGGAATCGTCGATATCGATATGGTGGCCGGGCCCAGTGAGATCGTGGTGGTCTCAGACGAAAAAACACCTCCATCCTTTGTGGCTGCAGACCTGATCTCCCAGGCTGAACACGATGAAATGGCTTTAGCGATTCTCATCACTCCTTCGGAAAAATTGGGAAGAGAGGTGAGGGAAGAAGTAAGGAGGCAGCTATTCTCCTTAAAAAGAAGCAGGATTGCTCAAGCGAGCCTCGATCGAAGAGGTGCAATCCTGATTGTGAAAGACCTCTATCAGGCCATTGAATTGGCCAACCGGATCGCGCCGGAACACCTGGAACTGGCCGTTTCAAAGCCCTTACCCCTGGCTAAAAGAGTAAAACATGCAGGAGCGGTCTTTCTTGGACCCCATACTCCTGAAGCGGTTGGAGATTATTTAGCCGGACCGAACCACATCCTCCCAACAGCAGGCACGGCTCGGTTCTCATCTCCTTTGGGTGTGGAGGATTTTGTCAAAAGGATCAATCACATCGGTTTTACGAAGAAGGCCTTAAGGTCTTTCGAAGAGGATATCAAAAGATTTACGGAATGGGAAGGATTAGAAGGCCACTTTCAAGCGGTCCAGAAGAGGATACAGAGAAGATGACAAGACATCGACAGGCAGAGGTGAGGCGGAAGACGAAGGAGACAGAGGTTGTTTTAAAAATTGACCTGGATGGATCCGGCCAGTATTCAATTCACACGGGCATCCCCTTTCTCGATCACATGCTAAGCCTTTTTGCTCATAACAGCAATCTAGACCTCTCCATTCAAGCCAAGGGCGATCTTCACGTTGACCACCATCACACCGTAGAGGATGTGGGCATCTGCTTGGGAGAGGGGATCCGAAAGGCCTTAGGAGAAGCGAAAGGGATTAACCGATACGGGATGGCCTTCACCCCAATGGATGAGACCCTGGCTTCCATTGCGTTAGATCTCTCCATGAGGCCCTGCCTCGTTTATAATGTGAAATTGAGAAGGGCTAAAATTGGAACCTTCGATCTCGAATTGGTGGAGGAATTCTTCAGAGCTCTATGCAACCACGGGAGGATCACCCTTCACATCAATCTCCTTTACGGCAGGAACAGTCATCATAGGGTTGAGGCCATATTCAAAGGATTTGGGAGGGCCTTGAAAGGTGCACTCGCTTTCGATCCAAGATCTTCTCAAGTGCCTTCAACGAAGGGGGTTTTATGAAACAAAAGGGGTTCAAGGGGGTCTAGGATTCAAGTGATCGAGGGGGAAATTCTTATGGGTAAAAGACTGGAACCCATGAACCCTTGAATCCTTGAACCCGCTATCAACAACTCTATAAGGGAGGAATGATGAATCCCAGGATTGTGATTGTTGATTACGGAATGGGAAACCTCAGAAATGTGCAGAGGGGGTTTGAGAAGGTTGGGTTTGAGGCCAAAGTGACTCGAAGCAAGAAGGATATCGATGGAGCCTCAGGAATCATCCTGCCAGGAGTGGGGGCTTTTAAAGACTGCATGGTCAATCTGGATAAATATCATCTTATTGAACCCATTCTCCGATCCGTAGAGAAGGGGAAGCCCTATTTTGGCATTTGCCTTGGTCTTCAGATCCTTTTTTCTGAAGGTGAGGAATTTGGGCTTCATAAAGGGTTGGATATCATAAAAGGGAAAGTGGTGAGATTCAGACCCGATCCGGAACATAAAGTCCCTCATATGGGCTGGAACACGATCGAAATGGAAGGCGAGATTCCGATGCTTCAAGGGATCCGGAGCGGAGATTTTTTCTATTTTGTCCATTCTTATTATGTCGTTCCCGAAAAGAATGAATGGATTGCAACAACGACCCATTATGGGACACCTTTTGTATCGAGTATCTGGAAAGATAACCTCTTCGCCACTCAGTTTCATCCCGAGAAGAGCCAAGAGAAGGGGTTGAAGATCTTGGAGGCCTTTGCAAAAACGATTTAAGGAGTGATGAATGAGCGAAGTCCAGGTTGGAGAGATTCGAATTGGAAGAGGAAATCCATTGATTTTGATTGGAGGCCCCTGCGTGATTGAGAGCGAAGAAAATGCACTCGATACCGCAAAGGAACTAAAGAAGATCTGTTCAACCCTGAAGATCCCTTACATCTTTAAGGCCTCCTATGAAAAAGATAATCGGGGCTCAGAAAAATCCTACAAAGGCCCAGGGCTTAAAGAAGGTCTAAGAATCCTTGCCAAGGTGAAAGCAGAAGTTGGTGTTCCTGTCCTCTCAGATATCCACCGAATAGAGGATGTGGAATCAGCGAAGGAGGTTTTGGATATACTTCAGGTTCCTGCCTTTCTGTGTCAGCAGACAAGCCTTCTCTTGAAAGTGGGCGGATCAGGAAAACCGGTCAATATCAAAAAGGGACAGTTTATTGCTCCAGAAAGCATGGCTGGGGCTGTTAAAAAGATTTACAGTACCGGGAATCGTCAAGTCTTTTTGACAGAGCGTGGAACCTGTTTCGGGTATAATAAATTGATCTCTGACTTCTGTTCCATCCCCATCATGCAGGAGACGGGTTGTCCTGTTATCTTCGATGCGACTCATGTTGTCCGAAATTACGGCATTCCAAGCGAGGATCCTAAAGGAGGGAGTCCTCAGTTTGTTCCGCATCTCTCAAGGGCAGCAGTCGCTGTGGGCTGTAATGGTCTGTTCCTCGAGACGCATCCAGAACCGCGGCAAGCCCTCTGTGATGCCTCCAGCATGATTCCTCTTCATGAAATGAAGGAACTTTTGCGGCAGGCCAAGACCCTTCATGATATCATAAGGGAATGGGGAATCGGTTAGGTAGCACAGCGCGGAGCGCGTAAGATTTTCCGATGTCATCGTGCCTGCGTACGGGCGCAGAGATTGTAACCGTCCCTCTTGCCGTTCTGGAGCAGATGGCAAAACACCCTCTCACCGAGAAAGGGATTGCTCAATTTTTAGAGGATGCCAAGAAGATCCCCACGAGAAAGTGAGGAAGAGATGTCTAATAGCAATTCTAAATCTGAAGTACCGAATCCTAAAACAAGAATGCCCCCTAGCCCCCCTTTACTAAAGGGGGGCAGGTGGGATTATCAAGATTGTTTTGGATTTCGAATTTCGAAATTCGGATTTAGGAAATCTGTACTCCGTCTTATCTTTCCATTTTTTTTCCTATTCCTATTTATCATCCCTATGCAGTCCGAGTTGAAAGCCGAGGAAAGACCCCGCCTTGCCATCTTACCCTTTTTTATTGAGAGATTACAGGATCCGGCAAGAGGAGCGGTCTGTCCTGTTTGTAAGGGGGTTCATAGGAGTGGGGATATTATACCCGGCGCTCAGAATACTGTGACCCGGGGGCTATACGGGAAGATGGAGGCCTTAGGGACGTTTAAAGTTCTCCCTTTAGAAAAAGTTGAAGAAGCCCTCTCCAAAGTGGACAAGGGACCATTCGAAAGAAGTCCCATTCCCTCCTCGCTCCATTTGGGCAAAGAGATGAACGCTGATTTTGTCATGGTAGCCATCCTCTTCCGATTTGAGGAAAGGATTGGGTCTTCCCTGGGTGTAGAAAAGCCGGCCTCCGTGGCCTTTGACCTTCATCTTTTTCGATTAAGAGATGGTGCAAGGGTATGGGATGGAAAATTTGATGAAACCCAGAAACCCCTCTTTGATAACCTCCTTCAGACCGGTTCTTTCATCAGAAGGAAGGCTCAATGGCTCTCGGCCGCAGAACTTGCCGAGGTTGGGATGGAGGAGAGGTTGAAGAAACTCCCCGGGCCAAAGGAGTTGGAAGAAAAGCCATGATGGTCATCCCGGCCATAGATCTGAAAGAGGGAAGATGCGTGAGGCTTTCTCAGGGCAGGATGGATCAGGAATCAGTCTACTCAGAAGATCCTGTGGGGATGGCAAGACGGTGGGAGTCAAAAGGCGCACCGAGGATCCATGTAGTGGACCTTAATGGGGCGGTGAAAGGTGAGCCAATACATCAATCTCTCATCGGGGAGATCGCCCGAGCCGTCCATATTCCTATCGAGGTGGGTGGTGGCATTCGCGATCTTGGGACCATTGAGGATTATCTATCCGCGGGAGTGGAATGGGTCATTCTGGGAACGGCAGCCTTTCGGTATCCCGATCTGGTAAAGGAGGCCAGCCGGCGCTTTCCCGGAAGGGTGATTCTCTCGATTGATGCCAAGGGAGAAAGGGTGGCCATCCAGGGATGGTATGAAGTTGTTCCCGTAAAAGCCATCGATCTATCAAAACGGTTTGAGGGGCTGGGCCTGTCCGCACTCATTTTTACGGATGTAGAAAGGGATGGGATGGGGACAGGCTTAAACTGGGAGATGACCCGGAATTTAACCCAAGCCAGTTCCATTCCTGTTATTGCATCTGGAGGCATATCCCGAATTGAAGAGATTGAGTCTCTGAAAAAACTGGAACCTGAAGGAGTCATAGGAGTCATTGTAGGCCGAGCCCTCTACACAGGCCAGATCGATCTGGAAGAGGCCATTCAAAGAGCGCAGAATAGAGATTCCTAATCCTCCTCTGCCCCCCTTTGCAAAAGAGGGATGGATCTCCTCCCTTTGCGAAAGGGAGGCCGGGAGGGATTTTACTTAGAATAAATGTGAAAACGGAGAAAAGATGTTAGCAAAAAGAATTATTCCATGTCTCGATGTGAAGGACGGAAGGGTTGTGAAAGGAACCCAATTTGTCGACCTGAAGGATGCGGGTGATCCCGTTGAGAATGCAAAGGTATATGATCAACAAGGCGCTGACGAGATCGCCTTCTTGGACATAACCGCCTCTTATGAAAAGAGAGAAATCCTCATCGATATTGTTCGGAGAACAGCAGAGCAGATCTTCATCCCTTTGACCGTAGGAGGAGGGATAAGACGATTAGAAGATGTTCGAAAGCTCCTTAAAGCGGGTGCAGATAAGGTCTCCATCAATACGGCTGCAGTCAGAGACCCCTGTTTTGTGGAAAGGGCCTCCAAGCGTTTTGGAAGTCAGTGCATCGTCATTGCCATCGATGCAAAAAGAAAAGAGGGAGGATGGGAAGTCTATACCCATGGCGGTCGAATTCCTACAGGCATTGATGCCCTCCTCTGGGCCAAACAAATGGAGGAGACGGGAGCGGGCGAAATCCTGCTGACAAGCATGGACCGGGATGGAACAAAGGACGGCTATGATATTGAGCTGACCCGGGCCATTTCAGAAAGCGTGGGCGTTCCCGTCATTGCCTCCGGAGGAGTGGGAACGCTTGAGCATCTCTATGAGGGACTCGTTCAAGGCAGAGCCAGTGCCGTGCTTGCCGCCTCCATCTTTCACTACCGGGAATTTACCATTTCGCAGGTAAAATCTTATCTGAAGGAAAGAGGAGTTACGGTAAGACTGTAATGAAGAACTCGCGGAGAGCATGGTGCATGGCGCATAGCGAAGAGGCCTTCTAACGACGGACCAGTCAAAAATATTTTGCTCCCCCTTTTCTCAAGGGGGATAGAGGGGGATTATAAGGCTTTGCAGAATCTCCCCGTGCCCCTCTTTCATAACGAGGGGTGTGAAAGAATCTCTTCAATCCATGAATTTCTTCGTTCTCCTATTTGCGACTGGATTGGGGGTGGGATTCTCTCCGGTTGTCCCTGGGACGATGGGAACTCTCCTCGCCATTCCCATCTATTATTTCATTTCCTCCATCTCCTCCCCCCTTTATGAATTGACCCTTGTCGCTTTCTTCTTCTTCTCGAGCTGGATTTCAAATCAGGCAGAGCAATACTGGGGAAAGAAGGATGATCGAAGAATTGTCATTGATGAAATGATGGGCTTCTTCATCACAATGCTCTGGGTTCAAAAGTCTCTTCTCTTTCTTGCTGCAGGGTTCGTTCTCTTTCGATTCTTTGATATTCTTAAACCCTTCCCCATTCGCCGTATTGAGCGAGTGAAGGCAGGATATGGGGTTGTCCTGGATGATGTCCTTGCCGGAGTGTACGCCAATGTCGTTTTGCACCTCCTGTACCTAATGAAGCAAACGCAATAAATAGATTGGTAGCGGAGGGCTTTATGTCCGTTCTATTTACGCCCACAAAGGGCTACGGTACAGAAAATGATTCCTCGTCCCGGCTTTCGATCCCTGTTAGCCGGTACGAATTCCCCCCCTCCCCCTTTTAGAAAGGGAAGGTGTGAAATTATTGGAAGATGGGAGACCGAACAGGGGGACTCTCCAAAATCGTAGGATGCGGACATTGAAAAGGTAAGGGTAACGAACCAACTTAACTTAGCTATCTTAGAGAGTTTTTTCATCCGTATCGTTGAACCTGAAAAGGTAGCCGCCCTACAATTTTTCCGATACTCCCTGTCCGGTCTGTGGATTTTGGGATTTTTTCACAGCTTCAGGGGGGCGAGGGGGGATGTGATAGTGCGCTGAGCAAAATGTTAGAGAAAGCCATCGGAGACTTATTGCGGGAGAATGGAATGACCCTTTCTGTTGCTGAGTCTTGCACGGGGGGACTGGTCAGCAATCGCATCACCAATGTATCAGGAAGCTCAGACTATTTCGAAGGAGGAATTGTCACTTACAGCAACAAGGCAAAGGCCCAACATCTTGGCATTCCTTTGAAATATATCGAGAGATACGGGGCAGTGAGTTCCCAGGTCGCAAAGAAGATGGCCGAGGGGGTTAGGCAGGCCTTCCATACGACCTACGGATTGTCTACAACGGGGGTGGCGGGCCCTACGGGTGGGACAAAGAAAACTCCTGTAGGGACTGTTTTTATTGGTATTTCTGATGGCCAAAAAACTTTTACAAAGAAAGGAAACTTGAAAGACACTCGCAGGGAGATTAAGGAAAAGGCAGCCCAGCTATCTCTTCGATTCCTTTATCAAGAATTGGTTCGCTCCATCCAGAATTCTACGTCCAGTATCCAGCATCAAGCGTCCAGCATTCAGGACCGTGTCTTACGACGGCTAAGCCTGTCGGAAGAATCCGAAATCGTTCTGATTCGCAAGGCCCCTAAAGGGATTTCCAGCCGAACCGGTCGCCTTGGCATCTTTCCAGCCTCCTTCAATCCGCCCACCCTGGCTCATCTTGCCTTGACCAGGGGAGCAAAAAAACAGGGCAATTTCGATGAAGTCCTCATCCTCCTCGATATCCAGGCCATGGACAAAGAGCCCAAAGAAGCAAAATTCGAAGAGCGTTTAACAATGTTGAAGAAAGTCTTTGGAAGAGACCCGAAGATTTCTATCGGTCTTTCAAACCGCGGCCTGTTCCTCGAGAAACTGAAACCCCTGAGAAAACACTATCCTTCTCCTGTGGAATTTTTTTTCATCGTCGGTTTTGATACCATCCTTCGGATTATCGAAAAAAAATATTACCGAAATCGAAAGCAGTGTCTTGATGCACTTTTCAGTCAGTGTCAGTTCTTGGTGGCCAATAGAGGTCAGTATCAAGAAAGGGCTTTAGAGATCTTTTTCCATAAAAGGGAAATCAAAACGTACAAAAAAAGGGTTTCTTTTATCCCCCTTCCTTCAAAATATTCCTCCTTGTCGTCGAGTCTCATTCGTGAAAGGATCAGCCAAGGACAGCCAGTCGATGAATGGGTTCCTGCTTCTATTCACCGATTCATTAAAAAGAAAGGACTTTATTCCCCTTCCTCATCTTAAAATAACAGACACATCTCATAAATCGAATTGGTTTGACCCCTTCCACCGCACCAAGGGAGGAGAGTGGATGAGGGGTACCCCATTACTTCATGTGTCACAGATAGGTTTTACGGACATGAGAGGAGGACCGGTTCACTTTTTCAATTGGTCCCGGAATTGTTCAAGCTGTTCACGGGTGGGAAGGGATGATTGGGCTCCTAAGATGGTGACGGCATAACCTGCGACCTCATTGGCCCGTTGGACAGATTTTTTTAGGTCCTCCCCTTCGGAGAGCGAGGAGATCATCCCGGCGATAAAGGCATCGCCCGCTGCAGTGGTGTCTATGGCCTTCACGTTGAGTGCAGGAAAGAATTCCGCGCTGTCTCGTTCCTTAACTATACATCCTTTCGCTCCGAGAGTAACAACCACTGCCTTTGTTTTCCCCTTCTCCAGAAGTTTTCCTGCGGCTATTTCAATCTCTCTATCTGTGATTACGGGAAGACCCGTGAGCTCTGACAACTCTATCTCATTGGGCACGATAAGATCCGCCAGGGGACAGATTTGGTCAGATCCTCTTTGGAAAGGGGCAGGATTGAAAATAACCATGGCACCTGTTTCTTTTCCAATACGAGCCGTTTTAAGATTCGTCTCTATGGGGATTTCATTCTGGAGGGCAATGAAATCGGCTTGTTTTAGAGTGGGGACAAAAGGGTCAAGATCCGAGGGAAGAAGACGCATATTGGCTCCTGGAACAACGACGATGGTGTTAACTCCATCCTCCGCAATCTGGATCATGGCGATGCCTGTAGGAGTTGAAGCATCTTCGATCAACCTCGAGTTGACCCCGGCCTCTTCAAGACTCCTTCTCAGAAGCTCGGCATGATCGTCCGCTCCTACTTTTCCAATATGGGTGACATGCGCTCCTAATCGGGCGAGGGCGGTGGATTGATTTGCGCCTTTTCCTCCAGGAAATTTATTGAAAGAATGGCCAAGGACCGTTTGCCCTTCTTGCGGCAGTGTTGGGGTGCACACCACCAAATCGACATTGAGACTCCCGACAACCAAGATTTTCTTCATGTCATTCCCCGCCCTTGGTAAAACCCTTCATCCCAATTTATGATAAATCATCGCAAGATATCAAGCGTTAATTTGGCCTCCATTTTTCACTTGAATTTTTATTCGTTTGCCTCATAATAGAAGGGATAACCATTCTTGTTAGATTAAAAATTATTTCCAAAGGGAGGGGCCAATGAAACTTGAAAGGTTTGAGAGCTGCTGGACGGCAATGATCACCCCCTTTGATCGAAGGGGAGAGATCGATTTTGAAGGGCTGGAGAAAAATATCCAGTTTCAAATCCACCATGGGGACCATTTGGTCCCAACAGGCACTACGGGGGAATCTCCCACCTTAGATTGGAGAGAGCATGATCGGGTGATTACAAAGACGATCAAGCCGGCAAAAGGAACCGTCTTTGTCATGGCCGGGACCGGTTCGAACTCGACCCGGGAAGCCTTCAGGGGGACAAAGCACGCTGTTGAGGCAGGGGCTCAGGCGGCATTACTCGTTGATTGTTACTATAATGGTCCATCCTCTCTTGAATTGAGAACCCAGTATTACGAGGTGATTGCAAAAGCCTTCCGCAAAATCTGGATCACGCCCTATATCATCCCTGGAAGAACAGGAACAAAGTTAGAGATCGAAGATTTGGCCATTCTCCATTGCAAATACAAGAATGTGAGGTCAGTGAAAGAAGCTACCGGAGATCTCGATCGGATGGCTAAAACCAGAATCCTTTTGGGGGAGGATTTCGATATCCTCTCCGGCGATGATGATAAGACCTACGAGATGATGACCCGACAAGATATTCAAGCCTCTGGGGTGATTTCGGTGATGTCAAACATTGTTCCAGGCCCAATCTATGAAATGGTAAATGCAATCAGAAATGGAGATCTCGAAAAAGCCAATCGTCTAAAGAATATCTTGGATCCTCTTTTTAGACTGGTAACCGTCAACACCCTTGAGGATTATGAAGGATTTAAAGTCCCGGCAAAATTCAGAAATCCAGTCCCGATTAAGACCATGATGAAGGGACTCGGTATGCCATCTGGACCCTGCCGCCCCCCTCTTGGCAAGATGACACCGAAGGGGGTAGCCATTGTGAGAGATGCTTTGAAAGAAGTTTACGGGAAAGAAAGGAATGTGTTGATGCCCATTCAGGAATTTTATAAGGTCAACATTGAAGAGCGGCTCTCAAACGATCGGTATTGGAAATAAGAGAGGGAATTGTGTTACCATCAAAGCCAATCATTCCCCTCATCCCCGCTTGCTGCCTGCCGACAGGTAGGGATTAAAAGAGGGAGAAGGGGGATGGTGAAGGGGTTTTGGATTGATCCGCTCCTTTCTGGCGATAGAACTTCCGAAGGCAATCCTCAAAAAGATCGAGGAGGTCCAAGGGGATTTAAGATCGTGCCGTGCGGATGTGCGATGGGTGAGTCCTGAGAGGATCCATCTCACTCTGAAATTTTTTGGAAACATCGAAGAGGCGAGGATCGAGCCTATCCTGAAGGCCATCGAGAACGCCGTCCATAACACTCCGGTTTTTTCCCTTGGGGCTAAGGGAATCGGAGCCTTTCCCCATTGGAAAAACCCCAGGGTGATCTGGATGGGATTGATAGATGGAAAAGGGGTGTTAGTCCCCTTCCAAAAAGAATTGGAGACGGAGTTAGAAAAAATTGGATTTGAGCCGGAAGGGAGAGCGTTTCAACCTCACTTGACCCTGGGGAGAGCCAATTCAAGCCGAGGGAAAGAGGAGTTGATCTGGAGAGTAGAGAGGTATCGAGAGGAGAATTTCGGAGATCTTGTCGTCGAGAGGGTCATCCTCTTTAAGAGCGATTTAAAACCCACAGGACCGATTTACACCGCGTTAAGGGAAGTGAGATTAGGAGGCCAATAGAAAAATTTCAGATTGCAGATCTCAGATTACAAATTGAAAAATTAAAATCTGATGAGTTCGTAAATAGTTCCGGAACCGTCACTCCGGCGAAAGCCGGAGTCCAGAACCATTTGAAATAACTGGATTCCTGCTCTCGCAGGAATGACAAAAGGGGGCTATTTTGGCTTTTTACGAGATCATCAAATCTTAATTCGGAAATCTGAAAATTGGAGTCTGAAGTCTGAAATTTCTGCTGCGTTCGGCAGGAGGAGGGTAGAGGATGAAAACGGAGATGAAGACGGATCCGAGTAAAAATAAGGCAGTGGACCTCGCCGTGTCCCAGATTGAGAAGCAATACGGAAAGGGCGCGATCATGAAAATGGGCGAAGAGAGGATGCTCGGAGAGATCCCGACCATCTCCACGGGTTCTCTTTCCTTGGATATTGCCTTGGGTGTGGGTGGATTGCCAAAGGGACGGGTGATAGAGATTTATGGCCCCGAGGCCTCAGGAAAGACGACCTTGGCCCTCCATGTCATTGCAGAGGCCCAGAAGAAGGGTGGAATTACGGCTTTCATCGACGCCGAACATGCTTTAGACATCCACTATGCAAAGAAACTGGGGGTAAAGGTTGACGAGCTCCTCCTCTCCCAACCCGATACAGGGGAACAGGCCCTTGAGATCGCAGAGATTCTGGTTCGGAGCAATGCAGTCGAGGTGATCGTGGTTGACTCGGTCGCGGCCTTAGTCCCCAAGGCGGAGATTGAAGGAGAGATGGGAGATGCCCATATGGGACTTCAGGCCAGGCTGATGTCTCAGGCATTGAGAAAATTGACAGCGACCATCAGCAAATCGAATACCATTGTGATCTTCGTTAACCAGATTCGCATGAAGATTGGCGTGATGTTTGGAAATCCCGAGACGACCACAGGAGGCAACGCCCTCAAATTTTACGCCTCCGTTCGGCTGGACGTTCGACGGATTGCCTCTATCAAGCAGGGCCAAGACGTGATCGGCAGCCGAACCAAGGTTCGGGTCGTGAAGAACAAGGTTTCCCCTCCTTTCAAAGAGGTGGAGTTCGACCTGATTCACGGAGAGGGAATTTCTCGAGAGGGAGATGTCCTCGACCTCGCTGTGGATAAGAATATCGTCGAAAAGAGTGGGACCTGGTATACCTATGAAGGTCAACGGATTGGTCAAGGAAGGGAGAATGCAAAGCAGTTTTTAAAAGAGAATCCCAAGATCCTTGAGACAATGGAAAAAGAGATCCTGGATAAGTTCCAGGCCTCGAAATCAGGGGCTGTGGGATGAGCCAGGGGAGGAAACGAAGATGGATTTGAACCAGATCCTAATGGAAGCCCTCAGCCAGGAGGCATCAGACGTTCACATCAAGGTGGGGAGTCCGCCGATCCTGCGGGTGAATGGGATCTTGAAGCCTTGGAATAAGTTGAAGCCTTTCGCTCACAATGATGTGTCAAAGATGGCCTTTGGACTCATGAACGAATGGCAGAAAGAACGATTCATCAAGGACCGGGAGGTTGACATGGGCTATGAGGTCTATGGCCTCGGCCGATTTCGGGTGAACGTCTTTCAGCAGAGGGGGAAGATCAGGATTGCCCTCCGAATCGTTCCCTATCAGATCAAAACGTTGCAAGAGCTACACCTGCCGCCTGTGATTAAAGATATTTCTCTTGAACAAAGGGGGCTCATCCTCGTCACCGGAACAACAGGAAGCGGGAAGTCCACAACGCTGGCGTCGATGATCGATATTATCAACAACCACCGGAATTGTCATATCATCACGGTGGAAGACCCCATCGAATTTATCTATGAGGATAAAAAGTCGATCATCGATCAGAGAGAAATCGGTTCGGATACAAGCACCTTCTCCAGCGCCCTGCGCGTCGCCTTGCGGCAGGACCCGGATGTGATCTTAGTCGGTGAGATGAGGGACCTCGAGACGATCGAGACAGTCCTCACGGCAGCGGAGACAGGACATCTGGTCATGTCGACCCTTCACACACTGAATGCCACAGAGACGATTACCCGAATCATCTCTGTCTTTCCTCCCTACCATCAAAAACAGGTTCGCCTCCAATTGGCAGCGATGCTGAAGGGAGTGATCTCCCAGCGACTCGTGCCGACGGCAGACGGGATGGGGCGAGTGCCAGCGGTGGAGGTATTGATCTCCACAGCAAGGGTCAGGGAATGCATCGCTGAAAAGGATAAGACCAATGAGATCAATGATGCCATCGCAAAAGGACAAACGGCTTACAGGATGCAATCCTTCGATCAATCCTTGATGTTTCTGATGAAGGAGGGCTTGATTGCCTATGAGGAAGCCCTCAAACACTGTACCAATCCGGATGACTTTGCTTTAAGGGTGAAAGGTATCCTCGCGACCAGCGACACCACCTGGGAAGATTATGAGGTCCTGGAGAAAGAGAAAGAAAAAACAAAAGAGGCGGGGAGGAGGGTGAGCCCGGAGAGGCCGTTGGACTTGAGAGGGAATGAGAGAGGAGAAAAGGGTTAGAAGATGACCTCCGATGAGACCCGAAGATCCTTTCTCAACTATTTTGCAGAGAGGGGGCACCGAATTGTCCCAAGCGCTTCCCTCGTTCCTAAAGACGATCCCACCCTACTCTTCACCAATGCCGGGATGGTTCAGTTCAAAGGGGTTTTTCTCACGGAAGAGACTCGAGATTACATCCGTGCCACCACCTCCCAGAAATGTGTCCGTGCCGGCGGGAAACATAACGATCTCGAGAATGTTGGAATCACGGCACGGCACCATACCTTTTTTGAAATGCTCGGCAATTTCTCCTTCGGTGATTATTTCAAAGAGGAGGCCATTGAGATGGGGTGGGACCTTCTCATCCATCAATGGGGATTGCCCAGGGAGAAGATGTGGATTACCATCTATCTCGAAGACGATGAGGCCTTCCACCTCTGGCGAAAGATCGGCATTCCAGAGGATCGGATTGTCCGGTTGGGAGAGAAAGACAACTTCTGGGCCATGGGTGAAACCGGCCCATGTGGTCCCTGCTCGGAGATCATCATCGACCAAGGGGAAGGGATCGGCTGCGGCCGTCCGAGTTGCAGTGTGGCCTGTGACTGCGACCGCTTTTTGGAACTTTGGAACCTTGTCTTTATGCAATTTAACCGGGATCAGGAGGGAAAGCTTCATCCTCTGGCCAAGCCCTGCATTGACACAGGGATGGGGCTCGAACGGATCTCGGCCATCCTTCAAGGTGTCAGGAGCAACTACGACACAAACCTCTTCAAGCCCCTCATTCAAGAGGTCGAAGCCATCAGCGGTACCTCCTATGGTAAGGATCCTCGAGCCGATATCTCCATCCGGGTCATCGCGGACCACAGCCGGGCCACCACCTTCCTGATTAGCGATGGCGTGCTTCCCTCGAATGAGGGCAGAGGCTATGTCCTTCGCCGGATTATGAGAAGGGCGATTCGGCATGGAAAGATGCTCGGGATCAGAGATTCCTTCCTTGATCGAACCTCCTCCAAGGTGGTGGAGCTGATGAGAGGTGCCTATCCTGAATTGATGGAGACCCAGAGCTTTACCTCCAAGGTCATTCGGAATGAAGAGGAACGCTTCTCCGAAACCCTCGATTCAGGGCTGAAGATCCTGCGCGAGGAGTTGGAGCGGTTAAAGGAAGAGGGAGAGAAAACCCTTTCGGGAGAAGTGGTCTTTCGACTTTATGATACCTATGGGTTTCCACCTGATCTGACGGACGAGATCCTTCGAGAGGAAGGGTTGGGTTACGATGAGATAGGGTTTCAGGCTCAGATGGAGGGACAGAGGCAGAAGAGCAAGCAGTCCTGGCAGGGAATCGGTGAAGGAAAGACAAAAGAGGTTTACCGGAGACTTGCGAATGAAGGGGTCAGGACCGCTTTTACAGGATATGAAGAGGTTCAATCGGAGTCGAAGATCCTGAAATTGGTTAGAGGCGACGAAATTGTCTCCTCTGCCGGCGAAGGGGAGGAGATCGAGGTCATTACAGAGAAGACGCCTTTCTATGGAGAGGCAGGAGGACAGGTAGGGGATCGAGGCGTCATCTTTCAAGAAAATTATTCCTTGGAGGTGGTCGAGACCCTTAAGCCTGCGGAGGAATTGATCGTCCATCAGGTGAGGGTCAAACGGGGAATGCTGAAAGAGGGGATGGAGGCGAGTTTGAGGGTCGATCCCATCCGGCGAAGAGCGATCGCCCTCAACCACACCGCTACCCATCTCCTTCAGGCAGTGTTGAAAGAGGTTTTAGGAGATCATATCCGCCAGGCAGGTTCCTTGGTCTCGGCGGAGCGATTGAGATTCGACTTTACCCATTTCGCAGCCATTGAAAAAGAGGACCTGGCAAGGATTGAGGCCCTGGTCAATCAAAAGATTCGAGAGAATTTAAAGGTCGATACAAAGGCCATGGCAATAGAGGAAGCCCTCCAGATGGGAGCCATGGCCCTTTTTGGAGAGAAGTACGGAGAAAAGGTTAGAGTGGTGATGGCCTCCGACTTCAGTATGGAGCTTTGCGGAGGGACCCATACGTCGAGAACCGGAGATATCGGCCTTTTCAAGATCTTAAACGAGATGGGTGTGGCTGCTGGTGTGAGGAGGATCGAAGCCTTGACCGGTGAGGCAGCCGATGAGCATGTCCGGGAGGAAGAGCGGGAACTTTGGCAAACCGCACAGGCCCTTAAAGCCCATCCCGGAGAGATCTTCCAGAAGGTCGATCGATTGCTTCAAAGGCAAAGAGAATTGGAGCGGGAGATCCTTTCCTTGCAGGGGAAATTAGGCTACCAGGAGGTTCTCGATCTTCTTTCACGGATCAAAGAGGTGAAAGGGATTAAGCTATTATCTGCCAAGATCGATGGGAAAGATCCAAAACAGATGCGAGAGTATATCGATCAATTAAAGGCCAAGATCGGATCGGGTATCGTCCTTCTTGGAGGACAGAGCCAGAATAAAGTATCCCTCATCATCGGTGTGACCCCTGATCTTACGAGACGATACAATGCCAGTGAGTTAATCAAGAAGATCTCCGTCCATATTGGGGGAACAGGAGGGGGGCGCCCTGATTTTGCTCAAGCGGGAGGGACAAATTCCTGCAGACTGGATGAGGCGCTCAAGGCGATTGAGGATCTTATTTAGACTTTTATTAAAAAATAATAGACTTCGAATCCCCCCAACCCCCCTGAAGGTGTGAAATTGTTCAGAGAGACAGGCCGATCAGGTGTCTCTTCCAAAACTTCACAAAGCGGTCGTTTTGAACTTTATGGACAATAAGCCTACATAGATGAGCAATTCTATTATGGATTTGCTTCCTTGTCAGCAAGGCGTGAAAGGTTCCGCTGTGAAGTTTTTCCAATACCCCTGATCGGCCCGCTGTCCTTAGGGGAATTTTTTCACACCTTCCCTTTAGAAAGGGAGAGGAAGGGGGATTTTTTATCAAAATATGCCAGAATACCTCCTAGCTCTGCTGGGGGGAT
>Ga0154838_1140_pt2 | contig 21010 bp, 27 predicted proteins | sample Rifle2008BG16ft_FD_116142 | JGI IMG/M metagenome (GOLD analysis project Ga0154838, IMG submission 116142) | Deltaproteobacteria bacterium RBG_16_48_10 | reverse complement strand
GTCTTCCCAATGGCCAATTCCGTGGCAATGCTGGAAGTGGAAATGGCTCCAGGACATCCCTGGGTTAAAAATTTGAAAGCGGATATTTTCCCGTCTTCCACCTTGAGATATACTCTGATAAAATCCCCGCAGGTAGGATCACCGACCACTGCCATGGCGTCAGGCTTCTCGATTTCTCCGACATTCCTGGGATGCATGAAATGGTCGATCAGCGTTTCGTTATATACGAGATAACCAGCATTCTCGTCTAAACTCTCTTCTGGGGGCAGATTGGATTTATTTTCCTCGACTTGACCCATAAAGATTCTCCACCTTTTCAAATAGACTTAGAAATTGGGGAATATAGGAAGAATTCTCGGCAACGATGGGAATCCCCTTTGAATAAGATTCTGCTATTTGCCGATCCATCGGGATTTCCGTGAGGATGGGAATACTCTGTGAGTTGCAGTAGTCCCATACCTTTCGGTCTCCGATATCTGCTTTATTGATCACCACACCCATCGGAATTCCTAACTTTTCAAGCATGCCCACTGCCAATTCCAGGTCATTCAATCCGAAAGGTGTCGGTTCTGTAACAAGGATGCAAAAATCACTCCCCTTCACTGTTTCAATGACAGGGCAGGCCGTTCCAGGGGGGGCATCGAGAATCACGATCTTATCCTTTTGAATCTTTTCTTTAGCCTTTCGGATGAGGGGAGAGGCCATTGGTTCTCCGACATTTAGAACTCCATTGGCAAAAGGGATACCGTTGGCGCTTCCCTCCTGGACAATCCCGATTTCCCTTTCCACTTCAAAAATGGCCTTCTCAGGACATAAATAAGAACAAGCTCCGCATCCATGGCAGAGTTCGTCGAAAACCAGAACGTTTTTCAAAATGACTGCAATTGCGTGATATTCACAGACCTTTGCACATTTGCCACAGTAAGTGCATTTGGATTCATCAATTCGGGGGACCGGAATTCCAATGGAGGTAACCTGGTGGATGGAGGGGGATAGAAACAGGTGGGAATTAGGTTCCTCCACATCGCAGTCAATTAGTTGAACAGTCCCTTTGGGGAGCGAAAGGGCTAAATTAACTGCGATGGTGGTCTTCCCGGTCCCCCCTTTTCCGCTCGCAATCGAAATGATCATGCTGTCTTCCCCTGTCCATACATCTTAAAAAACCGCTTGGTAATTTTTTTGAAGCACAATTTGCATAATATTCATTTAGAGCCTCAAATCCTCTCTCACTCTCTTGCGTGGCCCTCCATCCCTGGCAGTGGTCCAATCCTTTATAGGGATGAACTCCTCATACCGATCCAACTGTCCAAGCTCCTTTAACCGATCGATGATTAGCTGCCAGGCGCAGTCAGTTTCTCTGTCCACCTCACACTTCCCATTCGACGACCCACCACAGGGACCATTGAGTAAGCTCTTGGCACACCTCGCAATCGGACAGATTCCTCCGGTCTGATCAAGGATACAGGTCCCGCAACCCTGACACCGCTCAGCCCAAACTCCATGCTCCAATGCCGCCCCTAAAAAAGTTGTATTTACAGCCGGTAACACTGACTTCGTCCGAAACCTCTCCGCTACATATTGAACCCCTGCACCACATGCCATTGACAAGATTGCCTCATAGTCTCCGACAAAGGGACGGACCTGATCGATGTACTCAGGATCGCATTGACGCTCAAGGGTATGCTCCCGAACTTCCACCTCCTCCCCCTCCTTAGCACGGAAGAGCCTCAATTCCAACGCCAGTGCTCCAACCTCCCTCTCTCCCCCAACGGCACAAACGGTTACACATTCGTTACAGCCAAGAAGGAGAATCTTCTTATAAGGCTTAATCATCTGCAGGATCTCATCAAGTGATTTGCGATTTGCTACAATCATCAAGGCCTCTATTTATATTTAGTCAGTCGCAACATTCTCGTAATAGCAACGATGCTCATACATCCGATATCGGATTATCCCTGTTTTTGTAAGATGATCTAAGTGCTTCGCAACTTCGTCTATACGAAGTCCAAGAGCTTTAGAAATATCCTCCGTTGTACAAGGCCTTCTCTTAATCAAGTTAAGAATCTCTGTATCCTTCACGGAGTTAAATTCTTCTCCCAACGGTGCAGCAAACTCGGGGATAATCTCTGCCTTGTCTCCCAGTCTTTTTCTTATTTCCTCCAGTTGAGCCAGAGTTAAAGGAAAGGCAAAGTCTTCAGCAGGAGGCCTGACTGGTGTATTTAATTGAATCCTATCAGGCTCGATTTTCTCGATAACCTCTTTAAGTTTTTCGACTTCTTCTTTACCATCATTGACACCCCGACAAAAGAGGATTTCCAGCCAGATGTGACCTCGATATTGTTTTCGAAACTGGATTAGGCCAGAAATGATTTCTTCAATTCTTAAGGATGAATGGGGTCTGTTTATGTATTCAAAAAAGGCTGAAGTGACTGCATCAAGGGATGGGAGGACGACATCGGCTTCCGAGAGATCCCTTCTGACTTCATCTAACGAGAAAAGAGAGCTATTCGTTAAGATGGCTATGGGAATAGAGGTGATCTCCTTAATCCTTTGAACTATTTCTCCAATGTTGGTATTTAACGTCGGCTCACCGGAACCAGACAGGGTTATGTAATCCGGCTTTTTATTCAAAACTGATAGATAGAGTTCCAATTCCCCCTGGATCTCTTCTGGAGGTACATAAGATTGCCGAGATGTGGTCTTACCAATCGTCCTTCCCAGATCGCAATAGATGCAATCAAAGGTGCAGGTTTTATATGGGACAAGATCAACTCCCAAGGATCTCCCCAATCTCCTTGAGGGCACTGGGCCAAAAATATATTTCTGTTCAACTGAAGACTTAACCATTGAAGTGCTCCAGAATGGCTTGTAAGACACCGCCGGAAATTGTCCTGGCCTTATCCGAGATCGTATAGCAATGAGCCTTAGTGCCCCGGGGATCGACATCACCCAGTTTCATGCCCTTCCAGACTTCGGTCCCATCCCGTAGCAAACCTCGAATAACACCCGCAATCCTGGATTGAACTGCACCATTCCCTACCATCCCTACTTTTTCATTAATCCTTACACCATCACCAATCTTTTTTATTGCTTTAAATTTTCCTTCTGTGGGAGCCCGTATTACCCTTTCTTCTGTATAGCCAGCGATGGAGCCCGGGATTCCCGTGTTTGGCTCGGCTTCCCCCTTGGTAATGATTCTTCCGAGATTGTGGCCACGGTTTGTCTCAATGACCAGATGAACATCCTTTCCCGCATGGAATCCCGGTCCAAGGCCAATAACCAGAGGGGCGTCGGTCTTCTTTGTCCCCAGATTCTTCTTGGCCAGAATGGCATCGATAAGAACATCGGGTTTTAAGAAGTCTTTAACCTTTGCCTCCGGATCAATGAGAATGGGTATCTTTCCTTCCTTCCATGTTTCCAGGATTTGATCTGGAGACTCAACCCTTTTGGCAGTTGTTCCCTCCACTTCTTTCTCCGATTCGAAGATCGCCTCCGAAAATGCTACTTCTCTCCTCACGGCTTGAGGATTCGAAGTTTCAGTCATGCAGACCTTAAAATGGCAAGAGGCAAGCCGATGAGCGACCGCGGTAGCCATTTCCCCGGCACCTCTGATTAGGATCACCAAATCATTTAGCTTTTTATTCATGCCTATCAATGCTGAATTTTCTCAAATTCTTGAAGCAATCGCTTCTGATCGACGCCGAACAGGATGCAGGCCATCCCGAGCGTCTGGATTTTGAAGCCTGGTCTTTCCAGGCAATATCCACCAAAATATCTTTGCATGATCTTGGACATCTTGGGATTTTCCCTTAGAATATTCCCGATCAATTTATTTTCTAAAACAAGATCCTTAGACGAAAACGGCGTCATTTCTTAGCCCCTTGATTAACCCTTCTTTTCATGCTCCTATATTTGGCCTCTGCACTCGCAACCCTCTTCCCATCCACTAAAGCCTTCCCTTCTAAAATGAACATTTCATGGAACTGGTCAACAATCCTCGCCTCTAACTTCACAACTGTTCCTGTTCGAATGAGGGTTGAATACTTGATCGACAATCTTCCCGTGAGGGCAGGGACGCCCTTCATTAAGAGACAGTGAGTCATCGCAGAATCCAACAGAGTAGCTATAATTCCTCCGTGAATGATGCCCGAATAGCCTTCGTACTTCGGGTCTGCAAAGAAATTTCCGAAGACAGCCCCATCTTCATGTCTGTAAAACTTGAGACCCAAACCCATTCCGTTATTTGAACCACAGGCAAAACAATTCTGATGGAAATTGTCTTGTATTACGATCTCATTAGGATCGGTTAACATCTGTTTCATGTTCATTGTCTCTCATCGTTTGATTTCGATTACCGTGATTCGTTAACACGAGACACGGTTCACGAATCACGGCCCATTTGATTTATTGATCAGGCGGCCTCCAGTTCGCGGCGTTTGGCCATATCGAAGAGGATTCGTTCCCTCGCCTTATCAATTCCCAATGCCTTACGCTTTTTATCAATATGTTCGATCATCATTTTGGCCGCCTTAATGGGGTCGGGTTCAAAAGCCCACTTGCCCTTAAAGATCCCGTCAAATCCTTCAAAGAGCATCTTGGTAACCTCTTCACTTCCGAGCGTCGGCCATGTGACACCAAACACCGTATAGACCCCTGAAGCAACAAAATATTGGCCGATGGAGATGGCCTTTTCGCTCATCCACTCAGGTGCCGCACCAGCAGCCGGGAGGTCACTGATATCATCCCCAAGCCCCCCGTCTTTAACCACTGCAGTAGCCGCCATCAGAATGCGACTATTATCGACACAGGAACCCATATGAAGGACAGGTGGAAGCCCAACGGCCTCACACACAGAGGCTAATCCTTTGCCCGCATATTTGTGAGCGGCTTCGGGAGTGAGAAGACCATATTTCCCTGCGGCCATTGCACTGCATCCCGTCGTCAGGACGATGACGTCATTAGCAATCAACTCCAGGATCATCTTCAGATGAGGATCGTCGTGTGTAACGCGGGCGTTGTTACAGCCCACCACACCGGCGATTCCCCGAATCCGGCCGTTAATGATATTATCGTTCAAAGGTCTGTAAGATGCCCTGAAGAGACCTCCCAGGAGGTAGTTGATCGTTTCATGGCTGAAACCCACAACCGTGTCCATACTTTCCGCTGGAATGAGGAGGGGGGATCTTCGATTGGAGAAATTGTCAATGGCCTCCTTGAGGATTTTCTTTGCCACATTTAGACCCTCATGTTCATCGAATTGGATATGCATGGCCCCTTCAATCTTTGCTCTACGGTCAGTAGTGATGAGTTTTGTGTGGTAGCACTTGGCTACACCGGAGAGAGACTGCATCTCGCACTGGACATCCACGACCATCGCCTCCACAGCACCCGTTATTATAGCCAGTTCTTGCTGGAGAAAATTACCCGCGCAGGGAATTCCATGACGCATCAGGATCTCATTGGCAGAACAGCACATGCCGGCAAGGTTTATCCCCTTTGCGCCTTTTGATTTAGCGAGGTTCAGGATTTCAGGATCCTGAGATGCCACAACAAGCATTTCCGGAAGAAGCGGTTCATGCCCATGAGTGATCACATTGATATGGTCTTCTTTAAGGACTCCAAGGTTGATCTGACCGGCTATGGGAACGGGGTTCCCGAACATGGCATCCTGAAGTTCGGTCGAGATCATCGAACCGCCCCACCCATCTGCTAAAGCGCAACGCGCAGAGGCTTTGAGAATATTCTGGTAGTCCTGATCCACACCGATATGAGTTCGATGCATGATCTCAACGATCTCACGGTCTATGCCCCTCGGAGCTGTTCCTGTCTCTCGCCACAGTTGTTGCCGTTTCAAAGGAGCCCGTTTAAGAAATAGAATCTCTCCTTCCTGACGCCCGAATTCTGCCAGAGCTTTTTCACCCACATTAATTGCGATGTCCTGGGTGGATCGATCCCCAATTTCGACTCCGAAGTCCATGGCCAGTTGGTAAAGTTTCTGCTCGTCTTTGATCTGATAATCGGGGACTTCACCCTTTGCCGTGGCCAGAAAGAGTTCCGCTACTCCACGGGCATGATCAGAGTGGGCAGCCGCCCCTGCGGCAACCATACGGGCAAAATTGCGAGCGGCAATGGTCTCTGCCGTGGCTCCACAGAGACCTTTCCGTTTTGCTTTCTCAGTGGAACCTTCTTTCTTCTTCGGAGCAGGAACCCGACAAGGCCCCATCCCGCAGTTTTTACAACAACTCCCCTCTGCTCCAATGGGGCAAGGTTTCATCGCCTCTGCCCGGTCAAAAATCGTCTCACACCCATCGACGATTGCCTTTTCAATCATTATCTGCGTGGCTCTATCAACACTCTTCTTATCCACTTCACCCATTGGAGCCTCCCTTCATCCGAAAGCTAATTCATTTTCTTACCATGGGCGCACCACATTTGGGGCATTTCACAAAGTAGCACGGCGTTCCTGCTTCATGAGCAACAGTCGTTCCGCATTTTGGACACATACATTCTCCTGCCGGACCTGCACCGGCTCTGGAGCCGCCCATTCTTCCCCTACGAGATCCACCCATTCCTGCACCTCTGCCTGTTCCTGGACCAACGCCTCTCGGCGGGCCAGTTCCGTCACCTCTTGGCATTCTGATCACCACCTTTCCAGACTGTTGGTTAGAATTGCGGGCGAGGGGGATCGGTCATTGGTCAAACGCCACGGGAGATTCAGTTGACCTTTTAGAAATGGCCGATCCCCCGAGCTTCATCGATGGCCCCCATGCAATTTATTCTTTACTACTACCATCGACGAAACCCTCGCCCGCCACCAAAGACTCTACCACGGCCTCCACCCCATGGAAGCCCTCCACGGCCGGCACCAAAAATGGGACCATCAAAGGGCTTTCCATAAGATGAATGATAAGGGGCTCGCACACCGTACCCAGAAGGACCATAAGCCCTGTAGGGCATGGCGCAGAAGCCTCTTCCCCCACCAGTCATTGGACCTTGACCCATTGGTCCTGTTCCATCAAATCCTGGCATGGCAAACACCTCCTTTTAGACCCTGAAACAATACTGAAACAAGTTCAGCACAGGGTTCAGGGTGACAAATTGGAACTTATTCCAATTTGTCACTTATTCAGTTCTTCGAGCCTTTTTTCAATCTGGCTCAGCTCTGCTTGAAGGAATTTTTCCTCTTCTTCGAGAAACCGAACCTCTTCTTCCTTTGTTGGAGGTCCCCATGGTGGAACGGGTACTCCGTACCACCCGGGATGCCAACACCACCCTCGACCGTACCCATAAAGACGGTTTCCCCATCCTGCAGGTCCCATTCCGTATGGCATGATGATCCCTCCTTTCAGTTCAGTGGTACGTGCCACGTGATTCGTGATACGTAAAGAATGCCCCAAGATCAAAAACTTCTGCGGCCCCCCATGCCCCGACCACCACCCATGCCGAAGTGCGGAGGGACCGTAGACCCACTCACTTCCCGAAGTTTTCCAGCTTTGAATGCTTCGGTAACTTCCTTCACCGACCCTCCAGCGACTAAATGGACTTTGATCCCCGAAGCTGAAAGGGCTGATGCCGCATTGGGTCCGAGATTGCCGGTAATGAGAGCATTCGCACCTTTTTGAGCTACCAGTTGTGCCGCCTGAACCCCGGCACCGCCCGAAGCCATCAATCCCTCGTTCTCGAAAGCTTCGAACTCCATGGTTTCAGGATCGACAAAGACGAAATACTGGCATCTTCCGAACCTCGGATCGATCTGGCAATTAAGATCTTTTCCTGTCGCGCTAATAGCAACTTTCATCGCCTCTCCTCCTCACATCCATGATCCTGCCCATGATGCTCACAGGCAACGATCCCCTGGATTTCACCTCTGAGATAGGCTTCGACAATATCCCTCACTTTCCCCTGAACTCCGGTGGCTACGTCAATCCCGAATTGAGCGAAAAAGTCGATTGCCCTCGGTCCCATTCCGCCTGCGATCATCACATTTGCCTTTTGAGAATGGATGAACTGAGGGATGACACCAGGTTGATGGTTGGGAAAGTAAGGATTTTTCACCACTTGAAATCCCGCAATTTGATCGTCTGTCACATCAACAAGGACATAGAATGGACATCGGCCAAAGTGGGGACTGAGTGAGGCCTCAAGACCAAAACCGCCGTCACAAGATAATGCGATTCTTTTCATCTCTTCACCTCCTTAAAATGGTATGGAAATTTCTCCTTCTCCAAGTTTCTCTCTATCTCCTTAAACCCTACATACTCCTTACAACGATGAGCTATCTCCTCAAAGGCCTTGGTCGCGTCAGAATCTGGATGGGCCATCACGAAGGGCATCCCTCTGTCACAATCGGTGACCATCTCCGGATCGATGGGGATTCTTCCCAGGAACGGAACCTTCATATCTCGTGCTGCCTTTTCCCCGCCGCCTTTCTTAAAAAGGGGGATCTCTTTGTGACAGTGAGGGCAGATGAGCCCGCTCATGTTTTCAACAATCCCGATCACCGGAATGTTGAGTATCCTGCTGAAAGTAACCGCCTTTCGAGAATCAAGAAGGGCAACATCCTGGGGAGTGGTTACAATAACGGCTCCGTCCACGTTTTTAATCAAATGAGCCACACTCAGCGGTTCGTCTCCTGTTCCGGGAGGAAGATCGACAACGAGGAAATCGAGAGGTCCCCATTCCACTTCTCCCAGAAACTGGCTGATGACACCGTGTTTAAGTGGACCTCGCCAGACCACAGGGTTATCCCGATCTCCAATGAAAAAGGCCATGGAGATGACCTTCAGATTCGGAAACACTTCCACGGGGATCATCCCCTTCCCAAAGGATTCCACATGCTGAAATTCGATTCCCAGCATCTTGGGGATATTGGGACCATGGATGTCAGCATCCAGAATTCCAACATTGAGTCCATCTTGGGATAAGGCTACTGCTAAGTTCGTTGCTACAGAACTCTTTCCAACACCGCCTTTCCCACTCATCACCATGATTCGATGTTTGATGTGTGAGAGCTTTGATCTTAATCTCTCCTGGGCATGGGTCTCTTTCTCCTGCTGGCTGCAAGAATTGGTTTGATCACACGTTTCACAGGTTGAATCTTGTTCACACTTTTCTTTTTCCATTTATGTTTTCCTCCCTTCGAAACTCCTTCTCCAAGTACAGAAACGTCTTCTTCCCCTTCTTTCACAACAGAAGCCGGGTCGAAGCCTTCCTCTCATGAAAAGATCAAAGACGATCTCGGCATCTCCTATGACATCTTGAACGACATCAATGCCTCGACTTCCAAGTTGACTCTGACAAAAACCATCAATTCCGCCGCAGATGACTTTATCCACCCCGTTTGAGGTGATCTGTTCCAGACGCTGGGGAAGATTGAGGTTTGCAGTGGAAAACTTTTCCTGTCCCACCACCTTGCCTCTCTCAACCTCGATGACCCACATCTCCGGAGAGAAGTCAAAGCGTGGGGAAATCCGATTTTCAAAAATAGGAATGGCGATCTTCATAGCTACGGATTCTAAAAAGCAAAATGGGTGCCAAATGCTGGAAAGAGAGGAAAAGTCAGTGATTTAGATAAATTGGAGAATTTTTAAATAGAGGAGGGACGAAACAGGGAAGAGATAAACGTCTCAAAAATGAGACTGATGAAACATAAAAGTTTCAATAATGTTACACTCTATGTTAACCCGTATCGCTTGATCTTCCTCCACAGCGTCGCCCTGCTGATGCTTAACTCCTCGGCCGTCTTGACTCTGTTGCCCCTGTTTTCTTCCAAAGCCCTTTTCACTATTTCAGCTTCAGCTTTCTTAAAGGGGTGGCCTTCTTCGAGCGGCACGGATGACCCTGTTTCCTCTTTCTTCATGGTCAGTTCTCTGGGCAGGCAGTCCAGATCGATCCTGTTTCCTCCACAGAGGACGAAGGCATGCTCAATGATGTTTTCAAGTTCCCGGACATTTCCGGGATAGTCATGATTCAATAGCAATCGCAGAGTCTGATCGGATACGCCAGTGATCAGTTTTCCCATTTTGGCATTAAACTTCTGAATAAAGGCATCGATCAGCACGGGAATATCCTCTCTTCTTTGGGAGAGGGGAGGCAGATCGATCTTCACCACGTTGAGTCGGTAGTAGAGATCATCCCGGAATTTCCCTTCCTTCACGAGTATTGACAGATCTTTATTGGTTGCAGCAATGACCCGGACATCTGTCTGTCGTGGACTGGTTGCCCCTAAGGGCTCATACTCCTTTTCCTGAAGCACGCGAAGTAATTTTACCTGGAGGGAAGGTGACATATCGCCCACTTCATCGAGAAAAATCGTACCTCCGTTGGCAAGGGCAAATCTCCCCGGTTTGTCCTTCTTTGCATCCGTAAAAGCCCCTTTGATGTATCCAAAGAGTTCCGACTCAAGCAAGGTATCCGGAAGAGCACCACAATTCACCTTAATGAACGGTTTCGCTTTTCTTTGACTAAGATTGTGGATGGCCTTTGCAAAGAGTTCTTTGCCCGTACCGCTGGCACCTTGAACCAGAACAGTGCTCTCACTTTCTGCAATATTAGGAAGAATGTTAAAGATGTCATGAATCAGGTGATTTTTGCTTATAATATCGCCGACCGTATACTTTTGTGAGAGTTCTTTTTTAAGCTCTTCAATCGCAGAGAGATCTCTAAAGGTTTCAACACCCCCGATGATCTGTGCCCGCTCGTTCTTCAAAACAGCCGTGCTGACACTGATAGGAACCTTCTGCCCGCCCTTTTTTAGAATGGTGGCAGGCAGGTTTATGATCTCTTTTTTCGTCTTGAGGGTCTCCTTGAGGGCACATCGAGACTGGCAGATATCCGCCCTGAAGACGTCGAAACAGTAATGGCCGATGGCTTCCCTGTTGGAAAATCCGGTGATCTCCTCGCCTGCTTTATTCATGAAAGTGATCTTGCCGTCATTGTCTGTAGTGAAGACGCCATCGGCAATGCTATTGAGGATCACATTAAAGAATTTATCGGCCTCTCTTCTTTTCATGGACCTTCATCCAGGCCTATTTCAGAGTCATACATTCCGGGATTCTCTTAATTTGATTACAGTACATCCTCTTCGCCAGATTCAGGAGAATTCTTTCAAGCCTGTTGGTTTCTGTGAGGATTGTCTTTCTGTTCTATCCTGTAGGCACCAGGTCAAATTGAAATCGGGGCACTCTACTCCGGTTCATTCACTTGGGGTCTCATTGGCAGACAGCCTGCCAAAGGCTACCTCGTACGGCCACGCATCAATTCCGCCGTCCATGAATTTGACGTTATAACCCTTTCTCGCCGGGACCCTCTGATGCAATGACGAGATGATTTTCCCATGTGCGGCCCATCCCACCTCTTGGAGAACAAAGATGGCCTACCCGGAACAGCAACTTCCCGGGGTCCCGCATGAATTGGGTGCCCCGCAACAGCCTCCGGAACTGGGTCCAGTCAGACCACGCGACGAGGCGCTGACTGTATTGTGAGCGGACAGCAGCTTCGTTAAATCCTTGCTGCCGCACTGCTTGCAGAGCAACGGATCCCTTATTCCCAGAATCAGAAATTCATTAACTTGACCACATTTCTCACAGCGATACTCATAAATGGGCATATCTTCTCCTCCATGTTTGCAGACTCCAACACCCTGCCTGCCTATGCAGTAATCTTTTTGTTCCATTTCAAGCTTGTTTCAGTGTCCGCATCCCCCCTGATGAGCTCGGCACGCATCGTATACAGAAAGCTCCTCAAGCTTATTTTGACTTAATAACTCTAGGTTTTCCTTAACGGTTGGAGCCGCTGCGGCATAGACTTTCACACCCATGGCGTTTAACTTGGTGATGGCCCCTGAGCCTATCCCGCCAACCACCATTGCCTCCACACTCTTCCCATCAAGAGCCATGATTGGGTTACATGCACCGTGGACATGATGGAGATCTTGGTTGTTTACTGTCAAAACTTCTTTTCCGTCAGTATCGACAATGATAAACGCCGGTGCCGAACCAAAATGATCATAAACTTTGCTCTCCACTCCATCGTTACCCTGAACCGCAAAACCTACCTTCATGACTTTCTCCTTTCTCGTTGATATTCTGACTTCCCCAAATGCCTGTGTGGCATCGGTGATAAGTTCTCTTCTTCGTTATTGTTTTTGTTGGGTTCCACGGCAACACTTGCCTTGTCCTCTTCCAGCTCCCCTGGCATATCCTCTGTCTTCCTCCGCCCTGCGAATGTTATTGCTTTTGCAGGACGGACAGTCCTCCGGTCTACCCGTCCCGTAAGGAAGTTGCCAGGTGTGTTGGCAGTCAGAACACCTAAATCTTCTCATAGAAGCCATTTCAAATTCACCTCCTTCAATCTTGAGTGCCTTGCCTTTAACCAATGCCTCGGCCACCTTTCTATGCGCCGATTCGATAATCCGTCCAAAGGTCTGACGGGAGACCTTCATCTTTTCCGCTGCCTGCTCTTGATATAAACTCTCAAGGTCAGCAAGCCTGATCGCTTCACACTCGTCAACCGTTAAAACGACTTCTTCCAACATGAAAAGAGGGATACCTCTTGGTTTAAAGTAATTGCTTTCAGGGATGGAACCCCCCCGCCTGCAATTTCTCGGCCTTGCCATTCGAAACTCCTCCTCTCGGAATTAATTATAAGCATATGCTCATAATTTGTCAAGGGCCGATATGTGTGCGATTTTTTTATCATCAGGCTTGATAAATCAATACATCTTCCCTAATGAGGATCTGACGGAAAATCTATAATGGACGGCATCGTAGCGATGGGAGGATGTGGAGTTACTTTTTTGCAGAATGCTTACCCACAAAGATTTGACGCCGCTCTGCACAAGGAATGCATATCTTTTTGCTATTAATTTTACGCAAAAGATCCACCTTGGTTGGCTCCCCGCAGATATCACAAATTCCAGACTCCATGATCCTGGCCTTGGCGGGAATATCTGGGGAGATCTCTTCAATCTTGAACAAAGACTCAGGATCAGCCTCAAGAACTGTCTGGACTCGGTCCTGCTGGAGTTGTCTGAAGCGCTCTGTTTCTTTTGCCGATGCCTCATCACTCTGAACCTTTTTGGAAAGGGAGAAATATTCCGGGTCAGACCCGAAAGCGTCAGGCCGAAGGCATACACGCATGGCCTTTGTTCTCTTTCTGTCCATAAGGGAAAAAGCATGTTTCCCGTAGTTCTTAAAGATGAAGTTTCCCTTCCCAAAAGTGCAACCCGTCATCACTTGAATGGCATCCGCGCCGCAGGCGTCCGTTTCCACGATCGCAAGCAACTCTTCATCGGGTGCCTTTCGGACATTCAACCGTTTCATAAGGGTAGTAGCCGCTTGAAATCCAATCGCCAGTCCAGGACACGTGTGGCCGTGGAATTGAACACAGGTCGTAAAATCACTGATCGGGAAAATCTCTTCATTGACCATCTTATTCTCCTATTCTCCTGTTCTTAACCTCTCTTAACATCGTTTATTAATCGAAGGAGATCTTTTTTTCTCTTGAGTTCCCCCTCCTTTTCTTCCAACAACTGGATGATCTCAGATCTCACCGAATGGGGAGGGATCCTCTTTTCTATTTCCTCAACTTCACTTTCGAGTTCTTCGATCTCCTTTAGAAGGTTATCTTGATCCTCATCTAAACCCATATTCCAGAAATCCATCCCCTCGTTCAAGTGCCCTGAACCTTTGTAACCCTGCTCCATTGAATTGGCCATCCTATTCTTCGAATGTTTATCGGGCCTTCTGGATGATGACCGCGTCACTAAAGTCCATCTCGGTACACCAGTCCCCTTCTTTGAATCAAGGGCTCGGCTTCCCTTCGCCCTTACTTTAGGTTTTATCACCTCCAGCAAAAACCGGAGAGCCTCCTCTTTATCTTTATCCATGAAAATGGCCTCCAGACGCATCATCTCTTCTTCCGTAAAGCCTAGTGCCGTCATTTCTATGCAGGTCTTCTCCAATTATTGGATGGATTCTTCTGTCATCGCCTTTAACCTGATTTCAGGAAGAATTCCCGCAAATTTCTTAAAGGCCTTTACATCCTTAAACAAAATAAGAGTCGGGAGGCTCCTGACCCCAAAGGTAGACGAAACCTGGAGGTTTTCCGCAACATTCATCCTTCCCACCTTTATCCTGCCCCCGTACTCTTTTGCTACCTCTTCTACCACGGGTCCGACGGTCCGACAAGGACTGCACCAGGGTGCCCAGAAATCTACCAGAACGGGCAAATCAGATTGGATAACCTCTTCACCAAAATTCTTATCGGTTATAGAAATAAACCTTCTTGTCTCATATCTGTAGCTCCTTCATCGAAGTAATCTTACCCAAACCGACCACTTGTGCGCCGATTGCCTCAACGGCTTTCGGATTGCCCATCCTGTTCCGTTGGCTGCACTGCCCCTCTCTTTCTCTTCAAATCGTCCCGCGTTTCGGTAGTGCAATAAACGACACGAAGAAAAAGGCTGACAATGCGATTAGCAGGAGCCTTTCCCTGCAAGGGACAATTGGAATCCCCTCGCCCATGGACGGTCCTTGTAGTCGATAAAGAGGTTCCCACAGGATCGAATTATCTCCGCCACCTCTGAAGCCAGGATAAAGGACAGACCTTCCGCTTCGATTCTTTCATCATTTGTTTTGGGCTCATCCAGAGCCAGACCCACTTTTGGCCCGCCTCAACCGATACCGCTTATAAAAACGCGAAACAAACTCTTTTGGCTACTCTCATGAGTCCCTTTTAATTTTTCAACTGCCCTTTTTGAAATGCGGATCATCTTCGATCTCCTTTCAATCGTTTTATATTTTTCGTCACGGTGGGTCGGTTTCCCAAGCCTCATACTGTCTATTTAATCCTTCACTCTCTCATCAACCAAGGCAGATAAAATGACATCTTCCTTTAGATCTACAATACCCCCCCAGGGTATATATCAATGTTAATCTGCCCTTTTCCATTTGTCAATAAAAAGTTTCTAATTCATCCTCCTCTCCCCCATCATTACCGTGAACCGCAAAACCTCCCTTCACGACTTTCTCGTTGATATTCAGACTTCCCCGGATGCCCGTATGGCCTCGGTGATATGTTCTCTCCTTCGTTATTGTTCTCGCCGAGTCCCAAGGCAACACCTGCCTTGTCCTCTTCCAGACCTTCTGGCGTATCCTCTGTCTTTCTCCGCCGCTCATATTCGTATTTTGTTGTCTGAGCCACAGACTCCTACCCACCTCCCACCCATATCGTCTCCTCATCTTGAATATCTTATTCCCCTTGTTGACAATTCTCCGCGAATCTTCTTAATATGGAACCATGCGTTTCTTGATCACTTTCTTCGTCCTCTTCTTCGCGACCCTGTCTTTCGCAGGAACCATGAAAGAATCCCCGCTGCAGATATGGAAAGTGGGGGATCGTCGATGGACTGTTGATGAGGAGTTCCGATTTAGCAAATGGGTGGAGGAAAATATCACGGAGGATTTCTTTATGCGTCATAAAATCCCCGTTGATTGTGCCGATGTCCCCTATGCGGTTCGATGGATCTATGCGAGGATGGCGCACCTCCCTGCAGGGGCCACAACAAAGGACGGCCAATTAATCGGCCACTGGTCCACGGAATGGGGGAAACTGCCGACCCATTCGGAGTGGACCAAAGATCTTCGGTTTCGCAAAGCCCTTCTTCACATGTTCTCGGAGACGACCACCCGGACCTTTCCCCTGGACACCTACCCTGTCCGGATTGACCCGGATTCGCTTACTCCAGGAACGGTCTTTTTCATTACAGAGTCCCATTCAGGGGTGATCGGCCGTGTCATCCTGGATGGGAGTACTATCCATCCTCTTCAGACGTGGGAGGCAACATCCCCTGTCCACCTCCAGAAGATGAGCCTGAGAGATTTTCTGACCACCAGGCCGGAATCTACTATTTACTCTGGTTTGGTTAAGTTCCGCTGGCCCGTATTTGAAAACGGCCAGTGGAGATATCTTCCCGTCACGGGACACCCCTTCTATTCTCTGGAACAATATTCTGGAAGCTTCACAGAGGGCTATACCGATTTTGTCGAAGCGGTGGCAAAAAGAATTGACCCCGCCGACTACAACCCCCGGGATAAGATGGAAAAGGTTCTGGAATATACGGTTCAATATGTCAGAGAGAGAATTCCCATCGTCTTGGAAGGATACCAGCGGTGTCAGAAAGGGAAGTGTCCGGAAGGCTCGACGTTATGGGAGATCTATAGCACCCCGAATCGTGATGGCAGGATTATATTGCTGATGGACCACCTTCATCATCTCCTTGAATTGAACCATCTCGACCAGGATGCCATAAAAGAAATGATGGAAGGCATTTCGATTCGTATCCAAACGGGTCAATCCGTCACTTTTTATCATCTCTATCACAATTACCTGTGGCTCTCTCCTCATCCGGAAGATTCCATTGAAGCCCGATGGGGACTAAAGAAATGCGACATCATTCTTTCCCAACTTATAAGTGCCGAAAACTCCATTGCCTTCATTGAGAAGACTTATCGAAAAACAGACCCCAAATATGCCGACTTTTGCATTCGGCAACAAAAGGAGATCACCCGAAGGCTGATCGACGAATGGGGCAGATCCCAGTGTAAATTACCTCCTCGTCCGCAGAAGACAAAAAGATAGAATGACAGGGCGACACGGGGATAGGAAAATGAGGGAAGAGGGAGATGCGGTGATGGGGAGAAGAAGAGAACGGAATAACAGCATAATGGAATGGTGAAGCAAATAGAAGGAATGGTTCGAATATAAAATTGCCGTTATTTAGCGTTTTGGCAATTCTAATCCCAATATCCCACGATTCCATTCTTGTTTATAAGAAATATTTGGCGATGTCGATGTGGTATTTCTGGGGGTCTAATGTCTTGGTGATTCTCCATTTGTAGTTTCCCGCCTCATCCGTATCAGTAAGATCAATCAGCTGTTTTGTGGCATCCCCTTTCGCATCTCGATCGACGAGGAGGACGATGGGGCGATCCAAGAAGTTGGGATCATAATTGGACTTATAGACAATCCCTATTTCATGCGTATTCAAGAGGACCAAGGATCCGAGCGGATAAATTCCCACAAGGCCAATGAAGATCTTGAGGAGAAGGGGATCAAAATGGACCGTCTTCTCTCGCAGCATGACGGCGAGAGCTTGCTCCGGTGTATATGGAATTTTCTTATAAATCCGGGGGGTCGTCATCGCATCATAAGCATCCGCAATCTGAATGATCCTCCCGAAGAGGCTCACCTCATTCCTCAGAAAGAGTCTTGGGTATCCTGAAAGGTCATTCATCAGATGATGGTCAAAGACCCCGACCACCATCCTTGGATTGATCTCCCCCAACTGTTTCAGATTGAGGACGATCTCCACTCCCATCAAGGGATGCTTTTTCATCATCTCCCATTCCTCACTACTGAGGGAGGCAGGTTTATTCAAAACATCTCTCGGAATCTTTGACTTTCCGATATCATGGAGCAGAGCCGTAATTCCCAACTCCGTCAAGGTCTTCTTGGAGAATCCCAACCGCTTCCCCGTCGCCAAGGAATAGATCGAGACATTCACAGAATGATTAAAGGTATATTCATCATAATTTTTGATCATCGTCATCCCCAGCAGGATGGATTCATCCTCGATGACAAGATGGATCGCTTTCTGTGCCAACCTCTTCAACTTCCTGATATCGGCGGACTGATTCCCTTTAATGTTCGTGATCACATCTTTGATCGTCCCGATGGTCTCAAAAAATATTTTCTTGCCCACCTCCCGATGATCTTCCTTCTGGAGGGTATAGTCCTCCTCACTCTCGTCGATCTCCAAGGGGTTCACCTCGATCGAAGTGATCTGGTGACTCTCTAACTCTTTTTTGAGAAGATCTGCATTTTCTTCACGACCTTCTTCCAGGTTGAAGAAGGCATAGATGAAATGCCTCAACATCTCTTCTCCCACCAGGGTTCTGAAAATCACTTCACCAATCACCCGTTTTTTCCATTGGGTCGAAAGATATTTGAAGCTTGTAAATCCTTCTACCGAATAGCGCAATCGTTCATCATTGAGGAAGAATTCATCTTTGATCATTTTCAAGGAGAGGACCCCATTCCTCTTGATCAATGTGTTAATGGTCTGGAGAAACTCATTGATAAACTGATTGAGAGCCACATTCTTAGAATCATAAATCTGGGAGATTCTTAAGAGCACATGAAATTTGGTGACGAGGTTGTTCCCCAATCTCGATAGTTCGGTTTCCATGCCATCGGGGGACGTTGGGTTCGCCTTTTTAGGTGGGGTCGAGGAAGGTGTAATCTCCATCTGGTCTCCTTTATCAGCGGGCCCATTCAACAGGGTTAGATCACCCGCCGCTTCATAGATTCTCACATCCTAAGCGCCCAACATTTTTAGTGTATTGACGGCGCATTGTCTCATCTCATCCCATTTTTCCCTTTGGAAAAACCTCTTTTTCTTGGAAATCCCCTTTAAGGTCGGTATCACCTCTTTCGAGCCTGTTTCTCCCAGAGCCCTGAAGAAAGAGGCCTTCTCTTTATAATCCCGTTTGTAAAAATCCTCAGAGAGGATGATGTCTGTGAGGGGCTTTACCGCTTCACTCTTAGCATTCCTCGCCAAAAGAAGTGCCGCCTTTGCTCTGATTCCGGATGCAGAATCCATTAAGAATCGTTGAATCAGGTCCTTCCCCTTTTCCCCAAATTTATTAAGGATCTGAAGGGTCTCCTCTCTCACTTTCACATCTTTGTGGGTCACTAAGTCTCCCAAATAGTTCACCGTAGAGGGATCTCCGATATTCCCAAGGATATAAAGAATGTGGCAGACCAACAAGGGATTGTGATCCGATAAGAATTTGCCCAGCGGTTGGATTTCTTGCCGGCAGAGTTCGGTCAATTGGCTACAGATTGTTTTTCTCCACTTCCCCGACTCCAGTTCCCCCAACAAAAGACAGAGAGGTTCAACGGCCTGCTTCTTGAGGAATCGAAAATATTCGAGGATGGACTCGGAATGGACCTCTCCGTTCCCTTTTATCACCTTTCCCAAAAGTTCAATGGAACGGGGACTGGATGAACTCTCGAGAATGCGTTGAATGGCAAAAATCTGCTTGTCCTTCATCATGATGGATTCCATGGTTTCATCCAGGCTGCTCAAAAGCGATACCGCTTTTCCGACTTCTTGCTGATCGAGGAGGTATTCGATGACCCGATCGAAGTAGGAGATCATATTTTCGTAGGCATCCGCATCCTCACCGAGATGAAGTAAGATTTCGATCAAGTTGTTAATCAAGGTATAGATATAGTCCGGCTGTTCCTCTTGTCGTGCCTCCCGATCGATCGCCTCCCTCTCCTCAGGGGTAAGCTGACAGGCCTGAACCAAGGATTGACCCGGAGCAGGGTTGATCGCCCGCTCCAACCCTTCTCGCACAGGGAGAGAGGAGCTTTCAGCCTGCCCTTCATCCACCTCCTCTTGAATGTACTCTGACCCTTTTATCAAATCTTCTTCTGTGGCAGGAACAAGGGTTCCCTCTATAAATTCGTCCACTGCGGTAAAGGTGATGTGAATGAAATCCTTTTCAAAGAGCAGGGTGACGAGATCATCCTCCATGTGATTCAGTAAGTCAGCTTCTCTCACAATATTGAGAAAATCAATCATCTCTTTCCATTCCAAACCTTTTGAAAATTGGATTTCCCGAATTCCGTCTTTATAAAAGAGAAAGGCTAAACTCTCCTTCACGTCCTTACTTTCATAGACGATATTTCCCCGATAATAGAGCCGGTGCTCCCCGATCTGGAGGGAGAAAGAATCGAATTCACCAAAATAATGATCAAAATCTTTCCTCAGCCTTTCCAAAAATTTGGACAGAAGCGGATGATTGGCCTCGTAGAGTCGAAAGGCTTTCAGGGTCTGGAGAAAAGTCTGAATGAGTGACTTGGTAGATTTGACTTTCTCCTCAATTTCCTTCTCTTCAGAAATATCGACATTATCTTCTAAACTTTTCACCGGGCCTCTCCCCTTATCTGTTCCCGCCTCTCGGAGATTCATGCTGCCTGTGGATGCTCATTCTCTCCTTTGAGAAATCGATCCAACTCTGATTTGAGAACCTTCCAACCCTTTCCCGCCTTCGTCCCTCTAATCCTTCCCAAATAAAGGTATTTCAGATAGGTGGGCCTCGATATCCGAAGGTAGTGGCAGGCCTCCTGAGTTGTTAGGACATTATCTTGGTTATCTCTTATCATGGCTTTCCACCTTCTCCATTGGATTTTACGTTCTTTGATAGCATTTTCCATACCAAACTGGCTCTTTTATTTAACTCATCGAAATTAAAAAGAATTTTTTTAAGGCCTTCTGGGCTTTAGAGAGAGAGTTGACATTTTTTGTCCAAATCGTGTTGAACTTGTGCCATTTATTTATTGTCTCTTTTGGGAGAGATCGGTTAGAATTTTTGCGTGGTCAAGCAGGTAATAGATAACAAAAGAGTGAGTACCGTCCTGGAAGAGGTGGCCCTGTTCTTGGAATTGAAAGGGGAAAACGCCTTCAAGGTGAAAGCCTATACGCATGCAGCGAGAACGATCGAAATTTTGGAAGAAGACCTGGGGGTGACGATTCGAGAAGGTCGTCTCAAAGAAATAAAGGGGATCGGTGAGGCCTTAGCTCAACACATCACCGAACTGGTCGACACGGGTCGACTTCAACTTCATGAAGATCTAAAAAACTCCATCCCCCCCGGCCATCTGGAGATGATTAAGATCCCCGGCCTGGGACCCAAAAAGATCAAAGCTCTTCATGATCGGCTCAATATTAAAACTGTGGGTGAGTTGGAGTACGCCTGTCTCGAGAATCGACTGGTGGATCTCCAGGGATTCGGACAAAAATCCCAGGAGAAGATTCTTCAGGGTATCCAACAGGTCAAGCGATATCAAGGTCAATACCTTTACGGAGAGGTGATCGAACCCGCGCGGGAAGTTCTCAAAAAGATCCTTTCCCACCCCAAAGTGATTCGCGGACATC
>Ga0154838_1016_pt1 | contig 21120 bp, 22 predicted proteins | sample Rifle2008BG16ft_FD_116142 | JGI IMG/M metagenome (GOLD analysis project Ga0154838, IMG submission 116142) | Deltaproteobacteria bacterium RBG_16_48_10 | reverse complement strand
TTTAGAAATTGAACAAAATCTAACACTTCATCAAGAAAAGGTTCTGGAATTTGTTCAATTTCGCTAAGAAGCAATTCTTTCTTACTCATTACGTTACTTACCTCCATGGTATTTGATATCAATATACCATCCTTTGAAGATTGGAGATCCTTGAAAGGGAAATTGACCAACACAATTGAGCCAGGTTCATACATCGGCATTATAAATATCTTCTTCAGGGTCTTCCCATTCAGAAAAGGCCACTTCTGAAGCTCGCGTCAGCAAAGAAGTCTCTAAGTAGTCATGAATTCTTTTATCCAATTCAACAATCTCCCGCCTTGAAAGTTTTGGTAGGATTTCTTCGATCTCTTTAGCAGAAGCTTTTGAAAAATCATAACTCATCTGAAATCTCCTAAATTTATTTGAGTATCATTCTATCATTAATCTCTTTAAACATCAATTCGGTCTGGCAGTTCGTTAGGATCATTATGATCGTTTGGAGCGTTGTGTCGGCAAGCAGAGAGGAATTTTATTTGTGGAGAATCGGGAGCATATGTCTACACCAACGTCCCGGATCTGCACTTACGATGGTATTGCTTTGAACCCACCTATGGCAAAGAAACAATGTTTAATCCCTTCACCATTTCATAGTGTCTAACGTTATTGGTGAGGAGGGTTAGTACCAGATTTCGAGACGAAATTCCTTATAATGCCTGATCAGTTCAAAATCCGCTTTATCTGAAGTAATAACAGTGACACCGTGATTTCGCGCGGTAAGCGCTATCAGGACATCGAAGTGAAGATCTCTCAATTTTCCCGGTGAAAATCCCTTGTCTTCATGCATCCGGTACAATAACGAGCCTGATTCGAGCCAATTCCTCTCCGTAGGGGTAAGTATGGGATGATTCTTTGCAAGTATCGATACAAAATCCAATTCTGATTCATTTGTAGCGCCACGTGCCAATTCCGAAAGAACAACAGACGAATTTCTGATAAGGCCGCTGAGATTCTGAAAATGGTCAGCATGCTTATTCGTTCTCAGGTGGTCTATGAAGATCGATGTGTCGAACATAATGACCCTATTTGCCATGGGCTTCAAACTCCAATTTCCCACCGTACTTTGACATTAACTGTTTGAATTTCTTCAGGGCTACCACTTCTCTTAACGCCATATGCACCGCCTCGCTTCTGTTGCTCGCACCGAGGGCCTTCACCGCATCATCTGCAAGCTTTGTATCCAGTCTTATGGATGTCATTTTGACCGAAGTCTTCATTGCAAGCCTCCCCATATTTGTATATACATAAGTTACTATTTTTATATACATTTGTCAAGAGGAATCCTGAGGGGTTAAGGTGTCATTCACTTTCTGATTTCGGGTCGCCTCGGAGGCGACATAAGGGACGTGTGCTGCGCCCAAGGGGCCGTTGAATAGATTGTCTAACTAATTTCGTCTGTTTCGCCTGTCTGGTTTGTTTGATTTGCTTGGTTGCAAGAATGGTGAAACGTCAATGATGAAAGGCTAAACGCCCATCCTGCCAATCCTTACGGTCCTGCATGGTTCTTAATAAAGTCTTGGTAAGTGAGGCGAAGTCCATCTTTGAGGGACGTCTTAGGCTTCCATCCCATACCGTGAAGTCTATAGACATCCAGAAGTTTCTGCGGAGTGCCCTCGGGTTTGCGGGTATCCCATCGTATTCCGCCTTCGAAGCCTACCACTTCCGATATCAAAGAGGCAAGCTCCCGGATAGTAATATCCTCACCCGTCCCAATGTTAATCATGGAGGTTGGAGGACTGAGGACTGAGGCCAATACCTTCTCCTCCAAATTCATTAAAAACACGCATGCCTCCGCCATATCTTCACTGTACATAAATTCGCGTCTGGGAGAACCGGTTCCCCAAACTTCCACAGAGGGAAGCTCCTGTATTTTCGCTTCATGAAACCGTCTGATTAAAGCCGGCAACACGTGCGAATTCATGGGATCGTAATTGTCATGGGGGCCATAAAGATTGGTTGGCAGGACGGAAATAAAGTGGGTACCGTATTGTCTGTTGTAGGACTGACACATCTTTATTCCAGCAATCTTAGCAACCGCATACGGTTCATTCGTTGGCTCAAGGAGGCCTGTGAGAAGGTATTCCTCTTTCATTGGTTGAGGAGCGAGCCGAGGATAGATACAGGAGCTACCCAGAAATAAGAGCTTCCTTACACCATGCAAGTAAGCACTATGCAGTACATTGGTTTGAATGATAAGGTTATTGTAGATGAATTCAGCCGGGTAGGTATTGTTGGCGTAGATGCCTCCGACCTTGGCTGCGGCCAGAAAGACATACTCAGGCTGCTCTTTTTCGAAAAAATCCTCTACATCCTTCTGGATTTCAAGATCCAGCTCTTGATGGGTCCGCAGGATGAAGTTCTTGTAACCCTGAGATTGGAGACAACGAAGGATGGCAGAGCCAACGAGGCCCGTATGGCCAGCAATGTAGATTTTGGAATCCTTGTTCATGATGTTTGAGGTTGGAGGTTAGAGGGATTCTATAAAATGGTTAGACGGTTGAGGCCTGAGGTTAGAGGCAAATTATTCCGCTCCTCTCCTGTTGCCTCTGAGTGAGTTCATCAAACCGTTAAGCTTTCGATCAATTTGTTCCCCCCTTGCTCTCACTTCCAAAGAATCTTCTTCGGAGAATAATTTTCGCCTACGAAAAACTTCATTAAGAGTAATCGTTTCGTAAAGGGAAGCTTGGGATATGCTAAGAAACTGAATAAACTCCTTTTTATATTGCCGCCCTTTCCCTTCCGCGATGTTTTGAGACACCGACACGACAGCACCTTCCATCTGGGATATTAAACGAGGGTGCTTATTTAATGGGATTCGTCCGAGCAGTCCCAGAACGTAATCCGCTAAATCAACAGCCATTTGATACACATCAAGCTTTTCGAATGGAAACACATAAGTTGGTCGAGGCTTCAGGCCTGGGGTTTCTTCTGGAATGGTATGATCTCTTATCATTCAGCTTTCTTCCTCAAACCTCTATCCTCTAACGGTTTTATTATTAGACAGTTTCCTGATCACGTCCTGGCAGCGTTTCATTTCTTCGAGATCTTTGATATCAGCATCCACCATCATTCGGACCAGCTCTCTAAATCGAATTTTAGGTTCCCACCCCAATTTCTTCCTGGCTTTTGACGCATCGCCCTGTAGGAATTCAACTTCGAGGGGTCGGAAGTAACGAGGATCTATTTCTATCAGAACGTCTCCGACGCTCAGGTTAGAGATCAGAGGCTGGAGGTTTGAGGCAAGAGATTTGACACTACCTTTTTCATCAGAGCGACTTCCTCTCCATTCGATTTCGATGCCTGCATGGTGAAAGGCAAGATTGACAAATTCTTTGACGGAGTGCGTTTCGCCTGTGGCGATGACGTAATCCTCCGGTTCCCGCTCCTGAAGCATTAACCACATGGCTTGGACATAATCGCCTGCATATCCCCAGTCCCTCCTTGCCTCCAAATTTCCCAGATAGAGCTTCTTCTCAAGTCCATACCTGACTCTTGCGATGGCCCGCGTAATTTTCCTTGTGACAAAAGTTTCTCCTCTTCTCGGAGACTCGTGGTTAAAGAGAATGCCGTTCACTGCAAACATTCCATAACCTTCCCTGTAATTTCTGACCATCCAGTGGGCATAGGCCTTAGCAGCTCCATAGGGACTTCTTGGCCGAAGGGGTGTTTCTTCATCCTGGAGTGGCGGCGCATCTCCAAACATCTCACTGGAGGAGGCCTGGTAAAACCTGGTTTTGATTCCGCTTCTTCGAATCGCCTCAAGCATCCGGGTCGTTCCAATCCCTGTCACATCGCCAGTGAATTCAGGCATGTCAAAGCTAACCCGTACGTGACTCTGTGCGCCCAAATGATAGATCTCATCAGGTTGGATATTGTAGATCAGATGAGTTAATTGGCCTGAGTCCGTGATGTCACCATAATGGAGGAAAAGTTTGCTTTTCGGATCATGAGGATCCGTATAGATATGATCTATTCTTTCTGTGTTGAAAGTGCTCGATCTCCGGATGAGGCCATGAACCTCGTATCCCTTATTCAACAGAAATTCAGAAAGATAACTTCCATCCTGGCCGGTGATGCCAGTGATTAAGGCTTTCTTCATAGAATACCTCTGGTTATTGAGTTATTGGGTTATTGAGTTTGTTGGGTGGAGCCTTGGAGTCAAAGCTACACTATACACTTTGGAGTTTCGCTTGAGATCGTGGAGAGCGTCAATTTGGTTTCTTTGGTTTCGATAGAATATTAATCCTTTGGATTGGAATCGAGTCGCCATAGGCAACTGGAAATGAGGCTTTGCCTGGAATTGAGTCAAATTGATTGACTGGAATGGTTTAACGCTTCGCATTGGAAGCGCCGCCTTCGCTAAGAAGCTTCGGCAGGCCAGGGAGCCGGCGGCTGGAATTTCGTTTCAACTTTATCTCTGCTTCATACAGGGCAGGTTGCATTTCATCGAATAAATTGGTTGGGTTGAGCCGGTTTAGTTGGTTTATTCAGGACGCGGGTTTTGAAAAGTACGAAGCAGAGAAGCAGAGCGATGGCGATGCCCACCATGTCGAGGACGACATCGGTGGCGGAGCCTTCACGGCCGGGAACGGATAACTGGTGAACTTCATCGAAAAGGCCGACGGCCAGGGTGATCGCTCCCGCAACGAAGAGACGGGGCGTCAGGTCTACCGTACCCTTGAACTGTGGCCTCGTTGAGTCACTGCTTTGCTGAATCGATGCATCATTGGATCTTCGAGTGATCGGCACCATTGAAAAAGTCAGAAGAAAGGCCAGGATTCCGTAGAGGGGAATGTGAAGCAGGCCGTAGGGGTTAAATTCTGACAATGTGTCGACCACAGGGGACCCGGCCAGGATAAAAATGGAGGCAATGTAAAAAAGGGAGAGGAGGGAGAAGAGAATTCTCATGACGATATCGGACATAGGATAGGCTTATTGGGGATAGGCTTATTGGCGGCCGTAGTCATCGGCGAAGCGGACAATATCGTCCTCCTCCAGGTATTCCCCGTTTTGAACTTCAATGATTTGAAGGGGCACCTCTTCCGGATTCTCGAGACGATGTTTCGTGTTGACGGGGATATAGGTGCTTTCGTTTGTATAGGCCAAGTAGGTCTCCTCCTCCCGGGTCACTTTGGCCACGCCCGAGACGACCACCCAATGTTCACTCCTCTTCCTGTGGAGCTGCAGGCTCAACTTCGCTTTCGGTTTCAGAACGACCCTTTTAATCTTGTATCGATCCCCTTTCTCCAGAACGGTATAACTCCCCCAGGGTCTCTCCACCGTTTTATGGATGAGGTGCTCTTCCCGGTCACCCTGCTTCAACGTTTCGACAATCTTTCTGACCTCTTGAACCCTTTCCTTCGGAGTGACCAGGGTCGCATCCGGGGTATCCACGACGACCATGTCTTTCAGACCGATCGTGGCAACGAGCCGATCGCCGGCGAAGACGGTGGAATTCTGGCTTCCGATATTGATCGTATTTCCCCTCAGGATATTCCCGGTTTTGTCTTTTTCGATGACTTCATCCAAAGCCGCCCAACTCCCTAAATCAGACCACCTGAATTTGGCAGGAACCATCAGGAGGTCACGACTTCGCTCCATGATGGCGTAGTCAATCGAAATGGGTTCCAGGGTCGCATACTGTTCCGACCATGGCGCATGGCCCCTGCCTGCTGGACGGGCCGGGATGGCAGAAGGAGGGATGGAGAGTAACTTTTTATGCAGAGAAGGAATGAATTTCTGGAGCTCGGAGAGAATTTTGGAAGCCTTGAAGACGAAGATGCCGGAGTTCCAGAAATATCCCCCATGGGACAAATATCTCTTTGCCGTCTTCAGGTCAGGTTTTTCAAAGAAGCGTTCAACCTTAAGGAGACCTCTTGATTTCATTTTTGAAGTGGGACGCACTTTGATATATCCATACCCTGTTTCAGGCCGAATCGGTTTGATCCCGAAGGTAACGAGCGAGTCTTTCTCCGCTCCCTGCACCGCCAGCTTCAGGTCTCTTAAGAATTTCTCAGGGTCGGGAATGGCATGATCAGAAGGCAGCACCACCATGATCGATGCGGGCGAGATTTGATTCAGGTAAAGGGCGGCCAGACCCACGGCAGGAGCGGTGTTTCTCCCCAGAGGTTCGTTAATGAACTGGATCTCTTTTGCCAGAGAACCTAAAGAGTCAATGTGGAACCGGATGTCCTGGGCCTTCTCTTCGGTGGTCACAATCCAGATATTTTTCCCGGGAACAAAACCATGGATTCGTTTGATCGTCTCCCGTAGAAGGGAATCCTCTCCGACAATTTGCAGCATCTGCTTCGGGTGGGTTTCACGGCTTAAAGGCCAGAAACGGGTTCCCGAGCCCCCGGCGAGGATCACGGCGTAAACATCCGTCCTTGAATCGCGAGTCCTTGGATCATTCGGTGATTGAATCATCGGGCGTTCTCAGTTTCTTTATGGAGTTTTTTCGTAAATATATCTTGTCACAAGTCAAGATGTAATGCAATCCGTAGGACAAGCGATGGGGTCGTGGAGTGAAAGAGAAATGCTCTTTCGAGCACAGGCTTCCGCCCCCCGAATGGTGGGCCATTCGGCTGAATTTTCCTTTATGAAGTTGTGCCAAGTGAATGGGCAACAGGGTTTAAATAGTTTCCTTAGTTTCTCTGGTCTCTCTAGTTTGTTTAGTTTATCTAGTTTGTTTAGTTTATCTAGTTTGTTTAGTTTATCTAGTTTGTTTAGTTTATCAAGTTTATTCGGTTAACAACAAAAAACTTACAAACAAGGCCACTTTCAAGGTCAGATATACAAAAGCAACAAGAGAACTAAACAGACAAAAGAAACCAGAGAAACCAAACAAACCAGCCAGATAGACTGATTTAGGCGACTTTTTTGATTTGGTACCTTGATACCTGAACCGCGGCATCGACACCGATGAGGCTCAAAAGTATCCTCACCCGTCCTCCATCCGACATTTTTTTATCAAAAACCCCCATCAGGTCTTTAAAAGGACCGGAGGTAAACTGGACAATGTTTCCTTCTTCCAAACCGTCGTCCACCCTGACAACGTTATTCTCTCCCATACGCTGGTGGAGGGTCTGGATCACTTTTTCGGAAACAGGGATGGGTTCACTTCCAGTCCCCAGGATTTTATTCACCCCCCTTGTCCACTTCACCTTGTAGTAGTGAGTATGAATGTCAAGCTTTGCAAAGAGATAGCTGGGGAACATCGGTTTAATCTTCGGGATCATTTTCCCGTTGAGATATTGAAAGGTTTTGAGCATCGGAAGGAAAACGGCTATCTCCTGGTTGGACAGGTGGGCGTCCACCCGGTGTTCATTGGCGGGTTTGGTCTGGATGACGTACCATTGAGGGTTTATTGGGTTTATTGGGTTCAGTGTGTTCATCTGGTTTGCCTGACTTTTGTAAAAAGTAAAAGTAGTAAAAGCGTGAGCGCGATGTTAACTGGGTTTCTTCTCCTTCCTGATCGGAGCAATTCGGAGAACCAATGCAAAAATAAATGTATAGAGGAAGGCGTTGGCGGGGACCTGGATGTTTCGCTCCACCAGGCTGTGAAACATCAATGCCAGAATTCCCATCAGGCCACCTAAGGCGATATATCTCTCCGGTTCTCTATCGGTGAGAGCACGGATCCCTGAAAATACTTTCCAGAGGAGAAAGAAGAATAAAATGGCGAGCAACCCTGTGCCCAAAGCTCCCACTTCTGAAAGGAGCTGCAGGAAATCGTTCTCCGAATGCGTCACGAGTCCCGTGATGTGAGAGGATCGGTACCTCGGGAAGACCTGGAAAAAGGTGCCAAGCCCTGAACCGAAGAGGGGGAAGTCTTTGAAGATCTGAAACGTGTTCACCCAGAATGCCCACCTCCCTTTAAAATCCTCAGAGGCAGTGAAGAAACGACTGATGACGGTGTCGAGTCCAATCCATGCCGCCCAGAGAATAGCCAGACCCAGAATCAGAATGGATCCTCTGGAAAACTTCCACTCTTTCCAGGGACTTCGGAAAAAAAGACTGATCAAGCTGAAAGAGAGGAGCAGGCTGAGAATCCCCATTCTCGATGCCGAGAAGAGAAGCCCCACGATCATCACCACCACACTAAATCCGATAAGAAGCGTCTTTCCATCCAGCGAGGAGAGCCGATGACGCCAGCCCATAAACCGACCCGTCCGAGCGGCTTCGCGAGAGAAAAGGAACCCCAAACTCAAAGGGATCACCATGAGAAGATATCCCGCGAAGTAGTTGCGGTTGATAAAGGTTCCTGTCACCGCCGAAACCATGGTTTCGGCCTCCACATGGAGGATATGACGGTGCCCGCTGAAGAATTCGAACATCCCGTAGAGGGATTCCAAAACTCCCACCGTCATCACTGCAATCAAGAGTTGTTTTTTTGTTCGATCGCTTTGTTCCAACGGCCTCCAGCCGAGGAGAAAGATGAATAATCCGACGAGGGTGAGCCATTTAAAGAATTCGATTTGGGTAAGAAAGGGAAAGAAGGAAAGCGGAAAGCTCGAAGCCGAGGGCTCAAGGCTCAAACCTGAACGGAGGGCAAAGGTCTTGGGGGAGATGATTTGCAGGATTCCCGAGGGAAGGGCGATCATTTGAAACAGAATCAGAAGGAGAAAGGGGGCAAGGAGAACGATGGAAACGTTCAGAATGGTACGACTGTTTGGATTGTTCGGAACGTCTGATCCTTTAGAAACATGAACGGTAACCCTCTGAACCGCAGCGATAATAATGATGAAAAGGATGCCCAGTTCCATTGACGAATAGGCCCAGAGCTCCATGGACCCAAAGGCAATGGGAGTGAAGAGGATGAGAGCGATGAGGAGAAGTTTGATGGCTTTATCGTACATAGATTATTGTTGAGTGATATGGCATATGCCGATGGGCAATAAGCAATCTCAATTTGAGTCCGAAGCTCGGCGAGCGATCCTTTTCCAATATAAGAAAATCGGACAGATTCTTTATCTGTATCGCGTTCATCTCCCTCCGTTGAATTGCTAGTGTAGTATCTCTAACACTTCTTTACAATGATGATGAGAGTCGTCATTCCCGCGAAAGCGGGAATCCAGATCGAAAACACTGGATTCCGGATCAAGTCCGGAATGACAAAATGTGTAAAGTTTTTTCTGAGACAGTACACTAGCAATACTCACAGCACTTCGCCTCACTTGATCATGGAGACCAAAATCCCGGTTTAATTCTCCTTCTTCAGAGGCTTCATAAACCTTGATTGCAAGATCTTTTGCCTTTTGCCAAATGATTAAATCCTTGAAACCCTTTTTACCCATGGCCTATCGCCTACCGCCCAGTGCCTCAATCAAGGAAAAAGGGGTTTGGGGACATCCGGCCTCCGGCCTTCCAGGAGGGCCCGGGGGTATTCCGTGACCATCCTTTGGGCCTCCTCTCGGCCGACAATCTTTTCAGCTTCCCTCACCGCCGGCGAAAGGAGGGGCGGCCTTTCATGAACCGAATGGGTATCCGAGGCAATGAAATGGATCAGTCGATGGGCAAGCAGTCGCTCCGCGACTCGCTTCATTTCAGACCCAAATTCTCCGGTCAAACTCATGGCCGTGACCTGGCCAAGACAGCCCATTTTGATCATCTGATAATACCGTTTGGGGGCCCGCGCGATTTCAAGGTTCCTTTCCGGATGGGTGATGACGGGAATGATTCCGCGCGCGATCAATTGGAAAAGAACCTCTTCCCCCCGATAGGGAAGACTCATAAAATCAAATTCGATCATCAGGGAACGGCCCTCGTCGTTGACCGTCACTATTTCCCCATTTTCACAAAGCTGAAGAAGGTTTGGGGAGAAATGGACATCGGCACCGGGAAGGATCCGGAATTCCGAACTCGGACGGTGGAGTGCGGAATCGTTTGAAGAAGATTTCTCTGGGTTAGCGTGCGGAGTTTGTATTCCGAGTTCTGCATTCCGCAATCCGCATTTTGTGATGGCTTCGTTGAGTTCTTGGGTTTTGCTGAGGATGGTTGACCGATTATTTTTGTAAACACCGGGCAGGATGTGGGGGGTGGCCACGATCGTTCGGACCCCATCCTTGCAGCTGATCCGACACATCTCGACGGATTCCTCAAGACTCTCGGCACCATCATCCAACTGGGGAAGGATATGGGCATGGAGGTCGATCATCTCAATCATCTCTCCCGTCTCTGAAGAAAACGAAAACGGTCCTGTGAAGTCTGGCCGGCCTCCCGCTTCCTTTAAGGAGTCTTCTCATGTTTATAATCGATGGAAAGGATCTTAAGTGTTCCGTCTTCTTTGATCAAAACCCAACGGGCGGACCCTTTTAAAACCCTTTTTTCCCCCCCTTTTTTCAATACCTGAGCGACCACATAACGGGCCTTCACTTCGGCTGCATTTTGGTAGATCTCAATCTTCATATCTTCAATGGAATTCTGGAGGGATATCGTCTGCTTGAAAAAATCGGAATAGAGCGTTCTGATTTCGGGCAGACCATCCCGCTGATTCTGTTTGGCCTTCAAAGAAAAAAGCCACAGAAATCCGTCGATATCCATCTTGTTGTACCGCTCAATATATTGATCGAAGAACCCTCTCACTTCCTGCTCCGTGGCCATCAGGGGACGAAGAGATGGTTTGGAGGCAGAAAGAGCATCGGGAACGGATCGAGAGAGTATGGAATGATTAAGCGATAAAGGCAACAGCCATGCGGTCAGGATCCAAAAAACGAACACGATCGATTTCATACCGATCTCCCTTCTTCTCCCCTCACGGGGATTTTTCGTTTTGATAATCGAGAGAGAAGATTTTCAGGACTCCGTCTTCCCTGCCTAAAACCCAACGAATATTCCCGCTCCAAACCTTGTCCTCTCTTGATTTCTTTAATGTCTGGTCGACTCTAAAGCGGGCCTTGACCTCTACCCTATTATGATAAATCTCGGTCCTCATGTCCTCGATTTGATACCGGAGAGCCCGGCTCTCATCAAAAAATTTGGTATAAATGCTTCGGATCCCCTCGAATCCATCCTTCTGATTATGGACGGCCTTCGAAGAGAAGAAGGAGAGGAACCCGCCGACATCCTTCCGATCATATCGATCGACATAGTTAGAAAAGAACTGTTTCATCTCTTCTTCATTGGCAAGGGGGGGAGGGGGCTCGGGAACCTTCTCTCCCGCCAGGGTCGGAGGGACGGAGTATTCATAATCAATCGAGAGGATTTGTAGTCTGTCATCCTCTCTGGTCAAAATCCAACGGGCGTCTCCTCTCCAAACTTTTTTCTCTCCCCCTTCTTTCAACACTTGATTCACCGTGAATCGGGCCTTAACTTCAACGGCATTCTGGAAGATTTCCATCCTCATTTCTTCTACGGAAAGTTGAAGGGATTGACTTCGGTTGAAAAGAGCGGTGTAAATCGTTCTGATTTCTGGCAGGGTATCCCGCTGATTCTGTCTGGCCTTCAAGGAAAAAAGCAAAAGAAATCCCTCAAGTTCCCTGTCGTTGTACCGCTCGATATATTGAGCGAAGAACCTTCTCACTTCCTGCTCCGTGGCAATCAGGGGAGGAAGGGAGGGGCTTTGGGCAGAAAGATTCGGAACGACCATTTGAGATGGAATTTGCGTTCCGACAAGTAGAAGGAAAACGACGAACATCTTACGAATGACGGTTTTCATTCCAATCTCCTTCCTTCTCCCCTCAAGGGGATTTCTCATTTTGATAATCAAGAGAGCTGATTTTAAGACGTCCCTCTTCCTTCACCAGAACCCAGCGGATATTCCCTTTCCAGACCCTTTCTTCTCCGTCCTTTTTTAATTTCTGTTCTATTCTAAAGCGGGCCTTGACGTCTACCCTGTGTTCAAAAGTCTCGATCTTCATCCCTTCTATTTGATATCGGAGCTCCTCGCTCTGATTAATAAATTTGGTATAAAGGTTACTGATCGCCTCTAATCCATCCGTCTGATTCTGGATAGCTTTGGAAGAGAAGAAGGAGAGAAATCCGCCGACATCCTTCCGATTATATCGATCGATATAGTTGGAAAAGAACTGCTTCACCTCTTCCTCTTTGGCAAGGAGAGGAGAGAGGGAGGGAACCGTTTTTTCCTCCTTTTTCCACATTGTCAATTTTTCGCCAGGATGGAGGGTAACTCGGATAGCTTCTTTGGGAACTTCTTTCGGGAGTTCTTTCGGAACCTCCTTGGCGACCTCCTTTGGAACCTCTTTTGAGGCTTCCTTGGAAGCCCCCTTAGCAACCTTCTTTGGAATCTCTTTTGGGAGTTCCTTCGGGACTTCCTTCGGAACTTCCTTCGCAACCTGTTTTGGGAGTTCTTTCGGAACCTCCTTGGCGACCTGTTTTGGAATCTCTTTCGGGACTTCCTTCGGGACCGCCATCGCAACCTGTTTTGGGAGTTCTTTCGGAACCTCTTTGGCGACCTGTTTCGGAACCTCCTCGGCGACCTCTTTGGAAACCTCTTTGCCGACCTCCCTCGGAACCTCCTTCGGAATCTCCTTGGGGGCCTCCTTCGGAACCTCTTTCGCGACCTGTTTCGGAATCTCCTTCGGGACTTCCTTGGAAACCTTCTTGGGGACTTCCTTCGAGACCGCCTTCGCAACCTGTTTTGGGAGTTCTTTCGGAACCTCCTTGGCGACCTGTTTCGGAATCTCCTTCGGGACTTCCTTGGAAACCTCCTTCAGCGCCGGTATCTCCGATTTCATAACCACTTGCGGTGTGGGTTTTTCTTTCGATTCTGGAAGAACTTTCCGGGTAGGTTCTTCCTTCTGTCCCGATTCCCGTTCCACCTCAGATGGAGAACGTCGCGGAGAGAGTGAAACCATCTTCTTGCTCTCTGGAGGCGGGACCTCCTTCTTGATTTCCTTCCGGGCCTTCCCCTCCTCTTGAGTTTTTGAATCTGTTTCTACGGGAGGAATCTGCGAGACAGTCTTTTTTTCCGGTACCTTGTCTATCTTGCGAAGGGCATCCGTTTTCGCATCCGTTCTCAAAGGTGTGGCAACCTCACCCCGTCTAAAAAAATAGAAGCCGACGATGAGGAAAAAGACGAGAATACCCGAAGATACTATTATTATCTTCCGGATATTCATTCTTCTTTCTTGGTGGCGATGGGCCTTCTTGGCGAGCGACCTCTTTAGATCTCTCTCAAAATCGTAATGAAATCGTGTCGCCTCGTTGTTCAGTATTTCATAAGCTTCGTTGATCTCCTTGATCTCTTCATCCCTTTCCTCCGTCTCCCCCATATCCGGGTGGTAACGTTTTGTTAATTCGACCCAACGAGCCCGAATCTCTTCCTCCGAAGCCTCTTCTTCGACACCCAGAATTTTGTAATAGTCTTTCATGTCAGGGTTAACGCGTGAATGGGTCGATGCGTAAAAGCGTTTTATTTCTGGACGCCTTTAAGGTATTTTATAAAGCTGAGTTGTTTTCTTCTCTGCTTCTCAATCAATTCCATCCGTTGATGGTTTTTAAGATAGCCAAGTTTTTCCGAAATAATGGCTTGAGTCTCAAGCTCGGCGAGAGAGCCTAAGGCCACATATAAAAATTGAATAAATTCTTTCTTGCTGCTTCTTCGGAAATATTGGATGGAATTGAAACAGTTGCACGTCTCATTTGATTGGTTAATCCATACATCTCTTCTTTAGGAAACTCGGCTGTCATTTCATAAACCTTCTCTACCAATTCAATTCCCAATTTCCATATATCCAAATCTTTATGAGTCACCATTTGTTGCTTCTCTTTGTCCTGACGCATCTGCGCGTTGACTCGTTTACTTTTCCGTTAGAGACACATGGTCGATCCAGACGGTCCCGCTGATGTATCGATCGAATTTGTCGGTCTTCTCCCTTCTGACTCTGACCCATCCCCCCTGGATCGGGGCCAGGGTTCGAAAGCTCACGATCAGTTTCCTCCATTCATTGTCCCCTGTCAAGGTTTCCGATACGCTGTGAAAGGACTGGCCGGCCCCCAGGACCTCGATCTTCAGGCCGCTCTTCGTCGTCACGGCTTGGGTCTTCATATTCGCTTTGAGAACATATTCCGTATTCGATTTCAGTGGCACGAACTGATAGACGTGATAGAAATCAACATTTTCCTTTCCAGTGAACACGATCTTGAGGGAACGTTTTCCCTCGAAGACGATGGAAGGGTCGAAGGAGACCTCGGTCCCGGAGACCTTCTCGATTTTCCAATCGAAACCTCCACCGAGGATTTCGTCCTTTCCAAAATCGCCATTCGTGATCAGGTCACTCTCTGAGAAGGGGGAGAGACCCTCCTCTTGAAATCGGGCCCTCCAGACCTGAAATGCCTCGTGGAATTCGCCGTGGGAGATGAGAAATTCGATGTATCGAACCGTCTCCCCTCGATCGGCCTGATAGCCGAAGGAAAGTCTTTTTGCCCATGCCTTTCGAGCAGCCCCTGGATCCCCCGTCCCGTAGAGGTAGGAAAGGTACTGTCTGAAGGAAAAAGGATCTTTGGGAACGATTCTTTCCAGGACAAAATCAGAGTCGTCCACCACTTTTTCCAAGACGTCATAGACCAGGGAGCTTTGATTCGGGTAATGGGCGAGGATATAAGAAAAATGGAGGAGGGCCTTCTCGGTGTCTCCCTGCTGGAGAAAAAGATTTGCGCTCATCCATCTTCCTCGAAAGCCCGTGGGAAAGACCTCGAGGGCATTTTCTAAAGCACGCTGAGAGACAGAGCTTTCCCCCATCCTCTGAAAGATCCTTGCCAGCTGGAGCCAGTATTCCTGCTCCAGGGGATTCCGCTCGATCGCCTTCCTGAAATAATGGGCCGATTCCTTTAAATCGATATGGCGGATATCCCATTGATAGAGAAGTCCCAATCGATAATAGGGTTCGGGATTGGAGGGGCTAAGCCGAATGGCGTCGAGAAGATTCTCTTTAGAAGGGTGAATGGGGTTGAGAGAGATTCCCCTCCAGAGGCAAAGGATAGAATAACCCGCTGCCAATGAGACGATGACAGCGAGAACAGGAAAGAAAATCCGTTTCATGGAGAATAAAAATCCTTAACCTCAGACCGACCTTTCTTCCGATACGTAGGGAATTTCCTTCTTCTTCCCTTCCTTTCCGTAATAGGAATGGTACCGGTAGTAGTAATACCCATAATCACTTCGGCGAATGTCAACTCGATTGATCACGACCCCAAGGATTTTGGTATGGGTCTGTTGAAGAGCCTCTTTGGCCCGTTGGAGAGTTTCCCTGGGCGTCTTTCCGCCTAACACCGTGAGGATGACTCCGTTCACAGAATTGGACAGGATGATGGCGTCCGCAAATCCAAGCACGGGTGGAGAATCGAGGAGGATGTGATCAAACCGAGCTTCCAGAGATTCCAGCATCTTCTTAAAAAGGTTCGAACCGAGCAGTTCTGAAGGATTGGGAGGAACGGGACCAGAGGGAATGTAGAAAAGGTTGGGTACCTCTGACTTCTTCACAATGGACTCCAGATTCCCATGCCCGGACAGGAAGTTGGAAAGACCCATTCCATTCTCATGATTAAAAATCCTATGAACTCTCGGTTTCCTCATGTCCGCGTCGATGATGAGCACCTGCGCACCCGTTTGCGATAAGGCAATGGCTGTATTGATGACGGTGGTGGTCTTCCCCTCCGCCGGGTTCGGACTGGTGATGATAATCTTTTTCGGAGGTCTCTCCGAAGAAGAAAGGAGAATAGAAGTACGGATAGAACGATAGGCCTCTGAAAGCATTGATTTGGGATGGCCGTAGGTGACGAGTTCAACCGGGTAAGAAGTTCCTTTTTCCGATCGTCTGCGCCTCCCGTTGGAGATCTCCGGCACCATTCCAAAAGAGGGCAGTCGGCTCCATTGCTCCAAGTCTTCAGGAGTTTTTATCGTATTATCGAGGTACTCGAAGAAAAAGGCCAGGCCCACTCCCAGGAAGAGTCCGACGACTGCGGCAAGAAGCAAGTTCAGCCTTTTGTTGGGCTTATACGGCTGGGTCGGCAATTCGGCCGGGTCGACGATCTGGATGTTGCTGGCGGTGATGCCGGCCGAGACGCCTGCCTCTTTCATTCTCAGGAGGAGGCCCTTGTAGAGCTCCCGATTGGTATCCGCCTCTCGCTTGAGGATGTTATACTGAATCCCTTTCTCCTTCATCTCCAAAACCTTTGCCTTCTGCTGTTGGAACGCCTGCCGAAGAAGCGCTTCTCTCCGGAGGCTTGACTCATAGTCCCCTTTGATGCCCAGGATCATTTTATCTATTTCACTGCTCAGACGTTTCTGGAGGCTCTCCATCTGATTCTTGAGGCGCACCATTTCCGGGTATTCCGGCTTGAAGGTTTCGGAAAGTTTCATAGACTGGGCTTCGAGTTGAATGTAGGTTTGCTTCAGATCCTGGATCAGCCTGTTTTCAAGGATGGAGGGAAAGGAATCAAAGTTTCGATCTCCGGTCTGTTTATAAAGAGCCTCTTTGGCCATCCGCTCTGCTTCGGCCTTGGTCAGCGTTTCGTTCAATTCGGTGAGCCGTTGCATGGTCACATTTTCTTTCTCCTCGAGTGAAATAATATCATGCTTGGAACCGAATTCCTGCAGGTTCTCATCCGCTCTTTCGACCTTGGCTTTCAGGTCCTCGAGCTGCTTGGTCAACCACTCTTTCGCTTGCTCCGTCGAAACAAAACGGGCCTCCAGATTCTGCTGGATGTAGGCGGCGGCCAGACTGTTGGATACCTGGGTAGACAGTTGGGGGAAGGTCGAATCGAAATGGATTTTGACAAGCCGGGAATTCCGGATGGGTTCGATCTTCAATTTTGTTAGGAAATGGTTGATCAGGAAGGTTTCCTTTCCGTCCTCAGAGGTATCCTTCCCCGGAGAACCGGTCAAGCCTGAGACAGAAGCCCAGAGTTTCGATTTCCATTGTTGAAAGGGCGTTTCAGGTTTCGGTTGAAACTCCGGATGCTCCGAGAGCTTGAGGGTTTGGTTCACCCGTCTGGCAAGGGTTCGGCTTTCAAGGACTTTATATTGAGTCTGATAATAGTCCATGTCCATCGTATTAACGGCAAAGATCTCTTTGAAATCGACAATCTGAGGGTTCTCTTTATTGATCTGGATGGTTGCCGTTCCCCGATAGATGGGCTTCATCGTAAATGTTCCCACTGCCGTGGCGATCAAAACGATTAAAAAGAAGGCGATGACAATCCATCTCCTCTTCTGGATGACTTTCCAGTAATCCCTCAGGTGGACCTCTTTCTCCTCCTGAAGGGGAAGAGGAGAATATCCCGAATACCCCGGCGGGGGGAGCGGGTAATATCCTCCCGGAGCGAACGGTTTCATATCATTCATATTCTTCTCCTCATATTAGAGAGCACCCAGGGAGAATCCAAAGCCGATTAACCCCTTGATCGTATCGCGGAGTCCGATGAGAAGGACTTTCACCCCACTTTTGGGAACGATGAGGATATCGTTTTCCTTAAGGACCGGATCTTCACTTTGTCCCTTCTGAATGGCATAGATATCCACAGAAAGGATCTCCCGTTCGTTCCCTTTTCCGGAGTAACGAAAGATTTTGGTTTCTCCACCCTTGGCCTCAGGTTTTAATCCCTCTGCCATCGCGATCGCTTGACTGACAGTGACCTTCTTCCCCTTGAGAGGAAACCCCCCCGGCTTATTCACCTCGCCCCCCACAAAGATTTTCCCGGAGATGGGAATATTGATAACATCCCCATGGATCAACGGAAGGTTGAGGGTCAGATCCCCTTTGACCAACAACTCCTCCAGATCGATGACAAAGGTGTTGGGTTTCATCGCTCCAGAATCTTTTTCCCCCCGGGAGACTTCATCTTCGGGCTGAGGCGGCCGGATCAGAAAGAGCAAGGGGCCTGCATCCTCCTTCAGTCCTCCTGCCACGGCCAATATTTCTAAAACTGTCTTCTGGCCTGTCACATCAAAGACACCGGGTTTCTCCGCAGCCCCCATGACCGAGATCCGTTGACTCCGGTACTCTTTGACGAACACACTGACATTAGGATTCTGGAGATATTTTTCAGCCAGCAGCTCCCGGATCTCTCTCTCCAGTTCATTCGCCGTGAGACCCTTCACCCTTAATATCCCGAGCAAAGGAAGGCTGATATTCCCCTGGGAACTAACGCGGACGGTCTTATTCAGCTTCTCTTCCTCGAATACAGAGATTTCGATCAAGTCCTCCGGTCCGATTTTATAGTCGCGATAAAGTTCCCTTCCCGAAGTGAGGCTGCTCGTCAGTATCCTCTCGTTCATCGCCTTCACTTGCTTGGAAGACTCGACCTCTTTGGTTGGCAAAGTGGAAGGGTTGACCTCTTTTCTCAGGGAGGACTCGGAAGCACAAGAAAGAGTAAAGACGATACCGAGGAGAAAAAAAATGGTTCTCTTTGAGATCATTGGACCCCAACCTTTTCAAAAAAAAAACCCCAGTCAGCATTTCATGGGTTGAACGGCTGGGTTTTATTCGTTCTTAAGGAACTCAGCTGATTATGGGCAGACTGGTACCGCTGCCACCGCTCTACGACCACCTCCTCCACCCCCCCCTGCAGCAACGGCAATGATGACTGTAGCCACTACCACTCCAGTAACAATCGCTACCCACCACCATGTTGTTAACCCTAAGAACTCCCATGGTTCAGCTTCCGCCCCGGGGGCTGCTGTTTCGCCAGCCTGCGCCACTATCACTTTTGAAGGACCTTTAACCGCGGCGGAAGGAAGGGTGACCGTGTCTTTGGAGGAAAGTGCAGCCAGGACAACACGCTCCTGATTTAGAATGGAGAGGGAGCCCCGGAGGCTCTTGACGGTGACCGCTCCGTTGGAATGCACCGAGATGGATCCGATCGTCGCTTCGCTCTTTGGAGAAACGGCCGAGGGGTTTTTGGAAGCCTGAAGGGATTTCGATTGGATCACTGTTAAATCCCCCACGTTGAAACTCAACTCAGCAGTGGAAGGAAGTCTGAAATCGATGGTGCCCTGGGTGAGGTGCATTTGATCGTTTCGATCAAATGAAAAGAGGCTGTTTTCCCCTACCTCAATCTGACGATTGCCTTCTAACGTAATCAGGGAGGCGCCTTTTTCAGTCTTTATGGCCACTCCCTGAAAAATTGGAAATTGGGAGAGTTCCACATCCTTCCATACCGTCTTCCTCGCTTCAAATTTCACATCTCCCCTTGAAACCATCTCACCCATGGGACGGCCCATTTCCTTGGCTTCCGCAATCATGGTATGAAATCCATTTGCCAGAAGCAAAAAAGAGACGCAAAGAAAATAAACAAATATTTTTTTCATCGCCACTCCCTCCCTCTTTATACTATTATACTATACTATTGGTTATTTGTTTTCCGCCCCACACCTACAACCTGCTTGTTTGGGTACCACACTTACAAAAATTTGTCAATAAAAAATTTCATAAAGTTAGCTTATCCATAACCGAGAATCCTTTTGATGTAAAAATTTGATACTTGGGAAGGAACAGTCACTGTCTTTGGGAAGTTCCTAAAATGATACCAATAACTTGGGGTTCCTTTTAAGATGATCTTGACAGGGCCTGTGGAGGAACATGGGGCTGAGGAGTGACCTCTTCTTGTGGGTCGGATGGAGAAGCCACCCTGTCAGCAAGTACTTTAACAGTGAAACCCTATATCCTGATCTCATCCGGACTGTCATTAAACATCAGTCTCAATCCATAGATCAGTTGGGCCTTGGTGAAGGGTTTGGTCATATAATAACTGGCGCCCAGGTCATATCCTTTAAACATATCCGAATCTTCGTTTTTGGCCGTGAGGAGAATCACAGGCAAATGCTTGGTTTTGGAATTCGATTTGACCTCTTTAACGACCTCCCATCCGTCCTTTTTCGGCATCAGGATGTCGCAGATGAGAAGGTCAAAATCGTCTTTTCCTAATTCCTCGATGGCCTGTTCCCCGTCCGCGGCTTCCCTTACTTCATAACCCAATTTAGCGAGATGGATTGTTAGAAACTTGCGAATCACCTCTTCGTCATCCACGATCAATACCTTCCTTTTCATGCGTCAGCCCTCCTTGCCGGAAATTTAATGGTAAAGGTGGTTCCCACCTGCTCCTTACTCTCCACATCGATCGTCCCTTCATACTTGGTCACGATGCGGTAAACGATATTTAAGCCCAGGCCTGTCCCCTCACCGGGGTTTTTGGTTGTGAAGAAGGGATCAAAAATTCGGCCGAGATATTTTTGCGGGATTCCCATGCCCTGATCGCTCACCTTCACCTCGACGGAATCTTTGAACGATCGCGTGGCGAGGGTCAAATGACCCTGTTTCCCGTTCATCGCTTGAAAGGCATTGGTGATCAGATTGGTGAAGACCTGTTGAATCTCCCCAACGTTGGCCCGTATCTTCTCAATGGATTGAAATTTCTTGATCACTTCCTCGGAGCTCTTCTTACTGGCCAGTTGAACCATCTTCAGCGAATCTTCAAGGACTTCGTTCAGATCGACAAAACCTAATTCCTCTTTTTTCGCGGCTCGAGAATAGGATCGCAATCCCCTGACAATCTCGCTGATCCTTTGAGCACAATTCAGAATATCCGTCAAATAACCTTTGTTCTTAGCAATATCTTCCTCCTCTAAAGCTACTTCCGCCATCCCAATAATACCACTCAAAGGGTTATTGATCTCATGGGCCACGCCAGAGGCCAATATTCCTATGCCTGCTAACTTCTCAGACTGGATGAGTTGTTCCTGCAATCTTTGCTCTTCGGTAATATCCTTCATATATTCAATGGTCGATAGAAGATCCCCCTTCTCATCGAGGATGGGATAAGAGAAGATCTGGAGGGTCGTATTGTCCTCCGGAATTCTCATGATCGCGTTGGCGGGTTGTTTCGTGTGGAGGGTCGCGGATACCGGGCAGTTTTCGCAAGGGAGGGTTCTCTGAAAATAAGCCTCATGGCATTTGCGATTGATTAATTCCATAAATGAGGTTTTCCGATTTTTGGTGACGGCTCTATTCACACGGAGAATTCGATAATCAGGGGCCTGTATAGAGAGCTGGTCCCGAATGCCGTCGAAGATGGCCTCAAGATTTCTTTTACTCTCTCTGATTTTCTTTTCGAGCTTCCTCTGTT
>Ga0154838_1014_pt4 | contig 21206 bp, 21 predicted proteins | sample Rifle2008BG16ft_FD_116142 | JGI IMG/M metagenome (GOLD analysis project Ga0154838, IMG submission 116142) | Deltaproteobacteria bacterium RBG_16_48_10 | reverse complement strand
GGGACATCTTCAAGGGCCGGATTCTGGGCTGGTATCCTTTTGATGATCGTGTTTGTAATGAGCCAGTGGCACGCTGTTAAGGCTCCCTCATTCTCCTTTAAGTCTCTACCCAGTTTGAATCTTGAATCGGCAGGTATTGGACTTATGATAGGGTTTTTGTTTCTGTGGATAGTGAGGTTTCTTCTTCCAACGCGAATGGCAGGGCTCATCAGTCTTATTTTATCCGCTGCAAGCACGACGGGATTATATGCCTACGTATTCGTTGAGAGTCTCAGAAGCACAATTCTGTTCTTGGCATTGGGGATAGCCTTTGGAGCTTTAATCCATATCGTATTGTTCCCAAATTCTATAAGGGATGAAAAAAGTCGTTCAGACTCTCAAGAAAAGTCCCACGGCTGGGAGGCGCGGTTAAACAACAAACCTCCAACTGAGAGATAAAAATAGCAAAATCCAGATCTCTCCGAAATGTGTCACCAATCCTTACAGAATAGAACATGGGTGTCCTATCAAATAGCGGATCTACTCTTGACTGCTATATTTTTGAACACTTTCATCAGTAATCAGTGGGTCCCATCTCCATCTTGCACCTTGAACTCGTAGGTGCAATTATTGAGAGATTCGAGGCTTTTTGCGTGCGACATTCATGGTGACCCCATTTATTCCTCCTCCTTTACCTTTATAAAAACAGACGTTTCCGTGTAGGCCCTTTACTTCCAATTTCTATCCTACGGGTGTCTCCAAGGGGCAAGTTCTCCGTTGGGTGATTCCCACCATTTTCTGGCTCCGTTCACCCATTAGAACTTGAAATCATCTAAAATGGGGTCGGATATACCCCAAAGACACGAAAGGAGGCCCATGACCCTAAAAGAAGCCACCACTCTATTCGGTTATCATCAACGATCCAATCTGAAAGCAAGAACTGTTCGAAGCTACCAACCCCTTCTCCAAAGATTTGAAGCTGAGTTTGGGGAACGCTCCTTCGATTCTATTGGATCAGATGAGATTTTCCAGTTCTTGGAGACAGTAACAGGGGATCATTCCAGATCGGCACGGCGACTGAGATATGCCCAGTTGAAGGCCTTCTTCAACTTCCTCATTGACAAATGCAATGTGAACATGAAAACCCCTGTAACGCTCCTCTCCTGTCTAAAGCCTTCAAGACCCCCAAGCAAGTGGTCCGGAGGATTCTGGACAGGGAGAGCGTAGAGGCGTTGATCTACAATACCCAGACCATCAGGGATAGGTTCATGCTGGAGCTTCAAGCCCGATGCGGGTTGAGAATTGGCGAATCGTTAAAGATCAAGGCCTCGGATGTCTTGGATCGAAAGTTGATCCTAAAAGAACCCAAGTCGTGAAAGGAATCGGAGGCAGCCTTCATGCCCGAAAGTGTAATCCTTAGAATTTACCCGTCTATACAAGATTTCAAATGGAAGTCAACAAAAATAGAAGTAAGTTGGGACTTTTATGAAAAACTATTCCAATTTGGGCTTTCGTTAGAATATACCGTTTTGGTAAAAATAAGGTAATTTTCAACAGTTACAATGATACTAAAATTTGGCATTGAGATTGCTTATGAAAAAGATTGTATTGGTATTTCTGAACTTTTGCACGGATCCAAATGGAGTACCTTTCCTATGTTCTGATCCTTTTGATTCGATTCATAAGGAATAGTATCAAAATTAAGGCTCACTGTAAAAAATAATCTGGCAACACAAGGCAGTACCAATATGTATAATGAATTTTATGGTTTTTCAGAAAAGCCTTTTGAGATTACCCCAGATCCAAAATTCCTTTATTTTTCTCCCCCCCATCGAGAAGCACTGGACGGCACGATTAAAAGCATAAAAAACCCGTCACCCTTTACTTCCATCACGGGGGAGGTAGGAACAGGTAAAACAATCCTAATCTATTCGATTTTCATTCGACTTGATGAAAAGGTGAAGACTACTTTTATCTTTCACCCTTCAGTCACCTTCACAGAGTTAATCAGGTACATCCTTCAGGACTCACATCAGAAGCGTATCGGGAAAAGCAAGGAAGTTCTTTTAAGGCAACTGAACGAATATTTACTAAAAAAACTTGCTATGGATGAAACTTTGGCAGTATTTATTGACGAAGCCCAGAACCTTCCCAAAGAAGTTATGGAAGAACTTGGAAAGCTTGAAGAGAAGATTTCCGGGGTATCGGATCGATTTCAGATCATATTCGTGGGACAACCTGAGTTCGAAGGCAAACTAAGTTCTCCAGGTCTTAAGCAACTCAGCCAAAGGATAGGCATCAAATATCAAATTAGACCATTAACCAAAGAAGAGTCTATGGAGTATATTGATTACCGACTCACAATAGCTGGAAGCAGGGCTTCTGAGGTGTTTACCCCAAATGCCATTTCAATGATTACCGATCATGCTAAGGGAATCCCACGGGTGATCAATATTCTTTGCGACAATGCCTTTCTGATGGGCTATGGATTATCCAGAAAAAAGGTAGATTCGGATATTGTTAGTCAAGTGATAAAAGAAATGGAAGGTCCGGTTTCGCATAAGCTGCCCTCTACGGAAATCCTCACGTCAGTCAAACGATTTCATTGGATCTCCTTCAGACATCATTCTCCCCGATGGACGATTTCTTTTCTCATCCTATCCTTGCTCTGCCTGGGAGGACTCGTTCACCTGATGCATGGGACTCTTCAGCGAAACCCCGCAGTTTCAGTTGTAGGGAGCATTGAATCCATAACAGGAAATACTGAAATATCTTCTACAAAAAGGGTACCTAAAGTCTCCGATTCCCTTCGTAAACAGGATTCGAGGTCCACTGTCCTTCAGCCTGTTTCTCCCTCGCCTGCTTCTCAATCCCCTAAACATGAAAAGCCTGAATTAGCGGAGATCATAGTGGTAGAAAGCGGGCAAAGTATTTCTTTTTTGGCACAGAAATATTACCGTATGACTAACCTAACCCTTGTTGACTTGATCCTTGATTTCAATCCAGAGATCAACAACGCTCATCTCATTCAAGTGGGCCAGAAGATTAGGATTCCTAAGATCACAAAGGAGTACCTGATCAATGAATTCCCCGACCATATATGGAAAATTCATGCTGGTACTTTTAGGACTCCTGGCTTTGCTAAGTCTTACAGGAATGAACCAATATTAAAGGGGAAAACAATAGAGATCCTTCCCCGAAAAGTATCCCCAACGGACATATGGTATCGAGTGATGGTAGGAACTTTCGATAATAGGGATGAGGCTTCGAAAGCGATCGATCTCCTTAAAGGGAAAGGCCTCTTACCCCTTTTCGGAGGGATCCCTAAAACAGAGAGAGATCCCTCGGACTGGGGGTGAGTATTGGGGGATAAGAGTGCTTAGAAAAAGAATTGGTAAGAGGCTGGCCTTGGTGGTGGTAAATACTATCAAAAACTCTATACTTATTTTCGGAAGGGAAATACTTTCAAGTGTTAATAAAAATGGGGTTCCGACTAAACAACTGAAATCGGGATCAGGGGATTCTTATGAAGAAAACCAGGGGGTGAGATGAGAATATGTTAGCCTATAAATTTTACCTGCGTGATGCGATGAAGAGCTGCTTCGATCATGTTGGTGTATTACCAGAGAGGAGAATGGATCCAGAAAGAATTACCGATGAATCTATTGTCAACTGGGGAAGGAAATATTTTGGTAAGGATACGAAGGATGAGGATATCTTTTTTATTGAAAGTGTTTTGGAGGATAGTGAGAAAGGATTCTTTCTACCATTGAGTGATCAAGAAAGAATATAGAAAAATAATCCCAATGCAGATGAGCAGGTCGGAAGTATGATTTCACTAATTTGAATAGAAATCTTCAGTTCTTTTTGATACCTTCCATCAACTTTTGGACCGATCAACCGGCTTTCGGTAAGGCATTTGAGGGCGTCGGTCGAAGAGTTCTTCGTGATCAAGACCTTTTACCCAAATACTGAAGATTTCATTCTTCACTCGATAAGCTGATGAGGTGAATTTCCCTTCTCAAACCAGCTAAATTCCTATTGACAATTTGACCCCAAATATAACCTTCTTGCATAAACCAAAACATAATTTTGGAAAAGTTTTCTTTCCATTTCTTTCCATTTCCCTCTAATTCATTTTTAAAAATTGGCACAAATTGTGCTAAATCATATCATATTAATTTTTGAAAGGAGGTGTAAAAGGCTTTCTGGTAAGGCTTCTTGTTAGGAAATCTAAAAAAATTGAAAAGGAGGAGGGGAGTATGAAGAAAACTATTTTGATAAGTCTCATTGTGGGAATTACATTGATGTTCGGGTCCTGGGCAATGGCTGCTTCGAAACCTACACTTCCTGCACCAACAGGGTTAACCTGTACTCTTGATGGAGACTCTGTTTATTTTGATTGGGACGATGTTGCAGGAGCGAAAAAATATTCGGTTGATGTAGAGGTTCTCATTAGTGGTACATGGGATGAAGGCGTTATAGTAAAGCTATCTTTTGGAACCAGCGACAGGACAGACGGTGGGCTTATGGGAGAGTCTGACCTTGATGTACTTTTCACTGACTTCGTTTATGATTTTGATGGTGATTCTTTAACTCCGCCTGATCAGCTGTCTGGTGAGGCTATGGCAAAGGTTAAGGCCTTGAACCCACCGGGTAAGGGAGTTAAATCACAAAATAATCCTTTCTCTGATTGGTGCTACTTTACCCTTCCATAGTAAAATATCTCAGGGAAGCGGGGGATTCCCCGCTTCCCTTTAAGTGTTAGGGTGAAGTAGAAGGAATTTGTTGTCACCCGTTAAAAAGCAGCTGTGAAGAAAAAGCATTCCTCCATCAAAAAAAACAGACTTTCTTGGATAGTGACATTTCACTGCAAGTTCACCCTCCTCTTACATCTTAACGACTCACCCGAGCCACCGCTATAAAACGGGCAACTTAAATCAAAAGTTATCTCTTCTACCGGAAATCATCAGCCCTTAATGTAGATTATCATCGCTCTTTGTGAGTGCAACCAATTACCGAGGTGAAAGGTGGAGTTGGCTCTCTTATTGATTGTAAATTACTGTATCGTATGGGTTACGGTTTCTCCTATCTATTCACTATTTTCCACCATCTCCGAAAAGTTACCCTTTGATATTCATATGTCCAATTTGAACTGTCCTAAAGAAGGCTGGAAATTTGGTCACTTCAGGGGCTTGGTACGCTTTGATTCAGTCATCCTTGATTGTTGAGCCTTAGAATCCCTGAACAGTTGGTGAATCCTTCGATCGGAACTTCATTGACAATATTTCTTATTTCCGGTGAGAAAAGGGTATTGAAGTTAAGTGGCACATTGGTCTCAAAATGCCGTACCCCCCTGAATAAAATGGGCGACTTAGCCTATTTGCTTTTACACTCTTTTCCAAAAAACATAATCTTATTACTTCGCCTCTTTTTAAATTTCGAGAAGGAATTACCATGCCAATTCGCAGGATACCTGCCTCATCTGCCACGGAGATGAGAAAAACCATTGTACTCCGACCTTCTGCGGAGATTGCCAACGATTGACTGCGGGTTAGGAAGTCGGCCTTTTTTTGTGTCAACCTTCAGCAGTCCATCCCCACTGAAGCTTCCGCCAGTCCCTATCCATGATATAGGCCTTTCTATTACGGGGCAAGGGAGATGAAGTCGGCACAGGTATTGCTCCCATCGTTCTAACAATGGTATATTTAACAGGATGCTGAAAAACGTCCATCTCCTTCGATCCCCTCATCCTTCGTCGTTGCGGCGGACGTTGAAGTACATCTCACCCGTCAGGATTTCGGGTGCCTCGTAATCTGGACCTTTTTGAGCATACTACTCACCCTTCCCCTCTCCCCAGCGGCGAGAGAGAAAGGTGAGGGGGCAAATGCGAAAAGACCCATGAAAATCTTGGTGGTTGAAGACGATAAGGGGATCGCCCGGTTCCTTAAAAAAGGGTTAACAGAGAATTCTTTTCTCGTTGATCTGGTCTCGGATGGGGAAGAGGGACTACGGTTCGCCTTTCAAAGAGGTTATGATATCATCATCCTCGACATCATGCTTCCAAAGATGGACGGGGTAGAGGTTTTAAAAAGGCTAAGGGGGATGGCGATTCAAACGCCGATCGTCTTTTTAACGGCAAAGGATTCGGAGGGGGACATTGTGCAAGGCCTCAATTTAGGGGCGGATGATTATTTAACAAAGCCTTTCTCCTTTAATGAACTCTTGGCCCGGGTTCATGCCCTTCTTCGGAGAGAGAAGAGGGTCAGCCCTCCGTCCAAGTTACAGGTGGCCAACCTGATTCTGGAAATCGATGGTCACCGGGTCTTCCGGGGAAAGGAGAAAATCGATCTCACCCCCAAGGAATATACCCTTCTCGAATTTTTCATGCGGCATCCTGGCGAGATCATCACCCGGACGATGATCACCGAAAAGGTGTGGGATTACCATTTTGATACGTCCACAAATATTGTAGAGGTCCATGTGTCTCATCTGAGAAATAAAATCGACAAGAACTTCGAACCGAAGCTTCTCCGCACGGTGAAAGGGGTTGGGTATGTCCTGGAAGAAGGGGACTAAACTTCTCCGGAGAACCGATGTGAAGATGACCTTCTGGTATGTCTTCACCTTCCTCGTCTCTGTATTGATCATCGGTATTTTTCTCTACGTCGGTCTTGAGCGCCAACTCTTGAAAGAAGTCGATCGATTCATTCTTGATGAAACCCATGAATTAGGAGAGATTCTGAGAAAGGCATCAGCCGATCCCAATCTTTTTCAAAGATTCGAGGAGGAAGCGGTCACCCGGAAGTATTATCCGTTCTTTTTTCAGATCCTGGATCATCAGGGGAAACTCATTTATCGGTCGAAAGGGCTTGATGGGATCCAATATCCGCCTTTTGAGAAGGTGGTGCACAATGCCAGAATTGGGAAGAGAGATCGAGAGGATATTTCTTTTTCGGGTCAGAAAAGGCTCCTTCGGGTCATCAGTACCCCCCTTATCGAAGAAGGTCGGTTGATCAATATCATCCAGTTTGGGACGCATCTTTACTTTGTCAAAAAGAGTCTTTCGAATTTTAAGAACAGCCTGATGGCAGCCCTCCCCATTATTTTGATCCTTGGATCCCTGGGAGGCTGGGTATTGGCCCGCAGGTCTCTTTCCCCCATCGGTTATATTGCTTCCAAGGCCCAAAGCATCACTTCCCAAAATCTTAGCGATAGACTGGTCTCCAGAGGGACAGGCGATGAGATGGACGATCTCATCCGGACCATCAATGAAATGATTGGCCGGTTGGAGGCCTCTTTTAAACGAATGGCGGAGTTTACGGCTGATACCTCTCATGAATTGAGAACGCCCCTTTGTGCGATGAGAGGAGAGGCGGAGGTTCTCCTCTCAAACCCGAGAACCCCTGAGGAATATCAGGAAGCCTTGGTCCACTTTATTGAAGAATTTGATCGCGTTAATCAGATGATCAGTGATCTAATCCTCCTGTCCAAATTTGATGCGACTCAAGTAGAGCTAAAAAGGGTTCCCCTGAGGCTGGATCTCCTGGTGAAGGACCTTGGCAACCTTTTCCAGGTCCTTGCCGAGCAGAAGGGATTAACGTTTGCGGTCGAAGCCTCTGAGGAAGTGACCCTCCTCGGTGACAAGGTCCGGCTGCAACAACTTTTCACCAACCTGATCGATAATGCCATTAAATATACTTCCAGAGGATCCATCCGTATTACCCTGGAGAAGGATCGGGAAACCATCCGCGTTCAGATAAAGGATACTGGGGTCGGGATCCCGAAAGAAGAGCAGGATAAGATTTTCAAGCGCTTTTATCGTGTGGACAAATCTCGATCCAAAGAGACCGGAGGCGTTGGCTTAGGACTGAGCATCGCGGAATGGATTGTGCAGGCCCATCAGGGAAGCATCGAGGTACAAAGCAAGTTGAGCCAGGGATCGACCTTTACAGTCTCTTTACCCCTCTCAAAAGATCAGTCCCAATAAATAAGGTATAAGAACCTATCCGGAATTGATGAATTTTCTATCCTCGCCTAAAAGGATTTTCTGTATCGCCAAGAGGAGCTCTTACGAGGAACTGAAGGGGCTGAAGGAAAAGGCTTGGGTGATCGATCAGGAGGGAAACCGGCTTATCCTCTCAAGCCAGAAATACCTTTCCCTTTAGGAGTTCTCATTGTTACAGGACAAGATAAAATCATCCCGAAAAAAAAGGCCTTGGAAAAGGACCTTCCTATCTTTTCTCATCTCATTTTTCCTACTCTACCTTTTTTTATCCAGGGCCAACCTGGGAGAGATGATGCGCTCATTGAAAGAAGTCAATCCCTTTTTTATCCTCCTTGCCTTTCTGGCACACTATTCATCCTATTTTCTGAGAGGGGTTCGGTGGAAGAGGATGATCCAGGATGCTCCGTTCTCAGGTAGAACCTTCGATCTGGCAAAGATCATCTTTCTCTTCCAGAGTCTGAATTGTGTCTTGCCAGCCAAACTGGGAGATGTCTATGGCGCTCACCTGATGCGAATAAACTTTTCATTGAGTCGTTCTTATTCGTTGGGTTCTCTCTTTCTCTGGCGGGTCTTCGATTTCGTGATGGTGGTGGCCTTAGCCGTGGGAACGGCCTTCCTCCTCTTTGGAGACAAAATTCCCCCGGAACTCTTTTGGGCCATGAAGGTGGTGGGTCCCTGCCTTTTGATTCTTTTGGTTCTCATGTGGATCTTCTTTCATTATCACAAGCGGTTTCCTATGGCGGACCGGTTTGGGAGGTTCAAAGGACTGATTGATTCCTTTCGAGAAGGCCTCCGGATGAAGGGGAGGGATATCCCCTTCCTTTTCATGACGACACTGGTCGTTTGGCTTTTGGAGGCAGGCCGATTCTATTTCATCTGTAAATCGATCAACATTGAAGTTCGAGGGATTCCTGCCCTATTTATTACCTCTTCAGCCGCTTTTCTGACGATTATCCCTTTCACCCCCTCTGGCCTGGGAGCAGTGGAATTGAGTATGTTAAAACTTCTGGAGCTTTTGGGGATCGGAAATCAGATGGCCTATCCCCTCATCATCTGGGACAGGATCATCGCCCACTGGAGTCAGATCCTCTTGGGAATCTTTCTCCTTCTGTTGAGCAGGACCGTCACGCTCAAGATCTGGGAGTTCGGGGAAGAGAGGGAGAGCCGAGGAGATGAAGCCCCTTGAGTCTTAAAACCATGAAGAAGCCCTTAAAGAGTCTTCTCAGATTGAGCTTGGATTCTCCGGCCTCCCTTTCGACAAACACGATGGGAATTTCGCAGATGGAAAAACCGAGAAGATGGGTTTTGAATAACATCTCTTGAACGATGGAAGGGCCTGTGGAAAGGATGGTATTCAGATCCACGGCCTCAAGGACCTCCCGCCGGAAACATCGATATCCTGAATTGCAGTCCCTGACCGGTAGGCCAAGAATAAATCTTGTGTACCACGTCGAGAAATGGGTGATCCCCTTCCGGAGTCGGGAGTTTCGTAAATCCTGTCCTTGGGAAATTGCCCGTGATCCGATGACAAGATCGAACTCTTTGATTTTATCCAGAAACTGGGGGATGTGTTTTGGATCATGTGAAAAATCCGCATCCATCTCGATCACCACATCGGCATTTAGCTTGAGCGCAAACCGAAAGGCATCCACGCCTGCAGAACCTCTTCCTTTACGGATAATCCTTCTCAACAGAAAGACCTTTGGGTCTCTCTTTGAGATTTCCTCAACGATCCCCCCTGTCCCATCGGGTGAATCATCATCGGCCACAATGATGCCAATATTTGGATCGTGACGCCGAATCTCTCCGATGAGACGCTCGATGTTTTCGCTTTCGTTGAATGTGGGAAGGGTAACAAAGATCTTCATTCGGTTAAGCGTTGATTAAATTCAGCTGTTCTTCCACGGATCGGTAAACGGTCTTCACCGAAAGGCGCTCCATACAGTTCGGGGATTCACCGCAGGCCTGACGATAGCAGCACAGGCAATCCATCTCCGCGGTGACGGTTCTCCCCAGATTATAAAGATCGATCTCTGTTGCTGAGGTGGGGCCTAAAAGGACTACCATCCTCTTATGGAGGGCGAGTCCAATGTGAAGCGCCAGGCTATCGCCGGTGACGATCACATCGCAAAGGTTAAGAAGAGATGCAAACTGCCTGGGAGAATTGAAGCATCCTGTATCAAAGGTTTTTCTTCCAAGTTGGGCCGAAATCGTCTTGTTTATTTCTACCTCTGCCGGCCCCCCGGATAGAAGAACCTGACACCCCAATTGCCGGGAGAGTCTTTTCCCGAGTTTGATAAAGCCTTTGGTGGTCCATCGTTTCAGGGGCCAGCGCGTCCCTCCACCCGTATTGATGCCCACCATGGGCCTCTTCCCTTTGATTCTTTTCCTTGATAAAAATTCTTCTCCAAATCTTATCTCGTCCTGTTTCAAACAAAGAATCGGAGGAATTCGTTCGTAAGGGAGATTAGAGAGTTGGCAAATAAGCTCTTCGTAGGTTTTTCGATTCCTCTTTTTGATATCATCAAAAAGGCCCATGTGGAAGATTTCTTTTGCCCCTGTATTATAGGGAAATACAAACCCCTTGGGGGATAGGCCAAATCCCTTTTTCTTTTTACTCTTCACAATCGAGGCCAAAGCGGCGCTCTCTTTGGATGTCTCAGGATTGATCACCAGATCGAACGCTTCTACCTGAAGCCTTCCCATGCTATCCACAGAGGTTTCCAGGATGGAATCCAGAAAAGGATTGTTCTCAAGGAGTTCAAAGGATTCCTTCCGGGTGATCCAGGAGATATGAGGGTTTCTAAAATGTTTAAAGAGGGTCGGAAGAATCGACGTCGTTCGGAGAACATCCCCCATGGCCCCGAGTTTAATGACCAGAATCCGCGTTTCTGCCGGACTGTGATAGGGGCAACCCAGACACTTGACCCCTTCCGCCTTGTGAAAACGGCACGGTCTGTCTCCCAAGAAGTGGCGACAATTGACTGAGATCGTTTCTCTTTTAGGACTTCTTTTGACAGGTCTCACGGAAAGATATCCATCCAAAAGGCCACAAAAGTCAAAAAAGGTTGCACCAGGTCATCCAGGCCCTTTTACTCAGATACCATAAAATATAAATTCCTTCAATTGGCAATTGCAAATTCGCCCACAGGTTGATGAACTGTTGTCGAGACGGACGCTGGAGAGCGGTTCGGAAAGGCTTCAAAGGGTTCAGAAAAGCTCTGCCCCCTGGACAACGTTTATTATAGAATAGAATGAGTTCTTTCTCTCCCCTTGGAAAGCAAGATTAAGAAAACTTAATCCTCCTTAAGCCCTTACCGGCTTTATTTGGTGATCGTTTATTTGTTATATAATATGTCTTGAGGAAGAAAGAGATGCGGGATAGAGTTTCCAGCAAGAGGCGATTTCTTTGGCTGCTCAGTTTTGTCTTCTCCGTCATCGGGGCGGGACTCTGCATTGTCACCATTCTGCTGGATAGGGATTACCAAAAGCCTCTTTCACCGCATCAAATCGGCAATAAGCCTGCCTTTGTTGAGCAATTGAAGGGAAAGGGCTTTCCTTTCTCCTTTTTAGTCATCAGTGATACCCACAATGATGAGTCCGCCTATGTCTTGCTCAAAGAGATGGTGAAAGGGAGTGGCGCTTCTTTCTTGGTTCATGTCGGGGATGCAGTCAGTTCTCCCAACCTATGGATGCATCGGTATTTTCTTAGGAAAATGATTGAGGAAGTCCAGCCTCCTTTCCCAGTCTTCTTTGCTCCCGGGAATCACGACATCCATTACGGATTTCAGGCTGTCCCGGAAGACCGGAGGGTAACGGAGCGTGTCTTTGAGTCCCTCTACGGAGCAAGGAGTTTCGATTTTACCTACAATCACTGTTTATTTATCCTGTGTGGCGTGGACATGAAACGCCCCGAATCTTTTGTGGACGACCTTAAGAGCGTCCTGTCGAAACAGGCGGCGGGGAAGAAACACATCTTCATCTTCCTCCACTTCCCGCCCACGGCTGTCATCCCTGGATTCGGTTTCCCCCGTGAGAAGGAATTCCTCTCCCTCCTTGAGTCCTATAAGGTCACCACGTGCTTTTTTGGACATTACCACGGGTATCGACACTTGCAGACTCACGGAACGAATATGATCGTGTTGGGCGGCGGCGGCGGCAGCCTCAAGAGTTGGCAATCGGACTGGGGAAAGTTTCATCATGGCCTAAAGATTACGGTCGGTGAAGATACCTTGACCGAGAACATCATGGTCCTCCCGAAAGAGATGATCTTTCATTATTCTCTCAGCTGGTGGATCGTGGTCGATATCCTCCCCCTCATCCACAACCGGATCTGGATTGCTTACCTTTTCGCTTTCGGTTTCTTATGGGGTGCCTTTGGATCGCTTCTGGCGCTTAAGAACACTGGAAGGGCAAAGAACATTTTGAAGGGTTAAGAAGTTGAGATGAAGATTTTACAAATCGGTTTGGGGAGATGGGGCAAAAACCATCTGAAGGCTCTCACCAAGCTGTGTGGTGAGCTTTATGTGGTTGATATAGATCCCGTTCAACTCAAGATATGTGATGAATTAGCCATTCCGGCTGATCACCGTTCAACCGATTACAGGGATTTCCTGGATCGGGTGGATGGGGTAGATATTGTTACTCCGGCTGACAACCATCTGGCCATTGCCAGAGACTGTTTTTCGAAGGAGAAGGATGTTTTTATTGAGAAACCCATTGCCTTCACCTCAGGGGAGGCAAAAGAGATGATTGCCCTGGCAGAAGAAAAGAGCCTTATTCTCCAGGTGGGACATATCTATCGGTACAACCCTGCTGTTTCAAAGATCAAGAGCTTGACCGCGGAAGGGAGACTTGGCAAAATCCAGTACGCCTATGGTCATTTCATGGGGTTTAAGAGGCCAAGGATGGATGTGGGCGTGACCCAGACGGATGCCATCCATTATTTTGACCTTTTTAACTATCTCTTCGGTGAACTGCCCCATGCGGTGAGGGCGGTGGTGCGACATTATCTGAACCTCACCTTCGATGATACCTCCATCTCTATTCTGGAATATGGGGGGAAGCTCGCTTTTGTTGAAGCCGGATACATGCCTCCTGAAACCCGGAGAGATATTTCGATCATTGGGGATCGCGGAAGTCTCTACTGCAATTTTCAAAAAAATACTCTCTCCTTTTTTGAGAACCGGCATGAAAAGCAAGGGGATCGATGGGTCGCCATTGAAGGGAAATCCCAGGAGGTACCCGTGGAGGGGGTGGAGCCCCTCAAACTGGAACTGGTCCAGTTTCTCGATTCCATCAAGACCCGATCAAAGCCCATTGCAGACGGTCAGGCAGGGCTTGAGGCTCTCCGGGTTGTGGAAGCCTGTTATGAGTCCTCCCAAAAAGGGAAGCTGGTCAAAATCGATTGGAATAAAGCTTAAGAACACGAGGTTAAGGTTGAGGCTGAGGCTAAAAGTGGAAGTGGTGTAGGGTAGGCGTCTCCCCTTTCTCTCCGCAATCCGAATTCCGAAATCCGAAATGAAAACAAGAAAGGAGTCAGCATGAACGTTCCGCTTTCAAAACCTTATGTGAATCAGGAGATGAAAACGCGTGTCTTGGAAGTCATCGATTCCGGACAGTACATCTTAGGGAAGAATTGTAAGGAGTTTGAGAGAGAATTTGCCCAATATATCGGAACGAAGCACAGCGTTCTCACTTCATCAGGGACTTCAGCCCTCTTTCTCTGTTTAAAAGCCTTGGGAGTCGGACCAGGTGATGCCATTCTCGTCCCTTCCCTGACCGCTTTTCCAACCGTGGAACCTGTCTTTCATGTGGGAGGCACTCCTGTTTTCATCGATATCGATGAGACCTTCACCATGGATCCTGGCCACATTGAAAAGGTTCTTAAGGAAAACAGCAAGAATCCAAAGATGGGAAAGATCAAAGGAATTATTCCGGTCCATCTCTATGGTCATCCCGCAGACATGGATGCCATCCTCAATATAGCAAAACGGTACGGACTTTTTGTCTTGGAGGATTGCTGTCAGGCTCATGGCACTCGTTACAAGGGGAAAAGGGTAGGATCGATGGGGATCGCAGGTTGCTTCTCTTTCTATCCCTCAAAGAATCTAACAGTCTTTGGAGATGGCGGGAACCTGGTGACCTCGGATGATCAGATTGCCCAATTCTGCAAGATGCTCAGGGACCATGGAAGAAAAGAGAAATACGAACACGAACTGGTTGGATATAACCTGAGATTTAATGAAATTCAGGCAGTGGTGGGAAGGCTTCAGCTTCAGAAGTTAGACTGGTTCAACGATTCGCGGAGACAGATCGCCCGCTGGTACCGCGAGGGATTGGCTGGGCTTCCCGTTGTTGCTCCACCCGTTAAAGAGTGGGCCGAACCCGTCTTCCATCTCTATGTGATCCAGACGGCCAGAAGAGATGAGCTCGCCAATTATCTGAAGGAGAAAGGGGTACAGACAGGGATTCATTATCCTATTCCCAACCACCAGCAGCCGGGGGTTGTCAACACATTGGGCCTCCAACCCAGGCTTGACAGAACTGAGGAAGGAGTCCGGAAGATCCTTTCCCTTCCCATCTATCCCGAATTCGAAAAAGAGAAGGTCGATTACGTATGTGCTATGATCAGGGAGTTCTTCAAAGAAGGGTGAACCGAAAGGGTAGGGGACCTTCACCCTACTCAGTACAGGAGGGTACAGGGCTCTGTAATGGAAAAGAGGGACATCGATATCTCGATTGTGGTTCCAGTCTACAATGAGGAAGAGAATCTCCCTATTCTCGTTGCCCGATTGGTTGAGGTTCTTGAACCCCTTGGGAAGACTTATGAGATGATCTTTGTGGACGATGGAAGCGAGGACAAAAGCCGAGAGGTCCTGAAGGAGATGACCTCGAAATATCCCCAGATCCGAATGCTTGGATTTAAATACAATTGCGGGGAGACAGCGGCCGGCGCTGCAGGGTTGAAAGAGGCAAGAGGCGATATTGTCATCACGATCGATGCCGATCTTCAGAATGACCCCAAAGATATTCCCGGCATGTTGGCCTATTTAGAGGAGTACGATATGGTGACGGGTTGGCGGCAGAAGCGGGAGGATTCCTGGGTCAAGCGGATCACTTCCAAGATTGCTAACCGCATCCGGAACGGCTTAAGCGGGGAGTCGATCCGGGACAGCGGTTGTACTTTTCGAACCTATAAGCGGGAATGTCTTCAAAATCTCAAACTCTACAAAGGGATGCACCGCTTCATGCCGACCTTGGTGAAGATGGAGGGGTTTCGGGTGATTGAGATCCCGGTCGCTCACCACCCCAGGCAATTTGGGGTGTCAAAATATACAACCTGGAGCCGGATGTGGGTTGCCTTCGTCGATCTTTTGGCGGTCCGGTGGATGAAGAGTCGCCATATCCGTTAGGAAATTGAGGAAAGGATCCAAAATGGAAGTCCTATCCGTATTTACTATTGTCACAGATTTCTTTCGAGACCTCACCCTGAGGTATCCCAAGTTCCAGCTTGATTTCTGGTTGATCTTCGGATTTGTTGGTCAGGCGATGTTCACCATGCGGTTTATCGTTCAGTGGATTGCTTCCGAGAAGAGGAAGGAGAGCGTCATTCCTGTTGCCTTTTGGTATTTCAGCCTGGGTGGCGGACTGATCCTTTTAGCTTACGCCATCCGGCAGATGGATCCTGTCTTCATTGCAGCCTATCTTCTGAACCCCATCATCTACTTTCGGAATCTCTATTTTATTTACAAGAAGAAGGGGCCTTCTTCTCTCTCGCGCTCGTCCCCATAACCGAGAGGTGCCTGTATCGGCTCTGGGTGAGGTTTCCCCCCGGGTCCAACGGATGAAAAGGGTGAAAGCAAAAAACGTGAATGAATGGAAGGAGAAAGAAGGATGGATGATCGTAGGGTTCATCCTCGCCTCCGGCCTCATCCTTTTTTTTAACCTCTGGGCAAGAAGCCTTGAGAATCATGGTTATCTGAGATACGCCGAGGTGGCCAGGGAGATGATCCGATCCGGAGACTGGGTGGTCCCCCATTACAATGGAGAAATTTTCATCGATAAACCTCCCCTCCTCTTCTGGCTCATTGCGATCCCTTCCACCCTTTATGGATCCGTAACCCCGCTGATCGCGCGCCTCCCCTCTTTCTTTGCAGCCTGGGTGGGGACAATTGTCCTCTGTCTCTGGGCAAAAAGTGTCTATGGAACGGTTCAGTCGGGTCTCATTTCAGGGGGAGTTCTTCTCTCTACCTATCAGTACTTTTTCCAGGCCCGGCTTGCGAAAACGGATATCCTTCTTTGTGCTTTCATTCTCCTTTCTCTCTATTTTTTCTATCTCGGATACCGGGAATCGCGGTGGAGAAGATTACTCTTCCATGGACTTTCCTTCGGGTTCATCGGGCTGGGGAATTTAACGAAAGGGCCTTTTGGGATGATCCCCCTTCTGATCATCTTGGTCTTTCTCATCAAGGGAAAGGAGGTGAAGAGGCTGATTTGTAAAGAGTTCCTCATCGGTTACCTCATCCTTGGACTGACCTCTCTTCCGTGGGTTTTCCTTTTCATCGATCGGGTCGGGTTGGAACAGGCGATCACCCTGATGAGGGAGAGTAAAATTCTAAGCAGGCAGGCTCCGGTTTACTTTTATCTTTTGGAGATCTGGGGCCAATTTTCACCTTGGTCTCTCCTTTTTCCCTTTATAGGCTTATACGTCTGGAGGGAGAAAGAAAGGATCTGGCATTCTGACGAGTCTCTTTTTTTGATCTGGTTTATTCTTCTCTTTGTCGTCTTGACCCTTTTTAAGGTCAGGGCCTCCCGGTACCTTCTTCCGGCCCTTCCTCCCATCGCCCTCCTCCTCGGAGGAATGTGGAAAAAGAAGGGACGCCTCTTTCTTGTCCCCTTTCTGGCATCCCTATTGGTATGGCATTCCGTTGAGATTTACTGGATTCGAAAAGATCTAACTTATTCACCAGGAAGGGTCCTTGCCGGGGAGTTGAAGCCACTGGTGAAAGAGGCCACCCTCATCGGATACCGATTGGATCTTGGCGCCATCGAGGAGATCAACTTTTATCTCGATCGGGTCATCCCCGTCCTGGAAAAGATCAACGATCTTTCAGACCAGTTGAGCGGCAATGAGAGAAGGTGGGTCTTGATGCCGAAACAGACTTATGATAAGATTCGGCTGCAGAGTGGTCTCTCCATGGTTTTCGTCCAAGAGTTTCCTTATAAGGACAAGAAGGGAAGAAGGCTGGTTTTGGTCTCCAACCGACCTGAAGAAGCCCCGGGCATAAAAGAATAAAGGGGTGTCGTTCAGAGAGGAATCAGTTTAGAGAGAAAGGATCTAAGATTGACGGAGGGTCGTGTTTCTAAAGTCTATCCTCAGAAAGGGGCTCAGATTCTTCTCCTCCTGGGAGTCTGCATCGTGATTTATGTTCTCAATCTGGGGCAGTGGGATCTCTGGAATCCGGATGAACCCCGCTATGCAGAGGTGGCCAGGGAGATGGTCAAAGGAGGAGATTGGGTCCTCATGCATTACAACGGGAGGGACTACGGAAACAAACCTCCGCTCTTCTTCTGGCTGATTGCCCTTTCCTCCTATCTCTGGCAAGGGTTCACCTCATTTTCCGTGAGGTTCCCTTCCGCCCTCTTTGGGACGCTGACCGTTCTTCTCACTTTTTTCCTTGGCAAAGCACTTTACACCTCGCGCACGGGGTTCCTCTCGGGGCTGGTGCTCGCTACCAGTGTTGAATTTGCTTATCTTTCGACGAGGGCGAACACGGATACGACCCTCACCTTCTTTACGACAGCTTCCCTCTTCTGTTTTTTTCGATGGGATCAACATAGAAAAGAAGAAGGGAGCGGGAGGAGAGCCCCAGGAGCTCTCCTCATCTACGGGTTCTATACGGGCATGGCCTTCGCCACGCTAACGAAAGGTCCGGTCGGCTTTATCCTTCCTCTTTTCGTCAGCTTAATCTATCTCGTCGTCCTAAGGGATTGGAAGGGCTTCAAGGGGATGAAACTCCTTCCAGGAATGTTGCTCATGATGGTCATTGTTTTAGCCTGGTATGTTCCTGCGGTATGGAAAGGGGGAAGAGATTTTCTCAATCAAACCCTGTTGGTTCACACGATCGATCGTTATGCAGCAGGGTGGTCTAAAGTCCGCCCCATCTACTATTATCTCTACAACTTTCCAGTCGACTTTCTGCCCTGGACCTTCTTGCTTCCTGCCGCAGGGGTTTACGGCCTATCGAAAGAGACCTTCGGGAAAAGAAAGGAGTTTCTTTTTCTCCTGGTATGGTTCGTTGTGATCTTTCTCTTCTTCTCTCTCTCCAAGGGGAAGAGGTCCCTCTACCTGTTGCCGCTCTTTCCAGCCGTTTCTCTCATGATCGGAAAGCTTTGGGATGATTTGATGTCCACCCGGATGGAGCGCTTCAGGCAGGAGTGGGTCTCCTTTCCACTCTATGGGTTTATGGGGTTGGCTTTAATCGCCGGTGCGGCGATTCCCTGGGTGGTTTCGATGAAGCTTCCTTCCTACCTGCTCTATTCCCTTCCCATGACCTTTCTCATGGTCGGAGTCAGCCTGGCCATGTTCGCTTTGTGTCGTTTCAAGAATCATGGGGCCATTCTATTCCTGATCGTTGGGATGATGGCAGGCGGATTCTTCTATACCTCCAGGGTGATCTTTCCATTGGTCAATCCCTATAAATCGGCTCGCTATATTTCCCAAGAGGTTAAGGCGCGGATCTTACCCGAAGAGAAATTGGGAATCTACGGAGATTTGGGGACGGGTCCCTACAATTTCTATACCGGGATTGTTCCCATTTTGGAGATGGAGAAAAGAGAGGATCTCTTCCATTTTTTGCAATCCCCGGGGCGGGTATTCTGTCTCCTTCTGTCCAGAGATTTCTATTCCTTTCAAACCATGGAAGGATGGCCCAAGGTCCAGTTGATCGCTCGGCGGAAAGTGGGAGGCAACGATGTCGTCCTTATTTCGAATCGGTTATGAGATATCCTTGTATTGACTCACCCGAGAAGTCCAGCATTCAAGCAGGCCATTTTTTCCCTGGATCCCTCAATTCCTTGAATCCCAGAACCCTTCTCCCGCGAGACTTTTTCCTTAATTTTCCCTCTGGGTCATGTTGAGCGGATGAAATGAAAGGTGATATGAAAACTCCTTCTGAACCTTTAGAGATCTCTGTCGTGGTGCCTGTCTTAGACGAGGAGGAGAGCCTACCCCTTCTGGTTCCCCAATTGATAGAAGTCTTGAAGGGTCTGGACAGGTCTTATGAAGTGGTTTTCGTTGACGATGGAAGCTCGGACAGAAGCTCGAAGATTCTCAATGGGATGATTTCAGAGTATTCTTTTCTCCGCATCATTCGATTTAAGGAAAACCGCGGTTCAAGCGCTGCCCTCGTTGCAGGGGTGAGAGAGGCCCGGGGGGGAAGCATCGTTACCCTCGATTCAGATCTCCAGAATGACCCTGCCGATATTCCCAAGTTGTTGAGATATTTGGATCACTATGACATGGCTGCCGGATGGCGTCAGAAGAGGAAAGACCCTTGGTTGAAGAGGATCTCCTCAAAGATTGCCAACGCCATTCGAAACCGACTGAGCGGCGAGAAGATCAACGATAGCGTCTGTCCCCTTCGCGTGTTTAAAAAGGAATGCTTCAGGGAGATTCCAAAGTTCAATGGGATGCACCGGTTCTTGCCCACCCTGATGAAGATGGAGGGGTATCGGGTCGTCGAGGTTCCGGTCTCCCACCATCCGAGGAGGTTTGGTAAGTCAAAGTACAATATTCGAAACAGAATGTGGCGATCTTTCATCGATCTTCTGGCGGTGAGATGGATGAAGAGCCGGCACATCCATTTTGAGATTGAAGAAAGACGTTGAGCGTGGCGAAGGGAACCAGAAAACCCTGTATTTTATTATCAAGGCCTTTGTTATGATACAGTTTCTATAGCTATGGACTGGAGGTGAACGATTTCATGGGTGGGAAGAGAAGGTTTTGGGTGAAAAAGATTCGGAGGATTCCATTATTTGTGGGTGGACTTTTACTCATCCTTTTGGCGAAACCTAACCTTCCCGGAATGATCATTGGGATTTTCCTCGTTTCTGTGGGCGAGGCTCTTCGAATCTGGGCGACCGGCCATCTCCAAAAGAATGAGACCCTGACCGTGACTGGTCCCTATGCCTATGTGAAAAATCCCCTCTATGTGGGGTCCATCCTTATTACGATCGGTTTCTGCATCCTTGCAAACAGTATCTACATTCTGGCAATAGCCACCCTCATGTTCTGTTTCCATTATATCCCCTATAAGAAGAAAATTGAGGGGGATCGTTTGAGAAAGATTTTTGGAAGTCAATATGTGGATTATGAAGAGAAAGTCCCGGATTATCTGCCCCGATGGACCCCCTACTCAGACCAGAAATCACCTTGGAGATTTAAAAATTTTTTAGAGAATAGCGAGGGAGGGATTGTTCTTTTGAATTTCCTGGGGATCTTGTTCATCTTAAGCCGTCCCTATTGGAAATCCCCATTTTAGAGGAAAAGACGTGAAGCGTGAAGAATTGGAAAACTATCCTTTCTATCCGATCAATCGAAAGGCCTTTGGGAAACCTGACCTGAACCGGGTGGAGGCAGGGGATCATGTCCTGGTGATAAAGGATGTGGGGAGAAAAAATGTCTTCTTTCGCTGGACGTTAGGGCGCTGGTTGATCCACAAGGAGTGGGAGATATACTCCCGGTTAGGTGGAATTAAAGGCATTCCCAAGGCCACTGAGCGAATTGACCGCTATGCTTTCGCCATGGAATTCATTTCAGGAAGACCCATCCAGAGGGATGAGGACCTTCCTCTCTCTTTTTTCCAAGAATTGGAGCGAATTCTAAAAGAGATCCATGCGAGGGGGGTGGTCCATTTGGATTTGAGGCACAAGGGGAATATTCTACTCTCTGACAAAAGGGAGCCCGTCCTTCTCGATTTCAATAGTGCTTATTACTTTAAAACGAACGGCTTACTTCACCGTTATCTCTTTCCCCTACTCAGGCGAATCGATTGTGGAGGGTATTTGAAGTTAAAAAACCGAGTATCTTCTTCCTTCCTGACGCATGAGGAGCTAAACTTCCTCAAACGATTTAACCGGCTGCGAAGACTCTGGATTTTCAATTAACGCTTTCGGACGACCCTACGAATTAATTCTTTCTGTTTCAAGGCCATCT
>Ga0154838_1003_pt1 | contig 22369 bp, 25 predicted proteins | sample Rifle2008BG16ft_FD_116142 | JGI IMG/M metagenome (GOLD analysis project Ga0154838, IMG submission 116142) | Deltaproteobacteria bacterium RBG_16_48_10 | reverse complement strand
CAGTCATGGGGTCTAAGAATCTGAAGGCCCTGGTGATTAAAGGGACCAAGAATATTCCCAACTTTGACGATGCCAAACTGAAAGAACTTGGTAAGAAAGGATACGAAGAGATCAAAGGAAAAGAGAACTATGAATTCTGGATGAAACAGGGGACGATGCAGGCCTTTGAATGGAGCAATGAGAATGGCTGTCTCCCCACCTACAATTTCAGGGAAGGCGTTTTCGAATTTTCCAAGGAAATGGATGGCTATGCCCTTGAAAAACTTCATGCGGGTCGCAAGGGGTGTCCGATGTGCAACATGCAGTGTGGCCATATCATCAAGGATTCGAGCGACCAACCTGCAGAACTGGATTATGAAAATATCGGGATGCTTGGACCCAATATCGGTATCCGAAGCTTGCCTCAAGCAGCCCTGTTAAACCGGTTAGCTGACGAGTGGGGTCTCGATACCATTTCCCTGGGGAGCTGCATCGGCTTCCTCATGGAGGCCTCCGAAAAAGGATTGATACCGGAAAAGGTCAAATGGGGAGATCTTGAAGCAGCCCAGAAGTTGACCGATGAGATTGGAAGAGGAGAGGGTCTTGGAAAGATCGTCTCTCAGGGCGTTAAGGCTGCTTCTGAAACCATAGGGAAAGGCTCTCAAAACTGGGCCATGCATGTAAAGGGGCTGGAGATCTCGGCCTACAACTGCCATGCCTGTCCTGGAATGGCCCTTGCGTTTGGAACGAGCTCGATTGGTGCTCACCATAAGGATGCCTGGATCATCTCCTGGGAGATTGCGAACGATCGATTCTCCTATGACAAGTCGAAGGTTGAAAAACTCATTGAGTTCCAGAGGATTCGGGGAGGGTTCTTTGAGTCGGCAACCGTATGCCGGCTTCCCTGGGTGGAGGTCAGTTTCGGAATCCATTGGTACCCCGAATATCTCGAAGCGATTACGGGAGATAAAAGGAGTTGGGAGGATCTCTATAAAATGGGAGACCGGATCCTTAACTTGATCCGGGCCTACTGGAAGAGAGAAGTGCCTTCATTTGGACGAAAATGGGATTATCCGCCCGAGCGCTGGTTTGAGGAAACCCAGTCCCAAGGAAAGGTCAAAGGGATGAAGGTCGATCGGGAAAAATATGAGCAGATGCTCTCCTGGTATTACGAGCTTCGGGGCTGGGATCAAAATGGAATTCCCAGCAAAGAGACTCTTGAGAATCTGGGATTAAAAGAGGTGGCAAAGGAGATTGGCTGAACTGAAATTTTTTGGCTACCTTTCCGATATTGCTGGAACAAGGATAAAAGAGCTGAGTTTAGAGCATCCTGTGATGCTAAGGGAACTGGTCCCTTCCTGTTTTCCCGAAACGAATGTCATTATCCTCATCAATCAGAAAGTGGGCAATCTGGATAGCGAGATTACGGATAAAGATTCTGTCGTTTTGATGCCCATCCTATCCGGGGGGTAAAGGCTTTATTATCACGGATATATCAACAGGGATTGTTCTTCCTTTCACTACGGCTTAAGCGCAGGTTCATCCCTCGAAGTTGACAAAGGTTTCTAATTTTGATAGGAGATAGTCGACTTTCGACTAATGACCTTAATTGGGGGTGTCCTTTGGAAGAGGTGCTCAAGAGCCATTTCACCTTAACTGATAAGACAATTGCGATCATTGAAAGAGCAATCCTCGGTGGATCTATGAAGAATGGGGAGAGAATTATCGAAACGGAGATCGTAAAAAGGTTAGTAATAAGTAAGGCACCCGTCAGGGAAGCATTGAAGAAACTGGAGGGAGACGGAATCGTCGAACTCTTGCCCAGAAGAGGTACATCATCAAACCGGCTACCCTGAAAAGTATCAATGATTTTTTTGAAGTCATGCTTCTTCTTGAGCCAGCCGTTGCGAAATTGGCACTCACAAAAAAGAAGGATTCTTTTTGTGAGGAAATCGACAGAATCATAGCCCAGATGGAGCATTCCTTAAACACGGAAGATTATGATTCCTATCTTCTGCTTAACGAGCAGTGAAGTTCAAGCGTGTCGGGAGTATGAGGAAATAGAGAGACGTAAAATGTAAATTTATAGACGTGTTCCACGGCAAGATACCCAAAAAAAATTTGAAAGGAGAAGGGAATTATGGGGAATAGGGAAAGCATTCTCGAAGAGATTTTCGAACTGGCGCTTGTGAACGACATGAACTATTTTGGCTGAACACAGTCCGTTCTTGCAGCTTTGCAAGAAAAGCTCGACGTCATTAGTCCAGATGTGTTTAAGGCGGGCAGTGCCTTGGCCGGAGGGGTCGCCAGGCAAGGTGAGACATGTGGGGCACTCACTGGTGCGGTTATGGCAATTGGTTGTGTGGTTGGACGTGAGAGACTTCCGGATATCGCCCAGTACCAAAAGGCGATGGAGCCAGCGATTCGATTGTATAACGAGTTCAGGGAGAGAGTGGGGCACACCCTTTGTCATGAGATTCAAAGGATCCGCTATGGCAGAGTCTATCGTCTTTCTGTCCCGGAAGAGAGGCAAGCCTTTCATGAGATGGGAGGACATGGCAGAAAGGGATGTCCAGAGGTATGCGGAATTGCGGCTAAAATAGCCGGTGATATAATCTTTGAGTTGAAAGAAAAATCTTAGATATGAAGAGGAAAAGCCGCTCTTAAGCTGTTTATGTAAGAGCAGATATTATCATTCCTCAACACGATTGTGATATGGCTAAGGGATGTGTTTCATAAGTCGGGTGACGTATTTTTGGACCTAGGTTCAAACGTTGACAATCGGGGGTTACTTTACCCCGGCAGCAGAAAGCCACGGTTTCTGGCCATGGAAGAATGCGCCACCTTTTGGCCGGCCTGTCCCGAGCTTAGACGGGGGATGTCGCCCCGCATGGGCTTTACGGGTGGTGCCACGGGCTTAGCCCGTTGGGCTCCACAGGAAGGGGGTACCCTTTAAGCTTGGGAGTGGAGAGCCCCTGTGATGTCTTTTCTGCAATAGTCAAAGGATATTGTTGCACACCCTTCCTTCCTGGGTGATCAGAGTGATCTTTTCCTGATATTGCTGAAATAGTTTCATGTCTTCTAAGGGATCCCCGTTGATGAGAATAAGGTCAGCCAGTTTTCCGGCCTCGATGGTTTCCGGGTCTCTATATTCTTTCATCGCGGAGGAAAGGATTTTCTTCTCTTTCTTCGTTGGACACCATTGGGGACCCTTCCCATTTTCAAATCGACAAATTTTCTCGGGCATTGGACATTGGCTACAGTTGAAAGGCAGTGTTTTCATGGTTTTCCTCTTTTAATTTTTTCAAAATAGCGTTCATGGTAGGACCGGCCTGATCATGGATCACGATGTCTGCCATGTCGTCATAGGGGGTTGGGTCGCGGTTAATGATTACGAGTTTCGCCCCGCTTTGTTTCGCAATCAGGGGCATGGAGGCAGCAGGATGGACGACCAAGGAAGAGCCGATGACAAGGAAGAGATTACACCGGGAGGAATGATGATAGGCTTCTTGCGTTTCCTTTTCTGGCATGGATTGACCAAAGGAAATTGTAGCCGGTTTGAGCGGCCCGCCGCATTCATCACAAGCGGGGGCCTTCACCCCTTGTTTAATTCTCTTCTGAATTTCATCCCGGCCGTATCGTTTCTGGCAATGTAAACAGGAGACATGCATGGCTGTACCGTGCAGCTCAATTATTTTCTCCGCCGAATTTCCGGCTTTGAGGTGGAGACCGTCGATGTTCTGGGTGATGACGCAATCCAGTTTTCCCAATCGCTCCATTTCTGCAATGGCCAGATGGGCAAGATTGGGCTGGGCCTGTTTCATAGGTTCATACATTTCTGTTGCCATTTGCCAGTATTTTTCACGAGAGGCCTCGCTGGAGATGAAGTTCTGGAAATAGAAATCCTCAGGGTTGTATCGATCCCATACCCCTCCCGGACTTCGGAAGTCTGGGATTCCTGATTCGGTACTTAGACCTGCCCCCGTGAAAACAACCATCCTCTCTGAGGTCATCATCCATCTGGCGATCTGTGCGAGTCGTTCTTCCATAAGGCCCTCCGGCATTTTTGCATGAAAAAATAACAAAAATTTCGCATTCCGCAATCCGCAATGCTTCTTCTATTTCCTATACCATGGCCTGTCTTTCCTTGCAAGGGAGGGATTCCATATGATAGAATTTCAGGGTAGGAGTGAGATGAAATGTAACCTCATTAAGCAGGGGTATCCTCAGGGAAGCTGTCTCGTTGAGGTTGGGAAGGGAAAGTCCCTTGCCTGTGAAGCAACCCTCAAACAGACAGACAGTGGGCCCCTTCGACTCATCTCGGCCGTTCACCTCTCACGGCCTGAAAACTATCTCTCGATCTATCAGTCGGGATGTAATTTTTCCTGCCGGAAATGCCACTCCTGGGACTTCACCAAGATTGCTAAAGGAGAGTGGTGGTCGCCTGCGGATGTCTTGAAGGCCTGTAAAGAGTACGCAAGGGAAGTAACCCTTCAGGAACCACGGGAGAGAGTCACGGCGTTTCATGCTCAGGATTCCTGCCGCTGCTGCGGGGCCTGTGTGATGTATGGAAAACGGTCTTCCCTCTGTCCCAGGATCATTCAGAAAAAAGACATTTTCCTGAGCCCCCAGGGCTGGGGGCCGGCTCGAAACATCGTGGCTTTTACCGGAGGCGACCTCACCTGTTGCCCAGAGTTTTATATTCAGTGCGCTCGACTCATCAAAGCGGAGACGAACCTTTGGGTAATGATCGAAACGAATGGCTACGGCCTTACCCCGCAGAATCTGGATGCCTTGAAAGAGGCAGGAGTTGATTCCTTCTGGCTCGACCTCAAGGCCTATGATGAAGGAGACCATAAGTGGCTGACGGGATGTTTTAATCGCCACCTCCTCAAGCTTCCAGAAGAGATTCTTAAAAGAGGTTTTGTTCTGGAAGTCCTCTCCCTCTATATTCCCAATTTAGTCGAGATCCCCCAATTGAAAAGGATTGCCAAAATGCTTTTTGAAGTCGACCCGGAGATCCCTTTTACAATATTAGCTTTTTTCCCTGAATATCAAATGAAGCGATATAAAAGTCCAAAGGCTTCAGAGATGGTGGAGGCCTATCATGCGGTGAAGGCGATGGGCCTGTGGAATGTCCGGCTGGGCAATACAGGGGTCTTCGCTTCCTCCGAGGAAGATTATCACCTCCTGAAAGAAAGCGTGGGAGTTGGAAATTATTAGATCCCTGCCTGCTCTATTTCATTGATTCAAACAGAAGGTTATGTTAATGGAATGAAGGATAGGTGTCATTTAAGGAGGTTTCATGGAGAAGAAGGTCCTCATCGTCGATGATGAGGAGAGGGTGGTCCAATCGATTGTGGGCGTTTTAGAAGACGAGGGGTTTCGAGTCACCATCGCAGCCGACGGAGAAGGCGCGATCGAACTCTTTCAGAAGGAAGAACCGGATGTGACCCTTCTCGATATCTGGATGGCGGGGATGGATGGTATTGAGGTCTTAAAACGACTGAAGGGAATTTCCCCAGAATGTCTCGTCATCATGATCTCAGGCCATGCCACCATTTCTACCGCCATGGCTGCTGTCAAATTTGGTGCCTTCGATTTTATTGAAAAACCGCTCTCTCTTGACCTTCTTCTGTTGACGATTCGTCGAGCTCTTGACCGCCAGAGGGAGTTTCCAGGAATTCAGACAGCAGGGGAGATGGAAACTCCGGAGATCCCTGCAGGAGAAAAGACAACCCTTTCGAAGGAGATTCCTGAGGGATTTGTCGATTCTTCTTCCGTTGCTTCTCGGAAGGCTTCTTCAATTTCTTCCTCCCTTCAGCGGACATTGAAACGAAGCATGGTTCTCTACGGTACAGGGCTCCATTCTGGGATGAAGACCGGACTCCTCCTGCAACCTCTCCCGCCGAACAGTGGCATCCTCTTCGGAAGCATCTCTTATGAAGATGTGGTTCCAGCCCATCTCAATTATGTCCAGTCCACCGAATTTGCCACGGCCCTAAAAAAGGGAAGGGCATCGGCGATGACGATCGAGCACCTGATGGCTGTCCTTCATGCCTATCGGATCACCAACCTAATGGTCAAGATGATCGAAGAGATTCCCATCATGGATGGTTCTGCTCTGGAGTTTTGCAAGATGATCGAGGAGGCGGGCGTGGAGGAACAGGAGGGGAACGTCGAGGAACTCGTCATCGGTCAACGGATGGAGATTCTTCGTGGAAACAAATCCCTGGTCATCGAGCCTTCGGATACCTTTTCAGTTTACTATTTTTTGGATTATCCCTTTCCTGTCGGAAAGCAATCACTCCGTTTTGTCCTGAAAGGCGAAAAGACGTTTAAGGAGGAGATTGCTCCTGCGCGGACCTTTGGCTTTCTAAAGGATGTGGAGATGCTGGAGCGGATGGGATTAGGAGAGGGGGGGCGTCTCCACAATTTCATTCTCGTGGACGATGAAAAGATTGTCAACACCGAGCTGCGATTTCCCGATGAATTTGTCCGTCACAAGATTCTCGATTTGATCGGCGATTTCTACCTCCTCAATCGGCCTGTGCGAGGGAGAGTGACGGCCCACCTGACGGGGCATAGTGAAAATATCGCCCTGATGAAAAAGATCCAGGGAGGAATGAGAAAAGGCGTTTGATAAAGGGGAGCCCCTTTTCCCCGGTAGCAGGACGCGCCAGATTCTGGCCGGCCTGTCCAGACGTGAGACGGGGGATATCCCCCCACAAGGGTGCTGGGTCGTTCGACTCAGCTTGCCCATGGGGCTCCACTGAAGGAGGAACGGATGGCCAAAGAAGAATATCGTCCCCAGATGAATGAATTTTTAGAGATGCTGGCTGACTTACTCACTGAGAAGTATTTCGAGCGGATGGCTGAGCGGATGAAAAAAATTCCTGAGTTGCGGAGGTTGATTACAGCCAAAGAAGCCAGCCAGTATTTAAGCCTTTCGACGGATACGATTTACCGGATGGCAGCCTCCAAAAAGCTTCCTTACCTCAAGATCGGGGATCGGGTCCTCTTCGATATCAAATCCCTCGATCAGTGGGTTGAAAGGCATCTGATCCGGGAGAAGGAATTGAAGAGGCAGGAGTTGAAACCTGAAATCGAAAAAGGAAAATCGGGTGCCAAACCTGGAAAAGAATCCGACCTTCTGATACTGGATAAATGATAACGGAGAGGAGGGCCTCTTTATTAATAAGTGGGATCGTGTTGCAGGATATGTTTTTCTGATCATTGGTTTGATTACCGCCTGGAGTTCAACCCATCTCTCCATGGGTAAGTGGAGACATCCAGGATCGGGTTTTTTCCCCTTCGGACTCAATATAAGATTGGAATAAGATGAGGCAGTATCAGATTCCCTGCGGGAAGAAATTAATTCCCTTACAGATTCCTGATGACGTTCCAGTTCAGTGGGTGGATTCTCGAAAGGGGGTGCCGCTTCCAGATGTCAAAAGGGCAGTTGAAGAAGCAATCAACCGCCCCATCGGAACTCACCGGCTCCGTGATTTAGTTAAACCTGGGAAGACCGTAGCAATTGTTGTAACAGACATCACGCGTAAGCTACCAGAAGAGATTATTCTCCCCCTTCTTATAAAAGAGTTAGAGGGTGGAGGAATAAGGAAACAGGATATGACAGCGATTGTCGCCACAGGGACCCACCGGCCCAATACCCCGGAAGAGATGAAAGAAAAATTTGGAGGCGTGGTAGTAAATGAGATCTCTTTCATCAATCACAATCCTTGGGATCCAAAAGGGTTGGTCAACCTTGGGACCTCGCAGGGAGGCCTCCCCCTTGTTTTTAATCGATTTGTAGCCCAGGCGGATTATCGAATTTCTACGGGCGTCATCGAAACCCATCTCTTTGCCGGTTACAGTGGTGGAGTAAAGAGCATTGCCGTGGGAGTGGCTGGAGAGGAAACCATCGGTGCAACGCATAATTATCAGATGCTCCAGCAGACGCGGTTAGGCATTGTTGAAGGGAACGAATTCTGCCGTTTTCTCACAGAGGCGACCCAGGCCATTGGACTTCATTTTATTGTTAATGTCGTCCAAACGGGGAAAAAGGAAGTTGTAAGGGTTGTTGCCGGAGACCCCATGGCTGCTTTTTATGAGGGAGTGAAGACGGCACGTTCTCTCTATGAGGTTGAGATCGATCAACAGGGAGAGATTGTAATCAGCGGGGTGAGTTATCCCAAAAGCCGGGACCTTTATCAGGCAAGTCGGGCCGCAAATGTTGTCGCCTTTGGTCCAAAACCCGTGGTGACGAAGGGAGGGGTTATTCTGATCCCAGCTCCCTGTGAAGATGGGTGTGGCCATCCAGGTTACCGCGAGATCATGAAGCGATCGGAGAATGTGGAGGATGTTATTGCCATCTCTCGGGAGGAAGGATTTGCTCCCGGGGAACAGAAGGCCCTCATCCTGGCCTGGATTCTAAGACAGGCGCGGATCGTGATGACCGACTGCTCCCTTCCGGAAGAAACCCTGAGGGAACTTTATCTCGAATCCGCTCCAACACTCCAGGAGGCTCTGGATCGAGAACTTAAGAAGAATCCGAAGGCAAGGGTGACCCTGATTCCAGATGGATTATTGACCCTCCCGATTTTAAAGGATTGAATCTATCCTTTAGCCCCTTACCCTTCCCTTCTCTTTACCCGGGAGAGGGGAGGAGGGAGGGAAGTGGCAAGAAATTATTCAGGAGGCAACCTATGACTTTTGAACCAAAGGGAATTGTTCCGGCGATGGTGACTCCGATCACTTCGGAAGGAAAGATCAACGTGGGAGCCTTTCGTAAGCTGACGAACTACCTGATCAAAGGAGGTGTCCATGGGTTTTTTCCAGTGGGAAGCCAGGGAGAATTCTATGCCCTCACCTTCGAGGAGAAGAAGAAGGTGATCGAGACCGTTGTCGAGGAGACTCAGGGACGAGTTCCGGTTTACGCAGGTACCGGGGCCATCACTACACGGGAGGCTATTGCAGTGACGCAAATGGCAGAGGCAGCTGGGGTCAGTGCCGTTTCTGATCGGAATTGATGCAGGGGTGGGCATAGCGCCCGTAGGAGGAATCAAGCCCGAAGCGAGGGAAGAGCTAAAGAAGACCCTGAAGGATGTGGGACTTCTAAGCTAATTTCAAATTGGAAAATATGGGAATTTTGAAATTTAATTCCGAAATCTGAAATTATAATCTCTGGCTTTGCCGGAGGGAGGAGGAGGCAATATGCGTTGGTCAGGCCTAAGAAAGAAGGTTCTGTCAGGACAGTGCGTTTATGGGACCATGATCCGAATGGCTCGGGATCCAGGAGCCCCGGCTCTTTATGCAGGGGCGGGTTATGATTTTGTTTTTATCGACATGGAGCATGGCTCCTACAACATGGAGACAGCAGCCGATATGATTCGAGGAGCGAAATCAGCCGGAATCGGGACTATCATCAGAGTTCCCCGGTTAGAGACCTTTTTTATCTCAAGAGTTCTCGATGCTGGGGCAGAGGGGGTTATGGTTCCCATGACCTCAACGAAAGAGGATGCAGAGACCATCGCTCGTTTCAGTAAATACGCTCCTATAGGACAGCGCGGATTCGGCTCCAGTTCAGGGATGACGGACTTCACGCCACAAAAAGCCACCGTTTTTATGGAAGAGGCAAACGAGCACACCCTGATCGTTGCTCAGATCGAAACAAAGGAGGCCATTGAAAATATCGATGCAATCCTCAGTGTTGAGGGAATTGATGTAGGTCTCATTGGTCCGAATGATCTCTCCAACTCCTTAGGCGTTCCTGACCAGTTGAATTCAGAGACGGTGACGAAGGCCATTGACAAGGTGGTGGAGACAGCAAAGAAGAAGGGAAAAGCCTCCGGGATTCATATCGGAAGCGTCGAGGCCATTAAGAAGTGGCGAGCAAAAGGAATGACTGTGCTGGCCTGTTCGACAGACATCAGTTTTCAATATACTGCCGCAAAATCGACTTTAGAGGAGATGAAACGTTAAAGGTCCCCCTCGCCCTCCCCCTCTCTCCCCAGAGTGGGGAGAGAGGGGGCTCAGGCCTATATCCATCCTCCATCCACAATCAATATAGTCCCAGTAATATAATCAGAGGCTGGGGAGGATAGAAAGATGACCGCTCCAGCTGCATCCTCTAACATCCCAAGGCTTCCAAATGGAATGCGTCAAAGTCCCCGCTCGAACTTTTGAGTATCCCTCTAAACAGGTTCTGTAAGGGGGTTTCATGCGACTTCCTTTTTTTCTTGACAAGATTTTTGTTATATGTTAGCAGTATTTTAAAAATATCTCAATAATATTTTAATAGTATCTTGAAATCGGTGAGGAGACCCGATCAATGACGAATGGATCAAAAAGCAAAAAAACAATCGTGTATGAAAATTTAAAGAAGAGGATTATCAACCATTCTTTAAAACCAGGGGAACCCCTCAACGAAAGTGTTCTCACTAAAGAACTGGGGATCAGCAAAACGCCCATCCGGGAGGCCTTCCAGCAACTCGAGAAAGAGGGATTCATTGAAAACGTCCAGGGGAAGGGCTCTTTTGTTTCGAGAATATCCATCCAGGATATTCGGGAGATATTCGAGATCCGGGAAATACTCGAGTGTGAAGTGATTAAACGTGTGGTTTTGAAGGGTGATCTGAACAAGGGAGAAGCCGAGGCAATCGGCAGAAAATTTGAGTCCTCTGAAGCGGATGGAAATAAGACCCCGAAAAGTTATTTTAAAGCCGGTAATCAGATCCATACCTTTATTTTTGAAGCCTTTGGGAACAAGCGGCTTCTTGAATTCTATAAGAGGCTTCAAGAGCACATCGAAAGAATGCGCCTCTATTTTTTTAATCAGGTTCATCAGGAACGGGCAGAACAATCATTCAAAGAGCACTTGGAAATACTGAATGCGCTCATCGCCCAGGATCCGCAACGGGCTGAGAAGGCAATGAGAGAGCATCTGCAGAATTCGATCGAGTATCAAAAGCAAACCATCTGAGTAGCCTTCCTTTATGAAAGAGGGGGCGGAAAATGTAAGGAGGAGAATCGTGGCCCACGTCATTAGCAAAATCGAGAGAGTGTCCAAAGCCTTGATCGATCAGTTCCGGGAGATCGGTTCGGCAACTGTCCACGAAGCTTATGGCCGGAGAGGGGCTGTCAACCCAGCCATTAAGCCTGTTACCAAAGGGGTTCGAATCTGTGGCCCGGCCTATACGGTCCAGTGCCACCCTAAAGACAACCTGATGCTTCACAAGGCCCTTGAGCGGGCCCAACCCGGAGATGTCATCGTAGCCGATGTGGGAAATTATCCCGAAGCAGGTTACTGGGGCGGGCTGATGGCGACCTCTGGCATGGCCAGGAAATTGGGAGGACTCGCCATTGACGGCTGTATCCGCGATTCTGAAGAGATCATTGCGATGGGATTTCCAGTTTTTTGCCGGGGATTTTGTATCCTTGGGACGACCAAGGCCGTTCTTGGGTCCATCAATCACCCGACCCTTTTTGGAGGGGTTCTCGTCCATCCCGGAGACCTCATCCTTGGGGATGATGATGGAATGGTTGTAGTGGCACGTAAAGACTGTGAGGCGGTTTTGGAAAAATCGATCAAACGGATCGAAAACGAAGAGAAGAAGTCCGTGCAACTGAAGGCCGGGATTTCCAGCGTCGAAATCAATAAGCTGGCCGATGTTTTTGAATCCCTCGGCCTGGTCGAGGAATAAACGAGAGAGCTATGAAAATCGAACAGGAGAAGCTTAAAGGGGTTGCTATTGCCATCTTGAAGGGGTTTCGTGCTCAGGACGAAGAAGCTGCCCTTGTTGCCGAGTGCCTGGTTCACGCAGACCGGAGAGGAATCGATACCCATGGCGTCTATTTCCTCACCCTTCTGGCAAAGCGTGTCGAAGAGGGCATGATTCGGATCCCAACCCATATGGAGATTGTCAGAGATGAGTCTGCTACCGCTCTCATTGATGGGGGAGATGGTCTGGGTCAAGTGGCTGCTCATCGAGCCATGGAGATCAGTATTGAGAAAGCTCGGAAATTTGGAATGGGGTCGGTTGCTGTACGCAATACCAACCATATCGGTATTCTTGCTTTTTATACCCTTCGCATTGCCGAGCAGGGGATGGTGGGCATGGTGATGTGCAACGGAGCTGCCTCCATGCCCCCCTGGGGAGGGGCGGAGCCATTTTTTGGGACGAATCCGATCTCCATTGCTGTTCCAAATGGTTCGGGTGAGCCAGTGGTTCTCGATATGTCTTCAAGCCTCGTGGCCCGTGGAAAGATCCGTCGAGCCGAACGGTTGAAACAGTCCATTCCCCTTGGGTGGGCTCTCGATCAGAATGGGGAACCTACGACCGATCCCTCTGCGGCCATGAAGGGAACCCTTGTGCCCATCGGAGGACCAAAAGGATATGGACTGGCCCTCATGGTTGATGTACTGGCTGGCCTGCTTCCGGGTTCTCAGTTTGGCCCCCAGGTCAAGACTTTCCATCAACCTTTGGGGCCCACGGGTGTGGGTGTCTTTATCATGGCGATTGATGTAAACAGATTCATGCCCATTCACCAATTCAAAGGGTTGATGCAATCCTATGGAGATTCCATTAAAAAGTCCAGAAAGGCGAAAGGGGTTTCCCGGATTTATCTCCCTGGAGAGATTGAACTCGAGAAGGAGAAGGAGAGCCTGAAGGAAGGGATCGAATTGAGTGATTCAGCGGTAGACAGTTTAAACCAGCTTTTAAAGAAAGTGAAAAGCCCTTTAAGGATTAAAGAACGGTGTTAGTGACAGTGTCAGTGTCACCAAATGAGAAATCAATAATGATGTGTAGTGACAACTCATGTTAGTAGACATGAAGATTATGACTGACACTGAAACTGACACTGACACGGTGAGGAACGAGCGATGAAATGGATCATCAGGGTGAATACCCGAACTGGGAAGATTGTTAAGCAAGAAGCTTCCCAGGAGGAGATGCGCTGGGGGGGGAGACTCCTCATCTCAAAATTCCTATGGAGAGAGGTTCCTCCGACATGTGATCCCCTCGGACGCCATAATAAGTTGATCATTGCCCCGGGTCTTCTTGGGGATACGGTTGTGACAACCACTGGAAAGTTTTCAGTAGGAGGCAAGAGCCCTCTGACTCATGGGGTGAAGGAAAGCGATGTGGGGGGGGAGGCGGGGAGAAAGATTGCGCGGCTTGGGATCAAAGCAATCGTACTGGAAGACATACCGGATAAGCCTGCCACAAGGATCCTATTGATCAAGGAAGATGAAATTACTTTCTCAGAGATTTCTGAGTTAAAGGATAAATGGGTAACAGAGACATTTCAGATTCTCCGGAAACGGTTTGGTCGTCAAGTAGGAATGATCTGTATCGGTCCTGCAGGGGAGATGAAAATGGCAGGTGCCGGTGTAGCCGTGTCCGATGCCCAGGACGTCCAGGTCCGCTATGCAGCCCGGGGTGGCCTTGGGGCGATCATGGGGTCGAAGGGAATCAAGGCCGTCATCGTAGACGATACCGATGCTGTCCAGCCTCAGGTTTCTGATGAGGCTTTCCTCCGGGAGGCGGGCAAATCCCTTGCGCAGAGCATCATGGCAGATCCGAAGACGGAAAACAGGCATCACTTTGGGACGCCTGCGGTTCTCATGGCGTGTAATGAGTTAGGTATCCTTCCGACGAGAAATTTCAGCGTCGGGCAATTTGAAAAGGCAGAGGAGCTTTCAGGCGAACACATTTCAGAGGTCATTGCAGCGCGAGGCGGAGAAGGACGCTCGGGAACACCCTGTGTGCGAGGTTGCGTCATCTCCTGCTCCAATGTTTTCCCTGACCCCTCGGGGAAAAAAACGGTGGCCTCAATCCAATACGAGAACATCGCTCTTCTCGGGCCGAACTGCGGGATTGGCAACGTCGATGATATTGCCGAATTGAACGATCTCTGCAATCAGGTAGGGGTCTGCGCCATTGAAACGGGCGCAGCCATCGGCGTTGCCATGGAAGCCGGGGTGATCCCTTTTGGAGATGCAGAGGGCGCAAAGGATCTGGTACGTCAGATTGGCCGGGGAACCTACCTCGGGAGGATCCTGGGGAATGGCGTCGTTGTTACAGGAAAGGTTCTGGGTGTGCGACGGGTCCCTGCCATCAAAGGCCAGGCCATTCCAGCCTACGATCCCCGCTCATTGAAGGGGAACGGCGTGACCTATGCCACCTCACCCATGGGAGCGGACCATACCGCAGGGAATGCCTTGGAGACAGCGAAGACTGTGAACCCTCTTGCGATCGAAAACCAGGTGGAAAACTCCAGAAGACTCCAGATCAGGGCAGCGATCCTCGATACGATGGGTCTCTGCCTGTTTACGCGACCTCCCTTTGTCAAACGGCCGGAACTTTTTGCCATGTTCCTGAAGGGGCGGTACGGGTGGGATTTCACCTACGAGGATGTTCAGAAGATCGGCATCGATGCCCTTGAGACGGAGCGGGAATTCAACCGCAGGGCAGGGGTTTCCGAGGAGTTTTTCGATGTTCCGGAATTCATGCGTGAAGAACCTCTTCCCCCGAGAAATTCTGTTTTTGACATTCCCATGGAGGAGATGCAGCGGATCTGGAAAGTCGAGATTCCAAGGGATATTTTTTAACGAAAATATAAATAATCCCCCCTCATCCTCCTTTAGAAAAGGGGGATGGCGGGGATTTGAGATCTATTGTCTGAGCGCCTGCCCCCAAAAGGTCTAAATTTAAGGACTGGGTTAACGGGCACGTGATGCGTTATTTCAACATGAGGAGGAGTGAGGTATGGAGTTGAAAGACCTGGTGGCTATCATCACCGGAGCAGGGAAGGGGATAGGAAAGACCATTGCAGAAAAATTTTTCCAGGAGGGCGCTTGGGTGGCTATCTGGGATATTGACCTTGGGTTAGCAGAGGGGGTGAAGGAAGCGTTAGATCCATCTGGAAAGAAGGCGGTGGCTGTCCAGGTCGATATCACAAACGAGAAAGAGGTGGAGAAAGCCATTTCTGAAACCGTAACAAAATTGAATCGAATAGACATACTTGTCAACAATGCGGGGATCTCCCGTCATAAGCCGATTGAAGAGATGACTCTCGACATTTGGGAGGCGGTCATTAAAACAAACCTAACTGGAGTTTTTCTCTGTTCAAAAGCCGTCACCCCAATCATGAAGAAACAGGAAAGAGGCAAGGTGATCAACATCGCCTCACTGGGGGGTCGAACGGGGCGTCAAGGGGTAGGAGTGAACTATGCTGCCTCCAAGGCAGGGGTCATTGGACTGACCCAGACCTTGGCCAAGGAACTGGGACCTTCAGGCATCTATGTCAATGCCATCGCTCCCGGTCCAATGTTGACAGAACAAACAAGGCAGTACCCACCCGAGGTCTTTGCATCCTGGAACGTAGGCCGGGCTATTCAAAAAGATGGACTCCCTGAAGATGTCGCTGATGCAGCCGTCTTTTTAGCATCTTCACGTTCGGATTGGGTGACAGGAGTAACCCTGGATGTGAATGGTGGAATCCTGATTCGATAATAAACGGAAAGGGGCAGGCGTAAGTCGGAAGGGGTTTTTTATCCTTTGAATTTTCTACTTCTACTTACGCCTAACGACTTACGAAGGATGGAGGTTGTTATGTCAGAGCTGAAGGTTGTCAACATCAAGGATGTGAAAGGGGAACGTCGAGATCCTCCTCGGGTGTCTTGGATTTTAGTATCCGAAAAGACCGTGGGGTCCCAGAACCTGGCCATGGGAGTGAATGAAACGTATCCCGGAGGAATGGTGCCGGAACATACCCATGACAGGGAAGAAGAAGTGATGTTTTTCCTTGCGGGAAGGGGGACGTTTGTAACCGAAGGAACGGAGATTCCTCTTGAAGCAGGGGTTTGTATCTATAATCCACCAGGAAAAGCTCACAAGATTATCAACACCGGTGATGAGGTTTTAAGGTTTGTGTGGATCTATTCCCCGCAGTTGGCAAGTCACAGGAAGCAAAAATAATGGAGCACTGGATTAATGGAGTGACGGAGTAATGGAATTGCAAAGCTTTGGGGTAATGCCAAAATGTCTTTCAGTACTCCATCACTCCAACACTTCAGTGCCCCAGATCTTTTAAAAAGGAGGAGAAAAAATGGGAAATTGGAAGTTGCCACCGGAAGGTGGGCATATGGATAAACCGAGCAGGATCTATTTTCAGACGATGACCAAGAAAGATGTGGAGGAACGGCTTAAAAAGAATGACCTCATCCTCATCCCCCTTGGATCCACGGAGAACCATGGATCGGCCGGTCCCTACGGGGAAGACATCTTTATGGTCACAAGAATGGCAGAGGAGATCGCCAAGGCAACCGGATGCACGGTGGCTCATCCTGTTTGTTATGGGTCCCACCCCTATCATCACTTGGGGCAGCCCGGAACCATCGTCATCCCGGATGATGTGTTCTCCGCTTACCTCAAAGCAATCATTGCAGGCTTCTGGAACACGGGCTTCCGGAAGCAGATCTTTATGAGTCTCCATGGTCAGGAATATATTGTTCCTTCAGCCATTAATGAGTTTGGGAAAAAATATCAGGTTCCCGCAATCATCATCTTCCTCGATATCCCGCGAGTCATGGGAGACACGTTAAAGGATAAAGCCCACGGCGGGCCTTACGACAATCCTTTCCAGCATGCCTGTGAGGCTGAGACTTCTCTTTCTATGGCCCTGTTTCCTGAAATGTGCAAAATCGAAGACGCGGAGGATAATACGCCCTGGGGATTTCTGCCACCGGGCCATCTGGACAGGGGCGGGGATATCTATGGTAATCCGATTCCAGGCCACTGCCAGATCGGTTGCGGCGGCATTGAATGTGTGATTTATCCTGAAGGGGTTATTGGAAAACCCTCTCTGGCCGATCCTAAAAAGGCCTACAAGAGTATCGAAGTCTATCTCGATTATGTGAAGAAACTCCACGATGATATTATGGCCAAATTTCCTCCTGGCAAGCTGCCTGAAAGCAAATATTTGAGCCAGCGGCCGCAGGAGGAGATTGAGGCGCTCCTGAAAGGGCCCTTAAAGGGTGGCAGACATCTCTATACGGTTGCTTTTCCGCCTTGATCCCTTCCCGTCTCCCTCTCTCTTGCGGGAGAGGGGCGGGGGGAGGGGAACGAGCATAGGTGCAAACCATAGCAAAAAAAAGTGTCAGTGTTCGTGTCAGTGTAGCTTAAAGCAGATTAAGAAAATTCACCGGATTAAAATGTTTGTTTGCCGGTGATGTGACTGACTGACACTGATACAGACGCTGTCGATTGTAACTTTTGCACTGATACTGTCACTGACACTACGAAAGGATCACTTGTATGAAAGCGATTATTAAAGCCGGTGCAGAGGCAGGATCTCTTGAAGTCAAAGAGCTGCCTATCCCGAAACCAGGCAAGGGGGAAGTCCTCGTCAAGATGAAGGCTGCAGGGATCTGCTTCAGTGATGTCATGATCCTCACGAATAAGTACAAGGGGCGAGTGCCTGTGCCCATCCCGATGATCATGGGCCACGAAGGGGCGGGAGTAGTGGCCGAAGTGGGTGAGGGGGTCGACCACGTCAGAGTCGGTGATAGCGTGGGTGTGAATCCCCTGTGGGGTTGTGGCCAGTGCGAGAACTGTCTGAACGGACAGCCGAACATGTGTATGGTTTGGAGTCATCTGGGGATTACCTGTGACGGCACGTTCGCAGAATATCGGGCTGTGCCGGCTTTTGCTGTCTACAAGTTGCCTGACAGCATTTCTTCAATTGATGCTGCATTTATCGAGCCGATCAGCCTGGCTGTCCGGACCCTGGAGCATGTCAAACCGATGCTGGGAGATACAGTGGTCATTATAGGCCCTGGATCGATCGGCCTGTTCCACCTCCAGGCCTTCAAGTCAGCCGGGGCCGCAAAGGTCATCGTCATCGGCCTTGATCAGGATACAAAGCGGTTTGAGATTGCAGAGAAACTTGGGGCTGATTATATCGTCAACGGAAGCAGGGAAGATGTGGTGAAACGTGTTCGGGAGCTGACCAATGGGGTGGGGGCTGATATTGTTGTGGAAACGGCGAATCATCCTTCAACCGTTCCTCTTGCCGTCAACCTGGCGGCTGCCAGGGGCCGTGTCCATCTGTTTGGTCTCTATCCTGAAGCAACCATGAGCCCTCTGGCCCTCTTGCGGGCTGGGTTGACGATGTCTGGAGATGTTGCGACGCTTCCACGCTACTTTCTCAGGGCCATTCGATGGATAGAATACAAAAAGGTATTGGCCGAACCCATGGTGAGTCGACGGTTCCGCTTAGATCAGGCCAAGGAAGCCTTTGAGGCCTTTTCCCAAGGCGATACCGTAAAGGTTCTTTTTGAGATTTGAGTTTAATGAAGAGAAAGGAGGTGATATCTTTAGGATAAATTTTATAACAATCAATGATTCATCATCGGACATCTCTTGAAAAGAAGGAGGATAAGAAAATGAGAAAAGTAAAAGTCGTTTCAGGTATCATGATCAGTTTATTCTTTCTAACCCTATGCGTTGCATCTACTTGGGCTGCTGCCATCGAGATCAAATTTGCCCATGTCGATCCGCCCGATGTATGCACCTCAAAGAAGGGCGCGGCTGGGGCAGCGTTCAAGAACCTTGTTGAGGCCGAAACAGCGGGTGGTGTCGAGGTCAAGGTCTTTCCAGCAGGTCAGCTCGGTGGGGAGCGGGAACTGATAGAAGCTACAAAACTTGGCACGATTCAAATGTCCATGGTTTCGGCTGCTATTGCCGGCTACTACAAGGAGGCCCAGGTCCTGGATATCCCCTATCTGTTCTCCTCGGCTCCAGTGGCATGGAAGGTGATGGATGGCGGGTTTGGAAAAGAGATGGCTGAAGATTGTCTGAAGAAGACGGGGATGAGGGTTCTGGCCTACGGGGAGACCGGCTTCAGAAATTTCACCAACTCCGTACGCCCCATCAAGTCGCCCGCTGACATGAAAGGGCTTAAGATCCGAGTCATGGAGAGCCCGGTCTATATCAATATGGTGAAAGCCTTGGGGGCGGCTCCCACCCCGATCGCATGGCCGGAGACCTACACGGCGTTACAGCAGAAAGTTGTTGACGGCCAGGAAAATCCTGTCTCGGTGATCCTGTCGGTGAAATTTTTTGAAGTCCAGAAATATATCATTTTGGATGGACACTCCTATGGAGTCGATTTCATCCTCGTCAATGATAGCTTTTTCCAGAAGCTACCCAAGGAAACCCAGCAGATTTTGAAGACGGCGGCCATCAATGCCGGGTATATTGGCAGGTCCATTCAACAGCTCAACTCTGCTCTCGGAGTCGCTCAATTGAAAGAAAAGGGGATGGAGGTGTACTCCCCAAATCCGAAAGAAAGGGAAATGTTCCGCGAGGCTGCCCAGAAGCCGGTCGTCGAATACATTGAGAAGCAGATTGGGAGGTCGTGGATCGATAAACTGATGAAAGCCGTAAAAGAGGCTGAAGCAGAATTGGCAAAGTAAGAAGAGACGACGTATTTTTGTGGCGGTGTAGTTCCTGCCGCGCGGCAGCAGGCAGGGACTACACCGTTCACTTGGTCCCCCCCTCTGTGGCACGCAGGCCATGAATGGGAGCGTTGGGCTGTTCAAGGCAGAAAAATGAGTCAGCGGCAGAGTAAGGTTCAGAGTATCGAAAAAGTTCTTCACCATTTTCTGAGGTGGGCCCTCTTCATGATCACCGGTACCATGACGCTCATCGTTCTCCTGGGCGTTGTCTTCCGATACATCCTCAAAGCGCCGCTCCCCTGGTCTGAGGAATTGGCCCGGTATCTCATGGTCTGGGGTGCTTCTCTGGGGGCCTCTGTCGCCTACCGGGAAGGGACCCATATCGCCATCACCCTTTTCGTCGATAAACTCCATGGAGAGACGGGAAAAGTCATCACCTGGTTCACCCAAATCATCATCATCGTTTTCATGGCCATTGTCATGGTTGAGGGATTTATCCTTGTTTCCAAACTCTCAGGGCAGACCTCCCCTGCCATGGAGATTCCGATGGCCTGGCCCTACTTGGCGATTCCCGTCGGTTGTCTCCTCATTCTTTTTGAAGCCATCTTCATGTTTTTTTCAAAGACCCAACCTCTGGGAGAGAAAGTGACGGAACCCTCATGAATTTCCTGATTGCGATCAGCTTTTTCGTATCGTTGGCACTGGGCATACCCATCGCATTTGTCATGGGGATTACTGCCCTGGCCGCCCTGTTTGGCCTTCCCAATGTGCCCCTTCACCTGGTTCCCCAGAGATTATTCACGGGAATGGATTCCTTTCCCATCATGGCTGTCCCCTTCTTCATCCTTGGGGGGGATCTGATGAATGCCGCAAAGATCACGGATCGCATTATCGAGTTTTCGAAGCTGTTAGTGGGAAGAATCCGGGGTGGACTTGGACATGTGAATATTGTGGGCAGTATGTTTTTTGCAGGGATCAGTGGTTCTGCAGTGGCGGATGCCTCGTGCCTGGGCTCCATACTAATTCCAGCGATGGAAAAGGATGGCTATGAGGTTCATTATGCCTCTGCCATCACCGCGTCGGCCGCCATCATCGGCCCCATCATTCCACCCAGCATTCCCATGGTCGTCCTTGCCCTGGTGGCGAACCTCTCGGTAGGTGCGCTTTTTCTGGGTGGAGTCCTTCCTGGGGTTTTTATCGGACTGGGACTGATGGGTGTGAATTATGTAGTTTCAAGGAAAAGAAATTATGCGAGGGTTGAAGAACCTCTGACATTCAAGATCTTTTTTAATACCCTTGTAGGCGCCATTATTCCTTTGCTCATGCCCCTTATCATCATGGGAGGAATCTTGACCGGGATTTTCACACCCACAGAAGCGGCCTCCATTGCTGTTGCTTATGCGCTCTTTGTAGGGTTCTTCGTTCTTCGGACTCTTACTCTGAAAGACCTGCCGAGGATCTTCTTCAGGAGTGCGGTTGCGACAAGTACCATTTTGATGGTGATGGCCATGGCCAATGCTTTTAGCTGGATCCTGGCCACCCAGCAGATCCCGCAGCAGGTGAGCCAGTTCATCTTTTCTATCTCAAGGGATCCTTATGTCATTCTCTTCCTGATCAATATCTTTCTCCTCCTCGTAGGCTGTTTCCTGGAAGGGCTTGCGGCTATCATCTTAATCGTCCCGATCCTTATGCCTGTTGTGACCCAACTCGGGATCAACCCCATCCATTTTGGACTTATTGTAGTGGTCAACCTGATGATAGGTCTCCTAACACCGCCCTTGGGGCTCTGTCTCTTTGTCGTATGCGGTGTGGCAAAGATTAAACTGGGACCTCTTTTCAAGGAGGTTTTCCCGTTTTTGATTATAGAGATCATCATCTTATTCGTGATTACCTATATGCCTTGGTTTACTCTGACCCTTCCCCGCCTCTTTGGACTTCAGTAAACTGGTTATCAGAGTCCAAACTATTTCAGGAGGAAAAACATTATGAAAATTAGCCTTACCATTTCTTCACCTGGTTCAAAATTTGGTCCGATTGTGCTCCGGGGCGATTATGCTGACATGGTAAACCAAGCGGCTGCCTCCGGATTCAAGGCTGTAGAGTTGCATATCCGTGAGCCAAAGGCCATTGACCATTCTTCAATTTGGCGAAGTGTTGAGAAAACGGGTATTACCGTTTCAACCATTGGGACAGGCCAGGCTTACGGTGAAGACCGGATCTTCTTTTCATCGCCTGATGAGCAGGTTAGGCAAGCAGCAGTTCAAAGGATCAGGGATCAGATCGATTTTGCTTCTCATTTTGGAGCCAAAGTGATCATCGGACTAATCAAAGGTCCTCTGCCAGAGGGAGAACCGGAAAGGGTTCTTGCTCGATCAAAAGCAATTGATTGTCTAAAGAGGTGCGCCGATTACGCCCAAAAGGCTCGTATTTCTTTGGTACTTGAAGCCATCAACCGGTATGAGACGAATTTTTTAAACACGGCGGAGGAAACGGATGAATTCCTCCAAGAGATCGGTTCCCCTGCGATTGGCCTCCATCTGGATACCTTTCACATGAATATTGAGGAAGTCTCCATTGAGGGTGCAATCAAAAAAAATGTAAAGCGATTAATGCACATGCATCTTGCTGATAGCAATCGTTGGGCTCCGGGAAGGGGGCATCTCGATTTCCACTCCATCCTCTCAGCCCTTCGAGAAATAGGATATCAGGGATACCTGGGCCTTGAGTGTTTACCCATTCCCGATGCCAAGAGCGCGGCCGAGTACGCCTTTCGGTATCTTGAGGATCTGTTGTCGAGGATAGGAAACAAATAAGCTTCCTTCCTTTGCTAAACGGGGTAAGGAAGGATTATCTTAGGAAGATTTGGAGTAGTATACAATGAAGGCAATCATTTGTGAACGTCCCGGACAGTTCAGCATGAAG
>Ga0154838_1198_pt5 | contig 22645 bp, 26 predicted proteins | sample Rifle2008BG16ft_FD_116142 | JGI IMG/M metagenome (GOLD analysis project Ga0154838, IMG submission 116142) | Deltaproteobacteria bacterium RBG_16_48_10 | reverse complement strand
ATCCCGCCAAGGCGGGACTCCTCGCAATGACAATGCTCTTGGGGTTCACCCTAAAAAATCGCTATGTGCCATGTGCTCTGTGATCAGGAGCATTGCTAATTTTGCATTGCCCCTTGATCATTGATTGGGAGAAGGATGGGTAAACCCAAAGAGGCTCAACACGCAAGGCTCTTTATGAGCCTGATCGTTTCGGAAGAAGAGATTCTGCGGCAGGGATTAGCAAGTCTTGAAGGGGTCTTTGGAGAAACGGATTTGGTCAGTGAGCGGTTCCCATTTCATTTAACCGATTATTATACGAAGGAGATGGGGTCCCAACTCTTTCGCCACTTTATCACCTTCAAGGGCCTGATTCCTATTCCAAGGCTTTCTGAGATTAAGTTGACGACGAATCGTCTGGAAGAGCAATGGGCTACTCCCGGTGGAGATCGACGGATCAATATTGATCCTGGATACCTCTGCCTCCACCATGTTGTCCTTGCAACGACGAAGGGGGTTACCCATCGACCTTACCTTCGGGATGGCATCTATGCCGATCTCACCTTGATTTATCGTAACAAGTCCTTCCAACCCTTAGAATGGACTTATCCGGACTATCGCCAGACGCGTGTGATCGATTTCTTCAATCAAATCCGAAAACGATACCTCGATGACTTGAAACAAGGAGCGAACGATCGATGCTAAAATCCATGACGGGATTTGGAAGGGGAGAAGGCGAGATGACCTTAGGGAAAATGGTGGTTGAGATCCGTTCCATCAACCATCGGTATTGCGATATCAGCCTCAAGTTGCCCAAACGGTTCAGCCCTCTTGAGGCCCGAATCAAAGAGATGATCCGAGCCGAGGTCTCGAGAGGGAGGATCGATGTCACCCTCAAACTCGATGCGAAAGGAGAGGGAAAGCTCCAGTTCGATGTGGACCTCTCCCTTGCTGAACAGTATTACAAGGCCCTCCAACTCCTTAAGGAGACGTTCCAAATTCAAGGAGAGATCACGCTGGAACACCTGGCTGAGGCCAAAGACCTGATCACCGCAAAAGAAGAGGTGGAGGATGTGGAACCCTACTGGCAAGAGATGGTTCCCATCCTGAAGCAGTCCATCAAAGACATGGACCGGATGAAACGGGCCGAGGGAATTTCCCTCGGGAAAGATCTCAGGCAACGACTGGATCTCATTTCGAGATTTTTGTCAGAGATCCAGACTCGATTCCCTCTGACGCTGATAGCCTATCAGGAGCGGTTTAAGGAGAGGCTTCGAATGTTGCTCCAAGGGAGTGAGTTAGATCCCTCTCGCTTTCAGCAAGAAATCGCCTTCTGGGTTGAGCGGACCGATATCACGGAAGAGATGGTTCGAGCAGAAAGTCACCTGACCCAATTTCGAGCCCTGCTTGAGAGTGACGAGTCGACTGGCCGAAAGATGGATTTTCTTCTGCAGGAAATTCATCGTGAGGCGAACACCATCGGTTCCAAAGTAAACGACGCAGAGATTTCTCAGAGGGTCGTTGAGATCAAGGGTGAACTCGAGAAGATTCGTGAGCAGGTTCAAAACATTGAATGAGAAAGGAGAAACGGTGGGATCAGAGGTCCAATTGAAGAAGAAGGGGAGCGGTCTCGTCTTCATTCTTTCAGCCCCTTCAGGGGCTGGTAAAACTACCCTGATCCGTAAGGTGATGGAAGAACTTTCAGGACTTCAATTTTCTGTTTCCTGTACCACGCGACCACCCAGAGCCGGTGAAAAGGATGGGGAAGACTACTATTTCGTTTCACACTCCCTTTTTCAGAAAATGGTCGAGAGAGGTGAATTTTTGGAATGGGCGGAAGTCCTGGGAAATTACTATGGCACAGGGAGGCCCAATCTTAAAAAACTGGATTCAGAAGGGATGGATCTGATCCTGGATATTGATATTCAGGGAGCCCAGAGGGTCCTGCAACAGATGGAACACGCTATCGCGATCTTCATCCTTCCGCCCTCTCCCGAACTTCTCCAAGAACGTCTCGTTCGGAGGGGACTCGATCCACCCGAAATCATCGAGCGCCGTCTTGGCAAAGCGAAGAAAGAGATTGAAGAGGCTCATTGGTACCACTATTTGATCCTCAATGATGAGTTGGAGGAGACGGTGGAAACCTTGAAAGCCCTCATCATTGCCGAGCGGTGTCGTAAAGAAAAACATTCAATCCTTGACAAAAAAATGAAGGAATGGGAGGCCTATGATGGCAAGAATCACCGTTGAAGACTGTTTAAGAAAAGTGGATAGCCGGTTTGAACTGGTGATCCTCGCGGGGCGAAGGGCAAAAATGATTATGAAAGGGGCCAAGCCCCTCATCGAAAGAAATAATCGTTCCATTGTCACAGCCCTACGAGAGATTGCGGCCGGGAAGGTGAAATTTGTGGGTCCCATGGAGAAGGGAAAACAGGACGTCTCCTCGGAAGAAACCTAAATCGTTCTTCTAATAGTCGGAGATAAACTCGTCAAACATCTGGGGGAGACAAGGGACCGTTTCTGCCCTTCGCTGCCTTGTTTTGTCTTTGGGGCCATGTTATTATTTTTGACATAATTATAATTAATGTTCAGGAGATCGTGAAAGAAAGGGTAAAGGAACGTGGAGAAGAACGGTTATCAGGAACGGGTGATGGAGATCTATCGATTGATGAATGACCATCTCTATTTCAATCGCCCGGATTTCGAAATCAAAGGAGAAAAATATAATTCAGCGATCCTCTTCAGCCTCCTCACGGCCTTAAGGCAGGGGAAGGAGTTGATCATCGGAGAACCCGGATTAGGAAAAACGACCTCGGCAGAATTTATCTGCTCCCTAATCTACCAATTTCCTCTGGGGGTGATCTGGGCGAGCGAGGTTTCTGGCCATCCGGAACAGACGGAGGAAAAGATCATTGGCCGGCCTGATCTTGGGAAGTTAAATCAGGGGGAGGAGGAGGTGGTCTGGTCCAATTTCACCCAGATCCCGGCAAAGATCGTCGATGAGATCAATCGCCTTCCCGAAACCAAACAGAGCATGATCCTCAACGGCGTCGACCGGGGAAACTGGGAATACCTCAATGAAATGATCATCAATGAGGAATACTGTCTTTTTGCCACGGCCAATTATCAGGATGGGGGGACCAATACGATCATCGCGCCTCTTGTGGACCGGTTCGATGCGATGATCGAGTCGAAATACCCGGGAGCCAATCTTTCTTTTCAGGTTGGAAAGAACAACCGGAAAGACCACCTCCTGAGACATCCCAAGTACGAGAAAGAGTTTCATCGCCTTTTTAAATCCAAAATCGCCTACGAGAAAAAAATTCCTAAAATGGAAGAACTCTGTAATGGTTTTGGGGAATTTGTTCACGAAACGCTCGGAGTCAGACCCCTCCAGAAGCAGGACAGGGAACAGATCCGGACTGAAATGGAAGATCTCGCCTATGATCTGGATGGGAGCGCCTTTACCCGGATGGTCCTTGCCGAATTCTCCTTTTGCGAACGTTATGGGCAGAAACGGTCGGTCGAAAACTGTGAAGACGGATGCCATTACACAGGCTACCTCTGCCACGAGATCAAGAATTGCGCCTCCAACCGGCTGCCTTCTTCGATCAAACAGTATGCCCAAGGTATGGCATGGCTCTTACGGGATTCAGAGATTGATATCGAACATGTTAAATCCGTGATGCCCTTTACGTTAGCCCATCGGGTTCAATGGAAAGACCAGGTCCTCTCTCAAAAGGAGAGGGCAAAGCGAGAGGACCCCTTTCCCCTCTTCCTCGTGAAAGAGGCTGTCAAAGTCATCCTGCAGAGATACCGGGAACAGAGCGATCATCTCAAAGATGCCTTGGCCGTGGGTTCGAGAATTTTTCAAGGAGAATCGCTGGAACCTATGGAGGGAGACCACCCCCTCTATCAAGAGATCAAAAAGGATCTCGAACGGCGGAAGTTTTAATTCATTGAGCCTTAATCTCCAATGTCAACCATTCAAACCGAGACATTCTTGTGAATTCATAAGATGATAAAAACAGCGCCATTCGAGAAGAGAGTGCAGACAGGGATTTCGAGACCCGGGGACCGGTTGACTCGGAACCCCTTTGCCGAATTTGAAACTTACACCGTTTCCCCCAAGGAACTCCCCCTCGACGAGATCGTTCAATCCACTGAGGTGGTGATGGACCAAATCCGCAGGGGATATGAAAAGCTTCTGGAAGAGGAAGCCAAAGAACTCGTCTGGATGGTTCAGTACAATACGATCATCAAGGCCTATGAAGTCGCAGAGGGGTATGTCAAAGAAATCGAGTATACGGCAGAGGACATAGAAGATTTCTGTTTTGCCCTGGAAAACACCCAGAAGATTCCTTATCTGATCCCAGGGCCCGCGGGCCTTTACATTTCTGCCCTGTGTAATTATGTTCAAGAGGACGAAATCTTGTTGAAACTTTCCGAACTAAAGACCGAGATCAATCTGTTAGGATTTCGACTTCCGAAAGGGAAGCGGCTGGTGATTGAAGGGGACACCGGTGATTTTACGGGGATTGGTATCGAGGGAGGAGAACTGGTCATCGAAGGAAATACGAAGAATTGGACGGGCGCAGGGATGCGGAGTGGCAAGATCTGTGTGCGGAAGAATATCGGTCTCCACACTGGGGAGTGGATGATGGGAGGGGAGATCTATGTGGGGGGCCGGGTCAGAGGCCTCGGAAATATTGTTGAGGGAAAGGTCTATGAAAGGGAAAAACTGGTCTTTCCCGGGAAGGCCCGTTATCCCAATATTTATTACTGAGATGACTCTTTACCCTCATATTTTCAATCTCCGCATCCTACGATTTTGGAGATATCCCCTGTCCGCTCAGTCCTCTTCCAATGATTTCACACCTTCTGAGTCTGAGGTTGATTCGCCGAGTTTGATCCGGTTGGAGCGATGAGAGCAGAAAAGGAACGGCAAAAAGTCATTGTCGAAAAGATTTGGCCGAAAGTGAAGCGGAAGCACCTCTTTCCTGAGATCCCCATGCCTAGGATCAAGGAAGAGGCAGATTCTCCAGAAGGGGAGGGAAGGGAAAACGAAGGCGTCGGACTTGAGATGAAAGAAAAGCAGATGGTCCTCAACTCCGCTTTCCTCTCCAAGTTAAAAGAGCAAATCCCAGAGGAACAAACGATCGAGGCCCTTTTGGATCATGGAATTACCCATTATACCTTCTGTCCCTGGGATTTTCATACCCATGTCCAACTCTACTCAGAAGCAAAGAAAGTGGTCAATGACAAAACCTTGGCAAAGCTGGTCGCCAATTATTTTATCGATGTAGTGGCCGACACCTACTGTGTCAAAAAAAGAACAACCGATATTCCAGAGTTACGCCGGTCTCTCCCAAAAGGGAAAGTGGATCAAGTCATTGCCTCCCTTTACCAGAGAATCTGGGGGATCGATCTTGGGATTTCCAATCCCTCTGGTCGCAGAGACGGGCGTGAAGAAGTGGTTCGACGATTGGCCCGAATTCCTTATCTGGATCGCTCCAGGTGGCGCAATAGCATTCAGAAGTTCGCACGGTCCATCAAACCCCTCTTGGTCGAAGAACAGAGAGACGAAGACATGCAAGGTGGAAAAGGGGAATCCAATCCCATGGGTGACCACGATTTTAATCATTATGCTCTCGATGAGATCGATCAGGGTCTCCGCGATTATGCCCAGCAGACTATGAAGTTAGCTGAATTTCGGGAAGTGGTTGAGGATTTTTCGGAAGACCTTAAAGAAGCTGGCTATGGGATGGAAGGAGGTATGGGCCGAGGTCAGGGAAACCCTCTCGATGCCGATATCCTATTCTACATGAAACTGGCTGAAAACTACGCTCTTCCCCTTCGAAGGACCCCGATGGAAGAGAAGGGAACCTTGCACCCCCACTCCCATTCTCCCTGGGAGGTTGGATCCCCTTTCCAGGATATTGATGTCTGGACTAGCTTCGGGAAGATCATGCCGGGAGTGACTCAGATCTGGCAGAAGCGGGAGGGAAAGGGGAGAGGGAAGGTTGAGGGGGCACCCGATTGTCTGATTGCCATTGATTCCTCCGGGAGCATGATCAACCCTCGCAAAAATCTTTCCTATGCTGTGCTGGGAGCAGCCTGTGCAACCGATGCCTATCTGCGCAATCAATCGAAGGTTGCAGTCTACAATTTTAGTGATGCTCCAATGGGTGGAAAAGATATCCTCTACTATACCCGTCGGCGAGAGGAGATCTACCGAGTCCTTTGCAAATACTTTGGAGGAGGGACGGCCCTGGATCTGGATGATCTGATGCCGCTGATCCAGGGAAGGAAGAACCTCGATCTTTTTATCATTACCGATATGAAAATCACGAACCTTGAGGCCCTGACCGGATATTTTGAAAAGATCGAAAATCGTATCACCGCCGTTCACATTGGTGAAAACCCTTATGCGGCAAGGTTTGAAAAGGCATTGGGAAAGCGGAACAATATCAGTGTCTTTACGGTCAAGAAGAAAGAGGATATCCCTCATATTGTATTGGGAAGAATCCGTCAATATTTCAGCGCCACCTCAAAAAGTCAATGAACCCCCATAAACAGGTTTACGATTCTTTCTCGTTTCCTTGTGGAATAGAGGAGAGGAGAAAGGAAGCGGAGATTTTTTGAACCTGTAAAGATAAGGACGATTGAATGAACCGGGAAATCTTAGAGGCACGTTACACCCATCAAGAAATTGTGCGAAAATATAATTTGATCGCCTCTGTCTATGACCTCTTTGGGATATTGATGGAGTCGAAGGCACGACAGTGCGCTCTGGAGATGGCTGACATTCGAAATGGCGAAAAGGTGCTTGAGGTTGCCGTCGGGACGGGCCTCAATTTCATTGAGGTCCTGAAACGGAATCCCCAGGGATGGGTAGAGGGAATCGATGTCTCAACGAAGATGCTCGCAAAGACAAAAAAGAGGGTGTCGAAAATTGGACGTAAGAACTTCACCCTTCATCTCGGTGATTGTCGTCACCTTCCTTTTGAGAATGAAACCTTTGATGTGCTGATGAACCAATACCTTCTCGATATTCTCCCGGTTGAGGATTTCATTCCGCTCCTCCTGGAATTTAAGCGTGTGTTAAAGCACGAAGGAAGAATGGTGCTCGTTCACATGACGAAAGGAGAAAAATGGATGAACCAGATCTACGAAGGGATTTATAAATTAAAACCTCCCCTTTTGGCAGGATGCAGAGGCGTAATGGCACAACCCTTTCTTAAGGAGATCGGTTTTAAGGATTTTCAAAGGGAATTCATCTCACAGTTTGGGTTCCCGTCCGAGGTAATCAAGGGGGTCAAATGATAAAGGCGTCTGGTCTGAACAAATTTTAAAGGGATCAGTTAGAGGAGGGCCTTAACTGATCCCCGCCGGTACATCAAATGGGGGTGAAACAAGGAGGTGATACGGTTTGACGTACCAGCAATTTAAATTTAACATGCATTGATAAAAAAATCAACAACAAAACACAATAAAACCATTGTTGGCGTAATATTTGCTTTCCCGATTCGATAATGAATCGCATCCTTAAGATGAAGACACTGCAAGGTAAAACCGAGGTTCTGAGACAAAAATATAATGAACTGACAACAAAATTTAATGACTAAACAAGATCAGTTGAAAGAGCGGTTCTTACAAAAAGAAAGGGACCAAATACAACAGGAAATGGATCAGAGTGAAGTACCCCGCAGCAGAGCTGGGGGGTATTCTGGCATATTTTGATAAAGCTGAGGTTGAGGCGACCAGGATCACGATTGAAAAAAAGATTTTAGAGGAGGCAGATTTCTGTAAAGCGAAACCAGAATAGGTAAAATAGTGAAAAGATTTCATAGAAATTAAAAAAAGTATTCAATTTTCCTATTCTCTTTAAAAATAGCTAACCCTTCATATTTTAAGATTATTTTTAGACTCCCCGTTACTCTTCTTTTGTTCTTCCATCGGTAAAGGCATGACAATTTGTGAAATAGCAGGTTAGGAACTCCTTGGTATCAATCTTGCTAAGGTTTTATGTGGACAGTTCCTGTCCAGAAAGGGATAAAGAATCAACTTGGCTGCTCTAAAATACAATTTATTCTCGGTATTTACTTAAATGGCATTAAAAATGCATGATCCTACTCTAAGGTTACGAAATGGATAAGCAAAACATCAATCGCGAATACAATCTTTCTAACATAACGCCACAAAATAAGATGGGTGTCCTTGCAATTGAAAAACGGAGACATCCCAGATACAGTGTGGAGCTTCCTTTAGACTATTGTCGAACGAATGGGAAGGAGACCTACGGAGGGATTGTGGCAAATGCCAGTGAAGGCGGCCTCCTCGTCTATCTCCCTGAAATCATGCAGATTGGAGATTTACTCAAAATTGAGATTTTCTATGCTTCAGGGTTGGAATTGAATTCGATCAAGGCAATAGCCAAGGTGGTTTGGTACGATTTGGCAGCAAGAGAGAGTTGGGGGGAGCATCGATACGGCCTCCAGTTCCAGTCGATTGAAGAAAAAGACTTTGAGAGACTGAAGGCCCTGCTAAAGGAGGTCGGAAAATAAACGGAGGCTCCATTCAAACGAACGACATTCTGACTAAGACATAATAAAATTTCATCCTCATTTTTCATAAATTTTTTGTTTCTTATCGAACCATCCAAAGAAATCGACTCCTTTGTGTTCCACAGAAAGAGAAGTCTTTTTGTGCTCAGGGGGGCATCCCAATCTCTTTCCTTCGTTCAGTCCGTTAGGCAATAAAGAATAGGCAATAAAAAAATAAGTTGAATTTCTTTTAAATTTTATTTAAAAATAAGTGTACGGTGTGCACAATGATTGATCTTGTTATTAAGCGGCCCCCTGTGCCGAGGGAAAACGAGCGTATTGGCGTTCTGATTCTATAAAAAGAAGATGCCTTTAATTAATCCCTATCAGGAGAAATACCGGATCATTCTCATCGGTATTGGAAAGAATACCGATGAAGAAAGGGAATCCTTTTGCAGTCACCTCTCTGGAAAATACAGCATTTCTCACTCTCTCTTAAGAAAGATTGTCGACCAATGTCCCATCGTCATCAAGAAAAATATCACCCGGAAAAAGGCAGAGTCCCTGGCCAAGATCCTGAAATCCTTCGGGGCTCGGGTTTGGGTGGAGGTTAAGAAAGATGCCCCCCCCATCTCCCTTGAATTCCAGAATGTGGGACTCCATCAACTCGTTCTCGAATCCGCTTCTCTTCGAACAACACAGAGTGGAGCATGGAACCTTGTTGGAAGAGTAAAAAATATTGCCTCTGATACTTTAAACGATATCTGGGTGCTCATCCAGCTATTCGGTAATTTTGAGGAATTCCTTACCTTTGAACAGGTCCCCTTTGCATTCAATCCTCTTCCCCCAGGGGAGACCGTCCCTTTCAAGGCTATATTTGACGGAGATCTCTCGATTCAAAAAATCTCCATCGCCTTTAAGAATGCATCTGGAATGCCCCTGGCAGCCTTAGACAGAAGAAAAAAAGTAGAATGGATGCGGGTCGAATGGGAAGAGGGGGATGAGGCGGTTATGTCAATCGAGCTTACGAAACCTCCTCAACTGATTCCATTTAAAACACCCAATGAAGAAACAAGAAAAGATGCCTCCTCAGGACTCCTTTCCCAGGATCTTCAGCCACTAAAACCTGAAGTAATCCAGTTTCAGGTTGAGAGTCCTCTGGCAGAGACCCCCAAACCTCCGGAGAACCCTATTGAAGAACCTCCCCCGAAGATTGTCTCTGGAACTACAGAAATAACAGAGAAGACGGAAGAAATTCTGTGGATTCCTTTCGAAAAGGAAAAAGAGGAGATAGCGGAAGTACCGCCCCCCCTCCCTTTCTATAAAGAAGAAGTGATCGAGTGGGAAAAACAGGAAAGAATTTCCGAATCAGATCTCACCCAAGAGAATCAACCCGCCCCAGCCGAAGTTCCTCCTCTCGATGTCTCTGCTTTTGAAGAGGCCAGTCAACTGATTCAAGAAATTGTGGAAAAAAAGGAAGAAAGAGAAGGAGACCCGTTTTCTTTCCACTGGATGGAGGAATTTATAAGATCCATCGAAGCTTATTACCGGGGGCATCCTGATCCTTTTCTCTCTTGGTTTAGGAGTCGACAGGATGAAGATAAGCTTAAGAATAGTTTTTCCTCTCTCTTAACCATCCTCGTCCATGCTCGGTTTGATCAGATAGACGAACCGACAAAGGGACTCGAAAATACGAAGCGTGTGTTTCAGCTTGCACCGAACCCAAATATTCCTTTGGATGAAATTCCACCCCTGGAAGCACCACGGTTCTTCTTGGGAGAACAGTGGCGTGATCTCTTTCATCGAGCGATACCGAGACTCCAGCAGGTCTGCCGCGACATTCTTCAGAAAAAAAAATGGGAGGCCTCCGAGATTCAGCGGCTGATTCAGGTCATTCCTCATATGAGCGAAAAATCGAGCCGAAAGTCCCTCCGGTGGATCTCGGAACTCATCCCGGAGAGGGTGGATATTGATTTTTCGAACATGCCTGTCTCTCTCAACAAGAACCTTTACCGAGTAACCTGCCGATTGGGAGTGATGGATCCCCATTTTGATTTTTATCATGACAGCAGTTCCATGGGAGATTTAAAGATTCAAGCCTTTGCAAAGAGCGCTTTCCCGCAAGATCCTTCGAGGATTGAGACCCCAATGACCTGGGTCGGAAGTGAGGAGGACGAGGGACATTGTCTTTCTTTCCAACCCCGATGCGAGGGGTGTCTTTTTGAAAGATTCTGCAAGAAACTCTATCTCCATTTTGATCCCTCTGAGAAAGGGATGGGCCGCAGGAAGAACATCAACCTCTTCGATTGAAAGAGAAACCGTGAAAGAGACAAAGGAAGTAAAACCCCATTATGGCATTGTCAACTTTGAGAGGAGAAAATTTCCCCGATTTACCATCGATTTGCCCATCGAATATTATCACGAACGTTCTGAAACGCCTTATTCGGGCAGAGCCCTCAATGCAAGCGAAGGGGGGCTTCTGATTTATTTCCCTGAAAAGGTTGAAATTGGGCAAGTTCTGAGGTTAAAACTCTTTTTCACATCGGGTCACGATTTGAATGAGGTTGAGATGGTTGCTCAGGTAGCCTGGATCGACATTCATCTCGGAGAAGAATGGGGGGATTATCGATCAGGGGTGAAGTTTATCGATATTTCTTCAGAGGATCTCAATAGATTAAAAAACTTTTTAAGAAGCCTTTCAGAATGACAGAATTTCTATGTATCCCTTCTGATCAGGTTATGACGGCACGATTTTTTCTTAGCTATTTAAAATCTAAGCTTTCATCAGGGAAGGGACGGGAAAAAGAAAAATGAAAGGGATCGGAGATGAACATTTTTGCGGCTTTGTCCACACTCTTTGCCGGGATCGTAAAGGGAAGCGAAATAATGAAGAAGCCTGTTCCCACAATTCCAGCCGCAACCCCCAATGGTCTTGCAAGAAGAAGATCTATCATGGTCAGTTCGTCATCTGGGGTTCGAGTCTGAGCCTGTCCCTCCACACAGAGGGTCACGCCGACCAGCGCAAGGGTAAGCAGAATTACCAATAGCTTTTTCATCCTGTTTTCCTCCTCAAACGATTCTAATAAAAACTATCACAGATGCTCTGAATTGTCAATCATTTTAAGATCATCATTTTAAGATCTGGTGAGGGTAAGGGTTGATCCGCCTTAGTGGTGGAGTATTTTGACAGCCCAAGAGGTAACCCCTTTACTAACCAGCAATTTGAGGATAAGGAAATGAATCCTGATGAGATGAAGATTAAAGTTTATCTTCTTTTTTGTCAACTTTATCATCTTCTTCCCAAGCTATGATTTATATTTGAGAAACAGCTTTAGGATTTTATAGAAAGCAATTTTTTTGCCATTTTGATGGATTTTCGTCTTAATTATGTAACTTGTTGAAAACATACAAGAAGTAATTCGATGGGAAGAAACTACTTCTCTGTTTTTCCGTGCTGAGTGACATGAATTGTTCCAGAAATGAACATTTGTCACTAACCTGTTTATTTTTTCATCCTTTTTGACTGGAACGAATGGGTCCTAAATCGTAATTCCTTCATTCTATCTCGTCACCCAAAGGTTCCCCTCACTCTTGGGATTTTTGGAGGTCCGGCAGGGATACTGGAAAAGCTTTATAGCGGAAACCTTTCAGCACAATCTGCCTGGGCTGGAAGTCCTTGCCCACCTCTTCTCATTGAAATGGCGACGATTGCCCATAAAATCTTAACCATCCGCTTGATAAAGCTTTGAAAGTATTCCTGTTGGATCGACCTTTTTTCTCCTATAACCCGGGAGTTACACCCAAGAACATAAAAGGCTTGACAATTGAGTTAAAAATCGATATATAACCTTGGAATTTAAGGAGATACTTCCTGTGATAACCATGATGGAGTGGACACTGCTTCTCAATTCATCCTTTGAGCCATTAAAGGTCGTCTCATGGAAGAAGGCCGTTGTCATGGTTTTGTTAGAGAAGGTGGAGGTGATTGAAGAATATGACCGGATGATTCGGGGGATTAGCTTTGCCCTGAGGCTTCCCGCCGTTATTCGTTTAAATCGCTATATCAAAAAGAGGAATCTCATCATCAAATTTTCCAGGCTGAATCTTTACATCCGGGATGGAGGAAGATGCCAGTATTGCGGTTCTCCTTTTTCACAAAGGGAACTGACCTATGACCATGTGATCCCTCGTTCAAAAGGTGGGGAGACAGAATGGACTAATGTGGTCACCTGCTGTGTGAGATGTAATTTAAGAAAAGGGGGGAGAACGCCCGAAGAGGCCGGAATGTCCCTGATTCGAAAACCGAAGGCACCCATCTGGATTCCCCTTTTGACCATGAGCCTTGGGCTCAAAGAGACCCCGGAACCTTGGAAAGACTACCTCTATCTTAATTCGGGGTTGACCTACTAATGTAAGCACATTTAGTGTCCCCTTCGGGGATGGTGGAAACCGCTCGCCTTCAGGCGAAGCGAAGTTTTGCGAAATGGGTGACATGATTCCATTGCTGAAATCTCAATTGTAATCTCCATGGCGACCATGAGCATTTCCTTCTTTTTTCTGACTTGCTCCGTCACCGGTCTTTCGGTTTCCACCAGACCAATGTCGACTTCAAGTCGAGGGAGGATTTAGTTATTTGACAAAAGGTCCCGCTCACTGCAATGAGATTTAATGCGCTCTGTATAAATTCTTCGCAGAGGCGAGTATCATTACTGAGAAACGCCATACAATCGGGATACAGGGATTTGAAGATTCTTCAGAAGAAAGGATTTACAAGAGATGAAATTTCTTTGGGCTCCTTGGAGGATGGATTATATTCTGGAGAAGAAGAAAGAGGGTTGTCTCTTTTGTAAGAAACCGTTGGAACACCGAGATCGAGAGAATCTCATTCTTTGTGGGGGGAGATATAGTTTCGTGATGATGAATAGATTCCCTTACAACAATGGCCATCTGATGGTGGTTCCCAATCGCCACGTATTCGACTTCGAAAAGCTAAGTGACAATGAAATGAAGGAACTTTTTCATCTATTAAAAAAGACAACACAGGTATTGAGGGATACCCTTCACCCTCACGGATTTAATATCGGATTCAACATCGGGAAGGTGGGAGGAGCCGGGGAGGACCACCTGCATGCCCACGTTGTTCCCCGATGGAGAGGGGACACCAATTTTATGCCTATCCTCGGAGAAACCAAAATTATTCCTCAGTATTTGGAGGAAACCTATCAAACCCTCCATGTGGGATTCAGAAACCATCTGAAGAAAGGGATCGTAAGGAAAGGGGTGAAACGGCCATGAAATATCTAAAGACCCTTTTCTGGATGGCTGCTTTTTTCTTTGCCATCCAGTTCTCCATGCAAAACAGGGAAGAGGTTACCCTTCGGTACTCCTTCTGGTATCCATTCCGAGATTATCCGGGGATTGAAATTCCACAGGTTCCGCTTTTTTTGCTCACCCTCTGTTCCGTCTTCTCCGGTGTCATGATCGGAGGCCTCGGAGACCTTTACGCACGGTTCCGGTTGAAAAGGACCCTCCGTCAAAGTCAAAGGATGATTGAAAAGCTGGAAAAGGAGGTTCAGACTCTCCAGGGTCTTGGTTCGAATCTCCCTTCTTTTCTCAAGCGGAATGAGTGACCCAGGAATCAGACCCAAAAATCTGCCAAACCTCTGTTGTGGAAAGAGAGATGGATTTCTTCAGTGATGATCCTCATTCGGTTGTCAATCCGAGAGAAATGGTCAGGGCATTCACCGGTCAAGGAGGAGAAGCCTCAGGAGAGTTATTTCTCGAAACCCTGGCCTTGATCACCTTTACCTCCCAGGATCTTCGGGGACTTGTCCAGTGGACCAGACAAGCTAACTCGATTGAGGCGTGGAGGAAACGAAATCCCCGAATTTATCGGGGGGAAGGATGGATTGGGGTTCAATCTCCCTATGGTGCTCCTGGCACGATCATGCTGCTGGAGGAACTGGTTGCATTTGGGGTGAGGCGTGCAGTCTTTCTTGGCTATTGCGGGACAATTCAGGAAGGGATTTCCATTGGAGATCTCATCCTTCCGATGGGGGCGATTCGAGAAGAAGGGACCTCTTATCATTACCTTCCAAAGGGAGAGAAAAGTTTCCCGGATCCCGAAGTGCAAAGTAAACTTTCGGATTGGTTAGGAGGGATTCTTCCTTTCCATCGGGGGAACATTTGGACGACCGACGCCCCTTATCGCGAAACACATGAAAAGATAAAACGGTATCGTGCGGAGGGCGTCTTGGGAGTGGAGATGGAGATGGCGGCTGCCTTTGCCTTCGGAAAGGCAAAGGGGATCTCGGTTGGAGCGATCCTCATGGTTTCTGATCAGGTGAGAGAGGAGGAATGGCGTATTGGTTTTTTCTCGCCCAAGATCCGGTCTACGAGAAAGAGGGTAATCGAAGTCCTCATCCATCACGTCCCCGAGATGATATCCGAATAAATTTGCTTGCAACTGAAATTGAAATGTGGTATATATTTTCTGAAGTTAGGGTCTGCTGAAAAAGCGGGCAAAAGGCCCGCTTTTTTATTAAAGGGACCATTTTTCAGGTGGTGATGAGATGGAGCGGCAGAAGGTTATCGATCGCGTCCGTCAGATTGCGGATCCCATTCTTTTAAGTGGAGGGTTCGAATTGGTCGATGTCGAATATCGAAGGGAAGCCAGGGGATGGGCTCTCCGTCTCTATGTGGATAAGGAGGGTGGAATTACACTGGATGATTGCGCCCGGATCAGTCAGGAAATTGGAAGAAACTTGGATGTAGAAGATTTTATTCTTACTCCCTATACCCTGGAAATTTCCTCCCCTGGTCTGACTCGATCCCTCAAACATGAGAGGGACTTTGTGAAATATCGAGATCGATTGGTCAAGGTGATCACCGCCCAGGAGATTAGAAATCGAAGACAGTTTAAGGGCAGGCTTCGGGGAGTGAAGGAAAACCAGATTCAAATCGAAATGGAAGGGAAGATTTTTCAGATTCCCTTATCGGATGTTGTCAAAGCCAATCTCGAAATTGACCCGTTTGACGGTTCCAGGCCCCGCCGTTGAACGCGGGGCAAAGAAGCACCGCTCAGGGTCAACCCTGAGCGTTCGACTGAGCTCACGCCGAAGTCAAACCCAGACCATTGGGCCGGGGAGTCGAAGGGTTGAACTTTAGACATGGAGTGAATCATTATGCCATCAAATCTCAACTATATCATTGACCAGGTAGGAAAGGATAAAGGGATCGGCCGGAAGGTGATCATCGATGCCCTTGAACAGGCCGTTTTGACGGCCTCCCGGAAAACGTATGGTCATCAGGGAGAGATTGAGGTTCACTATAATGAAGAGGCCGGAGAAGTGGAGCTATTTCAATTTAAACAGGTCGTCGAAGAAGTGATGGATCCCTCTACCGAAATCTCCCTTGAGGAAGCCCGTGATCTGGATGCAGAGGCTCAAATCGGGGACAGTCTGGGGGTCAAGCTTGCGACCGATTTCGGCCGGATTGGTGCCCAAACGGCCAAACAAGTAATTATTCAGAAGGTTCGTGAAGCCGAACGCGAGAACGTCTATAATGAATTCAAAGATCGTAAAGGAGATATTGTCAGCGGAACGGTACAGCGAATGGAGAAAGGGAATCTCTATGTCAATGTTGGAAGGACAGAAGCCGTCCTTCTATTGAAGGAACAGATCCCAGGTGAAGTTTATCGACAAGGGGATCGGCTGCGGGCCTACATCTTGGATATCCAGAAGAATTCAAAGGGAGTCCAGATCTTCCTCTCCCGAACTCATCCAGGGTTTCTTTCTAAGCTCTTTGAAAACGAAGTTCCTGAAATTTCAGAAGGGGTGATTAAAATCATCAGTGCTGCCCGGGAACCGGGAGAAAGAGCAAAGATTGCGGTCTACAGTTCAAACCGGGATGTGGACCCGGTTGGAGCCTGTGTGGGAATGAGAGGGTCTCGGGTTCAGAATGTGGTCCAAGAACTTCGGGGAGAGAGGATTGACATCATTCCTTGGTCTCAGGATCAAGCCAAATATATCTGTAATGCCTTAGCCCCTGCTAAGATCTCCAGAGTCTATATCGATGAAGAATACCGACACATGGAGGTGGTCGTTGCGGACGACCAGCTGTCTCTGGCGATCGGAAAAAAAGGGCAGAATGTACGGTTGGCTTCCAAATTGACGGGCTGGAAAATTGACATCAAGAGCGAATCGAAGATGGAAAAGATCTCTGGCGAGATCTTTGAAATGTTTAAACAGCTTCCCTATATTGGCGACGTCACCAGTCGGATCCTTTATAACGAGGGGTTTCGATCGTTGAAAGAGATTGCGGAGGTCGATCCGGAGGATCTGGCAAGGATTCTGAAAATCGAAAAAGAGAAGGCCGTCGAAATCATTCAGCGTGCGGCCGAGGGGTTCCAGGAAGAAGGCCCTGAATCGAAAAAACAGGAGGTGCTTCCCCCGTCTGATTCAGCAATGGGTTCGGTGGATCGGATCGATGGGGTTGGAGAGAAGACAGCAGAGATTTTAAAAACAAATGGTTTTCAAACGATTCAAGATCTTTTGAAAGCCGATATCGAGAGGCTCTCTTCCCTTCCGGGAATTGGCCTTAAAAAAGCGGAAAAATTGCTCCAATCCGCTCAACGATTGATCGAAGAGGGAAAGAAATGAGCACTCCAAGGCACGTTCCTATCCGAATGTGCATCGGATGCGGGCGTCGGAGGGAAAAAGGCCAAATGATCCGATGGGTTCGAGAGGCCTCGGGCTCTGTTTCCATCTGCTCCAACAACCTTGAAGGGAGAGGTTTTTATCTCTGTCCAGATAGGACGTGCTTAAATGCTGCTCGTAAGAAAATGAGGCGGATCGGTTATCTGAAATCTGCGGATCTCGAAATCCTGGGATCCCGGATTCCGGCAGAGAGGGAGAAGTAGGAGGAAGAAGGATGACAAAGATTAAAGTCCTCGATCTGGCGCGTGAAGTGGGGATGGAGGATGACAAGTTGCTCCTGAAACTGAGACGGATGGGCGTGAAGGTGAAGGATAAAAAATCCGAAGAACCTGAAAAGATGAAGCCTTTGTCCGACGAGCGGGTCATTGAGAGAGATTCTGAAAAAGAGGTGGTTGAGAAACGGGTCAAACCCACAGTGATTCGCAGGAGAACCCACCATCTCGAGCCTAAGGTAGAGTCTGCTCCCCAGGTTGAGATTCTCCCGCCAGTTGAAATTCCTCCGCCTCCACCCATTGTGGTCGAGGCTGAAGTCCAAGAGAAGAGACCTCCGAAAGGGGCTGAAGAGAAGGAGCCCAAAGCCCGGGCAAAGGGAACCAGGGAAAGGAAGACCGCAGAGTCTCAGGAAGTGACTCCGCAAGCTGAGGCCACCGTAGAGGCTAAAGAAGCGATTCCAGTCAAGGCGGAAGCGAAGAAGGCTGTCCCCCTATCGGTTCCTCCTCAAGAGGCCGAAAGAAGAACCGAGGCCAAGAAAGAGGTTCAAGGGCCTAAAATTCAAGAGGCGAAAATCAAGGAACCCAGGGTCCAGGAGCCGAAGCCCAAGGCTCCGACGGAAGAAAGGCCAGAGGTCAAACCTCTCGAGAAAAAGAAACTAATCGAGAAAGAGGAGATGGAGGCCCTCGCAGTAAAGAAAAAAGGTTTCGTTAAAAAGAGGAGGTTGATTGAGGAAAGGATGCTTGTCGAAGGTGAACCGTCAGAAGAAGAGGTTCGGGTCGAGAAAGAGGCAGAACCTTTCCTCAAACCCTTCAGACCGATGAAGAAAAAGGTGGTTGTCAAGGAGGCCAAAAAGACCGAGGTAACGGTTCCCAAGCCGATCAAAAGGATCATCCGAATTGCTGAAATGATTACGGTCGGAGACCTTGCCAAACGGATGGGCGTCAAGGGCGGGGAATTGATTAAAAAACTGATGGCCATGGGCATTCTCGTTAATATCAACCAGACCATTGATACGGATGTGGCTTCTCTCGTGGCCAGTGAATTTGGCTATGAGGTTGAGAAGGTTTCCTTAGAACGTCAGGACCTTTTGGAAAGAACGGATGACCTGCCTGAACAGCTTAGAACGAGGCCGTCTGTAGTCACGATCATGGGCCATGTAGACCATGGGAAGACGATGCTCTTAGATGCCATCCGAAAGACAAACGTGGTTGAAGGAGAGGCAGGGGGGATCACGCAGCATATTGGCGCTTATGATGTCGAGCTCGAGAACAGCCATGTGGTCTTCATCGATACCCCCGGTCACGAAGCCTTTACAGCGATGAGGGCGAGAGGGGCTCAGGTAACGGATGTGGTGGTACTCGTCGTGGCTGCCGATGACGGCGTGATGCCCCAGACAAGGGAGGCCATTGATCATGCCCGGGCGGCCAAAGTGCCGATCGTGGTGGCTGTCAATAAGATGGATAAACCCAGTGTCAATCCAGAAAAGGTGATGAAGGATCTGGCAGACTATGGACTGGTTCCGGAAAAATGGGGAGGCAATACACTTTATGCCGAAGTTTCGGCCAAACAGAAGAAAGGAATTAAAGAGCTGCTCGAGCTGATCCTTCTCCAATCTGAGATGCTCGAATTACGGGCTAATCCAGACAAGCCTGCCCGTGGGGTGATCATCGAAGCCAAGCTGGATCGGGGAAGAGGTCCTGTGGCCACGGTCCTTGTCCAGGAAGGAACGCTCAAGACAGGAGAGACCTTCATTGCCGGGTCTCAATTTGGTAGAGTGAGAGCCATGCTGAATGACAAGGGACAGAAGATCGAAAATGCTCAGCCTTCCATCCCCGTGGAGGTTGTTGGTTTCTCGGATGTTCCGGAGGCCGGAGAGAGCTTTATCGTGGTTTCGGATGAGCGGATGGCGAGACAGATCAGCCTCCACCGACAAGAAAAATTGCGTGAGAAAGAACTTTCAAAGTTGAGCAAGGTCTCTTTGGAAGACCTCTATGATCAGATCAAGAAAGGGGAAGTGAAGGAACTCAACGTCATCATCAAGGCGGATGTTCAAGGATCGATTGAGGCCATGAAGGAAGCCCTGAGAAAGCTCGCCACGGAAGCTGTGAAGGTCAATATCCTTCATGACGGGGTGGGCGGAATTACGGAGACGGACGTGAACCTTGCCTCGGCCTCCAATGCGATCATTATTGGATTCAATGTCCGCCCGATGACAAATGCTCAAACCCTTGCCGAAAAGGAACGCGTGGACCTCCGCACCTATTCGATCATTTACGATGCCATCAACGATATCAAGAAGGCCATGGAAGGACTCCTCGAACCCACCTATCGGGAACATTTTCTGGGAAGGGCCCAGGTGATTCAGCTCTTCAATATCCATAAAGTGGGAATGATTGCAGGGAGCCTCGTTTTGGACGGGAAGGTTGTGCGGGGATCTCATGCAAGGCTCCTTCGCGATAACGTGATCATTTTTGATAGTCGGATCTCATCGCTCAAGCGTTTCAAGGATGATATGAAAGATTGTGGCCAGGGTCTCGAATGTGGTATCGGTATTGAGAATTTCAATGATGTCAAACTTGGAGATATTATCGAGTCCTATGAGGTTGAAGAAATCCCTTCTCAACTGACCTGATCCCCCAACGGCTTTCAGGAAGGACCGAAGCGGGAAGGGAAGGACCTCTGTGTCTCAAGTCCTGCCGAGTAAGAAGATGGTGATTGGAATTTGTCAACTTCAGCTTCGGATTCCAGAGAACCATTCCTTGAAGGAAAAGCGGCATGTGATCCGAAAATTGATCGACCGGGTCCGGCATCGGTTCAATGTGGCGATCTCCGAGACTGGCGATAATGACCTCTGGCAGCGGTCCCAGATTGGTTTCTGCACCGTCGGGAATGACCGCCGGTTCGTTAACTCAAGTCTCGATAAGATCATTGATTTTATCGAAAAGATGTACCTTGCAGAGGTGATCGAAAGAGAGATTGAAATTATCACGCTCTGAATTGGGCAAAGAAGAGGATGGAAGGCAAACGATCCGAAAAGGTTGCGGATCTTATTCGGAAAGAAATCTCGGAGATGCTTGTAAGGACAATCAAGGATCCTCGGGTAGGCTTCGTGACCATCACCCGGGTAAGTGTTACAGAGGATTGCCGGTTGGCCAAGATCTATTACAGCGTGGTGGGAACCCTCGCTGAAAGAGAGCGATCCCGGGAGGGACTCAATAGCGCCAAGGGATATATTCGAAGGGAGCTTGGTCATCGGATGAAACTGAAATACACTCCGGAAATCATGTTTCAATTCGATCCCTCGATTGAATATGCCGTTCACATGGGAGAGTTGATCCATCATCTCCAGGAGGAAAGAGAGAAAAATGAGGGTGAAGATGGGGATTGATGGATTTCTGATTGTGGACAAGGCTGAAGGGATCACTTCCCTTGATGTGGTCCGGGAGGTCAAAAGGCGGTTGGGAGTCAGGAAGGCAGGCCATGTAGGAACGCTGGATCCTTTTGCCACAGGTGTCCTTCCCGTGGCCCTAAACGAGGGAACCAAGTTGATTCCTTTTTTAAGTGAGGAACCCAAGCGATACGAAGGGACCTTAAAATTAGGGGAGGAGACCACTACGGATGATCTTACGGGAGGGGTTGTTTCGAAGAAACCCTGGGCAGGGGTGACCGAAGAGGCTCTCCAGACTGCTTTCCAATCTTTTTCGGGCAGGATCCATCAGATTCCTCCGATGTTCTCTGCGATTAAGGTTGCGGGGAAACCCCTTTACCGATTGGCCAGAAAGGGACTGGTGATCGACCGTAAGGAGAGAGAGGCCCACATCCTTCACCTCCAGATTGAAGAACTGGATCTTCCTCGGGTTCGGTTCCGGGTCTCCTGTTCCAAAGGAACTTATATTCGAGCCCTCGCAAAGGATATCGGTCGAAGGATCGGATGTGGCGCCCACCTGGCCCAACTTCGAAGAGTTCAAAGTGGCCTCTTCTCGATCGAAAAGGCAATGGCCTGGGAGCATGTAAAGACCTTGGAAACGGGAAGTCTTCGGTCGTGGCTTCTCCCTTTGGAAGAGGCCTTGCCTAACCTTCCCGAAGTGATCGGCGATAAAAGGCTGATACGAAGGATTCGCTCGGGACAGGGGATGCTGGTTCGGGACCTCTCTCCCCAATCCCCTTCTGAATTTGATCAAGGGAACTGGATCAAGATTACTGCTCCAGAAGAGGGGCTGGTTGCCATTCTGAAGTCAGAGGTCAAACACAGTGATGTACCGTGGACGAATTTAAACTCCGTCGTGTTTCGGCCTCTCAGAGTCTTTCGTCCAAGGGGTTGAATATCGATCATGTGAAAAGGAGAGAAACGTATGGCACTTGTTCTGGAGAAAAAAAAAGAGATTATTGGACAGTTCAGAAACCACGAAAAAGATACCGGGTCACCGGAGGTTCAGATTGCCCTTCTCAGCGAGCGAATCCGATATCTCACGGAACACTTCAAGACCCACAAACGGGACCATCATTCCCGAAGAGGACTTCTGAAGCTGGTCGGACAGAGGAAACGGCTTCTGAACTACCTCAGAGAGAATAGGGTGGACCGGTATCGTCAAATCATTGATCAACTGGGCCTTCGAAAGTAATCTCCAGAAGGGAAGTCTTGGAGTGACCCAACGAATAAAAAGGAGTGAAAAAAATTTATGGTTCAGAAGTTGCGAGTCGATTTTGGAGGAAGACCTTTCTCCATTGAAACAGGAAGAGTGGCCAAACAGGCCAATGGCTCAGCCTTGGTGCAGTATGGAGAAACCGTTGTCTTGGTCACGGCGGTGACGGCCAGCGAGAAACGGGAGGGGATCGATTTTGTTCCCCTGACGGTGAATTACCTTGAGATGACCTATGCTGCCGGAAGGATTCCCGGAGGGTTTTTCAAAAGGGAAGGAAGGCCAACGGATCACGAAATCTTGATCTCCCGGTTTATCGACCGGCCCCTGAGACCTCTTTTTCAAAAGGGGTTTCAACACGAGACCCAGATCATTGCGACCGTTCTCTCAGCAGACACGGATAACGACCCGGCGATCTTGGGAATGATCGGAGCCTCTGCCGCTCTCACCTTTTCTGGAGTTCCGTTTAACGGCCCCATTGCAGGAGCACGGGTGGGCCGGATTGACGGGGAGTATGTTCTTAATCCTACTCATGAGGAACTTGGGATGAGTG
>Ga0154838_1080_pt6 | contig 22710 bp, 23 predicted proteins | sample Rifle2008BG16ft_FD_116142 | JGI IMG/M metagenome (GOLD analysis project Ga0154838, IMG submission 116142) | Deltaproteobacteria bacterium RBG_16_48_10 | reverse complement strand
ATGCTCTCCAGGATCGATGTAATCTTTCTTGAAAAGGCCTCGCGATCAACAGCCAAGGAGTTGCCTGCGGGGACCCTTGTTTCTTTGGCCACTCTCAGGATGAGCGAGTCGAGCAAGGCCATCTCTCTCTTGAGAATTCCCGGGCCATTTTCAAGCGACTCGGATTTAAAGGAATTGCTGCAGACGATCTCAGAAAGGTAGGGAGATTTGTGGGCAGGAGTGTAGGATTGAGGTTTCATCTCATAAAGGACGGCCCTTCCTCCTCTTTTCACAATCTGCCAGGTGGCCTCGCATCCTGCCAATCCGGCACCGATGACCGTAATGGGTTTCATCGCTTTCGACGCAAGAGAAGATTATTGAAAGTAAACCTCTCGACTCCCCGGCCTAAAGGCCGGGGCTTGCTCGAGGTTTACCCTGAGCCGCGCCTTTTTCCCCACCTTAAAAGGTGGGGCTTCGCGCGGTCGAACGGGTAAACGACGATTCCTGGGGGCCTCATTCCAAAGTCCGGTATCCGCATTCCTTTCGGGGGCACCGGATGACAGTTCCGCCCTTACCCTGCTTTTCGATCAAGTAAGGGTGATCACACTGGGGACATTTTTCAGGAATGGGTTTGTCCCATAAGGCAAAAGTGCAACGAGGGTAGTTGCTACAACTGTAAAAGACCTTCCCCTTTCGGGTCCTCCTTTCAACCATCACGCCATCACATCCCTCCTGGGGACATCGAACCCCTGTTTCGATTGGCCTTGTAGATTTACAGGTGGGATAGTTGGAACAGGCTAAGAATCTACCGAACTTGCCATTTTTGACGACCATGGGACCTCCACACTTTTCACAGGGGGCACCATTGTCGACTTGATTCCCTCCGTTCTCTTCTACCTCTCTCGTGTAGCGGCACTTGGGATAGCTTGAGCAGGCCAGGAAGTAACCTCGTTTCCCCCAACGTTTCACCATCTTTGAGCCGCAACGTTCACAGAGGATATCCGTAGGAATCAATTCCTTTTTCACATCCCTCATGGAGACCTTTGCCATCGCGAGGTCCTTTTCAAACGGTTGATAGAACTCCTTGAGCGTATCCACCCAACCCTTATCGCCTTCCTCAATCTCATCCAGATTTTCTTCCATCTGGGCGGTGAACTCGATATCAAATATATCGGGGAAGTTAACGACCAGGAGATCATTGACAAGACACCCTAACTCGGTGGGGAAAAACTTCCCTTTTTCAAGTTTCACATATTCCTTTTCCTTGATGGTGCTCAAGATGGTGGCATAGGTGGATGGCCGTCCGATTCCCTTTTCTTCCAATTCCTTGATCAGGGTGGCCTCTGAAAAGCGGTAGGGAGGTTGGGTAAAATGCTGCTTTGGCGTGAGACCTAACAACGCCAGCAACTCTCCTTCAGATAGAACTGGCAAGGTCTTATCCTGGTCTCCATTCTCAGGATCATCCACCCCTTCCATATAGAGGGCCATGAATCCCTGGAAGACCGGAACCGTGCCAACCGAGGTAAATATAGCTTCGTCCGCTTTTATCTCGATGGTCGTCTGTTGAAAGACGGCCGAGGCCATCTGAGAAGCTACGAATCGATCCCAGATCAACTTGTAGAGGGCCCGATGGTCCTTGTCGAGATAGTCCCTCACCCTTTCAGGAGTCAAACCCATTGAAGTCGGACGGATGGCTTCGTGTGCTTCCTGGGCGCCCCTACGGCTCTTATAGACATTCGGCTTTGGAGGCAGGTAGGGCTCACCGAACCGATCCTTAATCCACTCCCTCACCTGATGAACTGCCTCATGAGCCACCCGTGGAGAATCCGTCCTCATATAAGTAATCAATCCTACCGTTCCGACCTCGCCCATCTCCATCCCTTCGTACAACCGTTGGGCGATCCTCATCGTCTTTTGAGCAGGAAAGGAGAGTTTTCGATAGGCCTCCTGCTGGAGTCGGCTGGTGATGAAGGGAGGAAAGGGATGGCGTTGTTTTTCCTGCTGGGTGATCTTCGAAACCGTATAGGTCGCTCCCTCAAGGGTCTTCTGGATGGATAGCGCTTCCTGCTCGTTGGCCATTTTGACCTTCTTCCCCTTCCACTTGGTCAATTTGGCATCAAAGGGAACCGGTGAATCCTTTCCCTTGAGGGTTGCAGTGAGGCTCCAGTACTCCTCCGGAACGAAGTCTCCAATCTCCCTCTCCCTCTCACAGACAATGCGCACGGCAACGGACTGGACACGTCCTGCGCTGAGCCCCCGCCGGACCTTCTCCCATAGGATTGGACTGATCTGATAACCCACCAGCCGATCCAGGATGCGCCTCGCCTGCTGGGCTTCATATTTGGCTTGCTGCAATTTTTGGGGATGGCGAAGGGCATCCAGGACCGCCTTCTGGGTAATCTCATTGAAGAGAACCCGGTAGATAGTCTTGTCCTCATCGCCAATCTCTTCAGCGATGTGCCAGGCGATGGCTTCCCCCTCCCGGTCCGGGTCTGGCCCGAGATAGATATTCTTCACTTCCCTGCTTGCCTTCTTCAGTTCCCGAAGAACCTTCCCTTTCCCAGGAATCGAGACATATTCGGGTTGAAAGTCTTTGTCAAGATCGACTCCGAGCTCGCCCTCAGGAAGGTCTTTGATATGACCCAGGGAGGCTTTGACAAGATAGTCTTCTCCAACGAATTTCTGAATGGTCCTCACCTTTGCCGGTGATTCAACGATGATCAAACCTTTCAACATTTCCTTTGTCCCTCAGTAATCCTATTTATCCTCTCGGATATGATCTTAAACCCCGAAGAATTAATTCGCCACATGAAAAATTGTTTATTTTAAGGCTTTTCGAGCAACGGGCCCCAGCTATAGTCAACGGTTAACCGAAGTAGTCATTGCGAGGAACGAAGCGGCGTGCCAGTCTCATGAGATTGCTTCATCCCACAGGGCCGGATTCGCAATGACAATTCAATTTAATGCCGACTTATTTAAGCCGTTCACCCGTTCGACCGCGCGAAGCCCCACCTTTTAAGGTGGGGAAAAGGCGCGGCTCAGGGTAAACCTCGAGCAAGCCCCGGCCTTTAGGCCGGGGAGTCGAGAGGTTCACTATCGTTTTGGAGTCTTGTTTCCTTTCACATCTTCTTGCTAAAACATTTCCCTGGCCACTGGGTAATGAGCCCCTTAAGTTCTAAGTTCAAGAGAAGGCTTGACACCTTCCCTGGATCGTACGGGCTCTCCCGAATGATCGCATCGATATGGAGAGGCGATTCGCTTAACAGCTGGTAGACAGTCTTTTCCTCCCCGGAAAGATCCAGCCCTGGGGAGCCCTCCTTTCGTGGACCTTCTTTCCCTCTCTTCCATTGGGGGAGTATCTCTTCCAGAATATCCTCACTCGATTCTGCCAGCTTCGCACCCTCTTTGATCAACCGGTGGGTGCCACGGCTCCCCTCAGCACCCACATTTCCTGGAATGGCAAAGACCTCTCTCCCCTGTTCGAGGGCATACTCCGCCGTGATGAGAGAACCGCTCTCTGCACTCGCCTGGACAACCACCACTCCAATCGAGAGACCGCTGATGATCCGATTCCGCCTTGGGAAATGGATCCCCTCAGGACGCGACCCCATTGGAAATTCAGAAAGGACCGCTCCATGATCGATGATCTCCCTAAAGAGGTTTCGGTTCTCTGGAGGATAGATGACATCGATGCCACAGCCCAATACAGCAAGGGTTCTCCCTCCTCCTGAAATGGCCCCCCAGTGGGCCACGGAATCAATGCCCCTCGCCATTCCGCTTACGATGGTTACTCCGCGACGGACTATCTCCTGGCTCATCTTTTCAGTAATCCACCTCCCGTAAGGGGAAGTCTTACGGCTTCCGACAATGGAGAGAGCAAGATCGTCCTCTTCTTTGAGATCTCCCCTCATGTAGAGCAAGGGGGGAGGATCATAGATCTCTTTTAATCTCATGGGATAGAGATCATCTTCAAACGTGAGAATCATCCCTCCCACTTCTTTTAACAGACGGAACTCCCTCTCCACCTTCTTTTCGGAAGGCCCCTTCTGTATCTCATTGGCAACCTTTTCTCCAACCCCTTCAACCTTTAATAATTCCTTCGAGGATGTCTTGAAGACTGCCGCTGGAGTCCTAAACTGATCGAGGAGTCGTTTGAATAAGACGCTCCCCACCCCGGGTACCAGGCTTAAAGCCACCCAATAAAAGGTCTCTTCGGCCATTCAGGTCCTCAGGTGAGATTGCCTAATCAGCAGAAGGTGAAGCCTCAACGGCAATACGATGATCCCTGACCAACGTCCCCGTGGGGGGACATCCCCGCCAAGGATCGTAGCCTTCTGCTGTCGGGGCAGAGAGGGCAATAAAAAAGGCTCGGGATATCATAAGGCAGGATTAAGTTTCGTCCCTCCTCATCTCCCTAAGCCTAAAAATAATCAAAACTGCAGTTTAAGAAGCTGATCGTGCTTACTTGGTTTCGAGGCCAACCTCCATCCTTTGTTTGTTATAATACATGATACTGTCTCCCTTTGTAACTTCTTGAAAGGATTCCAGAATCTTAGCTGTATAGAATTTTCCGTATTTATCGATGATCTGAATAATTCCGGTTATATTATACCTTCTTCCTTTAATAATGTCCATGGGAATACGGTCATCGGTGATACTGAAGGTCGTATATTTTTCCCCGATGGTAACGGGGTTTCCGGTCCTGAGGCTCACATAACAGATATCGCCTGCAGAAAGGATATTCTTTCCCTCTCGGCTCTCCACGACATAACCGATTCCACGAAAATCGATGTCGCTAAAGAAACCCGTATATCGAATCTCTGGAAAAACGAGAGGCTTCTCTTCGGTGGTTCTTTTCTCAGCCACGGCCTCTGGTTCCTTTACTTCGGCAGGAGGTTCCGCCGTCTTCACTTCGGGTTCCTTGACCGCTTCCATCGGTTTCTCCTCTGCCGCTTGAACCTCTTTGGGTTCTTCTTTTTTCGGCTCTTCAAATGGTGTCAGGCGGACAGGATTCCCAGGATAGATCCAGTGGGGATTGGTGATATAAGGATTCCTCTGCCAGAGTTTTGGCCAGAGAAACGGGTTTTGTAGAAAACGGGAGGAGATATCCCAGAGGGTGTCTCCTTTCTTAATCGTATAGATTTCCTCTGCCTCCTTCTTCTCCTGGGCAAACAGGGAAAAAGCAACAGAGAGGGTTAGGACTGAAACAACACAGAACCAGCAAAATCTCCTCATGATGTCTTCCTCCCTATCCTGGAACTATTAGAAACCGTCGTGCCATGAATCTAAGGCGGTTACGCGCTTAAAAATATTCTTTTATCAATCCTTTGTCAAGTGAATTTCGAAGCAATATCTATACCAATGCCTTTCTATATCATCCCAATTGACTGGAATCATTAAATTTTTTATCGAGACAGGTTGAAAAGATCCTCTATATTAATTACGCCATTTGGATAATTTCCATACAACCATTTCATACCTTTGAACAAATATTAACCTTTACAACCCGTTTCTTCTCATGCTAAGGTTTTTAGAGTTTCATTGTAAATTGTAATATGTACAGGGGCTGTTGCCCAAACCAACCGTTTGCCCTTCGACAGAGCCCGCCCTGAGCCGTGATTCATCCCTCGAGAACCTCAGGACGAACCGCGAGTCGAAGGGCTCAGGGCGAACGGTGGTGTGTTGAAATCATATGACTTTTCCGTTCTGCTGAGCTTGTCGAAGCATGAGCTTGTCGAAGCATGAGCTTGCCTGTCCTGAGCAAAGCCGAAGGGTCGAAGCATAAAATCGAAATTTGGGCAGCAGCCCGTTCAGATATGATGGATTTTTTGCCCTCCCCTGATGAAACCCTCGATCCTTTTTTTAATGGAACCCTTCAACTCCTTCAGAAGAAAAAGGGGTATCGGTTCTCCCTCGATACCCTCCTTCTCGGTCAATTCATCCGCCTCCGAAAAGGTGAAAACGCCATCGACCTTGGAACGGGCTGTGGTATTCTTCCCCTTCTGCTTTCAAGAACCACGAAGGCTCATGCCTTTGTGGGGATCGAGGTTCAGAAGGGACTGGCAAATCTGGCCAGAAAGAATGTTGCATTGAACCACCTTGAAGGCCGAATTAGCATCCTTCACCAGGATTTTAAAAAGCTGAGCGGTGTTTTCCCTCCAGGTTCTTTCGATGCCGTCTTTTCCAATCCTCCCTATCGAAAATATCTCACAGGTAGGATCAACCCTTCTTTAGAAAAGGCCATTGCCCGCCATGAAATCAAGGGGACCCTCGAAGATCTGATTCAGGCAGCGACCTATCTTCTTCCTGCGAAGGGTCGCTGCTATCTCATCTATTCCGCTTCGAGAGCCATCGATCTCTTGGTCGCTTTGAGGCGCCACCAATTGGAACCCAAACGATTGCAATTTGTCCACCCGCGAAACGAGGCGCCTGCAAAATTTATCCTGGTTGAGTCGGTGAAAACCAGCGGGGTGGAACTCAAGGTCATGGGGCCTCTGATTCTCGATGGATCCTCTGAAACCCAGACGAAAAATATATTTTGACAACAAGCACCGAATCGATTAATAATTCTGGTTATGAATCTTTCTGAGAATATCCACCCCTCGGTTGAACTGAGAACCACGGCCATCGAGAAGGCCCTCGAACTGATTCGGGAGGATCTCGAAAAGGTGGATCTGGAGTTCCGGAAAAACTTACAATCGGACGTTTCCATCATCTCCGCCATCGGGGAATATCTCCTATTGAGCGGGGGCAAACGGTTTCGGCCCATTCTTCTCCTGCTTTCCGCAAAATTGTGTGGATACCAGGGTGATCGTCACATCCCCCTGGCCAGCCTTGTTGAATTCATTCATACGGCCACGTTGCTTCATGATGATGTGGTGGACAAGGCCGAAATTCGCAGGGGCAATATTTCAGCCAATTCCAAATGGGGAAATGAAGCGAGCGTCCTTGTTGGAGATTTTCTTTTCACCAAGAGCTTTTCGCTCCTGGTTGAAAAGGGGAACTGGGAAATTTTTCAAGTTCTGTCCCGAGCCACCACCCTCATGGCAGAGGGAGAGTTAGAAGAACTGATCCGAACCGATGACCTTTGCCTCACAGAAGAGGGATACCTTTCTATCATTACCCGCAAAACCGCCTCCCTGATCTCGGCAACCTCCCAGGTCGGTGCGATCCTCGCAGATGTTTCAGAAGAAAGGAAAAAAGCCCTGTCCCGCTTTGGGTTGGATGTGGGGATTGCTTTTCAATTAATGGATGACAATCTCGACTATACTTCCAGGGAGGAGGAATTTGGGAAAGAGATCGGGATTGACCTTCAAAGAGGCAAGATCACGCTCCCTCTGATTCATGCCCTGAGGCACTGCACTCCAGAAGAAAAGACCTTCGTCCAGGAAACTGTGGATAAGGCTTCCCTGACCAAAGAGGCCTTTCTGCGGGTGGTACAGATTATCGAGCGATCCCACGGCATTCGGTACTCCTGCGAAAAGGCCAAAGATTATATCGACCGGGCCAAGAGGCATCTCCATCTCTTCCAGGATTCGGAAGTCCGGCAAGCGCTCTTCACCCTGGCCGACTATGTCATTGAGCGGAAACTGTAAACATCTAATCCCCCTCCATCCCCCTGAAGCTGTGAAATTATTGGAAGATGGGAGACCGGGCAGGGGGACTCTCCAAAATCGTAGGATGCGGACATTGAAAATGTAAGGGTAACAAACCATCTTAACTTAGCTATCTTAGAGAGTTTTTTCATCCGTATCGTTGAACCTGAAAAGGTAGCCGCCCTACAATTTTTCCGATACTACCTGTCCGGTCTGTGGATTTTGGGATTTTTTCACACCTTCCCTTTGTCAAAAGGGGGAAACCCCTCACTTTCCTTTGGAAAAGGAAGGTGGCCTGCCTGCGCCCGCCAAAGCGGGGGCTTCGCGTAGGCGGAAGCCGCTTCGGCGAAGGCAGGGGATGGATTTAACAAGATTACTTCAAACCGCTAAAGAGTTATTAAGAATCAAATTTGATGAAAGAGGAGTGAAAGATGGCCAATGAATCGAGTTTGTTTCACGTGAATGACAAAAATTTTACGAGCGAAGTTCTCCAATCCGACCTTCCGGTCCTCGTTGATTTTTGGGCGACCTGGTGTGGTCCCTGCAAAAGCATCAGTCCTATCATCGATGAAATTGCAAAGGAATATTCGGGAAGAATCAGGATTGGCAAACTCAATGTGGATGAAAACCCTGCGATCCCCAGCCAGTATAGTGTCAGGGGAATTCCGACCCTCATCCTTTTTAAGGGGGGAAAGATCCTGGAGCAGATTGTCGGTGCCGTTCCAAAAACCCGCCTGGTGGCCATGATTGAGAAGGCCCTGTAATTTAATAACCCAGTCCCAAGTTCCAAACGAAATGATTTATTCATGATCCAAAGGGGGGTTGTGGAATTTGGTGGTCAATAGGTTATTGAAGTTTTATGACAATATGAAGCAACCCTTATTAAAACCGCTTTTAGTTCTTTGCCTCTGTTTGGCCCTGGCACTCTCCCTTCTGCAGTGTGGCAAGCAGGTCAAGGAATCAGGCTCCGCACCGGATTTCACGCTCAAGACCCTCGAAGGCCAGGAAATCACCCTTGCCTCCCTGAAAGGCAAGGTCGTCCTCCTCGACTTCTGGGCTACCTGGTGTGCTCCCTGCCGAGAAGCCATTCCGCATCTCGTGGATCTCTATAAGAATTACCGGGACAAAGGACTTGAAGTGATCGGCATGAGCATGGATAAGGGGGAAGCGGAGGCGGTTCGCCGTTTCGCCAAGTCAATGGATATCCCTTACCCCATCATTCTTGCCCCTGAAGAGGTTACGCGAAGCTATGGTGTGTCGGCCTTGCCGACTACGTTCCTCGTCGACAAGGAGGGCAAGGTTCAGGCAAAGATGGTCGGCTTTAATTCCAAGATTGCAAAACAGATGGCAGAAAAAGTAAGGGAACTGATCTCTGAAAAACCCTAAATCTCTAAATCCATCCGAAGCGCCAAATTCTAAACAAATTCAAATGACTTAAATACAAGATTCAAAGCCCTTAAGTTTTGAGCATTTGAATTTGAATTTAGGATTTTATTTTTTTACTTCTTTTTGCCGGCCCCCATGGAATTGAGATAATCCTCGATCACCCTTTTCGGATCCAACCCGAGACACTGAGCATATCCTCTTAAAAAACCCTTGAGGTAGACCCCGACAGGAAGCCGATCAACGATCTCTTCCTCGATCACCGCCAAGATCTTGAGGCTAATCTTCGTGTCTATGGAGATGGTCTTCAGATCTATCCCCATCTTTTCCCGAATCTGCTTCAGCATCTTCCCACGGTAGGGACCTTCTCCCACATCGATGGAGATCTCTGAAAAGGGAAGGTATGTCTTTTTCTCCATAGGACTTTCCGGAGTCTCAGGAAGCTTTTCTGACTTTGGCCATTTGAGATCCAGGGGAGAGAGGTGGCTTCGATCATAATTCTTCCTTAAGGCTTCGTCCATGAGAACCCCGTAAGCCTCTTCAATCATAGACTGAATTTTCTTGATCTCCTGCTCCGAAAAGAGGGAATAGACCGCTACGGAATCGTTGTGGAAGGTCTCTCTTGCATGTTCGTAAGCCTGTTGAATCTCCCTGCTGGTAGCGTCGGGGGCGACCTCTAATATCTCATAATAGGTCTGCTCTTCGATCCGCTTCATTGTTCTTCCCCTTGAAGACGAACAGCCATCTGATGTTTATTCACCAACTTCGCGGCAATCTCAGTTAGGCACTGAGCTGCCCTGGAGCGCGGGTTTTCCAAGACCAGAGGCCTTCTCTTTCGAATCGAATTACTGACATCCTGGTCGTAAACGATATAGCCCAAGTAATGGAGATGGATCCCAAAATATTTTTTGCAGGCACTCCGGATGGAGAAACCTACTTCGATATCCTTCTTCGTCCTCACCTGGTTGAGGATGAGGTTAGGGTGAAAACCCTCCACCTCCTCGGCTACTCTCCTCGCCTCTTCCTCACTGATACGGGTTATTGATTCGATGAGGTCTGAGGGATTCTGGATTCCAAGTTCATTCTTCCGATCCATGGCTCCATCGATCAGGGCCTTCGCCGCTGAGGAGGTTACGGACCATCTGAGCCTCCGGTAAAAAGCACTCTTGAGAAACCGATACGAATTCTCAATGGAGGTCGGCTCCGGAGTCGCCACAAGAATTCCTCCGTCGGACAGGAGAAAGAAATCAAGGACATTCAGAGCATTGCCTGCGCCGAGATCGACCAGGATATAGTCACTTTCGAGATGCTGGATGGAGCGAAGCAGTTTCCGCTTCTGAAGGCTCTTGGCATCGGATGCATTGAGGAGATCCTGAGCGCCGCTCAGGAGTTGGAGGTTTGGAACCGAGGTGGAAACCAGAACCTCCTCAAGGTTGGAGACCCGCTTCTGAATGAAATCAGAGAGAGAAAGATCGGGGGGTAAGACCCCTAAGAGGGTGTGGAGATTCGCTCCGCCCAGGTCCGCATCAACGAGGATGACCTTGACCCCAAATTGGGAGAGACAGATGCCAATATTGGCGGTGATAAAGCTCTTCCCGCTGCCTCCCTTGCCTCCTCCAATGGTCCAGATCATCTTCGGGCTGGCATTCGCAGTTTGCCCCATCTCTTTATCCCGTATTCCTCATATCTCATTCCACAGGTCATCCACCTCTTCGTGGCACCAGCGACATTCCGCCCGGATCGCTTCATTTCTTACCACCCGAAATCTTACTCTTTGGTTGACCTTTTCCCACAGCGGAAACAGCAGGCTCCCCCCTCTCCATGAACCCCGCTATCTTATTCTTCCATCCTTATTAGAAGTCTTCTTCAATCCATTCGGTCTGGGGATGAGTCTGCAGTCCTTGGTTAAAGCTCAAAATGGGGAAGCTGTTGGACGACATAGTCCCGTATCGCCTGAGGACTGGGCAACGCTCCAAGGATCTTCTGCTCTTCAACAAGCGGGAGAAGAAGTGCTTCAAATCGACCGCCGCAGGAACATCGGGGGATCTGTCGGCGATGAGACTTTTTTTCGGGCTCAAAAGGAAGGACACGGTCCTGAAAACATTTAAAGCACCGAAGCACGCTCTTTGATCCGGACATCTTTCCTCTCTTTGCCAGGGGTTCTCCCTCGATTTCGATGATATCCATGGCAAAGTCGATGACACGGGCATTGGCGATAGAGGTCCCCACGCCATAGGCATCCACGACAGGATTGAGGCTTAGAATTCGATTCTCATCCAATCCACCGCTGACAAAGATCTGGACATGACCGTGGCCCCTTAATTTCAATTCCCACCGGATCTCTTCAATGATCTTCTGAAGGTCTCCCCGTCTCGAGCTGGGTGTATCCAGCCTGACCGCAAACAATCTCTTTCCAAGGGCTTCGGCCACCCGAATCGCCTCCACCTTCTCGTCATTGAACGTGTCAATCAAGGAAACCCGTTTGATCTTTGGATCCACCACTTCATCAAAGGCCTTTGTGGCCTCGACCGTATCTCCGACGAGCAGGATCAGGGCATGGGGCATGGTGCCAGAAGGTTCTTCATGAATCAATTCAGCATTCTTAATGACAGAGACCCCATCACACCCACCGATGTAGGCACTTCTCTCGACCATCGGGGCAATGGCGGGATGGATTCTTCGGGCACCAAAACTGATCACTTTCCGATCTCCCGCCGCCTTTTTGCAACGGGCCGCTTTGGTGGCAACCCCTGAGGCCTGGCAGAGGAGTCCCAGAACGGAGGTCTCGTAAAGGCCAAACTCACTATACATGCCTTCAATCTCCATCACCGGTTCATAGGTCCGGAAGATCGTCCCCTCCTTCATGGCCCTGACACTGACCTTCAGATCTTTCAACAGGTAAGCTGCCTCTTCAAGGCCTCCTAAAACGCCCCAGGAATAATCCTCCGGGAACCGTTTTGCGATAAATTCGGCTTTCACCCATTTATCGATCTTCTTTTCCTTAAGGACCTGCATCGTCCTTACAAAATAGACATCCGTCATTTTGCCTTCTTTGATCTCCTTGGAATCGGCAATATGAAACATGGATTTCTCTCCGCAATCGAATTAGGATTTTTTCTTATATAACAGAAATTTAGAACCAATGTCTACAAAATAATGAACCGAACGGTTCCCCTCGGTCTTGGGATTTTTGGAGATCCGGCAGGGATACTGGGAAAGCTTTATAGCGGAAACCTCTCAGCGCAATCTCCCCGGGCTGAAAGTCCTTGTTCCCCTCTTTTTATTGAAACGGCGACGATGGCCCATGAAATCTTAACCATCCGCTTCATAAAGCTTTCGAAGTATTCCTCTCGGAGAATACCGTTTCAGTTAATCCCACAATATAAAATAATTTGATTGTTTGCAATAAAAAATATTATCTTCAAAACATGACCCATTCCGCGGCGCAAAATCCCGGCTCAGGTTTCGAAGGGTTGATTATTCATTAGGGTTTATGCCAGATACTGTTTTATGAAAAGAATAGAAATGGTGGCCTACCTTTATATCCTCGTTGCAGCGACCTTTTGGGGCTTCTCCGGGGTGGTGGCAAAATACCTCTTTAATACCGGAATTTCTCCCCTGCGTCTCGTGCAGATTCGAATGGCCCTTTCATCTCTAATCCTTTTGTTCATCTTACTCCTCTTTGACCAGAAACGGTTGACCATTTCGTCAAGAGACATCCCCTATTTTCTCATCTTTGGCATTATCGGCATGGCAGGTAACCAATTTTCATACTATTTTACGGTGAGCAAAATTCAAGTGGGTCCTGCGGTTCTCATTCAATACCTCTGTCCCATCTGGATTGCCTTGTACGCTTATTTTTTCCAAGGAGAACCCCTTTCAAAAAAAACGGTCGTTTCCCTCTTGTTAGCTGTTTTAGGATGCTACCTGGTTGCAGGAGGTTATCGATTCGATCTCTTGAGGCTGAATCGGGTGGGGGTGATGGGAGGAATCGTCTCGTCGTTCTTCGCTGCTTTTTATGGCCTTTGTGCAGAAAAAGGATTGAAGCGATATGATGTATGGACCGTTTTGCTTTACGGCTTGGGGACAGGCGGACTCTTTTACTGTGTCCTCAGCTCACCCATTGAAATAGTCGCAGCGGGTTATTCCCTCAAAACCTGGCTGGCTTTCCTTTACATCGCCTTTTTTGCCACTCTCATCCCCTTCGCTCTTTACTTCAAAGGGATTGAAAGAATTCGGGTGACCCGGGCTAGCATTACGGCGGGCTGGGAACCGGTGATGGCAGGTTTATCGGCCTACTTTATTCTGGGTGAAATATTGGAGCCTCTGCAGATTTTAGGGGGGGTGGGAGTGATTACCGCTGTCATCCTCCTCCAGATGGCCAAGGAGATCGCCGGCCCTTCTTCCGCCCTTGAGACTCGCCAGAAAGGACAGAATGCTTGGTGACCATAGGGACGTCACCCTTCAAAACAAAATTAGATCCCGATCGCTTTCATCTGCTTCTCAGGATAGCGTGTGCCCGCGGCTGCACCGAGCGGAAATGCCTGAGACAACCGGCTAATCTCATTGGCACTCAATTCGATATCGACCGCAGAGGCATTCTCTTCGAGATAGCTGCGCCGTTTCGTGCCGGGAATCGGGACGATTTCCTGGCCCTGCGCCAACACCCAAGCCAGGGCAACCTGCGCCGGTGTGCGCCGGTGCGCCGCCGCGATCTGTTCGATGGGTTTCAGCAAATCGACGTTGCGCTTGAGATTCTCAGCATCAAACCGAGGATGGTCTCGACGGCGGTCTTTGGGCAGCAGTGCATCGAGGTTCTTGATCGTCATAGTGAGAAAACCGCGCCCGAGCGGAGCGTAAGCCATGTAGCCAATACCGAGTTCGTGGCAGATCGCAAGGATTTCCTGCTCGGCATCCCGGCTCCACAGCGAGTATTCGGTCTCCAGGGCTGTGATCGGATGCACCTGGTGTGCGCGGCGGATTCTCTTCGGGCCGGCTTCGGATAGCGCAAGATAGCGCACCTTGCCCTGCTCCACCAGTTTTTTCATCGCACCCACTGTTTCTTCGATCGGTACCGCGGGATCCACACGATGCAGGCCATATAGATCGATCACGTCGACGCCGAGATGCTTCAGCGATGCGTCGCACGCCTGCGGCACATAGTCGGGATGGCCGCCGGAAAGCCCTGCCGGCAAGCTGATCCCCTGCAGCCCCAGGCTGCCGAACTTTGTTGCGAGCAGCGCCTTGTCGCGCCGACCCTTGATCGCGCGCCCGATCAACTCCTCGTTGACACCGTTGCCGTAAGCATTCGAGGTCACGATCAGGTTGATACCGAGATCGATCGCACGGTGAATCGTCGCGATCGATTCCGCATCATTGGGCTCACCGTAGCTAATGGACATGCCCATGCAACCGAGCCCGATCGAGGAAACCATCGGGCCACTCTTCCCAAGCTTGCGTTGTTTCATCATCTCCTCCTGTTCTGGCGTTCTACGACCTCACCCCGTCCCCTGCCACCATGGGTTGGGACATGACGAGTTTGCAACCGTGCCAATAAAATATAAGGAACCCAGGGTTAAATGTCAAACAATACGCACTGGTAACCCCTCAGAAGGTCTGAAAAAAAATCCCAAAATCCACAGACCGGACAGGGAGTATCGGAAAAATTGTAGCGCGGCTACCTTTTCAGGCTCAACGATACGGATGAAAAAACTCTCTAAGAGAGCTAACTTAAGATGGTTCGTGTCCCTTACCTTTTCAATGTCCGCCTCCTACGATTTTGGAGAGTCCCCCTGTTCGGTCTCCCCTCTTCTGACGGGTGAAATATTAAACTTCGGAGTCGATTGATTTCACCTCCTCTTCTATGACAAGATGATACCTGATGAAAAAAAATGAAATCCATGGTTACCTCTATATCCTCGTGGGAGCAACGCTCTGGGGAATATCCACGGTCGTTGCCAAAACCCTATTGAATACCGGACTCCCTCCAGCCCAGCTCGTCCTTATCCGCTTGACGATGTCCACCCTCATCCTCATTCTCATCTATCTTTTCCATGACTGGAGACAACTGATCATCTCCTTGAACGATATACCCTATTTTTTTGTTCTGGGTTTCATCGCTGTGTCAGGCATGCAGTTTACGTATTTCTATACGATCAGTAAAATCCAGATCGGACCTGCAGTGCTCATACAGTACCTTTCCATCTTCTGGGTGGCCCTCTATGCCTTTCTTTTTCAAAGGGAACCCATCTCGATTGAGAAGATGGCCGCCCTCCTTCTTTCTTTGATCGGATGCTATTTTATTGTGGGCGGATACCGAATCGATCTCCTTAAATTGAACTTCCATGGAATCGTCAGCGGCCTTCTCGGATCCCTTTTCTTTGCCTTCTACACCCTGTACGGAGAGAAGGGGCTGAAGAAATATGATCCATGGATCCTTATCCTTTACGGCTTTGGATTTGCAGCCATTCTCTACTGGATCCTCATTTCGCCAATGAAGATTTTTCGTGCCGGTTATCCTCTCAGGTTCTGGATGGCCTTTCTCTATATTACCATCTTCTCAACCCTCATCCCTTTTGGTTTCTATTTCAAAGGAATTGATCGGATCCGTGCAACCCGCGCTGGCATCACTTCAACCTGGGAACCTGTGGTCGCAGGCATTACAGCCTATCTTGTTCTGGGAGAGTTATTACATCCTCTGCAGATATTGGGAGGTCTCGGAGTAATTGGAGCGGTCATCCTCCTTCAAATTTCCAGAGAAAAGTCTGCACCCTCTTCCCCGATCGAAATCCGTCAAAAAGATTAACCCGTCATCGTCCCATCATAATAGTTTATTTTTATTGATAAAGCTTAATCATTGGAATGACGGCGAGCCAAAAGCAGAGCCAAAGGATTGACTTCATCTATCCCTTCTGGTAACCTAAGTACTGTATTTCATAAATTCGGTCACGTATTTTTCACCCGGGTTTAAAGGTCCTTCCAAAAAACATCCCCCCTCCCCCCCTTTGATAAGGGGGGGGGAAATTGTTCTCCTCCCTTTGTAAAGGGAGGTCCGGAGGGATTTAACGGGGTCATCTCATACGTTACCATATTTACGAAAAGGACTACTAAGCAACAGGGTCAGTTTTTGGTCCTACCCATCTATGGTCGATGAAACCGTAAAAAGTCCCGAACCCGTCACTCCGGCCCCGTACTACAACGGGGTAAACTCCAGCCGGAGTCCAGACGTTGTCCCCCGTATTAAGTACGGGGCAGGCTCTGCGAATGCAGGGAACCAGAAACATATGAATCTGGATTCCTGCTTTCACAGGAAACCTTGGATTCCTGCTTTCGCGGAATGACGAAAACGGGCAAGGGTGACTTTTCCCGAAACCATCATGGTTTGAACCGACAGAAAAATGAATGAAAGGGTTTGTGTATGCTTGAGCTTTTTAAAAAATTGACAGAGGTCCCCGGAGGAAGCGGATTTGAAGAAAAAGTCATTGAGGTCGTCAGCTCCGAATTGCGCAAGAAGATTCCTGAGGTCTTCATCGACCCCTTGGGAAACGTGATTGGGAAACTGGGTTCGGGTAGCAGATCGGTCATGATCTGTGTCCATACCGATGAGATGTGCCTGCTCGTGAAGTATGTTGATCCCAAAGGATATATCTATTTTGCCCTCAACGGGATGATCGATGAAAGGGTCCTTCTTGGCACCAAGGTGGACATCTGCTCTGAGAAAGGAGTCTTGACAGGGGTGATTGGAGTGAAGAGCCGCCATTTGATGACGGCCAAGGACCTTCGCCAGCCGATCACGGTTTCAGATCTCTGGATTGATGTAGGTGCAGAGAGTGCCGAGGAAGTCCGATCCCTGGGAATTGAAATCGGCGATCCGGCTGTATTCCACCCAAACCTTCAATCGATCGGCAAGGATACGATCATGAGCAAAGCGATCGATAACCGCGCAGGTTGCGCCATTCTGATCGAACTCGCCGAAAGGCTAAAAAAGGAGAAGATCGATTATCAGCTCTATCTGGTTGCAGCCGTTCAGGAAGAGGTGGGATCCCGGGGGGCGAAGGTCGCTGCGCAAACCCTTCAACCTGATTTCGCCGTAGTTGTTGATACGGTGCCTGCCGCTGATCCCATTACCCCGCCTCAGCAGGCAACCGCAGAATGCGGAAAAGGCCCAGTGATTCGCTCGATGGATGTCAATACCCTGGGATGGGGTACAATCTATTCGAAGAAGGTTCGAGAAAGGCTCATTGCCACTGCGGTCAGCCACGGGATTCCCCATCAGAGGGACATATTCAGAACCTGGACCGATGCCGCCACTATCCATACTTCAGGAAAAGGGATCCCCTGCGGCGGACTCTATATCCCGCGCCGGTATAGTCACTCCCCTGTGGAATTGGTCAAATGGCGTGACGTGGTGAGAACAGAGGAGCTGGTCTATTACTTCTTGAAGGAACTGGATTCTAATGTAATCGACGATTTAATTCATAAGGTTTAGGTTCTTACCCCCTTCCCCGTGAGACTGTGCCGCAATTCACCCTTCATCCTTCGACAAGCCTGTCCTGAGTCCACCGTTCATCCTTCGACAAGCCTGTCCTGAGTCCAGCGTTCATCCTTCGACAAGCTCAGGACCAACGGTGAATCGAAGGGGTCAGGACGAACGGTGAATCGAAAGGCTCAGGACCAACGGTGAATCGAAGGGGTCAGGACGAACGGTGAATCGAAAGGCTCAGGACCAACGGTGAATCGAAGGGGTCAGGACCAACGGTTTTTTTCAGAATGTCCTGAGCGAAGTCGAAGGACAAGCTCAGGACAAACGGCTAAGCAATTGATTTTTAATATGCCGTGGTCCGTTCGTGGTGAGCCTGTCGAACCATGAACGGACTTACGCCACAGTCTCTGAGGGGAGAGGAATGTTGGGCGATTCACATGGCCAGATAGGCTTTTTTGACATGTGGATTATTCAGGAGTTCCTTCCCGCCTCCCTCCAATACGACTCGGCCATTCTCTAAAACATAAGCCCGATGGCTGATTTCAAGGGAATAATTGACATTCTGTTCAACCAGAAGGATGGTCACCCCCTTTTTATTAATCTCCCGGATGGCTTCAAAAGTTCGAGTGACCAGGATGGGTTGAAGGCCCAAGGAAGGCTCGTCCAAAAGGAGAAGGGCCGGTTTCGACATGAGTGCCCTCCCTAAAGCCAACATCTGACGCTCTCCACCGCTTAACGTCTTAGCCTTCTGGGACTGTCTCTCTTTCAGTCTGGGGAAAAGGTTATAGACCTCTTCAAATGTTTGCTCCCGGAGTTCCCTTGCCTCCTTGATATAGGAACCCATCTTCAAGTTATCGAGGACACTCATCTCCGGAAAAACCCTTGCCCCCTCTGGAACGATGGTGATCCCCATCCGCACCGTTTCCTCCGGAGAAAGGTGGTCAATCCTCGCCTCATTCAGAAAGATCCCCCTCTCTGAATGATCCTCTCTCTTGGGATGGATGAGGTTGATGACGGCCATCAGGAGTGTCGATTTTCCGGCTCCATTGGGTCCTACCACGGTGACAATCTCTTCTTCATTCACCTTTAAGGAGACATCCCATAGAACCTGAACGTCTCCATAAAATACATTGATCCGGTCTATGCGAAGCATCTTTTCTCACCCAGGTAGGCATCAATCACTCTTTCGTTATTGGCCACTTCACCGGGAGTCCCTTCCGCAATCTTCTCACCATAGTTAAGGACCATAATCCGGTCTGAAATCCCCATAATGACCCGCATAATATGTTCAACAACGATGAGGGTCTTTCCCTGTTTTCGAATCTCCCTCAAAAGTCTCAGAACCTCTTCAATCTCCGTGGGATTGAGTCCTGCCATATTTTCGTCCAAAAGGATGATCTCCGCGCCCGTTGCAAGGGCTCTGGCCAGCTCCAATCGTCTTCGGGCTGGAACCGGGATCGAACCTGACGGCCTTTCTTTTAATCCCCCGAGGCCCACAAATTCAAGAATTTCTTCAGCCTCTTTCCCTGCCCTGGAAAGGGGAAGCCCCTTTCCATGAAGTCCCCCGACCAGTACATTTTCAAAGACACTCATTTGATTGAAAGGCTGAACCATTTGGGAGGTTTTGGCGATCCCTGCCCTGCAGATCCGGTGAGGCTTTAATCCTGAAATCATCTTCCCCTTAAAAACCACTTCTCCTTTATCGGGCCTGTAGACTCCCATGACCACATTGAACAGGGTTGATTTCCCGGCCCCGTTTGGACCGATCATTCCTAAGATCTCTCCTTTCTCCACGGAGAAATCGACAGAATGGACGGCGGCGAGAACCCCAAAATACTTTGTCAAATTTCTTGCTTCGAGAATCGCCATTTCCGCCTATATTTTTCTTACTCTCCCTTTGGTGGTTCGGGTCCCCACAATACCCTTCGGCATAAGGAGAACGATCCCCACAATGATAAACCCGACGATGATCGTGTACGTATAGGGAAAGTCCCTGTGGAGCAGCTCATAGAGGATAGTTAGAAAGGAGGCTCCCACCACCGGACCGAATACCGTTCCTATTCCCCCGAGCAAGGACATCACCACCATCTGGATCGTGATGAAAACGTCAAAGACCATGTGAGGGGTAATATAGGTCAGCCAATAGGCTTCAACCCCTCCAATGAGTCCTAAGAAGAAGGCGCCGATGATATAGGCTTCAACCTTTGCCTTGAGGGTATCTACCCCTGAGAGCTCTGCAGCAAGCTCGGCTTCACGAATCGCACGGAGGGCATAGCCGAATTTGGATCCTCTGATCCGGTAAGTGATCCCGACCACCGCGACCATGATCGCAAGACCGATGTAATAAAAGAACTCATTGGGGGGACCCATGGGCAGGGTGATTCCATGAGGCCCTTCAAAAAAATTGACCTCCACGGTTTTGTCGAATTCCAACAGGATCTGCTTCATGGCCTCCGCAAAGGCGAGCGTCGCAATTCCAAAATAAGCCCCTCTCAACCGGAGGGTTGGCAAACCGATGGGTAAAGCGATCAGGCCTGAAACGAGGCCACCGGCTAACGCCGAGACCAGGAACGGAACATGCCCCTTTGTCATAAGCAGGGCTGTGACATAAGAGCCGATTCCATAATACCCCACTGCGCCAAAATCGATGTAGCCCGTATGTCCGGAGATGATGTTCCAGCAGCCTGTCTTTCCAATCCACAGAAAGATGGTGGCAAAAAGCCTGATCAGATATCCTGACATCCCCGAATAAGGAGTGATCAGGAGAACAAGGACGATCGTTATAAAAAGCGCTTTGGGTCCCCTTCTTGACATCCCTTTTATTCTACAATCCCTTTCCCCACGATGCCCGCAGGCCGCACAATCAGCATGATAAAAAGGAGAATGAAGGTGAAGGCTCCGGAGAGCCCGGCGCTAAGATACGTGGCTGTAAGAGATTGGACCACTCCCAGAATCATCCCTCCCCAGAGGGCTCCCGGGATGTATCCCATTCCCCCTAACACAACCACACAGAAGGCAATGATGGTGTAGGGAAGCCCCATCTGAGGAAACACGATGAAATACGTTGAGAGCATTGATCCGGCAATCCCCGTAATGGCGGCTCCCATTCCAAAAGTGATGGCGTAAATCCGATGGATATTGACCCCCATCAGCCGGGCCATCTCCTTATCCTGTGCCGTGGCTTGGATGGCCCTTCCGACTTCGCTTCTATTCAGGAGAAGATACAGGCCTGCCACGACAATAAGGGCCAGAACGAAAGTGACGAACCTGGCATAAGGAATGATGATGCCACCGATATCTGCATTAAGTCCCGAATAGCCGGTGGTCACCGTCCTGAAATCTGCAGTCCAGACCCAGAGGGCTGTATAAGCGATAATTAAATGAAAACCAAAAGTAAGGATGTATGAAATCATGGGAGGCGCTTCCACCACTCTGTTGATAACAAACCTCTGAACCAGATAACCGAAGATAAAGAGGGAAAGGGCTGAAAATGGAATCGTTAAAAAGGGATCGATATGAAAGAGGGTGAACATCCAGTAAGTGATAAAGGCTCCCAACATCACCATTTCGCCATGGAAGATGTTGACCACCCCCATGACCCCGAAGATCAGTGAAAACCCGGCCGAATAGGAGGCATAGATTCCCCCGAGGAGAATACCATTCAGTAGGGATTGCAGGAATAGAAGCATGTCTTTCCCTTAACGTTACGCATAAAACTTTCGCCAAAGGGGCAGGTTTACAACCCTTCCCCCTCCTTTCCCCTTTAAGAGATGAGGCGAAAGGGATTATCTCTCTTTCCATGGTTTCATAGGGTACCAGGGAGTTGCCTCTGCCGCCTCTTTAGGAAAAACATTAACCAATCTTCCGTTTTGGATCTGAACAGCAACGGGAGGATGGGCTTCATTGGCGCCATCCGCTCCGAATCTGACGACCCCGTAGAAGGTCATTAAATCCTGTCGGCGAAGTTCCTCCATCAATCTGACCCGGCCCTCTTCCTTCACAGGAGGCGTGATTCCCAATTTTTCAATGGCGACCTGCATGGCATAGGCCCCTGCTGCAGAAGCGGCCTCGACATAGTCAGGGTGGCGCCCATATTTCTTGAAATAATTTTCGTTGAATTGTTTGGCCGTACCAAACAGGGGGTCCTGATAAGGCAAGTTGGGGGCCCACTCAGACGCTGCAATGACATATTCGACGTCCTTACCCAAGTTTTTGATAAAGTCAGGGACGGTCGGACCATAGCTGAAGGTGACCATCTTGGGTGTAAAATCAATCTCTTTCATAGCCTTGATGGTCTTCATAGCGACCATCAGGTGGGATCCAACAAACAGGGCATCCGGATTCTTCCGCTTCACCTTCAACAACATGGAATTGTAGTCCTGAAGGGTGATGGGGAAAAGCTCGGAATGAATGATCTCGATCCCATTTTGGACGGCATACTTTTTATATCCTTCCGCAGCCAGGGCGGTAAAAAGAATGTCTGATCCAAGAATCGCTCCGGTCTTGGGTTTGGGCGAAAGAATCTGAATGATGTCCACACAGCCCCGGACCTCTTCGGTTGCCTTCCCCAAGGTGGAGAAATAGTATTTAAAGCCCCTCTCAAAGAGCTTGTTCGAACTGGCAGCGCCGCTGATCAGAGGATACTTATACTTCTCTGCGACAGCGCTCCCCGCAAAGACAGAATCGCTTCCAAAACCGCCCAGGATCAAATCGACTTTATCCTCCGTGATCAGTTTTTCCGTAAATTTGGCATTTTCAGCGGCGATCGATTTATCATCGATGACAATGAGCTCAATGGGATATTTCTTCCCTCTGACCTCGATCCCCCCTTTTGAATTGACAAGGTCCGCCCAAAAGTTATAGGCATCCTTCACCAAGTTTCCATCCCTCCCGAATGCCCCTGTGAGGGGGTTGGCGTATCCGATCTTGAATTTCTGCTGGGCCAGGGCAATTCCAGAAGCCAATAGGATAACAAGACCCGCGATCATCACTTCAAAACACCGTTTCCTCATAAATCCCTCCTCTCAATCAGTGACTCCATTTCATGAAGGTATAGTCCAGTTTGATATTAGAAAGAGACCTGAAAATGTTTCCCTTCGTTTTGGGATTCATCTTGTTCAAGGTTTTAATCAACTCTTTGATCTCCTTTCGTTTTGTGTTTCCTGAGCTCGGGCAGCCACTCATACCAATGGGTAAATTCGTCTCCCGGGCGAACCGCTCAACCTTTTTCTCCTCAATCAGAGCCAGGGGACGGATAATGGTCATTTTCCC
>Ga0154838_1160_pt2 | contig 24170 bp, 23 predicted proteins | sample Rifle2008BG16ft_FD_116142 | JGI IMG/M metagenome (GOLD analysis project Ga0154838, IMG submission 116142) | Deltaproteobacteria bacterium RBG_16_48_10 | reverse complement strand
CTGACGACCTTTTTCATCAACCTCCGGCACCTCCTGATGAGTTCCACCCTTTCCCTCTATTTCAACGGGAATTCCCTTCGGACTCTTGGTTTTCTGTCCGCTCAATTGACCGATGAATCCTTTGCCGTTGCAATGGCCGATCCTTCTAAGATTTTGAATCGACCTCGGTATCTTTTTGCTCTCCAGATAACTTCTCAACTCGCCTGGATCAGCGGATCGGTTGCTGGGGCCTTGTTTGGTTCTTTCATCAACGGGTCGGCTTATGGAATCCCTTTTGCCCTGCCTGCTCTCTTTATCTGTCTTCTGGTATTTCAGTTAAAGAGTAAAATCCATTTCTGGGTAATGGGTTTAGCCTGTATTTTTTCTCTTCTTTTCAAGGAAATATTGCCGGGCAACTGGTACATCGTTGCGGGAGCACTGCTCGCTTCGATTGCAGGACTGCTGATCGAACTGGTCGGGAGAAAAAGAAAGGGAAGCTGAAACAAAAAATGTCATCCCGAACTTGTTTCGGGATCTCCCCTTGATAGTTACATCATAGATGCTGAAATGAAGCATGACAATAAAATTTGACAGGGGGACGCTTTAATCAAGAGAGAGAAAGAGAATGAAACTGGAAGTCCTATGGCTTTTATCAGGAATGGCAATTGTTACTTTTCTCCCCCGATTCTTTCCAATGGCTTTCCTGACCCGGAGGGTCATTCCGGAAAAGGTGAAGAGGGGATTGGATTACATTCCTGTTGCGATTTTGAGCGCCATTGTCTTTCCCATCCTTTTCTCTACGGGTCAGGGGAAGGTCGGAATCGAGCCTCATTCCCTTTTTGCGGCCATTCCTGTATTTGTCTTTGCTTACAAAGTGAAAAGCCTCTGGGGATCGGTCATTCTCGGAATGCTAATCTACTGGGGACTCGGGATCATTCTATGAAGGGTCCAGGGGGCCAAGGGTTCGAGGAGGTAAGATTTCTACCGCTTGAATCCATGAACCCTTGGAGCTTTGACCCCTATGTGGGTTATATTTTTTGGCCAATTAGGCTTGCAATGGCTTTTTTTCTTCCTCCCTCTCTGAAAATTCCTTCACGATAGAATAGGATTCGAAATTCTTTAAAAAGCCTGAGAAGCTCATTGGGTTTTAAAAAATATTTGGCCTGCTTGGGTCCGCTGGTGCCCAGTGCCCGATGTTCAAGGATATAGGTTTCGAAGAGGATCTTTCCTCCCTTCTTTACCCCTTTCTTCATCTTCGGGATGAGACTTCGTTTGAGAAAGTAAAGATTGGCGATGAGATCGTATTTTTCTTTTTCAATCGGATAGTCGTCAAGATCAGAAAGAATGGTATGAATCTTAACTCCCATCTCCCTGGCTAAATGACGGGCCTTCTTTAGCCCCTTCTCTGAGATATCAATTGCATCCACATCAAACCCATGCTGGGCGAGGAAGACGGCATTTCTTCCTTCACCTGCTGCCAGATCGAGAGCCTTTCCCTTAGGGAGGAGACCGATGTGCTTTTTCAGAAAAGGATTGGGTTCTTTTCCCAGGGCAAAGTTCTTTTCCTTGAATCTCTCATCCCAACGCTGTTGATCCGCTTTCAAGTTTTCTCAGGCCTCGTTTAGATCAAAAAGATATCCAGTGATAAGGTGATTCGCATGGAAAGCCTTCACAATAATAAAATCCTCTTTTGACAGGCAGGAAGAGGGTGGAGGAGATGGTCGATGTTTTTTCCGAGCCATTGGAATCTCCATGATTACAGGTGCTAAACGTTTCGCCGTGGAAAGACATCAACTCCTTGGCTTGACTTAAATTTAAGCCTTCTTCGAACTTCAACAATCTTGTTAAGACATCTCCATATCTTTCTTTTGAATCCCTCTCTTTCAACTTATCCTTTTGGCTGTATTCCTTTCGCATGGAGGGACCTGCAAAATGGTTGGTACAGATGACACAGCCGGTATCCTTTTGAAGGAGGTCAAGGTTTTGATATCCCACTTCAGCACTTCCAATCCCCCCAGTTGAATCGGCGAAAATCAGGTTTCCTCCTCCCATGCGCGGGACAGATTTCAGATAATCTATCGCTTCATTGACATATCTGAAATTTTCGAGGATGTGCATCATCAGTGAGAATCGGGGTAATCCCGGACCCGCATCGAGGGATGGGACCCTCGTATCTGCGATCGCTAATCCTTCCTTATTGATCCCGCTTGAAAACACATTACATGCCCCGATGCTATTAATGGAAAAATATTCATTTCCTTTGTCCGGGTTGCATCTGAAGATGACCTGTAGTTTTCTGTGGGAAATGAGATAATCCCTGTTTTTTGCCAGAAGAATTCTTTCCTCCAGACCCTTTTTTCTTGAATAAGCCCAGGTGGTGCATCCGGTTTCTTGAACCCCCTTTTCCTCCCGGGATGTGAGTCTATCCTCATAATAAGATCCCATCATCATGGATAAGAGATCCTTCCTGGGTAGTGAAAAACTATCGGCAATTCCGTGGATCATGCCAAGGGTCTGGGGTGAATGGAAGGAGAGGATGTCACCGATTTCTTCCAGTATTTCGGAGGTGGTGCTCGGGAGATAGATCTCAATCCTTTTAAGGTGGACCTTAATGAGATCAGAAATGGCAGATCGATATCGAAGCAATTTTTTGCCATGCTGTTGCCCCATCTCATGATGGCTGCCGGTTAACTCAATGATCAACATAGAGTCTTCCTAAATCCCAAGCTCCAATCCCCAAAACCCTAAGCTTGTCGAAGGGTCCACCCCCACCTCCCTCCTCCCCCATCGAGAGGGGGAGGAGGCCAGACAGAAGGGATTAATAAAGATGACACGCAACCTTATGTCCGCCCCCACCGAAGCGGTATGCGGGTTCTTCTACCTCACAGACCTTGCCCTTTTTCAAAAAACATCGGGTGTGAAATCGACAGCCCGAAGGAGGATGAATTGGGCTGGGAGGAGTCCCTTCGAGGATGATCCGAGCACGCCTGTCTGCCTTTTCAACGATTGGAATGGCTGAGAGGAGGGCCTGCGTATAAGGATGGAGAGGCTGCTCAAAGATCTCCCGGGTATTTCCCATCTCCACGATCTTTCCAAGATACATGATCCCCACCCGATCACTCATATGATAGATGACGCTCAGATCATGAGCGATAAAGAGATAGGTAAGTTTTAATTCTTCTTTTAATTCGTTGAGGAGATTGATGATCTGGGCCTGGATGGAGACATCAAGGGAAGAGACCGGTTCATCGGCGACGATGAATAAGGGGTTCATCGCTAAAGCCCTTGCAATGCTGATCCGTTGCCTCTGCCCGCCACTAAACTGATGAGGATAGTTGTCGATATGCCTCTCATTCAATCCGACCTTTTTGAGGAGAGAGAGGATCTCCTCCTCCCTTGCAAAAGGATTGCCCATCCCTCTGCTCTTTAGAGGGACAGAAAGAATATCCCTCACCGTTTTTCGTGGGTTAAGTGAGGCATAGGGATTCTGGAAGACGATTTGGACCTTCCGTCTGAAGTTTAGGATCCCACCCCCATCTCGATCTATTTTCTTTCCCTGAAAGAGGACGTCTCCTTCCGTAGGTTCATAGAGTTTCACGAAGACCCGGCCCAGGGTTGTCTTCCCACATCCTGATTCTCCGACCAGACCAAAGGTCTCCCCTCTTTGAATAGGGAGATCCACTCCATCCACTGCCTTGACCAGATCATCCTCCTTTCCGGCAAGGACCTTTGAAAGGAAGGACCTCCGGATCAAAAAATATTTTTTGACATGGTTTGCTTGAATCAGTGTTTCCATTATTGATAAAGAAGGCACCTTACAAAATGGCCTTCACCCATTTCCTTCCATTCGGGTTCTTCATGGCAATGATCATTTGACCAGGTACACCTGGAGTTAAAGGCGCATCCCCCAGGAAGATCAATCAGATCAGGCACGTTTCCAGGAATCGGTTCGATCTTTTGAGGCTCCTTTGTAATTTTGGGAATCGAGTTCAGCAAGCCTTTGGTATAGGGATGTAAAGGGTTTTGTATGACATCGTCTACCCTTCCTATCTCCACGATCCTGCCCGCATACATGACAGCGATCCTGTGGCAGAATTCACTGGCCACTCCAAGGTTATGGGTGACGAGGATGATGCTCGTATTCTTCTCTCGATTGATCCTCTTGAGCAGTTCCAGGATTTGCGCCTGAATGGTGACATCGAGCGCCGTCGTGGGTTCATCCGCCAGGATCAAAGAGGGATTGCAAGCCAGGGCAATAGCAATGAGTCCCCTTTGCTGCATGCCACCACTGAATTGGTGAGGGTATTCAAAGTACCGGGCTTCTGGTGAGGGAATCCCAACTTGTTCCATCAGCCCGATAACTCGCCTATATTGTTCCTTCCTCCGATCACTGCCAAATAAATTGCTGAGAAAACCGTTTTCCCTCTCTGATTGAATGAGACCATGAATCACAAGGGACTCCCGGATCTGTTCTCCTACCTTGAAAACCGGATTGAGTGTTGTCATGGGGTCCTGAAAAACCATGGAGATCTTCATTCCCCTGATCTTCCTCATCTCGGCGGAGATCTTCTTGAGAAGGTCCTCTCCCTCAAAAAGGATCCTGCCGTGGGTAATCTCCCCTGGGTAGGGAATGAGCCTCAGGATCGAGAGGAGGGTCACACTCTTTCCACACCCTGACTCACCAACAAGGCCAAGCAGTTCTCCTCTGCCTACCCTCAGGCTAAGATCATTCACGGCCCTGACCACACCCCTCCTGGTTTTAAAGAGGGTAGACAGATTTTTAATCTCAAGACATAGATTCTGTTCCATTTCATCTCAATGAAAATAGCATGATTGTGTCCGTCTCGTCTGTCGTAACAAACGTGTCATGATGTTAGTCCACCTTAAGGCGTGGGTCCAGGATATCCCGCAATCCCTCCCCGAATAAATTGATACTGAGAACAAGGATCAAAAGAGCAACCCCTGGGAAGGTCGATATCCACCAGGCATTTAACATGTAGGGACGACCTGAATTCACCATCGATCCCCAGGCCGGGGTAGGAGGCTGAAGTCCCAGGCCGAGAAAACTCAAGGAAGCCTCCATGATGATCATGTACCCCAGCCTCAGTGTTCCCAGCACGATTAACGAATGCATAACATTGGGCAGGATTTCCCTTAGGATGATCACCCAGTTTTTTTGACCGGTTGCCCGGGCAGCTTCCACATATTCCCGGGTTGCCTCCGATAGGACTTCTCCGCGAATCAAACGAAAGAATTCCACCCATCCCTTGAAAGTAAGGGCGAAGATCAGATTCCAGAATCCAGGACCCATCATAGCCATCACCCCTATGGCAAAGATCAGGAAGGGGAAGGCCAAGAGGATCTCAGCAAATCTGGAGATCAGTTCATCAAATAGGCCCTTGTAATATCCTGCAAAGGCACCCAGGAGGGTTCCAACCAACATCGATATTCCCACGGAGAGAAATCCGATCCAGATGGAGATCCTGCTCCCAGCAATGATTCTTGACAGGATGTCTCGACCGAGTTCGTCTCCCCCGAGCAGAAAGGTTGTCTTTCCAGATTTCCAGAAGGGCGGCGTCAGTCGTTGGAAGAGATCTCCCTCAAGAGGATTCTGGGGAACGATCCAGGGAGCGATGATAGCCATGATCAGAAAGAGGCAAACAAGGATTCCTCCAAGGAGGGCCGTTCGATGAACAATCAACCTGAAGAGGATATCCGACAGATTCTCCCAGAATAAACGAAGTCTAATTTTAAGGAAGTAGACCCTGTTCTGCATTAATCCTGACCAGAAGCAAAAGAAGCAAATCTCAAATATCTTTGGCCAGATTTGAAATCATATTTGAACTTTCGGTTCTGACATTTGCCATTTCCCTACAGGGTTATTTTTGGATTGATAAACGTATACAAAATGTCCACCCCAAGGTTCGCCATGACATAGGTAAAGGAGTAGATAATGACTACTCCTTGAACGAGGGGATAGTCCCGGGCAAAGATGGCATCGACTGCGAGCCTCCCGATCCCGGGCCAGCCAAAGACAGTCTCGACAATCATGTTGCCTCCGAGCAGGACGCCGATTTGAATTCCTACGACGGTCACGGTTGGGATCAGGGCATTTCTGAGGGCATGTTTGTGAACAACCATAAATTCACGATTCCCCTTTGCCCGGGCCAGGGTCACATAATCCTGCCTCATCACTTCGAGCATACTCGACCTCATCACCCTTGCGATGATAGCAGCCAGCGCTAAGCCCAAGGTCACCGAAGGCAGAAGGAGATGTTCCAGCGAGGAGAAAAAGGAATCCATCCGGCCCGCCAAGAGACTATCGACCATGTACATCCCTGTGAATGCCTTTGGTTCCAGTCCATAGGCAATTCTCCCTGATACCGGAAGCCATCCTAGCGTGGCCGAAAAGAAGATGATCAGGATTAACCCTAACCAGAAAGGAGGCATGGAAATTCCAAAAAATGCTCCGAACATGCTGATCCGGTCGAAGGCCGAAGACTGTTTGACTGCAGACCAGATGCCAATGGGTATGCCAATAGCCAGGCCTAAGAGAAGGGACCCTAAGGCGAGTTCCATGGTGGCGGGAAATCGGTCAAAAATGAGCTTCCCCACGGGTTCTTTCTTCTTAAAAGAAGTCCCCAGGTCACCCTTCACAAGCCCCGAGAGGTAGTGGAAAAGCTGCGCGGGCAGGGGTTGATCAAGCTTGAACTGCTCACGGATGGCCTTAATTTCTGCCTTAGAAACGACCCCGGCCTCTCCCATCATTAAATCGACAGGATCGCCCGGCGTGAGCCGCATGAAGGCAAAGACCATAATAGCCACGCCCAGCATCACGGGGACCGCCGCAAGAATCCTCTCGATGATTTTGACGAATCTCATCCGTCTGGATACATCCCACTTAAAATCCCCCCAATCCCCCTGACCGGCCCGCCATCTTTGGGGCAATCCTTTCACACCTTCCCTTTAATAAAGGGGGGAGGGAGAATTTATAAATTTCACGATTGATGGATTCGTAAAAAGTCAAATTTTCTCCAGTTTGTCATTCCTGCGAAAGCAGGAATCCAGTTATTTCAATCGGTTCTGGACTCCGGCTTTCGCCGGAGTGACGGATTTCGGACTTTTTACGAGACTATCACGATTGAATTATTTCAGGCTCACCCGATGGAGATTGATACGGCTGTCAGAACTGGGGACCCAGTTCTCCACATTCTTTGAACATGCTTCAATCTCCATAGGGACGTATCCAAATACCCAGGGCGCTTCGTTGTAGATGATCTCCTGGGCCTTGAAGTAGATATCTTTCGCTTTTTCAGGGTTGGTTTCCACCCCCCCCTTCTTCAACAGATCGTCCAGTTCTGGATTCGAAAACTGGGAATAATTTCCGCGGTCCTTACTCATGAGTTTCGGATTAAGCAGATCATAAGGATGAAGGGTAGAATTTCCCCAGCTCTGGAAGACGATCTTTCTCTCGCCGTTAAGGGCCAGGGGCCTGAGCACACCCCAGTCCCAAATCCGAACGGAGGCTTCTATCCCGACGGCTCTGAACTGTTGTGCTGCTGCTTCGCACACTTCTTTATACGTGTCGATGGTGTCAATGACCAGGGGAAATCCCTTGGAATGGCCAGCCTCTGCAAGGAGCTTCTTCACGAGGGCCGGATCGTGTTTATACGGTTTGATATTCTCGTTGATATAAAGACCATGGGGGAGAATCGCACCCGCCATCCTCTTTGCAAAGCCGCCCAGGATTTTGTCGATGATGATCTCCATGTTGACGGCATGGTTCATTGCCTTTCTCACACGGACATCATTAAAAGGAGGTTGGTTAACATTCATCTCAAACATGTGGACCCTGGTGCCAAGAGCAGTCTTTACCACTACATTGGGATCCCTTTTAAGGGTTTCCACCATATGAGGGGGGACGGTCTGGATGATATGGACCTTTCCTGCCTGCAACGCTGCAATTCGGGTTGCCGTTTCAGGAATGACCTCGAAGATGACTCTCTTTAAAGGAGGGGGGCCTAATGGTGGAATCTCAGGAGAGCCACCATAGTATTGATCGTATCGCTCCATGACGATTCGCTCATCCAGCCTTCCTTCTACAAACTTGAAAGGCCCAGCACCAATGGGTTTTGACAGAAAGCCCTTGGTTCCAACACCTTCCAGATATTTCTTGGGAACAATCTGCTGGTGTGGGAGCATGGCAAGCAGGATGGGCCATGGCGAGCTCAAATGGAATCGGATGGTATAATCATCAATTTTGTCCACCTTCTGAAGGGGGTCGATCAACCCTTTCCTCATGGCCGTTTTGCCATCAATGGCATTCTCCGTGATGATTCGATCAAAAGTAAACTTCACATCATCTGCGGTAAGGGGATCTCCGTTATGGAAGGTGATTCCTCGCCGGATTTTAAATTCCCAGACAGTGGGGCTGGGATTCCTCCAGGATTCCGCAATTTCAGATACGATCTTGCCGTCAGGCGTCCGGGTTACGAGACCGTCAAACATATTCCGAATCACAGTTTCTGTGACCCTGTCCCTGTGATTGGCAGGGTCTAGGGAGAGGACCGTACTCATGATACCCACGACCAAGGTCTTATCCTGTGAGAACGCCATGGAAGAAATTGACACCAATAAATAGAGCACCAATAAAATAAATACCTTTTTCATCATCTTTTCCTCCTTTCGTTGGATCTCCTTTTTCATGAGGCCTTGCCTTTTTATTGCGTAAACACCTCATAGATTCCATGAGTGAAATCATCAAAACGGTTGATGGGAAAGATATGAACATTTGGCAACTTTTCAAACTCCTCAATCAACCCTCCTCGCCCCGTGCCAGCGTGATGAGGAAAGAAGAAGATATTGAGCGATTCAAGTTGAGAGGCCATGGCAAGAGGATCCCTGCCCATGGTGGGAATACAGTCGCTCACGAGGATCGCCCTTTTCTTAGTAATAAGTGGGATGAGGGCAAATTCTTTTATGGTCGCCTCAAGGGGTTTGTAGAGATCGGTTGCGCCGCCTGAATCCATATCAATAACCTGTTCAATGACCCTTCCGAGGTCTTTGGCTTCATGGAAATGTTTTAGAAACTCGACCTCTTTATCGAAAATCATCACTGAAATGAAATCCCATTGTGCGGCATAAGCGACCATTCCTGTCCCTACAGCGACGAAATGAATCCAATCCGTGAGGCTGGAGCTCTTATCTGCAATTACCATAAAGGCGCGCTTGGTCCGGCCCTTCCTTTGCGCCCGGATAAGTTCATAATAAAGATGGTGAGGACCCGAGATACCCGACGAAAACATCGATTCAAGCGTGGCTTCATGATCCCATTCTTCTCCAGGCCGGTAGGGTCTTGATTCATTCATCTTGACCTTCAGTCCTGCATCGTAGAGCCGGTGGCCCTCGAGGATGACCCTGGGGACCACGTATTCCAATAATCTCCGCCTCTCTTCTTTCTGGGCCATCGATTTGATATTCCGGTAAACCTGAATTAGGTCATGGCTCGAGAGGTGGCTCCAGTAGGTATTGATGAATTTTCCAGCCTTTTCGACGAGGCGCTTGGCCAGTTTCGGGTTGATTTCGGATATCTCTTTCAGGCTTCGGCCTTTCCCCTCCATCAAAGCCTGTTCCCCCATGGAAATCATATCAGGAGGAGGGGGTACTCTCTTGAGGCGCTCAAGCTTTTTGAGGGGGCCTTTTAAAGGGCGAAAAGTTTTTTTTTTGACATCACCTCCTCAACAATCTCTTTCACCAATTCCTCAGGACTCTTGGCGGTATCGTAGGTGGGTTTGATGTTCTTGGATAAGGCCATCATACAGAGGTATTCGATCTCCGCCATAGAGGGTGGTTTCGCCTCCCCTCTCAAGGATTGGATCATCCGGATGATATGGATAGCAGCCCTGACAGAAGCTCCCCTTTCGATTGAGGGATGGTTTCGTGTCACCTCTACGATCTGGCAGATCGATCGAAGGATTTCCGCATCTCTTTCTCCGGTTCTCATTCTGACGATCTCAATGGCCTTCTCCAACGGTTGGTGGTCCATGCCGATCCAGACACAACGGTCATAAAAGGCTTTAGGCAAGGGGTTGGTCCCGATCCGGTCGTAGGGGTTCATGGTAAAAATGGACATAAACGCATCCTTTGCCTTTATGGCCGCAAGCCTCGGGATGTTCAGTATCCTTTCGTCAAGGGCACTGAGGACGGCATTGAGACTTTCTGAGGGGGCGCGGTTGACTTCATTGAAGAAGAAGATCCCGCCCTGTAGCATGGCTGAGGTTAGAGGACCTGGAATAAAGGTCTCCCACTGGTAGCCCTTCTGCAGGACAAGAGGAGGATCAAACCATCCCTGAAGCTTGAAGGCCGTTAGCTCGGGATCTCCGTCTACCCTCAAGACTTCTTGTTGAAGGGCCCTGCCCACCACTTTTGCCAGTTCTGTCTTTCCTGTGCCTGCGTCCCCTTCGAGCATGACAGGAAGACGGGCCTTGAGAGCAGCCAAGACCATGTGGATCTCCTGCTCCAGCCCCACAATCTCTTTTTTGATTCTGGTGATCGTCATTTCCTCAACCCAATCTGTTTTGCCAGAGCAAGATATTTCTCGTATTCGGTATTCCCCCTATCCACTTGTTCTGCACATCTTTGAATTTCCATTTTCGTCTTCTTTCTTTTCAGAGAAATGCAGATCCCGTAATTTCAATGGGATCAGATTCTTCTTCAGAATTCTAATGGATCCTTCAGGATCTAACCGACCATATAAACCGCCCACTGTTGAAATCAAATAGGAACCATCGAGAAGAACCTTCCCGCTGGGTCGAAGGAGGGTGTATTCCTTTTCGTTGAATAAGGCTCCTCTTGCGATGAGCCTCAGATCTTCCCAGTTATAATCAAAACCCTCCCGGCACTTGTGGTAGATAGGGCCTCCGATCAGAAGTAAGGTGCACTCATCCGTAAAAAAATTGACCCCGTATTGCAGGAAATAGGTATCGGTTTCCATCGCATAACCCACATGCCTTCCCGTTGCTACTGCCATAATCTCTTTGGCAAGAAAAGACCGGACAGCATTTTCAATACGGGTTTGGGGCAAGTGGTGTGGGTTGGCATGAATCCATCGGAGATAGGGGCCAAGGTCGATCTCCCATCTTCCGTTCTTCCGGGTGCAGAATTTGACAAAGTGGTCATTCTGGGGGACAAAGTCCGGAAACTTTTTGTTGAAAAAATCGTCCAGCTCCTCTTTCATTTTTCCACTCTTGAATCTCTCCAGTTCCATCAGGTTTTCGGCGTTGTAACTGAGTCCATATTTTCCCTCCACGCGTCGATATGCTAATGGAGCATTGGGCGTTTTCAAGATGGTCCGCTTCACTTTCTTCCTGGCATCCTCCCAAGGGTAGGAATAGAGGGGGTTTCTTCGCACATTGGCAAAAAAGTCAGTGGTGCATCCGCCGATGTCCATGCCAACGATATTTCCCAGGCCAGTCTGGTTGCCATAACCCTTGGCAAGAAGATTGATTCCCAGGAAAGCCGCCCTGGGAGTAGGGAGGAATTTGGCGGACATGAATTCCTCGACTACGTCAAAGCCCTTCCCCCGGATGATGATGGTCTGGAACAATTCACGGATGACCTCATTGATTGTTTCGATGCTGTATTGATTGACCTCAGGCATGATATTATTAGTCATTCTGATGTCAACCTTGTGGGTCTCAAAAATACGCTGGATCTCTTCATAGATGTCCTGATTCCCAGCATAAATGACAGGAACGCCATAGCGTGCATAACTTGCATACTCTGATGCCTCTGCAAGTAACCGGGCATTGTGGAGTTGGGTATCGACATCTCCGCCATCATCCACTCCTCCGGTGAGAAGAACGATCTCAGGCTGGTCGAGGGTATAGATGGCCTTAGCTTGTTCGTGCGTTAATTTCCCTTCATAGCTCGCAAGAAGTTTTGCCCCTGCCGTCAGGGAGGCAAGTTCTGCTGCGAACCCACTCTCATCCTTGGTGAGGGCGACCGTGACCATCTTGAGGCCACCTTTCGCGCTGCTGCAGGGGAGCCTGACATCATACTTCTCCACCTCCCGATGTAAGGCCTTCCAGTTATTCGACCGTTGACATTCCTCTACAACCCCCAACCCATCGGCTAATGAATAGCGGATATCCTCCACGATCGTGGGGACATATTTCAATGTGACTTCATCCTGGCTTGTGTTGAAGGTAGCCACCTTCGTATAGGTACTGCCAAAATCAACGGCCAGGATATTTTTATTACGGACATCCTTGATCCCCACCTGACTCCGGAAGGAGAGGACGGTTTCATCTTCGATCTTCTCTTCGAGTTCGGTGATATAGCTCGCTTCGTCCGCCATGCTCACATCTTTATAGAAGAACCAGGGATATTTTTCTCTTACCTTGTCCACACGGTCTAATTCATCTTTCACCTTGTGACCACCGAATTCATCAATTCGACACATTCCTCCTACGGTCCTGGTCCGACAATTTCCAACCATTTCGTATCGTTTATCAATGACGGTCAATTGGGGCGCCTGGAGCAACCCGGTCTGCAGCGCCAGGTCGAGATTGTCGGAGCTGATAATGTTGCATTCTCCTCCCGGATAATTCCTCCCATTGACGATGTCCAGGAGAAAGGATTCATAATGCATTTCCTTCTCAGAAGGATTCTCTCTTTTACTGGCCTCCTCAGGACGGATGGCATAGTGTTTAAAATTCTTTAGGTTCGCCTTTCCCTCATAGCCTGCCATGAGGGCGAGGTGAAGGATGTTATACATCACTGTTTTCTTCAATTCCTCGATCCTGGTCTTCACCCGGGGATCACCCCAGATATCGGGAAGAGCACTGTGTTGATAATGGTTGAACACCTGTTTGATGATATCACAGCTCTCAATGATATCCTCGGCTCGTGCCTCATGATGAGCCTCCGGAAAACTCACCACATGGACAATATCCGGTTCCATATACATCTGCCAGAAGGTGGTCATCGCCAGGTGTCCTTTCGCCATATCAAGATTCGGAGGAAAACTGGAGAGACCTCCCCTGGTTTCCTTGACGATCTTGAAGTCGAAATGGCGGGTCAAGGGTTCGATCAGTTCATAAGAAGCCCTCATCTTAGCCAGGTCGTAAATCGGGGAGATTTGGGGCGGCAAGTCGAACATGAGCTGCATCACGTAGACCTTGATCCCCATCTTTAAAGCTGCGATCCCTGCAATCACATGATCGGTCGCATACATATCATCCGAGCAATTCCTCAGTTGCCACTGGTGGGGATCGTTGATCTCAAGAGGTTTATGAATCGAGGCCCACCACCGCATGACAAGATAATGTTCGTCAATTCCCTCTTTGATGGAAAGAGGCCCTCGGCCGTCGAGCTGATTATAGAAGAAGATAGGAACCGCAGGGAACGGTACATGAAAGGCCTCTTCGAAGTATCTCGCCAACTCCAGGAGTTCATCCGTCCCGGAATAAATCCTGGTCATGGGCCAGTTCCCTCTCCGGGTGGCGTCTTTCAGAGCCCTGAGGTCATCGAGGCTCCGGATAGGCACTCCTCCTTGCCCCTTGAAATATTTCGAAGGATCCTCCTCCCCTCTTACAAATTTTGCCAGGTGGGTTTGCGAGGGTTGGTCGGGAGCCAAAGAAACGATCTCCAAGGTCTCTGCGTCTGAAATTTTTTTGATATCCTCTACGGTCGAATCGATGCTTTCAGCCGCAATCCCGATATGGGCCCGGATGATGGGTCGATTTTCGAGCTCCCTTACCTGCCGGATTCTTTCCAGGAGGTCGTCCGACCATTTGACTTTCCCTTTCTCTTTGGTCTTCTTCGATCGAGCAAATTTTTCAAGCTCCTCCATGGTGATATAATCATCGACGATCAGATCGAAGAAACCCTGGAATTTCTCCTTTTTTCCGTACTCCACTGCCAGCGCCTCTAAATCAAAATGCCTGTTCTCTGTCCTGGAGAATTTGTCAGGTTGGATTTCTTTTCCCGTCAAAGCCCTGACCAGGTTCGCTGCGATTCTTAATCCTCCAAAACAATACCGGATGGAAGTACTCTGGGGGTCGATGCCATACTCGTAAGTTTTTTCGATGAACTCGGAAAGGATCTTGTCTAAATGAAGATCTCCCAAACGGTAAGAGATAGCCACCACTTCTGGTCGAGACTCCCTGATCTTATTCACCAGATCATCGATTGGGACAGCCGGTCCCAGCTTTACAGCCACATATCCCAGATCCTGGTCTTCCATCCATTCTGAAAAGGTCTCCACGCCGAGAGAGTGGACACACTCTCCCACAGAACCTGCGAGGACACGGCGCTTGAACTTCTTGTCTTGATTGGTCATTGTTCTTCACCTCCCATGGGACTCCTTTAGGGGAATTCCCGGGTGATATGGAACTTATATCGGTCCCCTCGATACATGGCTTTCCTAAACTCCAAGGGACGCTGATCCAATGTTAAAAAAATAGAGGTCATCATTACTATTGCAGACCCTTTTCTGATCCCCATCAGTGATGCAAGGTGATCATCGGCGATGGCTGCCTCCAAGGTTTGATTCACCCTCCCAGGGAACATCCCGGAAGATTCTCCATAGAGATCGTAAGTAGAAAAAGGAATACCCTTCTTCTCCCTTTTGACTGCCTCTCTTGCTATTTTCTTACCGAGAGAGAGGGGAAAATAGGACTCATAGGAGACCAGGGGCTCTTCATCTCCCATTCCCAACAGAGATAATTTCATGATCTGACTGGTGACAGGAATATCAAGGATTTTTGCCATTGAAATGTCTACCGGAATAGCCTCATATCCCAGGACCTTTGTGGAAGGTTTCATTCCAAGATCCAATACCGTTCTGGCAAAATTAACCAGACGTACGAGTCCTTGGTTTACCTTCTGTTTGGCCACAAAGGTTCCCTTCCCCTGTTTTCGATAAAGGGTTCCCTCATTGATCATTTCGGAAATGGCCTGCCTGACGGTGATGCGGCTGATTTTATAGGTGTGACACAAGCTTCTCTCGGAAGGGATGAGATGGTCGGCTTTAAATTCTCCCTTTTCGATCTGCTGACGAAGTCTTTCTGCGAGCTGCCGATAGAGGGGGGTAGGATCGTTATTTTTTAACAAGCGAAACCTTCTTCTGTCCAGGTTTTAAACATCATAACTGGTTATTACCAGTTGGCATTGTTTTTGTCAAGAAAAAAATATCCCTATGTTGCTCCTCTCCCCTGGGAGACTGCGTCACCATGTCATTCTGAGGCGTCAGCCGAAGAATCTCTATGATCGATTCAGTTGAAAGGATTAGATTCTTCATCTTGCCAAGGGCGGGATTCAGAATGACAGACATCCTAATCTCCCCGCTAAGACAAAGTTTCTTAGCAAAGGAAGGGTAAGGAGATTAGTGATTGTTTTTTCATTCGAATTGCATTAATCTGGATTTATTGGGAGGGGATTATGGACCGGAAGAAGGTCAGAATTGGAGATACCTATCATCAGGAGACGAGATACCGAAGAGACGAAATGTCAGGAGGAGGGCTCGACTGGCCAAATCAGCCCGGCCCTTACAAGGAGTTTCCTTCTTCTTTGAGACGAATTTTCATTTCCTCTATCAGTCAGCAGGGTGGAAAACCGCTTTGGGAGGCCATTGCTGAAAGACGATCCCTCCGGGAATTTTCCCGCCAGCCCATCACGTTTGAGGACCTGTCCCAATTAATCTGGGCCACGCAGGGGATCACAACCAAAGCGTGGGGGTTCGATTTCAGAACCGTTCCGTCTGCGGGAGCCCTTTATCCCATTGAAACGTATATTGTGGTAAACCGGGTCGAAGGAATATCGTCTGGAATCTATCATTACAGCGTCAAGCATGCCCAACTGGTTTTGATCAAGGAAGGTTCATTTGGCCGTGAACTGAGTCAGGCTGCTTTAGGGCAAGAGATGCTTGGGAAGGCTGCTTCTGTCTTTGTCTGGACAGCGATGGTGGAACGTTCAAAATGGAAATATCGGGAGAGAGCCTATCGGTATATTTATATGGATGCCGGACATGTTGGACAGAATCTCTATTTGGCAGCCACTGGCCTGAATCTCGGTTGCTGCACAGTGGGAGCCTTTTTCGATAATGAAATCGACCATCTTGTTGGAATTGACGGGGAAAAGGAGATATCCGTTTATCTTGGGGCGGTGGGCCGAATTCGATAAATAGGTTCAGTTTAATAGTATAAAATTTATACAGAAGGGTCAATAAACGAACAGATCCAAAACTCATTGAAATCATTTTATTTTTGCTAGCATTATCCATTTAACTCTCCTTTAGAGTCAGTAATTATACAAATCTCTTCCTCTGAGATTGTCGGATTTATTTTTTTTAGAACAGGGGGTCATAAGAGACCGTTTTTTGGAGGACCCACCTGAGAATGTTTCCTGTGAATTCTATAAAACAGAGGCAACAAAAAATTAGGGATGAATGGGGTTCAAAGTAAGAAATTGCCCCGCTACGTTTGTAATAACTAAACCAATGATGTTCACAGGTTAATGTCATTGCGCAAAGTGCAGGAAAAGAGGCAACCTCGATCGAAAATATTTTAGAGAACCAGATTACTGAGGTCCCAGTATTAGGATATTTGGATATATAAATAAAAAATAAGGTGGTCCTTATTATTCTTATAAACGAGAACAAATAGGTATGGAAATTGCTCTTTATTCTAACAGGGGAGGATAAAATGAAGAAAAGGGTCTATTACGTAGCTTTTTTGTTCGTATTCTTTCTAACAGGCTGCATGGGGCCTCCTGTACGTGATGCTGTTAAGGTGTACCTCAGTGTTCCTGTCGGGAAGGTAGAGAATAATCAGTTCAGTGGTATTCGTTATCCCTTTAAAATTTCGGCCCCTCCCAATTGGAAGGTGACGATGGAGATTCCAGAGTTTATGGAATCCATGGGATATGAAAAGGATGGTCTGCAAGAGTCAGAGGTATTTGTTTACAACCCTGAAACGAAATCGAACCTTCAGATTGATTTCGTTCCGGCGGGTCGATATGCTAAGTTCAGTCAGGAGTCGATTGAGTGGATAACGGAAGCAGCAAGGGGAAGTTTTAAAGAAGAATTAGAGAAGGATTACGGAGCGGCGATAAAGGTTGAATATGGTCCAACAACAGCCTACTCGCTTAAAGGTGTTCCCTATGCAGCTAAGAAATATGCAACGTATACCCTTAAAGGTGTGAAACGTGAACAAGGGTGGATTTATGCCTTCACGGAGCCTTATCAGATTTTCATCCTCTATATGATCCTTGAGAAAGAAGGAACAAAGGAAGGAGCCAATGATCGTGAGGAGATGAAGAAAATTCTGGATTCCTTTGAGGTCTTTTCAAAACAATAGTCACAGAAAGGAGAAACAGACAATGGCAACGACATCCGGAACAAAGGTTTATAAATGTAAAACTTGTGGCCTGGTGACCACAGAAAAAGGTCATCTCTGCAGCCCCCAGGAAGTGAAGCGGGCCTATACCTGCGAGTATTGTGGCATCACCGTCAGCAACCCGAGGCATGTCTGCAAACCAAAGGTGGCAAAGCTAAATTTTGTGTGTGATGCCTGTGGCCGGGTGGCTGTTGATAAGAATGAAGTGTGTAAACCCACGGAGATTAAGAAATAATTCCTTTGGGTGAATTTCTTAAATGAGGTCCCATCAATCGACTTGGCTTGATGGGACTTTTTTGTCCATGGCGGTTTTTATTTGAAGGGAAGACAGGTTGATCCATCCGGCGGCACAAAACCCCACGCTTTAGGGTAGGGTATAAATCGCCGCTCGGTCCTTCGATATCACGCAGGACTGAGCCCTGAGTACTGTCGGAATGGTTGAGGATCAACCCTGAGCGTTCAGCTGAGCTCACGCCGAAGTCAAATGCCAGCACTTATGTTGGGGAGTCGAGGGGTTGATTTTTAGGAAGGAATTTTTTATCGTGATAAAAAATTAGGAAACGTAATGGAGGTCCTTATGGAAATTGTGGAATTGAAGAAGGGGGTCTACTGGGTTGGAGCCGTTGATTGGAATATTAGAGACTTTCACGGCTATTCCACACCTACGGGGACGACCTATAATGCCTATCTGATTTTAGGTGAAAAGAATGTCCTTGTTGATACCGTCAAGGTTCCTTTCTATCTTGAAATGATGGGCCGGATTTCAGAGATTATGGATCCCTCGAAAATCGACGTGATCATTTCAAATCATGTCGAGATGGACCACTCCGGTTCCCTCGCGCTGGCGGTTGAGCGGATCGGAGACCCGGTCGTCGTCACCTCAGAGAGGGGAAAGAAGGGGTTAGAAAAACATTACCCGAAATCATTCAACTTCAAAGTCGTGAAAACCGGGGATACCCTTTCCATTGGCCCTCGAACCCTCGCCTTTGTGGAGGCCCCCATGCTTCACTGGCCGGATAGCATGTTCACCTATATCAAGGAGGATCGCCTCCTGCTGCCCAACGATGCCTTCGGTCAACATTTCGCATCGACCCAGAGATTTGAGGATGAGGTGAATGGCGATTTGGTGATGAGGCATGCGGCGAAATACTATGCCAATATCTTATGGCCTTTGGCACCCCTCATTTTGAAAAAGGTAGATGAGGTTGTGAAGATGGGAATTCCTATTGAGATGATTGCGCCCAGCCATGGTCTCATCTGGAGAAAGGATCCCGGTCGAATCATCGAGGCCTATGTTGAATGGAGTAAGGGAAAGATGGAGAGAAAAATCCTCATCATCTACGATACGATGTGGGGCAGTACCGAGGTGACGGCGAGGGCCATTCTAAAAGGATTGAGCGAAGAGGGGGTTCAGGCGAGACTTCTCAGCCTTCGAACGAATCACCGGAGCGATATCATTGAGGAGATGCTCGAAGCAAAAGGAATCCTTCTGGGGTCTCCTACGCTGAACAACGGCATGTTCCCAACGATGGGGGATTTTCTCACCTATCTGAAAGGGCTAAGGCCCAAAGGAAAGATCTTTGGACTCTTTGGCTCTCATGGATGGAGTGGGGGTGCGATTAAAGAGATAAGAAATAATCTTGAGGCTGAAAAATTTGAGATCTGGGACAGGGAGTTGAGTGTTCAGTTTGTTCCTGACTCAGGAGAGTTGAAAAAGGCGATTCAATTTGGCCGAGAGTTTGCCAAGAAGGTATTTGCCTGAAAATTTTGCCCCACAGATCACAAGGAGGCAGTAGAGACAAAGGGATGGCAGACCCAGCAGGCCCTTACAATCCATTGGTGATGGAGCATCTGACTCATCCGAGGAACAAGGGAGAAATGGAAGCCCCGGATGGTGTGGGAGAGGCCCAAAATCCGGTCTGCGGAGATACGATGAGGCTTTTCCTCAAAGTGGATGCAAACCGAATCGTTGATGCGAAGTTTCTGACCTTTGGATGTGGAGCCGCCATTGCATCGTCGAGCATTACCACAGAAATGATCAAGGGAAAGACGATTGAAGAAGCCCTTGCGATTTCGGATCAGATGATCGTTGAATCGCTGGGTGGACTGCCTCCGTCGAAAATCCATTGTTCGATCCTGGCAGAAAAAGCCATTCGGGCCGCAGTATTGGATTATCAGAAAAAGACCGTCACCCCCCATCCTTCTCCCGTGGAGGAAGGGGGACGGGGTGAAGGGGAACAATCGTAAGAAAGGAGAAATTAAAAAGATGATAGGAAGGGAAGCGTGCCTCCGTCTGTTGAAGAGCGTGGTTCAGGCATCTTCTGCTAATCAGACAGAAGCCCTCCTTCTGACCGAGGATTCTTCTTTGACACGGTTTGCCCAGTCTTCGATCCATCAACATGTGGCCGAGAGGAACGGGACCCTGATCCTGAGGGTCGTTTTAGGAAAGAGGATCGCCGTAGTGACGACAAATATTCTCAGCCCTTCTTCGGCCAAGGCTTCTCTCGAGAAGGCGATTTCCCTTGCGAAGGTTCAACGTCCCAACGATGCCTTTGTTTCTTTACCAGAACCGAAACCGATTCCTCAAATTAAAACCTTCTCCGGGAATATCTCCCGTCTCACTCCAGTTAAAAAGGCAAAGAGAATTAAAGAACTCTTGAGCCTCTTAAAAGGAAAGGGATTTTATGCTTCGGGTGCCTTTTCTAATGGCGAAGTCGAAGTGGCCGTGGTCAATTCCCTCGGGGTGGAGGCTTACCAGGAATATTCGGACCTCTTTTTCCATTTGATTGCAGAGGATGGAAGCGGCACTGGATATGCCGGTTTTGTTGCGAGGGATCCGGACCAATTCGATATCCAGTCTCTGGCTCGAGAGGTCATTCACAAAGCATCAAAGGGGGAGCCCATTCCAGTTGAACCCGGAGAGTATGAAGTCATTCTCGAACCCTATGCCGTGAGTGAGCTCCTGTCTTTCCTTGGTTACCTTGGGTTGAACGCCCTGGCTGTCCAGGAGGAAAGGAGTTTCTTCTGCAATCAGTTTTCTAAGAGGATGGTGGAGGAAACGGTGACGATTTATGATGATGGCCTCGATCCGCAGGGGTTGCAGGTTCCTTTTGATTTCGAAGGGGTTCCAAAGCAAAAGGTGGTTTTCTTTGAAAGGGGAATCGTCAAGGAGGTGACCTACGATTCCTTTACGGCAGGACGAGAGGGAAAAACCTCTACGGGCCATGGTCTCATCGCACCCAATACGGCTGGTCCCATTCCCATCAATCTTTTCATGAAAGAAGGAGATTCCTCCCTGGAAGAGATGATCCGATCTATCCGCAAGGGAATCTATGTGACCCGGTTCCATTACACGAATGTCGTCGAGCCCATGAAGGCCGTCATCACGGGTATGACACGGGATGGGACTTTCCTGATCGAAGAAGGGGAGATCAAAGGGCCCATCAAAAATCTGAGGTTTACGGAGTCTATCCTCGGGGCCCTTTCACGGGTGAAAGCCATTTCAAGGGATCGTAGAATCTGTTCGGAAGGGACCGTTTACTCCCGGCGTTTTGTCGCAGGCACTGTCGCCCCCGCGATCAAAGTCGATGGGTTCAACTTTTCAGGAGTGTCATCCCTATAAATAATGAAGGGTTCAAGGGGCCAAGGGGTCAAGGGTTCAAGAGAACGGCATAGAGATCTTGATTCATTGTTTAGAAATTAAAACTCGAACCCTTGAACCCTAAAATCCTTGAACCCATTTAATGGTGTTTTGAATTAAATGGAGAGAGTGATGAAAAAACTCATTGGAAATATCCTTGATCTCGCAACATTAAAAGGCGTGGACTACGCTGATATTCGGATCGTTCACCGTCACTTCGAAGAGATGGAGGTGAAAAATGGAAATGTAGAAGCGTTGACCTATAATGAAGATTTTGGCTTCGGAATCCGGCTTCTTTACCAGGGGGCATGGGGATTTGCATCCAGTTCAAAGGTGACGAAGCGAGAAGTGGAAACGGCTCTGAAGAAAGCCCTTAAAATTGCCAAAGCGAGTTCGAAGGTGAAGGGGAGAGAGATCTTCTTTCCTCTAACCTCGCCCGTGGTTGATCAATACAAAACCGTCTATACAACAGATCCGTTCTGTGTTGCCATTGACACAAAATTGAACCTGCTCCTCGAGACGGAAGAGATCCTCCGGAGGAACAAGAAGGTGAAGATCTCAGAGGCCTTTATGGGTTCCTACAAGACGGAAAAGACCTTTGCCTCCACGGAAGGTTCCTACATCGAGCAGGAGATTGTCGAAACCGGTGCAGGCCTTGCAGCCACTGCTATTGAGGAAGGAGAGCTTCAGGTTCGGTCTTACCCCAATTCCTTTAGGGGGAATTTCGCAACGAAGGGGTATGAGTGGGTGGAATCCTTAAGGCTTCGGGATCATGCCCCGCGGGTAGCTGAAGAAGCAGAGCAGCTTCTCAGTGCGAAACCCTGTCCTTCGAAGATCACCAATCTGATCCTGGACAGTTCCCAGTTGGCTCTTCAGGTTCATGAGTCCGTTGGCCATCCGATTGAACTCGACCGGATTCTTGGAGCAGAAGCCAGTTATGCAGGGACCAGTTTTCTAAAGCCGGAGATGGTCGGCCATTTTCAATATGGATCTGAACAGGTGAATATTGTAGCGGATGCCACCCTCCCAGGGGGATTGGGAACGTTTGGTTACGACGATGAGGGAATTCGATCTCAAAGGGTTCCCATTATTTCTCGAGGAATCCTCGTGAGTCTTCTTACCTCGAGGGAGACAGCCCATCATCTCGGAAAGGAGAGCAATGGAACGATGAGGGCGGATGGATGGAACCGGATTCCCCTGATCCGAATGACCAATATCAATCTGGAGCCAGGAGAGTGGACTCTGGATCAGATGATTGCAGATACGGAAGAGGGCGTTTTCTTGAGTACCAATCGAAGCTGGTCCATCGATGATAAACGAATCAATTTTCAATTCGGCACGGAGATCGGCTGGGAGATTAAAGGGGGAAGAATTGGATCGATGGTGAGGAACCCAACCTATACAGGAATCACACCGCACTTTTGGAATTCTTGCGATGCCGTGGCGAACCGCGATCATTGGGAGATGTGGGGAACGCCCAATTGTGGAAAAGGAGAACCCGGCCAGGTAGCTCATGTTGGCCATGGTACAGCTCCTGCCAGGTTCAGAAATGTTCAGGTAGGAGTCATGAAATAAACAAAGAGAGGGTGATGGGGAGACAGGGTGATAGGGTGGGTAATATAAAAAAAGTTCGGAGTTCGGAGAATTAATAGTAAAATTGATGAATTCGCAAAATATCGAAAAACGAAAAAAATGTCATGCTGAACTTGGTTCAGCATCTAATGAGTCAAGGACTTGAAAGACCCTGAAACGAGGGTGAAGGTCTGTTTTTTTACTCCAAACTCTAAATTTTTATTTTTTGGCTTCGGCCATTGTTTTCATCCTTTCTAATTGAGCCTTTAGCCGTTGGGCCCTCTCGCTATTCCGATCGACCTTGAGATAATCCTCCCAGGCCTTGATCGCTGCCTTCATATCCCGTTTGTCATGAAGGAGGACAAGGCCGAGATTGTATCGGCTGTTCATATGTTTTGGATCGATTTGAGCGGCCTTCTTGAATTCTTCAATTGCCTTATCAATTTCCCCATTGTTCCGGTACATGATCCCTAAGTCTGTTCTGACGTCTGCGTTATCCGGTTTGATCTTAAGATATTCTGTATAGGCTTTGATAGCCTCTTGGGGTTGATTGCTGTCAAAGTAGAGGTTTCCGATCTCAACCCATGCGGAGAGGTTTTTGGGGTCTTTCTTAACAATCTCCTTTAAGGCATCAATCTTTGAAGCGACCTCCACAGGGGAAGGCCCTGGAGGAGGTGGTGCTGTTTCCTGGGGAGCCATTTGGGGCTTTTGGGGAACGCGAGCGGTTTGGTCCCCCTTTTTACCCTTCAGGATCGCAACAGTGGCGCCGGATATAAACCCTAACAGAAAAGCAATCACAACGACCAGAATCACGGCCTCTTTCTTCATAATGTGTTAACCTCTTTTGTTTTTTAAAATATTTTTGAATATTAGCCTATGTGGGTCGATTAATCAAATGACACAAGAAAGAAAAACAAAGAGGAAATTTGATTTGAAATGGGGATGTAATCGAAAGGAGTAAAATCTGATAAAAAAGGGAGGGACATCTGAGTCCCTCCCTTTCTGTGTCAATAGATGACCGCTTCCTTCGGAATGGGAACCTTCGACTCTGGAATCAACGTGCCGTGCATACTGAGTCCTCCGGCATTATGCTCTGAAGCCTCTGACCCGGACCCGGAGGCAAGTCCACTCGTCACTTCTACATAAAAACCTCCCAGGGTTCTGAAGGTGGCATGCTCAAGAACCCCGCCTTCCTCTTTTCCCTGGATCCGTGCTGTAAATCCAGATGTAAAGTTCCCTGTCACCTGGGAAAAGCCGAGAAAATCGGATTTACTCCCTGCAAGAAATTGAATGGGTAAGGTTTCTAAAACCCATTGACCCATTTCACTGTCATATTCATACAAATCGGCTTGAAGAACGTTTTGGTCAGGGTTCCAAGACCGAATTTTTATATACCCCACAACGCTTGCACGGTTAGCGTTCAGTCTGGAACTTTGAGCGAGATATCCATTGTATCTTGAAGTGATCTTAAACCATTTTCCAACCCAGATCGTCATATCGGCTGTGCCTGGAGTTGGATTAGCATTGGAGACGGTGACCGACACAGAGGCTGAAGTGGCGGTGTTGCCAGCCGCATCCCT
>Ga0154838_1008_pt1 | contig 25539 bp, 21 predicted proteins | sample Rifle2008BG16ft_FD_116142 | JGI IMG/M metagenome (GOLD analysis project Ga0154838, IMG submission 116142) | Deltaproteobacteria bacterium RBG_16_48_10 | reverse complement strand
ATGGAATTTGTGAAAGTATACCAAATGAGAGAAAAAATGCAAAGAAAAAAAATGAATCTCCTATCGCTTCCGGCCACTACCAAACAGGGAACCCAGCACTCCCCGAATGATCTGCCGTCCGATCTGGCTCCCAACGGCGTGGGCTGCACTTTTCGCCATGGCTTCGAGAAGTTTCGTCGTCTCGGATTTAGGCTCAGCCCCTTGTCGAGTTTCGAGGGGTTTCTCTTGAAATTCTGGTTGGGATGGCTCCGTTCTTGCCCTCAGTTTCTCGTAAGCAGACTCACGGTCCACTATTTTTTCATAATGCCCATATAATACGGAACTCTGAATGATCTGACGACGCTCTTCTGTGGCAAGGGGTGTCAGTCTACTACAAGGAGGACAGACTAAGGCCCGTTCAACGACCGTCGGAGATCCCTTTTCGTCCAAAACGGAGACGAGGGCCTCGCCTACGGCCAGCTCTGTGATCACCTTTTCAACATTCAGTCTGGGATTGGCGCGGAAGGTCTGAGCAGCCGCTTTTACCGTTTTCTGGTCCCTGGGAGTAAAGGCCCTTAGGGCGTGTTGCACCCGATTGCCCAATTGTCCCAAAACGATCTCAGGAAGATCGAGTGGGTTCTGGGTCACAAAATAGATTCCCACGCCTTTTGATCGAATGAGGCGGACTACCTGTTCAATCTTTTCCTCTAAGGCTTTTGGCACGTCACTAAAGAGCAGATGGGCTTCATCAAAGAAAAAGATGAGCTTGGGTTTTTCTGGATCGCCCACCTCAGGGAGCTGCTCAAAGAGCTCTGCCAGCATCCAGAGAAGAAAAGTGGCATAAAGTCGAGGGGATTGCATCAGCCTGTCAGCCACAAGGATGTTGATCATTCCTTTGCCACTGGTATCGGTCTGCATCAAATCTTGAAGGTTTAAGGCTGGTTCGCCGAAGAATTTGTCCCCCCCTTGTTCCCCAAGGGTGAGAAGGCTTCGTTGAATAGCACCGATACTGGCAGTAGAGATATTGCCATATTGGGTTTTAAACTGATCGGCGTGATCACCCACAAATTGAGCCATGGCTCGCAGGTCCTTGAGATCAAGCAGGAGAAGGCCGCTATCATCTGCGATCTTGAAGACCAGGCTGAGCACACCACTTTGGATTTCATTGAGATTGAAGATGCGGCTCAAGAGCAGGGGTCCCATTTCTGAGATCGTCGTGCGAACCGGATGCCCCTGCTCTCCAAACACATCCCAAAAGATGGCCGGGTAACCTTCAAAGCTGAAATCGGATAGTTTGAGCTTCTGGATACGCTCGATTATCCTGGGATTTTCGCCTCCCGGGAAGGGTAAGCCCGAAAGATCACCTTTCACATCGGCCATAAAGATTGGAACACCGATCTTGCTGAATTGCTCAGCCAAAACTCGCAACGTCACTGTTTTTCCGGTCCCGGTAGCCCCGGCGATGAGACCGTGGCGGTTCGCCATTTTAGGGAGTATGGAAATATCGACCTTTCCTTTAGCGATGAGAAGCGGTAATGGTTGGGTTGTCATGCTAACCTCCTTATAAGCGGTGTTAAGCTGAATTAACGCAAACGTAATTATAAAATTTACATATACTGTAGGGTGCGTTCCCTGAACGCACCATTGAAAGGCCTGCTCGGGGAGCCGGCCCCACAAAGTTACAATGGAATTAACACGTTTGAATTAGTATACAAAGTCACGATTCTAACTGTCAACCCTTCACCCTTCGGCCTTTCTATAATTTTCTTTTTAAAATCTAATTGATATGATATAGTGTGTCCGTAAAGGCAAAAAAACATGGATTCATGAGAAAGGAGGAAAAGAAAAATGCTAAAAGAATTTAAAGAGTTTGCAATGAAGGGGAATGTTTTGGATATGGCCGTGGGAATCATTATCGGAGCGGCATTTGGGACGATCATCAGTTCATTGGTTGCAGATGTTATCATGCCTCCCATCGGTTTGTTGCTGGGAAATATGGATTTCTCTAACCTTTTTCTTGTCTTAAGAGAGGGAAAGGTAGCCGGACCTTATGCCTCCCTTGCAGCTGCTAAGGCAGCAGGTGCGGTTTCTATCAACTTTGGCCTTTTTATCAATACAGTAATCAACTTTCTTATTGTTGCCTTTGCCATTTTCTTGTTGATTCGAAACGTCAACAAACTGAAGCGGCAAGAGGCAGCTCCGCCTCCCGCGCCAACGACAAAAGAGTGTCCTTTCTGTCTCTCGGCCATCCCCATCAAGGCTTCCCGTTGTGCCCATTGCACTTCTGAGTTGAAGGCAGCCTAATGATGAAGTCGTAGAAAGTCCTGATTGTCACCCTGAACCAGGTCCTGAATTTAATTCAGGATATAGCGATTTCAGGGTCTCGTAAGTCTTTGATTTTGTTAGATGCTGAATCAAGCCTGATCTTCATCAGTCCAAGGTTCGGCATGACATTTTCTTTGTTTTTCGATTTTTTACGAGATCATTGTAAATAGAGAATGGAAAAAACGGAAGGGACCGTATCAATTTTTTACGGTCCCTTTTTTTGTCTTTTGACCATGTCGTCCCTATCCGTTAGAATTGATTTAATTCATCTAACGGCGAGTAAGATGTTTAAGGCCATCATTTTTGACTTTAATGGGGTCCTGTTTGATGATTTAAGGTTTCATGAGGAAGCCTATCTCAGGGCAGCAAAAAACACAGGCCTCTCCCTCCAGAGGGAGACCGTTCGCAAATATATCTCCACCACGGCGAATCAGAAGCGAAGGCTTTTCTTTGGCGACATCTCCAATGAAACCTGGAATCAGATATTTCAGCTTAAAACAAAATACTATTTTGATCTAATTCAAGGGGAGAATCTCCTCTTTCCTGAGGTCGGAGATGTGCTGCCTCTTCTCGCTCATCGATATCGATTAGGTCTTATTTCGAATACTTCCAGAAAATATTTTGAAACCGTTTTCCCCAAAAACCTTGCCTGCCTCTTTCAAGAAATGATCTTTGGTGATGAGATGCTCGATCCCAAGCCCTCCCCTGAACCTCTGTTAGAAATGGTGGGACGGTTGGGCGTCGTTCCCGGTCAATGCTGTTACGTGGGGGATTCAGCGTCAGATGTCCAGATGGCTAAAAAGGCCGGAATCGAGATCTTTTCAGTGGCCACCGGAGATAGTTCGAAAGAAGAACTGCGCGAAGCCGGTTCCGATTGGATTCTCAATAACCTTTCCGAACTAAGGGAAGAACTGGATTCTATGGAGTCTCTCTCCTGAAATGACTTATTAGGGACCCTTTGATTATTTTTTGACCTCCTCAAACCTTTCTGTTAAAATGCCTCCAAATTCATTTTTCTGACTTCAATCATTTTCCCCCCATCCCTCTTCTATCGAGGGAGAGGGGAATGGACAGCCTCATGGCCAAAGCAAAAACCCATTTTGTCTGCCAATCTTGTGGATATCAGGCCCCGAAATGGCTTGGAAGATGCCCGGGGTGCCAGGATTGGAATACCTTTGTCGAAGAACGGGTGATCGAAGAGAAGATTCCAGAGCGAGACCTCCTCGGTTTTGAAAGGGAAGCCGTTCCAACCCCGATCACTGAAATTACTGCGGAGGAAAGGGGCAGGCTCCAAATAGGGATAGGAGAGTTCGACCGCGTCCTGGGGGGAGGAATCGTTTTCGGCTCCATGATCTTGGTCGGAGGGGACCCGGGCATTGGCAAATCAACCCTTCTCCTTCAAGTCATGGGTCGTTTGGCGTCCCAGGGGAAGAAGGTCCTTTATATCTCCGGGGAAGAGTCACTTCAGCAGACAAAGATGAGGGCAGATCGATTGGGGGTTTCCTCAGATCATCTCTTCGTGGTTTCTGAAACATCCTTGGAAAAGATCCTCCAGGATATCCAGACCCTCAAACCCTCCACCGCCGTGGTTGATTCGATCCAGACCATCTACTCCTCTGAGCTTCCCTCCTCACCGGGATCGATCAGCCAGGTGCGGGAAGCATCGAGCCGGCTACTCTATTTGGCGAAGCATCTCTCTGTCCCTATCTTTCTGGTAGGCCATATGACCAAAGAAGGTTTCATCGCAGGCCCGAAGGTCTTAGAACATATGGTCGATACTGTCCTTTATTTCGAAGGAGAAACCCATCATGCCTTTCGAATCTTGAGGGCGGTCAAGAACCGTTTTGGCTCCACCAATGAGATTGGAGTCTTTGAGATGAAGGATACCGGCCTCGCTGAGGTATTTAGCCCCTCTGAATACTTTCTGTCGGAACGTACCCAATCTGCAACCGGCTCCGTCGTTGTGCCCAGCATCGAAGGTTCCAGACCGATCCTGATCGAACTTCAAGCCCTCGTCATTCCCACGAATTTAGGCTATCCCCGGAGGACGACTCAGGGTATCGATGCCAACCGGGTCTCCCTTCTGGTGGCAGTGATGGACAAGCGGTTGGGGATCCATTTATTCGGTCACGATATCTTTCTCAATATCGCTGGCGGAATCAGGGTAGAAGAGCCGGGGGCAGACCTTGGCGTGATCGCATCCATTGCTTCCAGCTTTCGAGATAGAGTGATAGATTCTGAAACGGTGATCTTCGGCGAAGTGGGATTAGGAGGAGAAGTCAGGGGGATTAGTCAGGCCGAGGGAAGAGTGAAAGAAGCGGCGCGGTTAGGATTTAAAAGGTGCCTTTCCCCGAAGCAAAATCAGGAAAAGATCAAGCCGATCAAAGGCATCGAATGCATCGGAGTCCGAACTGTTCAAGAGGCCATGAAGGTGCTTTTTTAGATATTGACGTTTGTTTTTTTCAGTAATCTCGTTTGAAGGAGAAGGTATGAGGATCTGGTTCATTACTCTCATGTTAGTCCTTTTCATGGTTTCATGGATTGCCCAGGTTCAGGGGCAGGCAGAGCCTGCCAATCCAGGGGATACCTATGACTTAGGGATCGATCTTTTTTATAAAGGGAAGTACGAAGAGGCAATCGTAACCTTCTCAAAAATCATCAGTTCTTTTCCCAAGAGCAACCTGGTCTCTTATTCCCAATTCATGATTGGCCAATGCTATCTTAAAATGGAAAAGTACGAAGAAGCGATTCAACAATTTGAACTCTATTTAAGAGCCTATCCGGAGGGCGACCGTGCCCCGAGTGCAAAGAGAGGAATCGAGAGCTCAAGAGAGAAGTTGAAACCCCTTGAACCTCCTGCTATGAGAGGGGAAGAGACCAAGACAGCTTCGTCAGAGCAGAAGAAGATCGAGGGAAAACCTGTCCCTGAGGCGATGAACGTGAAGAGGCGGATTTGTGCCCAAGTGTTCTGCTTTGACGGCAAAAGCCTTGATCAGGTGGAGAAGAAGATCAAGGCGCTGAAAGAGGCCAGGGTGGATACATTGATCTTCCGTGTCTTTCAGAACAAGGGCGACCGGATCTATAGATTTGCCAACCCTCAGCATGAAGAAGGTGTCTATTTCAAAACGGAACATGCTCCGGTTGTTGATGACCTCTTAGGAAAGGTGGCGGAGATCGCCCATCGGAATGGACTCGAACTCTTCGCCTGGATGACAACCCGTTATGCAGCCTATGGCTACGATGGACATCCTGAACTGCATGGGAAGAGTTATAACTTTGAAACAAAAAAGTTGGAGATGGCCAGGGGCTTCAACCTCTTCCGGCCAGATGTTCTGAAACGCCTCGAAGGATTATTTCGTGACCTGGGGAGTTATCCCATTGACGGGATTTTATTTCAGGATGACTTGATCCTCAAGCATAATGAAGATTTCAGCATCGAGGCCAACAAGGCCTTCTTTACGGAATTTGGCTACTCACCCCATCCCGATCTCTTCTATATTGATCCTTACAAAGCGGAATCTGGCAAATACTATGTAAAGGCCTACAGCGACAAGTTCTGGGTCTGGGCGAGATGGAAGAACCGCTGGCTCATGAATGTGGCGAAACAACTCATGACCGCTGCAAGGGAATCCAACCCTCAGTTGAAATTCGGAATCAACCTCTATTTTGAGACGGTCCTCAACCACTCCAATTCCGTGGCGTGGTTTTCTCAAACCCTCTCAGAGGCCTTGGAAAAGGGTTTTGACTATTACGCGATCATGGCCTACCACCGCCAGACGATGAAAGAGCTGAACATGGAATTGCAGAAGGCGATTGACCTGATGGCTGAAGTTGCCCAGAAAGCAATCAAGTCCATTGGAGATCCCTTTCAGGTGATGATCAAGATTCAGGTGCTGGACTGGAAGAGTTACGAGGTAATTCCGACGAAGGAGGTCGAGGCCCTTTTGAGCGGGATCTTAAGCCATGGAGAGGTCAGTTTGGCCTTTGTCCCTTACATCGATCAGTTTCCCCTCCATCAATTGAAGAAGAACTGGTAATTTGAAACAATTCCTTGCCTGGGAGGCTCTGCCCTGAGTGGCCCAAGTTGATGACTGAACAACCCTCTTCCCGGGGGACAGCATTTTTAGCTCTCACTGGACTTGCCATTATCTGGGGCTACAACTGGGTTGTCATGATGGTATTGGGATGTCGATCTGTCCCCTCAGTGGACCTCTGCCCAATTCTTCCCCGAATGAATGGAGACTTGGAGGGGTACGGAGAGGTTCATGACCGTCTCCATCTCCCTCTGGATGAGGGGAAGCACTCGCTGGTGCTCCTCTTCAGGGGCCTCAAAGACCAGTTCGTCATGGACCTGCATGATCATCCGGGTGGAGAGGCCCGATGCTTCAATCCGGCTCTGGATACGGATCATGGCCACTTTAATCATGTCTGCGGCTGTCCCTTGAAGGGGTGTGTTGATGGCCATTCGCTCAGAGGCCTGCCGCCTGGGAGCAGCGGGAGAGTGGATCTCCGGAAGATAGCGCCGACGATTGAGGAGGGTTGTCACATACCCTTTTTGTCGGGCTTCCTCAAGGCCCTTTTCAATGTAGGCTTGAACCCCCGCATATTTCTGGAAATATTCGTCGATATAGGCCTGCGCCACTTTAGGCTCCACACCCAATTGCTGCGAGAGTCCATAGGCGGTCATCCCGTAAATGATGCCAAAGTTGATCACCTTTGCCTCTCGCCTCATCTGGGAGGTTACCCCTTCCATCGGAACATGAAAGACTTCGGATGCGGTGCGGGCGTGAATATCTTCGCCCTCCTGGAAGGCCTTCAACAGCATTTCGTCTTGGGAAAGATGGGCAAGGATCCTCAGTTCAATCTGGGAATAGTCTGCAGAGATGATTTGCCACCCCTTCTCAGGGATGAAGGCTTGGCGAATCCGGTTCCCTTCCTCAGCCCGGATCGGGATATTTTGAAGGTTGGGATCGCTGGAAGAGAGCCGGCCGGTGGCGGTCACAGTCTGGTTGTAGGAGGTATGGACGCGGCCCGTCTCCGGATGGACGAGTTTGGGGAGGGCATCGATATAGGTGGATTTCAGTTTGGAGAGATTCCGGTAGCTGAGGACTTCTAAGGGGAGGTCATGCTGGGGAGAGAGTTTCGTTAAAACATCCTCATCGGTCGAATAACCTGTCTTGGTCTTCTTGAGGACAGGCAATCCCAATTTTTCAAAAAGGATCTTTCCCAACTGCTTGGACGAGTTGATATTGAATACCTCTCCAGCCAAGGCATAGACTTGCTCCATCTTTTGCTGAAGTTGGTTTTCGACCTCCTTTGAAAAGTCGTTGAGGAGGTTGATATCGATTTTCACCCCGTTCATCTCCATCTTTGCCAGGACAGCGAGGAGCGGGAGCTCGACCTGGTCAAAGAGATCCTTCGAGCCATCCTCTGCCAGTTTTGGCAGAAGAAGATGAGAAAGCTGAAGGGTGACTTCGGCATCCCCACAGCTATAATCCCTCGCTTTCTCAAGGTCAATCTGGTCAAAGGTGACGGCCCTTCCTCCCGTGCCGACAACCTCCCGATACTCCGTCATCGAGATATCTAAATATTCACGGGCAATCTCACTGAGATTATGATTATGTTTGGTGGGATTCAGAAGATAGGAGGCGATCATGGTATCGCAGAGAATCCCCTGGAGTTCGATGCCATATCGCCTCAGGACGATCCATTCGTATTTGAGATTCTGACCCACCTTCTTGATCTCGGGATCCTCCAGAATCGGTTTCAACGCTTCCAGGACCGGTGTTAAGGGAAGCTGTCTGGTTACCTCCCTGTGTCGATGGCCTAAAGGAATATAAAAGGCTTGGGGAGGGGTGTGTGAGAGGCTCACTCCTACCAGCTCCGCCCACATCGGATAGGGCGACGTGGTCTCCAGATCAATGGAAAAGGATTTTGCCTCTTTTAGGTCTTTTAGCAATACATCAAAAGCACCCCAGTCGGTGATCAGACGGTAATCCATCTCCTTTGAACTCTTTTCTTCAGGAAGTTCCTTGAGGAGCTTATTGAACTCCAACTCCTTGAAGATCTCCCGCAGGCTTCTGAGATCCGGCAGGGGAAGGAGAAAATGTTTGAGTTCAATGGAAATTGGAACGTCCGTGCGAATCGTTGCCAACCGGCGGCTCAACCGGGCCTGCTCTCCGTAGGTCTCCAGTTTTTCTTTCAGTCTCTTCTGACGGACTTGATCGAGATGGGCCAACAGATTTTCGATGGATCCAAAGTTCTTGATCAACTCGGTAGCGGTCTTCTCTCCGATTCCAGGGACTCCTGGGATGTTGTCAATGGCATCTCCAGCGAGGCCCATCATCTCCACCATCTGATCCGGCCGAAGGCCAAAGCGATCGACTACCTCCTCGACGCCGAACCGCTTCTCCTTCATCGGATCGTAGACCTGGATATGGTCGCTGACCAGTTGGAGGATATCTTTGTCGCCGGTGATGACGATCACATCAGCCTCCTGTTCCATCCTCTTCGCTACGGCTCCAATCAGATCATCGGCCTCATACCCTTCCATCTCGAGCGTCGGAATCCGGTAAGATTCGATTATTTTCTTAATGTATGGAATTTGGAGAACAAGACTCTCAGGCATAGCGGGTCGGTTGGCCTTATACTCCTTGTAGGCCTCGCTACGAAACGTGGGCCCTTTCGCATCGAAGACCACGGCAAGGTATTCGGGCCGTTGGTCCTTGAGCACTTTGAGGATCATCTGAGTAAATCCATAGGCGGCATTGGTCGGAAGACCTTTTGAATTGGAAAGGTGGCTGATGGCATAGAAGGCACGATAGATGTAAGAAGAGCCGTCGATCAGCAGGAGTCGAGGTCGGTCAGGCATAGGCATTCCTTTGGGGTAAAGCCTAACAGGCTGCTGAAAAAGTCGCCCTTCGCCACTCAACATCTTTTTTCGACCATTCTAAGGCTCGCTTCACTGCAAATTCAAAACTCGCCTTTCAGGCTCAAACACTGAATTTGCGGTCGTTTCCCTTCGCCAAGAATGGTTACCGAAAAAATCTGGATTCGCGCTTCAGAGCGACTCATTCGGTTTTTCAGCATCTTGCTAATATGTCTTTTTTGAAGAAACCAAAGGTTAATAGTCTCGTAAAAAGTCCGAAATCCGTCACTCCGGCCCCTTTCCACAACGGGGTAAACTCCAGCCGGAGTCCAGAACCGATTGAAATAACTGGATTCCTGCTTTCGCAGGAATGACAAACTGGAGAAAATTCGACTTTTTACGAATCCATCAAGGTTAAGATCTCACGGGATATTCGTATAAACCCGATTTCCACCTGAATGCTTTGCGGTGTAGGTTGCCTCATCTGCCGTTTTGACAAAGGTTTCCAGAGAGAAATGGCCCTGGAACTCTGTCAGGCCAATACTGACGGTAATCTCCTGAAACCCGGCCTGTTCAATCGAGGAACGAATCCGTTCTGCAATGATCAGGGCTTGATCGACAGAGGCGCTAATGAGGAGGACCGCGAACTCGTCTCCTCCGTAACGGTAACCCGAGTCCACATTGCTCCGTATTGAACGGAGGACAATCTCACCGATCTTTCTTAAGACCTTATCCCCTTCTAAATGGCCATAGCGGTCATTGTATCGCTTAAAATTGTCAATGTCGAACATCAGGAGGGAGAGAGGGGTCTTCTGACGTTTCAGACGCGCCAGTTCCGATTCCAAAGTCTTATAGAAGTGACGGTGGTTGTAAAGGCCCGTCAAATCATCCGTGATGGAGAGGCGCCGGATCTCCTCCTCCAAGCGCTCCTTCTCTCTCAGGGCTCGATATTTATCGAGCGATTGGTGAACAATATGGATGAGATGGTCATTCTCGAAGGGTTTCTTGACAAAGTCCGAAGCTCCCTCTTTCAGGGCCTGGATGGCATTGTCCAGGGTTGCGAAGGCGGTGAGTATGATGACACTCGGAAAAGGTTTGATCTTTTTGATCCTCCTCAGGGCCTCATTTCCATCGATTCCAGGAAGGCTGATATCCATCAGGACCACCTCCGGATGCTCCTCTTCGATCCTCTTCACCGCTTCTTCACCTGTGGAGGCAGTCAGGACTTTAAACCCTTCAAACCCGAGGAGTCTCCGGATCATCTCTTGGGTATCCGGTACATCGTCAACGATCAGGACTTTTCCTTTAGCGCCCTTAAAAAGGGAAGGTTCTTCCATCCTTGTTCTCCGTATCGATGGGAGGAGGTGAGGATTTAAATCGGCTCATAGATGCAGTAAGGTTCTTCTGCCATAAAATCTCCGGAGATTTCATAGGCCCTTGCCCGGCATCCTCCGCAGACCTTCCGGAATTCACACCTTCCGCATTTCCCATGGTAACCGTCTGTATCCCGAAGACGCTGGAAGACCTCCGAATTCGTCCAGATCTCCTGGAAAGGGGTTTCCCTTACGTTTCCACCGTTAAGTTCGAGATAGCCACAGGGCTGAACCTGACCCGTATGAGAGATGAAGCAAAAGGAGATACCTCCCAGACAACCCCGGGTCATGGCATCGAGTCCATATTCCTGGGGCGTGATCTTCTTCCCTTCCCTTTTCGCCCGTTGCCGGAGGATGCGGTAATAATGGGGGGCACAGGTGGCTTTGAGCTGGAGAGGGACTTTGTCCCTCTGTTCATAGAACCAGTGAAGCGTCTTTTCGTAATCCTCTGAAGAGATGGTTTGGTCCTGGAGTTCCTTTCCCCTTCCTGTTGGAACAAGGAGAAAGATGTGCAGGGCCACTGCGCCCAAGTCGATAGCGAGGCGGAGGATATCGGGGATCAGGTGGAGATTGAGTTGCGTGATAGTGGTATTGATTTGGAAATCGAGGCCCCCCTTCTTTGCCATTTCGATTCCAAGGAGAGAGCCTTCAAAAGACCCTTTAACCTTCCGAAAGGCGTCATGGGTCTCTGGATTCGGACCATCGAGGCTGATACTGATCCGTTGAATCCCCGATGTCTTCATCTTCTGGACCGTTTCCTCTTTGAAGAGGGTGCCATTGGTAGCCATCACCATCCGGAAACCCTTCTCCGTTCCGTACGTTGCCAGATCGAAGATATCTGGCCGGAGGAGCGGCTCTCCACCGGTCAGTATGATGACAGGCTTCCCAACGAGGGCGACTTCATCCATGACCTTCAGGACCTCTGTCGCTGAAAGCTCTCCGGAATAGGGACCCCGTTCTGCAGAGGCACGGCAGTGAACACAGGCGAGGTTGCAACTCCGGGTCAGCTCCCAGGCGATCATCCGCAATTCGTGATTCGTGACTCGTAACTTGTGATTCACGGATTTTGACTCGCTATCCTTTACTCTTAATTTATCATTCGTCATTTATCAATCTTCGTCTATCAATGTAGTTTTTTGGCTGCTTCTTTCGCAAAGTAAGTCAAAATGAGGTCTGCCCCTGCCCGTTTGATGGCCGTAAGCGATTCCATCATGGCCAATTCTCCATCCATCCAACCGAAGTGGGAGGCTGCCTTGACCATGGCAAATTCGCCACTCACATTATAGGCAGCGACGGGTCGGTTGAAGGTCTGTTTCACCCGGCAGATGATGTCAAGATAGGGAAGGGCGGGTTTGACCATCACAATGTCTGCTCCTTCTTCAATATCCAGCTCCACCTCTCTCAAGGCCTCATCGCTATTAGCCGGGTCCATCTGGTAGGACTTCCGGTCGCCGAATTGAGGCTTCGATTCTGCAGCCTCCCGGAACGGCCCATAAAAGCTCGAGGCAAATTTGGCAGCATAAGCCATGATCGGAACTTCTTCAAATCGGTTCTCGTCCAGGGCCTTCCGGACGGCTCCTATCCTCCCATCCATCATATCCGAGGGAGCAACGATATCGGCTCCGGCCTTGGCATGGGAAAGGGCTTGCTGTGCAAGAAGTTCGAGGGTCTCGTCGTTGGCCACTTTTCCATCTCGAACCACACCGCAATGCCCATGGCTGGTATATTCGCATAAACAGACATCGGTGATGATCATCACGTCATCCACCTTCTCCTTGATGGCCCTGACTGCTTTTTGGACAATTCCTTCCTCGGCATAACCCTCGGATCCCATTTCGTCCTTCTTTTCCGGGATACCAAAAAGGATGACCCCTGGAATTCCGAGGGACTTCGCCTCTTTGACCTCTTTGATCAGGAAATCGATTGAGAGCTGAGAATGGCCAGGCATGGAGGAGATCGGTTGCTTGACTCCCTTCCCAGGGCGGACAAAGAGAGGGAGGATGAAATCGTCTGGCCGCAGTTGGGTTTCTCGAAACACCCGTCGAAAGAGGTCGTCTTTTCTCAATCTTCTGAGCCGGTATTTTGGAAAATGCATAAAAACTCCTTTCAAAAGGAAAAGTTGAATAGATTCCTTAATTTTTAAAATACCCTATTTTAGACGGATTGTCTATAATCCAGAGATAGAAAGGAGGGGTCTGCAGAGGTTTTTCGGTTGACTATCCAAATTAAAAAATTTAATATCTGACAGGATTTGAAAATGGATTGAGAAGAAAGGAGAAACCCATGAAGAAAAAGGATCTCGAAAAGCCGTGGAGAAATATCTTTCCTGCGATTCCAATTCCCCTCAATAAGGACTATTCTCTTAATGAGAGAGAGCTGAGGGAGTATGTCCGGTGGCTCGCCAAGATTGATGGCATCGAGGGGATTGTCTGCAATGGCCATACCGGAGAAATCACCTCACTCAACCGGACAGAAAAGAGAAGGGTCACGGAGATTATTGTGGAAGAAGTGGGTAACAGGGTCCTGGTCGTCTCCGGGATCGCAGGGGACGAGGGGACACTGGATGCGATTGACCGGGCCAAGGAGATGCAAGAGGTTGGAGCCGATGGGATTCTCTTGATGCCCCCTCATGTCTGGCTCCGGTTTGGAATGAAACGGGAATCGCCTGTCAAGTATTTCCAGGATGTAGGCAGGGGTATCGATATGGGGATTATCATCCACCAATATCCCTATGACTGTAAGGCTTTCTACCCTGTTGAGATGGTCCTGGAGATGGCGAAGATACCCAATGTAAAAGCCCTTAAATGCGGCATTCGACAAATGGCTGTTTACGAAAGAGATGTGGGAATCCTGAGAAAAAAGGCCCCGAGACTCACCATCCTGAGCTGCATGGATGAGTACCTTGTTTCCACTCTCTATATCGGAGTCGATGGCGCCCTCGTTGGTTTTGCCGGACTTGTCCCTGAACTGATTACTGAGGCCTGGAAGGCGGTACAGGTCCATGATTTTGCGAAGACGAGAAAACTCCAGTCCAAGATCTTTCCTCTTACCCAAGCCGTCTATCAGATTGGACAACCCTCCGGTGAGGCACATGCACGGCTCAAGGAGGCCTTGCGCCAGAGAGGGATCTTCAGCTCTTCCCTGATGAGACCTCCGGTCATGCCCATCAGCGACCAGGAGAAAAGGGCAATCACCCTTGCTTTAAGGGAAGCGAAATTGAAATGATTGAAGATTCAGAAAGGTTGGGGCGAGATGGCATCCCTCTATCTTAATTCATTACTTACAAAATAGTTTTCAAATCCCCTAAACCCTCATTATCTAAAGGGGGCGCGAGGGGATTACTGGCTTTTCTCGCTAAAAGCGGGATTCGAGGGTGTCATACCCGTCATGAAAAATTAGGGTGGAAACGAAAAGGCGATGAAATGGTCTAACAAATGGATACGAGGGGGAACACTGCTGTCCATTGGTTGGCTGATCTTTCAGTTCTACATTATATTCTATCCTCAGATTCCCCTCATTCAGAAGCCGGTGCATGTGGCCTTTGCCCTGGGTTTGTGTTTTTTGGCCTTCCCCTTTTCGAAAGGAAATCTTGGGAAAAAATTTAAACCGGTGGACTGGGTCTTTGTCATCCTTTCCTGTCTCATGGGAATCTACTTTGTCTTGGATCAGGACCGCATTCTCAACCGAATGACCTTCATCGACGACATCCTCCTGAGGGATTATGTCGGGTGTATCCTCCTCACGATCATGCTCCTCGAAGGGACAAGAAGGACCACTGGAAATAGCCTGGTCTATGTGTTGATCTTCTTTATCCTCTATGCCTTTCTCGGCCCCTGGTTTCCGGGTTGGCTCAAATTCAAGGGAATAAACCTGAGCCAATTAACTGAGGTTCTTTTCTTGAGTGACAACGGGATCTTCGGCATCCCTACAGGGGTGTCTGTCGATTATCTCTTCTATTTCGTCCTTTTCGGTTCTTTGTTTGGGGCCTCAGGGGGGGGTCAGTTATTTACAGACCTGGGTCTCAAAGTGACCTCAAAAACGAAGGGAGGGGCTGCCAAAGCATCGGTCATCTCCAGCGCCCTTTTCGGGATGATCTCAGGAAGCGCTGTGGCAAACGTTACCGTCGACGGAATTTTTACCATCCCCCTCATGAAAAAATCCGGGTATTCCGGTGCAGAGGCCGGGGGAATCGAAGCTATCACTTCGACTGGAGGCCAATTGATGCCTCCTGTCATGGGTGCGGGAGCCTTTATCATGGCCGAGATCCTTGGCGTTCCCTACTTCGACGTTGCCAAAGCGGCAGCCCTTCCTGCGGTTGCCTTTTATCTCTCCCTTTTTCTGATCATTGATTTCAAGGCAAGACGCACCGGCATCGGTACCCTGTCCGAGGAAGAGGCGCAGATCAAAGTCAGTGTCTTCCCCCGTCTCTATTTACTCCTGCCTGTGATCCTCCTCGTTTACTTTATTGCCAATGATTATTCCGTCACCTGGGCAATTGTATGGACGATCGCTGCCCTCATTGTGGTCAGTCTCTTTCGCAAGGAAACCCGGTTGACCCCTTCTCGATTTATTGAGGGTTGTCTGGAGGGTATCAAACAGGTGACAGGAGTGGCTGTTCCGATTGCAAGCATCGGTATCATTATCGGTGTGACTGTCCAGTCAGGCCTGGCCATGAAATTTTCGAGCATGCTGATGGACATCACCGGCGGGAATGTGATTCTCACTTATTTCATGGTCATTCTCGGCTGTATCGTTCTGGGAATGGGTTTGCCTACGGTGGCGGCCTATATGATCGGTGCCATCCTCTTCGTCCCGCCTTTAATCACTTTTGGTCTAACTCCTCTGGCGGCCCATCTCTTTGTGTTCTATTACTCCATCCTCTCCATGGTCACCCCTCCTGTTGCCCTGGCCGCTTATGCTGCCGCAGGTCTGGCAAATGAGAGTGTTTCAAAGACGGGATGGTCGGCTTTCCGGCTGAGCCTGGTCTGTTTTCTTATCCCTTTTGTCTTTATCTATGACCAGGGAATGCTCTTAAAAGGACCTCTGGATGGAATCCTCATCGCTTCGTTCACGACGGTTCTCGGAATCGTTGCATGGGCAGCCATGATGGCAGGATATTTGGGGGGTCCTCTCACCTTAATCGAGCGACTCCTTTTCCTCCTTGCCTCTCTTGGATTGATTGCACCTACGGTTGCCGGGGTTTGGATTCCCAGTATCATCTTCTTTTTCCTGCTCGTGGGATGGCGATTTTTTAAGACCCGCACCCAGAAACCGGCCCGGGAAAAATAAGGAAAATGGGTCAAGAAATTATTTCCAAATCCTCCCTTTGTAGAGGGACTGTGTCGCAATTCACCGTTCGCCCTTCGACACGCTCGGGACGAACGGCTAAGTAATTGGTTCTTAATGTGCCATCGTCCGTTCGTGGTGAGCCTGTCGAACCATGAACGGACTTATGACACAGTCTCAAAGGGGGACGAGGGGAGATTACCTAATTCTAAGCTTTATCGAAAGCCTTTCAGGATTTGTTTTTCTTGACATTTTCTCAAATGTTTTTATTATTTAATCAGTTCATATCAAGAAAAGGAGGAGACCATGAAAAACTTCAGACGAATCCTTATTGGGATGGCCATGCTGGTATCTCTCTTATTGCTTCCTCTCTTTATTGGATCTCAGGCGTTGAGCGCTGAGCTTAAAGAGCCCGTCAAGTTTACCTTTGCATCGATGCCTCTGGGGAGCGCCTGGTATGTCTATGCCGCCACCATGGCCCAGATGCTCAAGAAAGTCCTTCCGGAGGGATCTTCGATCGATGTCCTTCCCCAGAGTGGGGGGATCGGGAATCCACTTCTGGTCTCCCAGGGCAAGGCAGACGTAGGGCTCTCAAACGTGGCAACAGCCCGGTGGGCCTTCGATGGAGTTTATGAATATCAGGGAAAACAGGCAAAAAATATTCGTGCCCTTGCCGGGGGACTCAATAAAGTGTTTGCTGCTGTGATCTTCAGGGAGGATTTTATAAAAAAGACGGGGATGGATTCGATCGAGAAGATCGTAACCAAGAAATACCCTGCGCGTTTTATTATGAAGACAAAGGGATCCCTCTCCCCGCCTGTGGCGGAGATCATTTTCTCGACCTATGGCGTGAAGGTAGATGATTTCAAAACGTGGGGAGGGTCGAGCACAATGGCTTCTCCAGAGGCCATCACAAATACGCTTCGAGATGGACGGGCAGATTTTACAATCGATGTTGTTCCTCCAGGGCAGCCTGCTGTCGCAGAGCTTGCCATGACCGCAGACGTTCGATTCCTTTCTCTGAGTGACAAAGAAAGGGCCAAACTGAATGAGAGAGGCCTCTATAATGACGTCATGGCCCCCAATTCCTTCAAAAACCAGAACTATGAGGTCCAAACCGTAAACCCCGGGACGGTCCTCATTGCCAATGAAAATGTTTCAGAGGAGTTGGCCTATGTCATCACCAAGACCATGTGCGAAGGGAAGGAGGAACTGGTGAAGGCCCATGCCTCGATTAAGCCTTTCGATCCGCCAAGCGCATGGAAAACGGAAAACACGGCAATTCCTCTCCATCCCGGGGCTATCAAGTTTTATAAAGAGAAGGGATGGATGAAATAACGTCAAGCACCAAATACCAAATTGCAAATTCCAAAAAAATCGCAATAACGAATCATCCAGTAAGTTTTGGTTATTGATCATTATTTGATTAGTGGTGCCTGGGGTCTGGTGATTATTTTTAAACGGTGGAGCCATGGGAAAAGATCTGAGGAGTTTTTTGAAGCTGGCCAAGGAAAGGATGCCCGGGGATTTTCTTGAGATCGAAGAAGAGATCGACATCCATCATGAAACGACAGCCTGGGTCAAGGGTTTCCAACGGGCCGGGAAAAATCCCATATTCTATTTCAAGAAAGTCCAAGGATTTAGCCAGCCTATTGTCTCAAACCTCTTTGGATCGAAAAAGGTAATAGCCTTTGTTCTGGATACTTCTCTGGCTCAGTTACTCGAGACCTACAGAAAAAGAGAGAAAAACCTGATTGCTCCTCGATACGTTTCTTCAGGTCCAGTCAGGGCTATCGTCTTCGAGGGAAACCAGGTTGATCTATCCTGTCTCCCCATTACCTACCATCATGAAGGAGATGCCGCTCCTTATATTACAGGAGGAATCTTGACCGTCATTGATCCGGAGACAGGAAAGACCAATTGCAGCTATCATCGTCTCATGGTCGCTGGGAAAAATCGACTGAGGACTCACATTGCACCGGGAAGACATCTCGGATATATCTTCAAGAGATACGAAGAGAAGAATGTCCCTCTGCCCTGTTCGATCTTTATCGGTCACCACCCCAGCCTGGGTCTGGGATCGATGGCCATGACCCCAAGGGGAATCGATGAGATCGAGGTGATGGGAGGAATGAAGGGAGAACCGATTGATCTCCTCAGAGGAGAAACGGTCGATTGTGTCTATCCGGCGGAGGCCGAGGTTGTCCTCGAAGCAGAGATCCTGCCAAACCTCCGTGAAGAGGAGGGGCCCTTTGCTGAATTTACAGGCTACGCAGCAGGAATGAGAAAGAGAGAGGTCCTTCAGATTAAATCCATGGGTATGAGAAAAGACGCCATCTACCATGACCTCATCGCCGGAGGGAATGAACATCTCCTCCTCGGATCGATCGCAAGAGAGGCCCACTTCTTTGAGCTGGCCCGTTCCCTCTCTCCTTTTGTCCGATCGGTCTCCATTCCTCTCTCAGGTGCAGGAAGATTTCATTGTTACCTCTCCCTCGATAAGCAGAGGGAAGGCCAGGTCAATCAGATTGGCATGGCCCTCTTAGGTGCCGACCCCGTGCTAAAACACATCGTGATCGTCGATCAGGATATTGATGTCTACAATGAAGAAGAAGTGCTCTGGGCCATTGCCACCCGTGTCCAGGCGAACCGGGACATCCATATTATCCCCAACTGTATCGGGTCCGATTTAGATCCATCGACCCATTTTCCACCTGAAAAGGAAGGACGGACGGCAAAGATGATCATTGATGCCACTGCTAAACCCGGTCTCCATTACGAGGCCTATTCCCGAAAAAATCGGGTTCCCGAGGCCCTATTAAAAAAGATTCAGGAAAAATTAGGTCAGGGTTAATGGGGAGGGAGAAAAAGGTAATATTAAGAGTCTCATAATTGTGAGGACATTCTTCCAAAATCCCTCCTAACCTCCCTTTGACAAAGGGAGGAATTACCCCTCTTTGGTAATCCTTTTCCTGTCCTTAGACAGGCAAAGAGGGGCGAGGGGAGATTTTGCCGGCGATGTCAATTCTATTTCGAGAGTGCTAATAAATCATCTCTTTCGGGAGGATTTTTCCATGAGATCTTTTCGCTGGGTCTGGATCGTTTTGTTGAGTCTTTCTCTCCTTGGTTGCGGAGGGGGTGTGACCTATCCTCTTTATCTCAAATATCAACCCTCAAAGGAATTTTCTAGGCTTCAACAAAAGATGGGCTCTACGGTTGCAATGGCTCCCTTCGTCGATGAGCGGAAAGAAAAATTTTATATTGGTTATCACATTCCTCTGCAAGGGTCGCCCAATTATTTTAAGAGCGATCCTTTCCCCTTGGAGAAGGCGGTGCGTGATTCCCTGACCCAGGTCCTTTCCCGTCAGGGAATCAAAGCGGTTTCGGTCCCCGATTGGGATGGCAAACCGGAGTCTCTGAACCATTTAGAAACTGATTCCGTCTTCATGATCGAAATCAAAGAATTCTGGTCCCAGGGGAGAGCCACTGTTGTCGGGACGAGGGTCAAGACCTCCATCCGGCTCGCCATCCATCTGGGAGTGAAAAGGGAGGGAAGAGTTTATACACGAAATGTGGAGTCTGAAAAGGAGATCACGGTGGCAAGGTCCACACCGGAAAGGGTTGAGGAGATGGTCAATCAGATGCTGACCGAGATCTTTGATTCCTACTTTTCGAATCCCTATTAACATCTGTTTTTGGTCGCAAAGGAAGGAGCCGAAAGTCATGCAAGTCTTTTTCTGGGTTGCTTTCTTGGTAATCATCATCGTTACCTTCTTTGCCATTCAAAACTCAGGGGCGCCTCCTGTCTTCATCAAATTTCTCCTGTGGAAGTTTGAAACCTCTCTGATTTATACCATCCTGGGATCGGTCGGATTGGGAATCCTTCTCACCCTTCTCTTCTGGATTCCAAGGGAGATCCGGGCCTCTTTTCGGAAGTCAAAGCTGTCCCGGGAGACCTCTCCGCCACCACCCCCTAAATCCGATTGAAGTCTCGAATCGATCTGATTGGATGAGGTAGAAGCCACTGCGATGAGAGAGAAAACCAAATCTCATCTATTCCATCGATTTGGGAAGTAAGATCCTTTGAACTCTGATGATCGACGATAGGAACAAGATAATGTCATCAATGGATTTTACCCACCAACCATGGGAGAAGTTCTTTTGAAAGGAGGAAAAATCTCTCACTTGAAACCCCACCAGGTATGCAGGCTTGGAATTGCGAGAACGTTTCAGATAGTGAGACCTTTAAAGAGAATGTCCACCCTTGATAACGTCATTGCTTCTGCTTTTCTTCGGGCAAAAAATAAGGCAGAGGCCAGGGAAATGGCTCTCGAAAACCTTCGATTCACAGGCCTTTATGAGAATCGAAATGTGGTCTCCAAGGGGCTCCCTCTCGGCGATCGAAAAAAGCTTGAAATCACAAGGGCACTCGCCACACAACCCGAATTGCTTTTGCTGGACGAGTCTTTTGCCGGCCTCAATCCTTCCGAACAGAATGAGTTGATTGAGATCATTCGGAAGGTGAGAGAGAGAGGTATCACGATCATGGTGATCGAGCATCAGATGAAGGTGATCATGTCCATCTCTGACCGGATCGTCGTCCTCAACTATGGCGAAAAAATTGCGGAGGGAACCCCGAAAGAGATTGGCAATAACCCTCTTGTGATCGAAGCCTATCTTGGAGATGCAGAAGATGCTTGAAATCAGAAATATCGATGTCTTCTACGGGGATGTTCAGGTCATCTGGAATATCTCCTTTGAGGTGAACCAAGGAGAGATCGTGGCCTTGATTGGCGCAAACGGCGCCGGGAAATCAACGGTCCTGAAGACTATTTCTGGCATTCTCAAACCGAAAAAAGGGGAAATCTTATTTGAGAGCAAACCCATCTATAAAATCGACCCCTATAAACTGGTCGAATTCGGGATCGTCCACGTTCCAGAGGCCAGGAGACTTTTTGTTGAAATGACCGTTGAAGAGAACCTCGATATGGGTTCCCTCCGGGGAGACGCAAGGGGGAAACGAGAAGAGACCAGAGCCATGGTTTACGAGTTATTGCCAAGGTTGAAAGAAAGGAAAAAACAGTTGGCAGGCACCTTGAGCGGTGGAGAGCAACAAATGCTTGCCATCGGAAGGGGGCTGATGGGAATACCAAAGCTTCAGATGTTTGATGAGCCTTCCCTCGGACTTGCTCCCATTCTGGTCCGGGAGGTCTTTAACACGATTAAAAAGATCAATGGTGAGGGCACGACGGTTCTCATCGTTGAGCAGAATGTGAAACAGACCTTGCTCGTTGCGAACCGGGGTTATGTGCTTGAAACCGGTAAGATCACGAACAAGGGGACAGGGGAATCCTTACTTGCCGATGAACACGTGAAGATAGCCTACCTGGGAGTATAAACGATAGCAACCAAATTCCTGCCCACGCCTGCCTGCCGGTGGGCAGGACAGTCAGGCCAAGCTCCAAATAAACTTTAATAACAATACGTGAATTGGCGGACCTTTGTCAGTTTTCCGCTTTCACCTACTTATCTTCGATGGCGAGATGATCTGGGAGCTGATGATTACCGAAGGAAATAAACAATAAAGGCAGGGTTAATTCAGCCCTGCCTTTATTATCCTGAAAATTGATTATTAGATCTACTTACTAAATTTTCTCCTTAATCCGATTCTCTGCGAAGGAGTGTGACCATTGAATTAAGGAAGCTGAAGAAGTACACTGACAGCCTTCCTCGGGAAGGCAAGTTTCCCGTTTCTTCCCTCCAGGCATTCCTCCAGGAGATTTTCATGAGACCGTTGGTTCCCTTCCCGATTTGCAATGTCACAGTCCTGGTCACAAAAACCCCCCTTAAAAATGCATCTTGAATTTCGTTTGAAGATGCAGATGACCTCAGTTGCCATAATTGTTCCTCCTTCAAAAGAATGGGGTTTCCGTCTTCTCGAGCCGCAACCGTTATTTCTTACATCATCTCGTGGGATTTTCTACGGTAGAACATCAGAACAACTACGATAGCCAAGCTCAAAAAACCCAAGATCTTCAAGAGTCCCCAAAATATTTCTTCGTCGGTTCCTGAGTTTATGGCATCAATGGGTTGCCATACGTGATATAACCAGGTTGTCAAATGAGAAAACCAGAGCTGCATATTGCTCCTCCCGAGTCCTCTTTTTAAGTTTCATAAATAAAAGCAAATCCCATGCCGCAGAAACGATGCAGTGAATTTTTTACGTCCATTTTCAGGCAGTTGTAATTATCCCCACTCGGGAACCTATAAAAAGGGGGGTTCTTAAAAAGCCTCCCCTCACATATAACTTGTGGCAACTTTATTGTCCAAATGTGAATGGACAAGGTGTCGGCTGTACGAACGTCTTGTTATTATTGGCTCTATCCAGGGCATTCTTCAGAGCTTCCTGATAGGCCCTGTAGGGACTGCCGGCCAGCGTCAAACCATGCGATCCCAGCTCGGCATTCGCCTCGGCCATTACAGCATTCACTGTGGCAAACCCAAGGGCATTTGCGCTGTTTGTGCCCGGGGCATAGATGAGCGCACTCCCAATGACCTTGCTATTGAAAACGTTAAGTTCCATAGCGGCAAGCTGAGCTGAAAGCATGTAGGCCATGTTTGTTGCGGTTGCGGCCAACAGCCATGTCCTGAAAGCCGAGTAGCCAGATGGATCAAAGTCACTTCCATTCGCATTGCGAAGATTCAGGCTAACCATAAGGGCAAGGTCATCACTGCCGAAGAGGGCATGACCATTTTTGTTCGACCAGAAGCCGAGCGTGAGGCCGCCACCTGTACCAAGACACAGGTTGCCGAATTCGACCGTTTTATTGTCGTTGTCTTCGAGTGTGATGATCACAGGATTCGAAGTCGTTCCTAACCAGTTTGTCTCAACAGGAGTGGCCTCCGTAATGGTGTAAGTATCCGGGTCTAAGATTATCGCAACCGGGGTATAGCGAATATAATCAACGCCATCTTCAATGTGAATTTTCCAGCCGGTAATTAACTGTCCGTCATCATTGATGCCATTGGCATTTGCATCATAGAACTTGATGACATTTAGTGTTGCTTGCGGTGGCTCACCATCTTCTTTAACTTTAAAATTATCTGTCTTGGTTGAATCGCCGGGGAAAGAAGGATCTTGACTTGCCCAGACCTTGTACTCACCGCCCGGGTTGCTGGTGTCATCATAGCCGGGTGTGCTGTCACTGGCCTTTATGACGATCGCTGAAAGCTGGTAGCACTGATCGAACTCGCCATTAGTGACGTGGACTGGGGTAGGGTTCGAGCTACCAATGCTTGTTCCGAGGAGTGTACCGCTCGGTTCAGTTACCTGAACATAGTAATACCCATCTGGCAGCCCGGCAGCTCCAGGATGGGCAGGACCTCCATCGACGTAGACATCGTTCTTGTCTCCGTAGATATTAAGATTTGTACCATTGCATGCACTGTTGGTAGTGAAGATGGCCCCAGGCATAGGCGCAGCAGCAGCCATTCCGCTCACCACAAATAGCAGAAAGGTAAGCAATCCAAGTATCACTGAGATTCTTTTCATTTTCATAACTCCTCCTTTCAATTTTTTATTGAATAACGTTTTGTTTAGATGAGCAAAATTGGTGCCAAACAGCTTTAATTGCTTAATCAGTTCAATTGCTGTAAAGAGGTGGTAATTCATGCCATGTCGAACCAAATCCTCTCTTTGCACGCCTATACCAGTGAAATCCAGAAATGGAAGAACTTTTCACAAAAATCCCAAATTACTTCCATTAGAGCTGTGCAGATCTTTTCCAACCACCAATTCATTTCGATTTGAAATCTTGCATTATAAAGGGAGCACTCAAAGTCTCGATTTCAGGAAGAAGTCCACAGTGGGGTGGGGATGAAAGACCTCAATCTCCTTTTCCGAGAAGCTCATATACCTCTTCAGCTAATTTCAACTGTTCATCTTCATCTAACCCAAATCCGCTCTCTAACTCGCTGATATAATTATTGATTTCAGTATTCTCCCTCCTTAGTTGGGCTATTTTCTCATCCTGATCTCGAATCTCTAAATCAAACCCTCCTAAATCCAGATCTAAGTTAAATCTCCTATTCAGAAAAGAAAGGGTTAGCTTTATTGCCTGGGGATCTTCTCTTGTGGCTAAGTAAAATGGTATTTCCGGCCAAAGGCTCACCCCCGCAATTCCTCTTCTTTTAGCTACCCACAAAAGATAGCTGCTTATCGCTGGCGGCCCTTCCCAGGTCATCTCTACCAGTCCGTAGCCTTGAAGGCTTTCTTTAAATTCTGGCTGATTGAAAACTGCTAATATCCTTCGAGGATGGGTATGGGCGATCAGAGAAATAGTTCCACTAAGGGTATACAGCTCTTTGGCCTGGCAATGATGTTCAGCGAAATCCAAAATTGAGTTTAGGAATTTATAATCCTCAAATTCAGGCTCATCGCTTCTAAAGATCAAGAGATTATTTTTCTCACAAGCGCAGAATTTACTTTCTGGAATCTGGACCAAATCATCTTTAAATCTTACCCCTCCAAATGGGAAAAAGCCTAAAGGCTTGATCTCAGCAATTTCTTGACCTCCGAGTCTTTCATTCAAAAAATCAATCACCTTAGATCCCAATTTCCCAATATCCCGAGTTTGCCAACCGACGATCAGAGAGGAACTTTGAAGCTGAGGCGTTTTATAGATCTCAAATAGGTCTTTCTCCACCTTCATCGCCTCCTTTTATTAAACGTTCATCAATATATATCTGAGCCTGGATCGTTATCGTTCCCGGTTTAGTTTGAGGAATAAATTTTCTTCGATCATACTCCTCTTTCATTTCCGAAGGGAATTTCGCATAGATACCTTCTATCATCTCTTCAATTTGCCTTTCCGTCTTATCGAGAAAACTAAGGTCAATTCCAATCTCTAAAATCTCAGCAAAGACCTCAAGGACCGATCTTACAGCCTTTGGATAAGGGAAAGAGGCTCCAGAAAGCCAATCTGGTATTTCGCCCATGAGACAAATACCCTCCACTCCTCTCTTTTTCGCTACTGCTAACAAAAGACCATTTAAGCCAGTGATTGTCCCTTCCCCTCCTCCTCTCCCCCCTATTTCACTTATTAAAATTGTATTTTGGTATTTCTTCAGTTCTTTTATCAGTTCCTCAGAACTGATCACGGAACAAACTCTTGGTTTTATCTGGTGATGAACCAACGAAACACAAGCTCCGGAAGTGTAAACTCTCTGGCAGCCAAATTCTAACCCTACATCTAAAACAATGTTCGCCATCTGGTAAGCCTTTTCTCCATTGGCATACATCCTTCCCCCCTCGGTGGGCTGCTCCTCTCCAATGAAAAATATCAAATCTTTCTTCTCGATCCTCTGGTAATAAAATTTGTTACTGGGAAAATCTAAATCTTCCAGCAACCCATCTCTGATGGAAACCTTCCTCGGATAGAAGAAATCCCAGCTTTCTATTTCTCCCAATTCCTCTGCCTTTAAGATACCTTTTAAGGTGTTCATTGCAGTTATCCCAATGTTTCCAATCCCTGGCCAGCCAACAAACATAATTGGTTTTTCAAGCTTAGGCCTTTTGTAGAGCTTAATTCCCACTTCCTTACCCCTTTTTGAGCGGCGCCATTAATGATTGCTTAGATTTCCCCGAAATCCCCGTTTTCAAATTGTCAAATAATCACCTTTCCCAGTCTCTTTGCCTTGGACCCATTG
>Ga0154838_1167_pt4 | contig 25835 bp, 29 predicted proteins | sample Rifle2008BG16ft_FD_116142 | JGI IMG/M metagenome (GOLD analysis project Ga0154838, IMG submission 116142) | Deltaproteobacteria bacterium RBG_16_48_10 | reverse complement strand
TTCTTGATGAAGTGTTAGATTTTGTTCAATTTCTAAAAACAAAGACCGTTAAAGAAAGGTTATCCACTGCTATCGCAAGTGAATCCTCTCTAAAAAAGGATTGGATGAAGCCAGAGGAAGATGAAGCGTGGCAAAATTTGTGAAAGGCGATGTCGTTGTAGTTCCTTTCCCCTTCTCTGACTTAACTCAAGCTAAGAGGCGTCCCGCGCTAATCGTTTCTGTCCTTGAAGGTGGTGACCTTATACTTTGCCAGGTAACAAGTCAATTCGTGAAAGATAGCTATGCAATTTCCGTCGAAGGCAAAGATTTTGAGGAAGGAGGCCTGAAACAGAAAAGCAACGTTAGACCTAATCGACTATTTACAGCAGATAGTCATATTGTTTTATATCGAATCGGGAATCTTAAAAAAGACAAACTGAATGAGATTATCGAGAAAATAATTGAAATTGTTCGTGGATGAATCTTGGGCTCCTTATTGAACACTTTCACACAATAACACATTATGCCGTCAAGGCATTTAATCCCTCGAGCTTCTAATTAACTCATTCCCTCATTAACTAGGTTGACTCGACAAACCAAAGGAACCAGACAAACCAGCATTGTCAGAGATATGAATAAGAACGAAAGGAAAAGGTATGAAAAAAAGTAAAAAGATAAGTGATATGTCCATCTACGAGGCTTCTGATTTTTGGGATGAGCACGATTTTACCGAATTTAAGGGTGTTGAAGAAGTGAAAGAGATGCGTTTTGCTCTCAAGAAAAAGAAATACATTCCGGTGGATATCATGTTATACAAGAAGATCAAACAGAGGGCCAAGCAGTTACACAAGACGGAAGATATATTGATTAACGAATGGCTGAGAGAAAGAGTGGGCTGATAATCCTCCATATATATCATTTGACCGAGTAAGCTACGGAAATCCATGGTTAGATGGGCGCCATGTAAACGAAGAGATTTCATAACGAAGCTAAAGAAACTCGGTTTCGAATCACCAGAACCAGGTGGACGCCATTTCTATATGCGGCATGCAACATTCACACTTACTCTCCTCAACAATACTAACGATATTACACCTTTGAACGATCTCAACTTGCCCTGTGAAATGCTGCTATTTCATCAGGGCGTTCCAAACGATCCTAACGACCTGACAAACCAGAGGAACCAGAGAAACTAGAGAAACCAAAGAAACTAAAGAGACGAGAGAAACTCAATTGACGCTCTCAAGCGAAACTCCAAAGTGTATAGTGTAGCTTTGACCCCAAATCTTCAGTCGACCAAGGGGATTTATGTTCCGGGGATCGAAAGAGCCAGGTGAGCAACGCCCGGTCGGTAATATCGTATGTGGCGGTGAGGGAGATCGGATATTCAGGGGTGGACGTGGGGCGGCTTCTAAATTTGAGTGGCGCAGCAGTGACGAAATCCGAAGAAAAAGGGAAAAGAATAATTTCGGAATCTCTAAGAAGAAAGTTAATAAGTTAAGAACGTCCCCAAGGAGATTTTCTTAAGTGGACCAACCATCCAAGACACAACCGGATATTTGAATTTTGAATGTGCGGCCCTTATCTCTTTCCCTTTGTCGAGAATAAAGATTCGATCTCGTTTGTTCCACCGACCTTTTTCTATTTTCAGTGAACTATGTGCCCGTTCTTGATTGAAAATGTTCGAAGAATAATAAGGAACCTGATCGCTTGGGATTCGGGTGCGTATAGCTTACTATCTTATGTAGTCACGGTTATAACAGTTATCTACAAAGAAAACCTTGAGACTTGGCGTTTGCTAAAGAAGTGTGCTTCTGCAGCGGCGGGACTCCATCCAATTGAGATAAAATTGAAGAACCTGGAGTCACCAATAGCAATTAGAGCCGGTAAGAGTGATGTTGCCACAGTCATCAATAACATTATTAGAGAGGAGTATGGGGCAATAGCACCTGCATGCAAAATCCCAAAATATATGGTAGATGCTGGAGCATTTATCGGCGATACTGCAGCATTTTTCCTTACACGATACAAAGAGCTCAAAGTCATATCACTCGAGCCCAACGACGACAATTTCAGAATGGCTAAGGCTAATCTAAAACCTTATGGTAAAAGGGTGATCTTACTTCAAAAGGCTCTTTGGGGGACGGATAAGCGAATGGGTTTCGTAGGTGATCAAACTGGAGGCCAAGTTTCTGAGGCTGGAGATGGGGTTGAATGTATATCGCTACCAACACTCATGCATAGATACTGCATGCCGAAGTTAGACATCCTTAAGATGGATGTTGAAGGTGCAGAAAAAGACGTTTTTCAGTCGAATGCCGGGGGATGGCTTTCGTTAGTGGATCTAATCATAATTGAAATTCATGGTAACGAAAATCTACGCGTTATCGCTCGTGTCCTTCAGAAAAATAGATTTGAGATGGTACAATATCGCTCTCTTTGGTATTGTCGGCGTATTTCGAGAGCCAACACCCCAGTTAATCTGGGTACAGTAGAAATAAGCGTGCTGTAGTATTTGATAAATGTATATATGGTAACTGCGTTTCCGGCCACCCCCTAAGCTACAATACGAGACCGGGAAATAATATTTCGATCCAGAACCAATGCCCCCTGTTTTCTTCCAAGATAGATCAGATAAACGATCTCAACGATCTAAAGGGAAATCGATAAACCAGACAGGCCATAGAAACTAGAGAAACCGAGATGATCTACCGATAATCAACTCAGACTTCGTAGCTCCTGTTGATGAAACTCCACTGGGTACTATCTGAACCTACACCCTATCATGATTACTTCTTGAATGTTCTTTGTGAAGCTTCGGGATGGGATTTGATCGTCCATTATGTGAATCCCTCCACAGAGATACATCCATGGCGACGTAGAGATCCTATAAGATTTCGATGTCGATACTTTAAACCACTTTTTGGTATTGATTGGAAGATATTAAAATATGCTTTAGATGAAAAAAACGGATTTGTAATTGCTGGGTGGAGCAGTTTTTCCCTCATTGCGTTAATTGCACTAGTGGCTTTATTGAAGAGACCGTTTATATTCTGGACGGATACACCTGATGTCAAGAGATCAAGAACCTTTGTCAAAAAATTGTTACGGTTAGTAGTCAGCAATATGGTTTTCGGCAGTGCGACTGCGGTCATGGGAACCGGAAAGCCAGGCATCGATGCGCTTCAGGCCATGGGTTGCCCAAGTTCAAAACTCGTGTGTTTCCCATTCTTTGTCAATCTCGATGTGTTAAAGAGGATGGATGAAAAAGGAACCAATTCGCGCAGAGACGGAAAAATAATCTTTGCTTCGTCAGGGCGCCTCGAAATCAACCTAAAGGGTTATGATATCGCATTAAAGTCTCTTTCCAGGGCAAGAGACTTATCGGGGAACAATAACTTTGAGTACCACCTCGCGGGAGCGGGACCAGACGAAGAAAGGCTGAAGAACCTGGCAGCAAACCTTAACCTAGTGGATCAAGTACGATTCAGAGGATGGCTTGAATCCAACGAGCTTGTGGAGCTTTTGCGCCGCTGTGACGTTTTTATTCATCCTGCTTTGCGTGATCCATTCCCAGTTGCAGTGCTTGAAGCAATGGCGGCTGGAATGGTGGTTTTGGGTTCAGATGCGAGTGGATCTGTTCGCGATCGAATAGTTAATGGAGTTAACGGTTTCGTCCATTCTCCAGGCAATGTCCAACAATTGGCCGATCAAATTGCAAACCTCATGAAAAATCCGGGAAGCATTTCTATGATAGGTGAGCGTGCCCGACAGGCAGCAGAGCAATGGCCTGCTTCAAGAGGGGTTACCATCCTAGAATCGATTCTTTCCAAGTATTCTTAAATTGCGAGATCTTGAACGGGCTGACGCTACTTCTCCAGTTCTTTGCCAGCGAATCAATTATCCATTGTATTTTGAAATCGGCGTGAAACCATGATTAAAGTTGTTCATATCTATCGGCAGGCTAAGCCAGGCGCATACAGCATTGAAGGGCTGTTTGGTGCCATAGGAAATGAATTGCGAAAACATATAGAGCTCATTGAATATGAAGTTAGCGAACGGCGGGAGATTTTGACAGATTTGCGGCGTTTGCGAACTTTCAAGGTCGATGTCTATCATATAACAGGGGACGTCCATTATCTTGTACCCGGCTTACCGCGAGGGAAGTGTGTTCTTACCATACACGATATCGGAAATTATCTGTTCTCACGCAATGGTGCGCGTCGCAGGCTGTATAAATGGTTTTGGCTTGTTTTCCCCATCCGATTTGCCGGAGCGGTAACTGCCATCTCAAATGAGACACGAGAAAACATATGCAAGCATCTAAGAATACCATGGAATAAAATTGAGGTCATACCTAACTGCTATAATCCTATCTTTCAATACATACCCAAGGATTACCGATCAGAGAACCCTACAATACTTCAAGTAGGGACAAACCCTCACAAGAACGTGCCACGCCTTGCCCAGGCACTAAAAGGCATCAAATGTAAGTTAGTTCTGATCGGCCATGTGGACTCTTCGTTGCGTGAGATTTTGCAGAAAAATAGCGTGCAATATGAGAACCATGAAAACCTGTCACATGAAGAAGTGTTTGAAAAGTACGTGGATAGTGACATTGTTACCTTTGTTTCGACCAGTGAGGGATTCGGCCTCCCAATTATAGAGGCCTTTGCCACGGGGCGGCCGTTGATAACTTCCAATGCTTCCCCTATGTCAGAGGTTGCAAGTGACGGTGCGTGTCTCGTGAACAGTTCGGATATTTCCGATATTCGGAAAGGGATCCTGAGAGTAATGTCAGATCAGACGTACCGGGAGGCTTTGGTGGGAAAGGGACTCAACAGGGCTCGTTGCTTTTCGGCAGCCGAGGCAGCGCGTCGTTATCTGGACGTATATCGAAGGCTTTCAAAGCAGTAAATCAGTCAGGATTCGAGGCTGTTGTTTGAAAAGTGAACGGAGCAATCGTCCGACAACTTGGGAAAAGATTTTATGTTCGGTTGAATCATGAGGTCGTAAATGGATGGCGTTAAAAAATTTTACGATGCTGTTTATGAAGCAGACCTCCCTGTAAAGTATGGTGGTAGTGTGGAAAGTTTCGAGCCTCGCACCTAGGAGCTAGAGAAGGTCTTAATCAGATGGATGGAAAAGTGTCAAGTGTCCGAAGATGCAAGCGTTCTCGAGGTGGGTTGCGGGATGGGATACCTGAACAAATGCCATAAGAACTGGAGGGGGGTAGAGTACTCTTCCACTGCGGTGCGACGAGCAAAAGAATTGTTTGGCCAGAATCTTAGAATCCATCAGGGTGATGCAAGGCAGTTGCCTGTTGAAACGGGTAGTATCGACTTCCTTTTTTCTTTTGCAACCGTAGAACATATTCCTGATGTTGAGTTGGCATTTGAGGAAATTGGCCGAGTCTTGCGGCCCGGGGGTATAGCTTTAATTGCAGCTGCCTGGAATTGCAGGCCCTGGACCGTGAAAAAACTGCAAATTCGACCGTATTCAGATCTTTCGCTCGCGGATAGATTAAAAAAGGCACTTGTTCCAGTTCGCAATCACTTGGCATGGCGAGCCTTATTTATTTTGCCAGGGCGCATTAAAAGAGAACTTCTGTTGTTCTTTAGGCGTGAGTGTGGCCTTGATTACAAGAAGATGTTCCCAGATTTATCACTGAACGAAAGATTTCCCCGTATTTCGGACGATGATGCCTTTGTTTCGATTGATGCCCATGCGGCTCTGGCCTACTGGGTGTCCAGAGGATGGAAGTCAGTTTCTCATCCGGGTTTTTTTCAAAGAGTAATGGTCAGAGGGGAGGAGATCGTTGTATTAAAGAACTATTGAACTCTCCTGTCTTACAGCATCGCATATATGCCAACACAGGCAACTCGCCCCTGATCGCACTGCTCGGGGCGGGTTGCGGCAGGGTATTGGATGTCGGTTGCGGTGCGGGTGACAACGCGGCATTAATAAAAGCTGAATACCCGGAAACTCAGGTATTCGGGATATCCTGCTCGGCAGCCGAGGCCGAAATTGCACTTCAGCATATGGGACAATGCTGGGTTTTTGATATTGAGAGCGAGTTTCCTTCTGACATGGCAAAGCAATCATTTGACGCAATGATCTTTTCGCATGTACTCGAACACTTGCGCGAGCCTGCAGCGGTCCTGGCTCGTTTCACAAGACTATTGAATCCCATGGGAAAAGTGTTGATCGCGGTGCCCAATGTACTGTCCTGGCGGCAGAGGGTTAAGTTTTTCCTTGGCCGTTTGGAGTACGAGTCGGCGGGTGTGTTGGACGATACCCATCTGCGTTTCTTTACCTATCTCACAGCAGATCGTTATCTGCTCTCGCAGTCACCTAACCTAGAACTGGCGTCTAAAAGTGCAACGGGCAGCGTGCCGCTCTGGTGGTTACGCCGGCATGTTCTGCCTAAGGTATTGTGCAACCGGATCGATGCTTGGGGTTGCCGCCACTGGCCCAATCTTTTCGGCGGCCAGGTATTGATCAAGGCGGTAAAGAAATGAATATAAGCCTTGGCGAAAAGATCTCCGTCTGTCTGCTCACTTATAACCACGTCGATGTGATCAAATCGACAAAGGAGAATTCATGAAAAGTCTTATTAGAAAAGTGTTACCCTTGGCTGATATTGCCCTGGCACTTGCCGTCTACCCAGCAGCTCATCTTATGAAGGCTATCCGAAAGACTGGGATTGATAGAATGCCCTTTTGCAAACGCGCCCTGTTGCATGTAGGAGTGTTTCCAATTCGTAATCACTACCATGAACCCCTTTTTGACAGTCGTATCCTGAGCCGCCCATTGGATCAAGACCGCGTTCTGCCCGGAATAGACTTGAATGTTGCTGAACAATTACATCTTTTGGAAAGCTTTTGCTTTAGTGAAGAACTCAAGGATGTTCCAAGTTCAAAAGCTGATGAATTGACCTTCTATATCAATAATGGTGCTTTTGAGAGTGGTGACGCAGAGTATTTGTATAACCTAATAAGGCTAAAGAAGCCTTCACGGATTTTCGAAATCGGAAGCGGCAATTCAACCCTCATAGCAATGAAAGCAATAAATAAGAACCGAGAAGAACTATCGGGTTACAAATGCAAATATATCTGTATTGAGCCTTACGAGAGGACGTGGCTAGAAAAAACCGGTGTTAATGTACTTAGGCAGCGTGTCGAAAATGTCAATAAGGAGATATTTTCCGAGTTAGAAAACAACGATATTTTGTTTATTGATTCATCCCATATCATCAGACCACAAGGTGACGTGCTTTTCGAGTACTTGGAGTTGCTCCCTTCATTAAAGACTGGTGTCATCGTCCATATTCACGATATATTTTCCCCAAAGGATTATTTGAAAGAATGGGTCATGGATCAAGTAAGATTGTGGAACGAACAGTATTTGCTGGAGGCTTTTCTTACATCTAACCGAGAATGGAAAATTCTTGGGGCACTAAACTATTTACGCCACAATCATTATGAAGAACTGCAGGCAAAATGCCCATTTCTGACACGAGACAGAGAACCAGGGTCATTTTATATTCAAAAGGTCGTTTAACACTTATAAGGCTTTGAGTTCGTAGGAAAAGTAATTTTGCGTAGATTTGGTATCAATAAAATCAAATAGTTGCGAGTCGAAAAAAAGCGCAAGAACCCGTATTTGCGAACATACGGCATGCCTCGGGGCTTGGGGGGTTCACTTTGAGAGTCAGACGGAAGGCGGATATCCAATGGAAGCTTTACTGCATGGTGCATAAGTTGATGAAAGTCCATCTGTAGGAGACGGGTTTGCATGAATGTAGTGACCTGATATTGATTAGACGGATAGAAAAGTGTAAAGTGGCCGATGATGCAAGCGTTCTCGAGGCGGGTTTTGTATATTGATAATGCGTCGAAAGTTCTGAGGTTTTCGGTACATGACAGAAAATGATCTTGAGTACGTGAAGCGGCTTATCGATTGCGGAATTATAACTGGTCCTGTCCTTGAGCTCGGGGCTGGTTATAGGGGAGCGACTTGCAGAGATGTTATCAGACAAGCGGGTATCGAGTATTTTGCGAGTGATATAACTCCAACAGCTGGCATCAATTTTGTTGCTGACTTTGAGAACAAAGATATCCAGCGTTTCTTTCCGCCCTCAGTTAAATTTAATTGCATTCTTGTTCTAAACGTGCTTGAACACACAGTTGATCCAATTCGCGTACTTGATAACGCCATAAGACTTCTAAATGACTTAGGCCTGCTTGTAATAATTGCCCCCGCGGTATGGGCACTGCACAACTATCCGGTAGATTGTTGCCGGCTATTGCCTAATTGGTTTGAACGATACGCTGAAATCAAGGGAATGGTTATAATTAGGGAGTGGTTTGAGTACCTTGGTTATGGGAGGGTTGATAGATATTTAGACCGTCAAGGCAATCATCAATTTCCTCCTCCTATACGTAGTTCTTTCAAATACTGGAAATCGCGGATCGTTCAGCGGTTGTTCGATACATATGGGAGGGGCATGGCATTTCCCAACCACCTGGCTATCGGAGTGGTAATGAGATTGCAAAAACGATTTTGATAATTTTCTGGTTTGATATTGTTGTTCCCAGAGTTCGTGTAAGTGAATTCTAGAGTTGGCGAAAAGATTTCCGTCTGTCTGCTCACTTATAACCACGTCGATGTGATCGAATCGACCCTAAGGTCGATTTTGGATCAGACCATTACGGGATACGAAGTCATCGTCAGCGATGACTGTTCTACCGATGGCACCTGGGAACACATCGTATCCCTTTCGGCAGGGGATGCGAGAATCAAGCCTTTGCGCATGTCCCACAACGTGGGCATGCCGGAGAATGCCAGTTTCGCCGTAGCGCAGTCTATCCGCCCATACATCGCTCTATTGCATCACGACGACCTCTATCGCAATGATCTGCTCGAAAAGTGGGCAGGGGTTCTTGAGCGGCATCAGGATATAGGTTTCGTCTTCAACCCTTACGAGAAATACGGGAAGGGAATCGTCGAAATAGAGGGTATAAAAGGCAATTATGATGGGTTGATACGAAGTGAGAGAATAGTTGGAAGTAACTTTTTAGAGTCTTTTTTGTTCCGTCGTTGGGGTTGTCCGGTGCGGGGTACAGCGATGATCCGGCGTAAGGCATGGGACGAGGTGGGAGGAATCCGGGTGCAGTTTGGCTTGCTTGCAGATATTGATCTCTGGATGCGTTTATCCATGCGTTGGCACGTAGGCTATATCGATGAGCCTGTCATCGCTGTGCGCCATCAGCGGCCGGACTACTACCCCGACATTTACAAAGGGGGCCAATGGTCCTGGGTCCGTCAGCGAATGCTTTATGAAATCCACGCCGCTAACCGATTGGAATATCTGAATTTGAAGTCCGCTCGCGGCGGGCTTTCCTGGTGGGTTTTCCGACTGCGATTGAGCATGGAGACGATCAAGTGGCTCGTTTACGCGCTCGTGAGAAGCAAACCTTCTATGATTGCGACCAGCTACGAAGGGGCCACGAGTTATGATCTTTGGCCGTTGCGTGTATTTCGATGGGTACTCCAAAGGGTTATCCCGCATGAGAACAGCATTTCATCCTAAGATGGTATGACTTCGTTCAAGAGCATATTAGATCGGTAATGGCTAGTTTGGGCATTGCACACCGGGCAGGTAGGGTCGCTTTTGTCACGGGGCTATCCACGGCATTGTCGATCGTACTTCAGCTCATTTCTGTCCCCATCTGTCTGAAATATTGGGGCAAAGAAACTTACGGCATGTGGCTCGCCCTTTTCGCGGCGTTCATGCTCTTTCGGACATTGGATAGTGGTTTTGTTTCTTATGTCGGAAACAAGATAAATCTCCTCTATCATCAAGACCAAGGTGAATTACGGCAAACACTGGCGTCGTCAATTGCCGGGACTGCGAGCATCGGCTTCCTTCAATTATTTATTGCGGCAATGGCTCTTGGCACAGGAGGAGTAGCTTGGCTATTGGGTGTGGCCCCTACCGTTGCAGTCCATCATCAGGCTGGGGCGGCTTTATTTGTGCTGATTGGGGGATGGGTCCTCTCAGGGTCCTACTTGGGCATTGTCCACCGGCTTCTTATACCTACGGGGATGATGTACCAGGCGGCATGGTGGTCAATAGCGTATCAGACGTGTCAGTTTGTTGGGATCATGGGTGCCGCGCTCATGAATCTTACGCTGTTCCAGGCAAGTATAATGTTTGCATTGATTCAGTCATCAATTTATTTCGCATCTGCGGCATACATACGGCATAAGTTGCCAGAGTATTACCCCTGGTGGAATTGTTTTAGACCGGCTGTAGGAATAGGAGATTTATGGAAGTCCATGTTCCTTACGCTAAGCAGCATGCTCCAGCAAGGCACATTCAATGGAATCGTCATGCTCGTCTCGATATTGTCTGGCGCCGCTGCAGTGCCTACCTTTACAACGGTGAGGACATTGACCAATTTGTGGACAAACGCCACTAATGTTCTCACCACGCCATTGCTTCCTGATGTTGTGCGTTATCGCGCAAAACGGGAAGGCAATAAATTGGTCACCATTAGCGAAGCACATTGGGTACTGATCGGCACATTCATTAATTTGAGTATTCTCATTACCTATCCTTTGATCGGTCCGCTTTATGGCTACTGGACCACGCATGCTGTGCCGCTAAACAAGTCCCTCCTCTGCTTGCTTCTATCCAGCATTGCTCTGGCGAATGCAGGCGCGTTGATAAGTATGTATCTAAATGGGATTAATAGCCTAAGAGCTGTGTTTCTTACCTCTCTGGTGCGAGGACTTACGAGCTTGGCAGGAGGGGGCGTTCTCCTTGCTTATTTCGGGTTTGCGGGACTAGGGTTTGCGATACTGGTTAGTGAAGTCCTCGCTCTGGTGATCATGGGCTACTTCTTCGTCCGGATTGAGCTGGCGCAACTTGGTGCCAGACTGCCTATTCTATCACTTTCACCAATTTCTATGAGTACGTCTTTCGTGCTGATGTTTCTCATTGCTGAGGGCTTTGGTTCCCCGCTAGCTCCCGTTCTATATCCGGCTGCCATTTTTGGTGTGCTATTTGGAGCATTATGGGGTTGGAGGAGGCTCGAGTCAGATGTAAAACATAACCTTTTACTCATGGCCAGGCAGTGGATTGGTAGGAAAGGCACAGTATAACACCATCACCGTCATCTTCGTTCACGACCCGGCGCCCTTCAGGGAAGTTGCTGGCAGCTTTGTCTGTCTCGACTGTTGCCAGCGTCATCCCATGGAGGACGGCGTATTTGTGGCAGCTGGACCGTCGGGTTGACTTCTAAGAGCACCAGGTGGGTTTCCTGGGTTGCAGTGAAAAGCCCCGGCAGATAGGACGAAGGAGTATCCGCTTCCGGATATCCACCACACCGTAAGATAAGTTCCAAGCGTTCTTTGATAATGGTGGCTGACAATCAAACCAAATCACAACCGACAGCGGCAGGGAATTGCAAAACCTATCAGCCCCACCCTCCCTTATCGGGTTACACCAGACCCGAAGGGGCAGCTCAAGGATTGGATCCTCGAACGGTGCGCCAGGGATTGCAGAAGATGAAACAGAGAAACCTCCTGATATGGGTCAACTGTCTCCTGTTTGTTCTGGTGACTGCTGTGTACCTGGCTGCAAAGGCAGGCTGGATTGCAAAGGAAATGTGCCTTGTATCTCTTAGCATGATACTGCTTGGCTACCTGGCCTTTGAAATCAATCTCTTAAGAAGGGACTACGTAAACCCCTATTGGCCGATCAATCCTGTGGTACTTGCGTCATTTATAACTTTTGTTTTGCAATTTGGTATCACAAACATACTCTATTTCTTACCAGAAGATATCTTGACAAGTGTCGGAGCATATCCAGAAGTAACGGAAGCTATGAATTACCTCATGCTGCTGGTTCTGGTTGGCGCCTTTGCCATGTGGCGGGGATACCGGTCTCGCATGAGCGTTGCGGTATCAAAGGTCGTGAGTAAAAACAGTGGGCTCAATAATATCTTCAAGCGGTCGTACCATTTACGACCATTCTTTCTGGCAGCATCTGTTGGCCTTAGCCTTCTAAGCCGTTTGGGAGGAATCTGGCTGGGTGTATATGGTTACAGTTCTGAATATTCCCTGTTGTATGATCTCGCAAAATACACTCAGTATCTCACCTTAGGTGAATCCCTGGGCAAGGTCGCATTGATAAGCGTTGCCCTTCAATATTATTCCCAGGAAGCACGGAAAGTACCTGCTCCAATTCTCTATGCTTTGCTCGCCTATGAGGTTCTATTTGGTCTTCTTTCTGGATTCAAGGGTCAAATCGGGATGCCTTTTCTTATTGTTGGGCTTTGTAAATTTTATCAACAGAGAAAGTTCCCCGTGTGGGTGGTTGGGGCTGTATTTATAGGCGTTATTGCCGGCTACTTGGTAGTCGAACCGTTTCGCATTGTCAGATATCAGGACCCCGGTTTTGAAGGGAGGACTGTATCTGGTATTTATAGGAGTATGCTTGATAGAGATATTTTCTACGAACCAACAAGAGATGACCTCCTTTCTATACCTCTAAAGTTCATTAGTAGAATTAATCTTACGTATATCGGTTCCCTCGGCATAGAATATGCCGATACGGGGTCATTGCCGGATGGCTCGCCTGATTTCCTGATGAATGTGTTTCTTGCTCCAGCGCATGCGTTGGTCCCGAGGATTATTTGGGAGAGCAAACCTTACCAGGATATTGGCTTGTGGTATACGAGGGTCGTTTTAGGTCATAACACGTTGAGTTCAACAGGCATGAGTCCTTTCACGTATCTTTACTTTGCTGGGGGGGTCATCTCAGTATTCCTGGGCTTTTTCGTTGTAGGTATCGTGCAGCGAACATGGTGGGACGCTTTCTTCCATGGGGGTAGTGGGTCAGCATTGCTTTTCTTTGGTATGCTTGGGGCACTGGTGGTTATCGACAGCGCGTTCGATGCCTTTTTTGTTGCGCTGTTCAGAATGACACCATTGCTTCTTATTGTTCAGTACGGGCTATTCCGAAAATAGGCTTAATCCTGGTTGATGATATTGAGTTTTATCCGCTTTTCTTCATTTGATAAAGGTCTGTTCCCCGCCTCTTAACCCCACCTTGATGCCATCTGTGGGGGTTGCCGGCAGACCGGTGGAAAGGAGAAATGTGTCTGACACGAAAGTTTGGCGGTCCTTATTCCTACGTGCAATAGAAGAGACTTGATTAACTGTACCCAGCGAAAGCAATATTCCACATATTTGTTTTTCGTAGCCGATTTTCGCCAATTCTGTACTGATTTTTGCAAATACAAATCTGATGTTAGTCGCTATTGATGCAGTCGGAATCCGAGGACATGGTGGGGCGGCGGTGCTCTGTGAACTGCTCCACTGGTTACCACAAGTAAGACGAGATTGGCGATGGCATGTATTTCTTCTTGATCGGGATCTAAGAGAATTCGATGATCCAGCGGTTGAAGGGGATGTTACCTTTGAGCACACCAGAAATGGTAATAGTGGGCTTGCTCGTCTCCGGTGGGTGAATTCTCAGTTACTAAAACGTTTGGAGGAGATAAATCCAGATGTCTTGCTCTCCTTCGCGAACATCGGGTCAGTTAAACCATCCATTCCACAGATAGTCTTTGTCCAGCAACGGTACGCTTTTTTTAGCGAAGGGATTCCAAAAAATCACTTCCTCATGCGTTTGCGCATGAAATTTCTTAAGAGCAAAATTTTGGCGGGGGCAAAGAACAGCAATGCTGTTGTTGTCCAGACCGAGACAATGCGTAAGCGAATGCTGCTATGTGCCCCTCAACTAAATGGTCATATCCATGTCATTCCTAGTGGTTTTCGTACACTCTCGGTGAAGCCAATAATCCGTCCAGGGGTAAAGGAGCAGATCGATTCTGTGAAAAGACCTCGGCTAGTTTATATTTCATTGCCCAGACGGTACAAGAATCACATAACGCTCATAAGAGCTTTTATAAATGTTCTAAAGATTTTTCCAAGTGCTTCTCTCCTTTTAACAGAAGGGAGGGACGATCCGTACGATCGTGATATGGGCAAAGTAAAAAAAGATCTCAAGCAGGAGATTCAGAAGCTAGGTATTTCTGACCACGTCTTATGGTTTGAATGGTTGTCGTCTAATGAAGTGGATTATGCACATTCGGCAAGCGATCTTATGATTTTCCCATCGTTTGCTGAATCGTTTGGGCTTCCATTAGCAGAAGCAATGAGTGTGGGCTGTCCGATATTGGCAGCGGATCTTCCCTATGCACACGAGGTAGCGGGTGACGCAGCGATTTACTTTAACCCATACAGTCCCGAAGATTTGGCTGAGCGTGTTATTTCAGTTCTGAAATCCCCTGAAACCTTAAGAAATTTAGTGAAACTTGGTAAAGAACGTAGTGTCTTGTTTTCCTATGAAAAGATAGCTAATCAATTTGCTGATATTATTCAAAAAGTAGTGCAAGGGGAAAATTCAATAATAGAAAAGCAGATTATCTAGATACGTGTTGGGTGACCGTGAGGTGGGGCGGACTGGGGTGTACCCCCCTGCTGAACTGATGCGCATCGACCTGAAATATAGGGGAATGAAGGTTACTGGAAAAATTCGCGAGATTTTCAGGGCGTCGCATGGTGACTATGATCCTCGTGTCCCTAACTCTCCACTCCAAAAATTAGTGGGTTCTGTGGATCTGCAGCTTGGCACTGCCACTACACGTTAAGTCCAAATGTCTTAGGTTATTGAAATGTTAGAAAAGATTATAAAATGTTTTGGAGAAGAGAAATATTTGTATTCTCAGCACGCAAGAGAAGAGATGGAAGCGGAGGAGTTGGGGGAGATAAGAGACGAAGAAGTGTTTGAGGCTGTGCTAAAGGGTAAAATCATAGAAAATTATCCGGAAGATAAACCTTATCCGAGTTGCCTTGTTTATGGAAAGACATCTGATGAAAGACCTCTACATATTGTTTGTGCCTATGCAAAAGATGTGAATAAGGCTATAATAATAACAGTCTATCAACCTCGTTCGGATCAATGGATAGATTTTGAAAGGAGAAAAAAATGAAATGCGTGGTTTGTAATAGTTCGAATATCGAGCTGAAATCGGTTGAAGAAGAGATTAGATCGGATAAGGATATTTTACTCATTCCTCTAGAGGTTTTTGTATGTTTGAGTTGTGGCGAAAGGTATTATGATAGAAAAACTATGAAAAAGATTGAAGAAATGAGATCCAAATTGAAGAAACATGATTTGAAGGTTGAAGAAGTCGGGAAAGTCTTGAGAGAACACACTGCATAAGTCAGCGTTCCTAAATACTCGATATCTAAAAAAGCTTAACGACCTCAAGGACCAGCGATTTGGACCTTCCTGACGATCACTTGACAGACCCAATAGACGCAAATAACTCAAGCTACTCAATAACCCAATAACTATCTTCGATGTGTGGAATAGCAGGCCTTGTTGGTAACTTTATCCCGGAACTGATGAAGCAAATGAATTCTTCGCAGGCCCATCGTGGACCTGACGGGCAGGGTGTTTTTGAAGCCTCCGAAGAAAGCGTTGCTCTTGGGCATGTGCGGCTCTTCATCTTAGATTTGACGCCTGCCGCGGCCCAGCCCATGCATTCTGCTGACGGCAGGTATGTCCTGGTCTATAACGGTGAGATATATAATTTTAAAGAATTGCGAGAAGATCTTGTTTCCTGTAGTTACCATTTCAAATCTACAGGCGATACGGAAGTTTTACTCCATGGGCTGATGGAGTATGGTGAAAAGTTTATTGAACGGCTAAATGGAATTTTCGCTTTCGCACTCTGGGACCGAAAGGAACAGGAATTGCTCCTTGGCAGAGATCCCATTGGAGTAAAGCCTTTATATTACTGTGAACCCAAACCCGGAACCTTATTGTTTGCAAGCGAGGTCAAGGCGCTATTCGCTTACCCGAGTCTGAGGAGGGAGCCTAACTTTGAAGCGCTTCAAGAACATCTTGCCCGCTGCCACGCGAGTGGGACCCATACAGCATTGAAAGGGATTTACCGTTTAGGGCCTGGCATGATGATTAGATGGAAATCCTCAAATCATTCTTTCCAAATGAAGCCGTTCTGGAAACAAGGTTTTTCAGAGAATTCGCATGGAACTTACGATGAGGCCATCGAATCGGTTCATTCGTCTATCCGCGCTGCAGTGAAAAGGCAGATGGTCTCTGATGTGCCGGTGGGAAGCTTCTTAAGCGGTGGGTTGGACAGCAGCCTCATTACGCTTCTGGCTAAGGAGTATGGAGATAAGGATTTTCAGTGTTTCACCATCACCTATCCATCATCAGAAAATATACTCGACCACTTCGTTGACGATACCCCGTATGCCATCACGATTTCTCAGCTTCTGGCAAAAAAACAGATCATGATCAATATCAAACCGGATGTCGCCCCGCTCTTGGAAAGACTCATCTGGCATATGGATGAACCCATTGCAGACCCTGCCATTATCGTAAGCTATTTGATCAGCCAGCATGCCAGGAAGGAGGGGGCGATTGTATTGCTTTCCGGTCAGGGAGCCGATGAGCTGTTTGGAGGTTATCCCCGTTATCAGGCCATGCATCTTGTGAACCTCTTTCAAATCTTACCTTCCTTCATTCAGGGATGGGTGGCAAGGGGATCAACCCTTATCCCAGGAGCCATCGAAGGATCCCTTGGCGCAAACCTCCGGAGGATTCGGCGAGTTTTATCTGAAATGACTGATCAGCCGGATAATCGTTTCATGGCCTTCTGTTCTGCAACCCCGGACTCCTCTATTGAGCCGGTACTCCATCCAAGTGTTCGTGAAATTTTAAAAGATCGCTCCTCTGCCGAACAGAGCCTATCAATGATTCAATCCTTCAGCACCAACAATGGCAACAAATATCTCTATCGCGATTTTATTGATTACCTTCCCAATCATAATCTGCTATACATGGATAAGATGAGCATGGCAGAGGGGACTGAAACCAGAGTACCCCTTCTCGATTTAGAAATCGTCAAGAAAGTGGCGGCCTTGCCTTTCGAATGGAAAGTTTCTGGTTTTAAGACGAAAAAGATTCTTCGTGACGTTGCAAGAGGGATCGTACCTGATAAAATCATTCATCGCCCTAAGGCTGGGTTTGGGGCGCCATACCGGAAGTGGTTGAGATATGATCTGAATGAAATGTGGAGTGAATTGACATCCGAAGCTTCGGTTCGCAAACGGGGATGGTTTGATCATAAAGCCCTTCAGGATGCTCGGGCTCGAAGCCAGGCTGGAAAAGACGATCTCTACATGCTCCAGTGGGCGATTCTGACGATTGAACTCTGGGCAAGACAATTCATAGACCGAAATCCAGCGGAGAGTGGGTTTGCCCTATAATTTATAGGGAATTTCGACAAAAGGGTGTTTTACAGGATCGAAGTCCTTGATGTTTCTCGTGGATAGTTTAACGCGGTAGTGTATTGCTAGGGCTGCCTGAAAAGCATCTGGCAACTTCCAACTATACCGGCGTCTCAGTTCTGCGGCCTTTTCTGCGACGGAGGCGTCAATCGTCAGTATTTCATAATGGTTTAGCAGAGGCTTTGCCCATTTTACGCCCTCATCATCAAAACCTGCCAGAATTTCAGCATAGCTGATGACCGAGATCGCCGTCCTGTCAGGATCCAAGGAAGCAATGAACTTGGTTGCCTCGGGTATGTTATTAAAGTGGTCAATGAGAATTACAGAGTCGAGGAGTCTCTCCCGCATAGTTTTAAGATTCCCACTCCGACCTCAATTGCTCCTGATATTTCAGGCCATCTCCTTTTAACCAGATGCCTTTGGTCTTATTAACCAGTTTCTGATATGATCCTTTACCCCCAGAGGTTTTCAAGCAGGTAATCCCCCTGCGGATGGCCTCCGCCATGGAAATACCATGCGCCTTGGTGTAGTGTGTTAGCCACTGTTTTTCCTGATCCGATATGGTTATAATTGCTCTTTTATTCCCCATTTTGGTCTTGCCTCCGTTTCAATGATAGCGATATATTATATACATATCACCGTCACCACCCTATGTCAAATTTCTGAACGAAGTCAATTTTAAAAAGAGCAAGAAGATGAAACAGGTTGTTCAAAATATTCGTAACGGCAAACTCACTGTCAAGGAAATTCCAGATCCTGTGGTTAAGCCTGGCCATGTGCTGATTGCTAATGCGTTTTCGGTGATCTCGGCTGGGACCGAGAGAGCCGTGATCGAGTTGGCCAAGAAGTCCCTGCTTGGAAAAGCGCGAGAGAGGCCCGATCAGGTCCGCCGGGTTCTTGAAAAACTTAAAAATGAAGGGATCCTAAATACCATCTCTCAGGTGCGTGAGAAGCTCGATGAACCCATGACCATGGGATACTCCTCTGCGGGTGTGGTGCTTGCATGTGGGGAAGGAGTACACGAATTCAAACCAGGCGACAGGGTAGCTTCTAACGGCCCTCATGCAGGGATAGTTTGTGTTCCTAAAAATTTATGTGCAAAGGTACCAGAAGCGGTTTCACTGGAACATGCAGGATTTACCGTCCTGGGTGCAATTGCCTTACAGGGGGTGAGGCTTGCTCACTTGGAACTTGGGGAGTCTGCCTTCATAATCGGCCTCGGGCTTATCGGTCAATTAACCGTCACTTTGCTAAAGGCACAGGGCTGCCGGGTGTTTGGAACAGATCTCGATGAAGATAAGTGCCGCATGGCGGTGAAAATGGGGGCAGAGAAGGCAAAATCCGACTTTGGAATAAAAGAGTTAAGTGATCTCTCCCGTGGATTAGGAGTCGATGCCGTCGTTATTACCGCCTCGACAAAATCGAATGAACCGATTGAACTGGCTGCCGAGTCAGTAAGAAAAAGAGGTCGTGTGGTTGCCGTGGGAGACGTTTCCCTCAACCTTCCCCGCCGTCCCTTCTATTTCAAAGAGGCCGAGTTTGTGGTTTCCTGTTCATATGGCCCGGGGCGATACGATGCCGAATATGAAGAACGAGGACATGACTACCCGTTTGCCTACGTCCGGTGGACGGAGCAGCGGAACATGCAAGCAGTATTGGATCTAATGGCTGCTGGCAAGGTGGATGTGTCTCCTCTTATCTCTCATCGCTTCAAAATCGAAAATGCTGAAGCTGCCTATGACTTGATCGAAAAAGGCAAAGAATCTTATCTAGGTATTTTACTCGAGTATCCCGAGGTCTCCTCCTTTGGGCGGAGAGTAGAACTTAAGCCCCGATTTTCCGGCAAGACGCTCGAAAAAGAAAAATTTCAATCCGAAATTAGCAATCCACAATCCGAAATCGGTGTAGGGGTTCTTGGGGCAGGTAACTTCGCAAGGTCAGTTTTGCTACCTGCGCTGAGAAAGATTGGGACAGTAAAACTGCGTGCCTTATGCTCTGCGGGTGGATTATCAGCGGTCCAGAGTGGGGAAAAACTCGGCTTTGAAATCGCAGCGTCCGATGAGGAAGAAGTTTATAGAGACCCGGCAGTTGGAGCCGTATTTGTTTTGACCCGCCACGACCAGCATGCCCGCCAGGTGATTAACGCGCTTCAGGCTGGCAAACATGTCTTCGTTGAAAAACCCCTCTGCCTGAATGAATCTCAACTAAAACAAATCGTTGAGACCTATTCCGCAATCCGCAATTCGCAATCCGCAATTCCGTTGCTGATGGTCGGATACAACCGCCGCTTTGCTCCCATGTCTTTCCAGCTCAAATCCTTCCTGGCAAATGTCCACGAGCCTTTGGTCATGCATTATCGCATCAATGCTGGCTATATCCCGCCTGATCACTGGGTTCAAGATCCCGACCAAGGTGGCGGCCGGATTGTCGGAGAGGTATGCCACTTCGTTGATTTCTTAACTTTCCTGACGGGTACGCTGCCAAAGAGGGTTGATGCTCGTGCGCTTCCCGGTGATGGCCGCTATCACGACGACAACGTGATCACCACCCTGGAATTTGCCGACGGATCCCTGGGAACCATCACTTATGTGGCCAATGGGGACCCAGCCTTCCCGAAGGAACGAGTCGAAATCTTCGGCGGAGGTACAACCGCTGTGTTGGACGATTTCCGCCGCCTTGAATTGGTGCACAGAGGGCGCAAAAAGGTGCATAAGTCTCGCCTGCGTCAGGACAAAGGCCATCAGGAAGAATGCAAGGCTTTTATTGCAGCCGTGCGGAAAGGAAGTCCTCTGCCCATTCCCTTTGAAGAACTTGTGGCGACAACCCTGACCACGTTTGCCATCGAGAAGTCTCTCAGATCAGGTCGACCGGCTGTCGTTGAGTTAAGGATCGAGCAGCCCGAAACGGAAAGAGAGACACCTGGTTCCTCCGGTTTTCAAGAATGACCACGCATATAGTTCACGTCGTGGGAGCTCGTCCCAACTTTATGAAAGCTGCATCGGTGATGCGCGCACTTGCCTCGTGCGACAGTCTTCGTCAGACCCTCGTTCACACGGGACAGCACTACGACGCGAACATGTCGAAAGTTTTCTTTCAGGAACTGGACATCCCTGAGCCTGACATCAACCTGGGGGTGGGCTCAGGGAGCCACACCTGGCAGACGGCGCAGATCATGAGTGACTTCGAGCATGTCGCCTTAGAATCTAAACCAGATCTGGTTTTGGTCTATGGGGATGTCAATTCCACGGTGGCTACCGCGTTAGTATGCGCCAAGATGTCGATACCCGTCGGCCATGTGGAAGCTGGACTAAGAAGCTTTGATCGCACCATGCCCGAAGAGATGAATCGTTTGCTTACTGACCAGATTGCAGATTTGCTTTTCACTCCATCGGAGGATGCGGATGAAAACCTGCTACGTGAAGGTATCTCCCGAGAGAAGATCACTCTTGTGGGTAATGTGATGATTGATACATTAGTCCATCTGTTACCCAAAGCATTAGATCGATGGAGCATCCAGAGTTCTTCATGGAGCCTTGAACGATTCGGACTGGTCACGTTGCATCGTCCGTCCAATGTGGATCATCCGGGAAAAATCTCTTCCATTATGAAAACCCTCATCGAGATCGGTGATCTATTGCCTCTGGTCTTTCCCATCCATCCTCGCACCCGCCAGCGATTAGAGGATTTGAAACTCTTGAATCAAAATTCGCGGGTTCACCTCCAGGAGCCTCTGGGTTATTTAGATTTCCTGGCCTTGCAATGTCATGCAGCCCTGGTGATCACTGATTCGGGGGGTATTCAAGAAGAAACAACCTATCTTGGTGTTCCCTGTTTAACCGTGCGTGAGAATACCGAGCGACCGATGACACTCACTCTGGGGACGAATATCCTGGTCGGGCAGGATATGGATCGACTGAAGGCCGAGGTAAGACGAATTCTTTCCGGGGATAGGAAACAAGGACAAAAGATACCGTTTTGGGATGGTCAGGCTGCTCGCCGAATTGCTGGTTCAATCGTGAGATGGCCGTTTCGATCGTGAAAGCTTGCTTTGCTAAGGATGTCAACATTAAGCCGGCTAAATTATTATCGCAGAATATTTCCTGCCTACCTGACTCCGCAAAAAAGCCAGCTGACTTTCTGGCATGAAGTGCCGGAGGTCAATGAGAACTTTGAATCGGCGATGGTTGGTGAATATTATATGCCCTTCACTGCCAAAGCAGACTATCCAGGTCAATTCGACAATGCCGGCATCCCACTTCTCAACTATCATGGCAAGTTGGGACTCCAGTACAATCCTATTGCCATAGCGCAATACGGGTTGGGAAACTATAATCTTTTTTGTCGAACACGAGATCCCCAGCGCCGGAGCAAGTTTTTGACTGTCGCCGACTGGTTAGTTGCACATCTTGAAAAGAATGGCTCTGGAATGTGGGTTTGGAACCACCACTTCGATTGGGAATATCGGACTCGACTCAAAGCCCCCTGGTATTCAGCCCTTGCTCAAGGGCAAGGTATTTCAGTCCTGGTCAGAGCTCATCGCGAAGTTGGAGACACTCTCTATCTCGATGCTGCCCAGCGGGCCTTTGAACCCCTTCTAAAAACCGTAGATAAGGGGGGTGTTGCCTACCGAGATGACTATGGCCATACCTGGTTCGAAGAGTATATTGTCTTTCCTCCCACTCATATCCTGAATGGTTTTATCTGGGCGAGCTGGGGGGTCTACGACTATTTCCTTGCCACCGAGGAGTCCGTTGCACAGAGGTTGTTTGACCAAGTGGTTGAAACGTTGGCGGCTAATATTCACCGTTATGACGCGGCCTTTTGGTCCCTCTACGAGCAATCAGGTACCCGGCTGAAGATGCTGGCCAGCCCCTTTTATCATCATTTACACATCGTCCAGCTCCAAATTCTCTATCAATTGACCGGCCGGGAGATTTTCCGTCAGTATGCGATGCGATGGGATGGTTACCGTAAGAGTCGCCTAAAGCAAGCGGCCGCGGTTCTTTACAAGGCTATCTTCAAACTCTGTTATTACTAACAGTTGCTGAAAAAGTTTTATTTCTCAGGCTGCTCAAAAATGCCCCTGCCTCCGCCCCGCAAGGCGGGGCTACGCGCAGGCAGGCAGATGCAAGTTGAGCACTCCGAAATCCCGCCTGCGGGGGCCCCCGAAGTCCTGAGAGTGGCGTCGCGACGAATAAGGAGCGACATCTTGCCACGCCGACGAGTTGGTGAGTCGGCCAGAGGCGTACTTGGATGTACGCTGCAATGACGGAGGATGAGGGCAATCCCGCGAAGCGCGGGACAGATGGGCGTTTTTCAACAGCCTGCTAGGTGCCGTGAAGATCCTGTATATATCTCAATATTTTCCGCCGGAGATGGGCGCCCCGGCTGCTAGAGTATCTGAACTTGCACGCCATTGGGTTCAGTCCGGACACCGGGTGACTGTGTTAACCGGCTTTCCCAATCATCCCACGGGCGTTATTCCAGCGGAGTACCGTTCAAAATTCCGGCATCTGATTTGCCGTGAACGTGTCGACGGCATCGATGTGGTACGTACCTGGTTGTTACCCTTTCCTAATCGAAAGGCATACGAGCGTGTTCTAAATTATCTTTCGTTTTGCATGTCGTCCTCAATAACTGGTAGTTTTTTATCCCAGCCCGATGTGATTATTGCCTCCACGCCTCAGCTATTCGTCGGTCTATCGGGTTGGTGGTTAGGTCGGATTAGAAAGGCCCCCTTCATCCTGGAAGTGAGAGATCTTTGGCCAGATTCCATCACCGCCTCAGGGATGGGAAGAGAAGGATCAATGCCAATCAGGATCCTCCGTGCGGTTGCAGGATTTTTATATCGGTCCTGTGAACACATCGTCGTGGTAACCCCTGCATTCCGAGAGGATTTGGTTTCGAAGTGGAGGTTGCCTTCAGAAAAGATATCAATCGTTGAGAACGGGGTCGAGACTGATCTTTTCACTCCGGACGGTGGGAAAGATACTGCTAGAAGCGCGCTGGGACTTCAGGGACGTTTCATCGTTTCCTACATTGGGACCCTTGGGTTAGCCCACGGATTAAGCACAGTGCTTCAAGGAGCTGCTCAGTTGCAGGCTACCTTACCGGAGATTGTATTCTTATTTGTAGGAGAGGGAGCTGACAAAGAGAGGTTGGTTTCGCTGGCTCAGGACAAGGGTCTTTTAAATGTTTTATTCCTCCCCCAGCAACCAAGAGAGAAAATACCCTCAATTATCCGAGCTTCAGACGCCTGTCTTGTTCCACTTAGGAAGGCAGATGTCTTCAAGACGGTTATTCCTACGAAGATGTTGGAATTCATGGCTTGTGGCCGGCCAGTGATCTTGGGGGTGGATGGACAGGCTCGCCAGGGACTTAATGAGGCCCAGGCAGGTGTTTTCGTGGAGCCAGAAAACCAAGCCGCCCTGGTTCAAGCAATCATGCACCTTTATCAAGACGGCGCCCTCAGGCAGACCTTTGGTCGTAACGGAAGAAATTATATCATTGAGCATCTTTCACGGGATCAGACAGCAAAACTGTACACGACTGTATTAGAGAAGGTTGCCTTTCGTTGAAAGCGACGAATGGGGGAGGCAACAAATGGGTCTCAACTCAGACAATTAGCTCCCTGTGATGGAATCTTGGGCTAAATAGGTCATAATGGAAGAATCTAATAGGTCTTCAATGAATTTGTCCCGATTTCCCAAGCCAATCCAGGCCATCTCTGTTCCTAAAGCTATCCAACAACTCCTCAACCAGGGGAAATGAGCCTCCATCCCGGAATCCAACATCACAATTGATATCAATCCACAAACAACCTGACCTTCTGACTGAATTATTCAGTCAGAAGGTTTACGTTTATGTATTAAACAATCCAGAAATAGACTACGAAGTTTTGATATCGGGAGATAAATGATCATTCTCGGACTCAGTGCCTACCATGGTGATTCATCAGCTTGTATCGTCATTGATGGCAAATTAATTGCTGCGGTTGAGGAAGAAAGATTCAAACGGATAAAGCACAGGGCTAGGTTTCCACAGAAGAAATAAATTAAGAGCTGGAAGAATGGGGATTACTATTTCCAGATTCCCGGCCTCAAAAACCCGAAAACCGAAGGTCCAAATTCTTTAGTCTTCCTACACCGCTGACTGAAAGATTAAGTCAGCTTCTCAAATCTTGTCGTTACACGAAGTCTTTACTGAAATGCAATACCATTCCATAAATGCTCCATCCCTAACCCTGAATTACCAAACTCTCTGACTGAATTTTTCAGTCAGTTATTTGTGAGGTTGTAAATCTGCGCCTTTGGGTGTATAAAAGATGAAGGACTGGAAGGAATACCGTTTATGGAGAGGTCAAACCATGGCAAAGACGACTATCGAGATTTCTGATGAGAAGTTGGCGGAGTTGGAGCCTTACAGGGATAAATTAGGGGAACTGCTCCTTTTAGGCTTATCCCAGATTAAGATTCAGGAAAGTCTCCTTCTCTATCAACGAGGCCTGGTGTCATTCGGTAGAGCAGCTGAATTGGCCGGGTTGTCAGAGCAAGAAATGATTCGCCAGGCAAGAGCTTTCGGAGTCTTTCCGCGCTGGTCAGAGAAGATGGCAGAGGAAGAGGCGGCGTGATCGTCATCATCAACTCGGGACCACTGATGGCCCTCGCCAAGCTCGGACTGATAGACCTTCTTCCGCGTCTTTATGGACAAGTGAGCTTTCCGACGGCCGTTTTTGCGGAAGTCGTCGTTCGAGGGCGTGAGCGAGGATACTCCGATGCGTTTCTCGTTCAATTGGCAATTCAACAGGGGAAGTTGAGAATTGTCAAGGTGAATGAGGGGGACCTTCCTTCTGATATTCAAGATCTTCCTTTAGATGCGGGTGAGAAACAGACTTTGTACATTGCCCAGAGGGAAAAAGCTGACTTGGTATTGTTTGATGATGAAAAGGTACGTGAGGAAGGAAAGGCGCGCGGTTTGAATATTAAGGGGACACTGGGCGTTATTGTCCAGGCATATCACACTGGGCTGTTACAGTTGAATGAGGTTGAGAGTATCATAGAAGCAATCATGAGTAGAGAAGATATCTGGATTTCGGAAGAGCTTTGCCGTCATGTTCTAAGGAAGCTGAAGACGACTGACAAAGGCGCAAGGTAGATCCGAATATTGCATTAAAACGGCAATTTGTTTAAATTGCTTAACAGCATTTAAACCCGCACTGAGCTCCCCCGCGCTGACTGAATTTTTCATTCACAATTCAAACAATTCAAATAACACAAAAGCAAGTGTTGGGGTTAGAAGATGGAAAAGCTACAAAGGCATAGAAAATTCTACGATACCTCAAGATATGGACAACCCCAGATTAGAACCTACCACCGGAAAGGCATAAGGAAGAAAAGCCCACGATATCTTTTAAAGTGCGGATGCTGTGACCAGAAAATAGAAATGTACTATGG
>Ga0154838_1095_pt1 | contig 25994 bp, 24 predicted proteins | sample Rifle2008BG16ft_FD_116142 | JGI IMG/M metagenome (GOLD analysis project Ga0154838, IMG submission 116142) | Deltaproteobacteria bacterium RBG_16_48_10 | reverse complement strand
TCCAGGGGAGAGGGAAGGTGTGAAATTATTGGAAAATGGAGACCGAACAGGAGGTATCTCCAAAATCGTAGGATGCGGACATTAGAAAAGGTGAGGGTAACGAACCATCTTAACTTAGCTATCTTAGAGAGGTTTTTCATCCATATGGTTGAGCCTAAATAAGGTAGCCGCCCTACAATTTTTCCGATACCCCCTGTCCGGTCTGTGGCTCTCGGGATTTTTTCACACTTTCAGGGGATTCGCAGAGTAAGATCATTATCCCCATCCTCCCCATTGACGGAGGGTGGGGGTGAACGGAGGAATTCATAAGGAATGTTGAAGCTGACGATCAATGGTAAAGAACTTACTGCAAGGCCGGCTCAGACGATTTTGGAGGTAGCCAGATCCAATGGAATTCCTATCCCCACCCTCTGTTACCACTCCAGGTTGAGCCTTCTTAAATCCTGCCGCATCTGCCTGGTTGACGTGGAGGGTGCGGAGATGCCCATGGCTTCCTGTGCCACTCCAGTGGTGGATGGAATGGTGGTTCACACCCGCACCGAGCGCGTGGAAAAGATGCGGCTTGAAGCTCTAAAACTGTTACTTGTCAATCATCCGATCGACTGTCCGGTCTGCGATGCCGGGGGGGAATGCCAGCTCCAGAACCGAACCTATGAATTTGGAATTGAGCGGAACGAGTTCCCTCCTGAAAAGAGGGAGATTCCAAGAATCGAATATGGTACACCTCTCATTCGTCAGTGGTTTGACCGGTGCGTCATGTGCCTCCGCTGCATCCAGGCCTGCATGGATATTCCTGGAGCAGATGTCCTTGAGGTGGCCGAACGCGGCTTCTCCTCTCACGTGGAAGCGGTCCGGAAAGAGAACTGCATCTCCTGCGGGGAATGTCTCCACGTGTGTCCCGTGGGGGCTCTGACTGAAAATGTCAGTCCCGTGAAAGGAAGGACCTGGCAGCTCTCCAGGGTCCAGACGACCTGCACCTTCTGTCCCTGTGGCTGCCAACTGGAACTGAACAGCCTTGCCAGGACCAAGGTGGTCAATGTCACCACCAAGAGAGAAGCTGGAGTCAATCGCGGAAGCCTCTGCGTCAGGGGACGATTCGGTTACGATTTTATCAATCATCCGGAGAGGCTTCAGAAAGCGAAGATAAAAAAATCGGGAGCCTTTGCGGATGTTTCCTGGGACGAGGCCCTCTCCCTGGTTGCCGCAAAACTTCAGGAAGTTAAGGAAAACTATGGGCCCCAATCGATTGGAGGAATCTCATCCTCTCGGGGAACGAATGAAGAGAACTACCTCTTTCAGAAATGGATGAGGGCTGGCATCGGGACAAACCAGATCGATAACGGCGCACGACTGGCCAGTGGCTCTTCCTTCTATGGAATGATGGCATCGACCGGATGGGGAGCCATGACCCATGCCATGGAGGATGTGGCAGGGGCCGATCTCATCCTTTTGGTGGGCGCCGATGTCTATCACGACAATCTCATCTTCAGTAATATGATGCGAGAGGCAATGAGATCGAATGATGCCAAAATTATTACGGTCGATCCCCAAAGAATAAAATGGGAGCAGTGGGCCAATCTCTGGCTAAGACCCTTGCCAGGAACAGATATCGTATGGATCAATGGATTGATTCGTCTCCTGATTGAAAAGGGTGTCACCTCTAAAGAATTTGTCGATTCGAAGACAGAGGGGTTTGAAACCCTCCGGTCCTCTATGGAAGAGTTTTTGCCTGATTTCGTTCAAAGGGCAACAGGAATTTCACCGGAAGAACTGGAAGCAGTGGCAAAACTCTATGCCTCGGCCAAGAAACGGGCCATCGTGTTCGGCTCAGGTGTGACCCAGCATCTTAACGGGTCCGATACCGTCAAGGCCCTGTGCAATCTCGCCCTATTAACCGGAGAGACAGAAGAGGGGGGCGGAGGGGTCTACCCGATGCTCACCCAAAACAATGCCCAGGGCGCTTTTGATATGGGCAGCTTTTCCGAATTCCTGCCAGGCCACCTGAAGGTTGACGATCCAGAATCGCGCAAGCGTTTTGAAGAAGCCTGGGAAAAAGAGATACCTGCAAAACCAGGCTTCTCCTATCAAGAGATATTCGACGGGATCCTGGAAGGGAAGATCAAGGCCCTTTACATCTTCGGAGAAGACCCCTTGATTACCCTTCCCAATTTAGAACGTCTTAAAAACGGACTTCATCAACTTGAGTTTCTGGTCGTTCAGGACCCATTCCTGACTCATATCGGAGGTTATGCTCACGTCCTTCTTCCGGGTGTGAGCTTCGCCGAAAAAGACGGCACCTTCACCAGCATGGAGCGAAGGATCCAGAGGGTGAGGCAGGCGATTCAACCCGTGGGTGAGGCGAGACCGGACTGGAAGATCTTCTGCGATTTATCGACAAAGATGGGTTACCCGCTGAGATATCAGACCCCTGCAGAGGTGATGGAAGAGATCGGCTCTCTCGTTCCTTTCTATGCCAGTGCCATGGATTCCAGCCTGGAGAAAGGGGGCCTCCAATGGCCCTTGAAGAATGGAAAGAAAAAGCGATTCCTCCCCGTCAAATATCAGGAGCCTGTTGAACAACCGGACGAAAAATATCCCCTGTGGATCATTCCGAGTGGGTTTCACTATCATTATGGAATCGGAACCACTGTCAAGAGGGCAAAGGGACTGGCCAAGTTTTACCCAGAGTCCTTTCTCAGAGTTCATCCCGACGATGCCATTCAGGCAGGGTTAAAGGACGGGGACCCGATAAGGGTCATCTCGCCCAGAGGAGAGGTGGAGACCTTCTGCCGGATTTCAGAGGACATCCCAAGAGGGATTGCCTATTTTGCGAACTTCTTCTTCCCTGCCTTTGTAAATAACCTGCTGGTCTCCAATCAGAATCCTGAAAGTCGCAACCTCGAATATAAGATGATCGTTGGTCGAGTGGAGAAACGGTAGAGGAGAGGCGGAATGCAACTCTTATTTCTTCTCATCGAAATTATTATCAAATGCGTGGTCGTTTTTGGCTGCCTGATGCTTTCCGTGGCCTATCTGACCCTCATGGAGCGGAAGCTCTTGGGCCATATCCAGATCCGCTTCGGACCGAACCGGTGTGGTCCCTATGGATTGCTCCAGCCTTTTTCTGACGCGATCAAGGCCTTCTTCAAAGAAGACCTCATCCCTGGCCGGGCGGACAAGGGGCTCTTTGTCATTGCGCCCATGATCTCCATGGCCGCAGCCATTGGAATCTTTGCCGTGATCCCTTTTGGAGATCAGTTTACCATCCCTGGAACAAGCTGGGTGGTGAAACTCCGGGTCGCTGATGTCGATATCGGGCTCCTCTATATCTTCGGCCTGGCCTCCTTGGGAGAGTACGGAATTATTTTGGGAGGTGGGTCCTCTGGAAACAAATATGGTTTAACCGGCTCCCTGAGGGCAGCCGCCCAGATGATCAGTTACGAAGTGGCCCTCGGCCTCTCGGTGATTGGGGTGATCATTCTCTCCCAAACCCTGCGGCTAACGGAGATTGTTACTCATCAAGGCGGGGGGTTCTGGAATTGGAACATCTGGTATCAGCCAGTTGCCTTTATCCTATACCTCATTTGTGGGGTCGCAGAGCTCAACCGGACCCCCTTTGATATGCCTGAGGCCGAATCCGAACTGGCCTGCGGATTCAATATCGAATACAGCAGCATGAAATTCGCCCTCTTCTTCATGGCTGAATACGCCCATATGGTCACCGTGGCTGCCGTTGCGGTCACCCTCTTTCTGGGAGGATGGCAGCCCCCGCTTTCGGCCCTGGGATTCATTCCTGGAGTCATCTGGTTCTGTATCAAGACCTTCATCCTCCTTTTCTTCTTTATCTGGGAGAGAGGAACCTTTCCGAGACTCCGGTATGATCAGATCATGAAATTTGGCTGGAAGGTACTGCTTCCCCTGGCATTAATCAATCTTTTAATTACGGGATTGGTTGTTTCACTAAAAGGTTAAAAAAGAGAGAGGCTAACAATGATCATTCCAATGCTAAAAGGTCTGGCCCTCACCCTGAGTCGGTTCTTCTCAAAGCCGATCACGATTCAATATCCGGAGGAAAAGCTCCCCCCAGGCCAGCGGTGGAGGGGAATCCAGTATTTTGAGAAGGACGAGCGGGGAAAGACCAAATGTGTTGCCTGCGGCCTCTGCATGGTCGTCTGCCCTTCCCAGTGCATCTATATTGAAACGGCTGAGGATGAAGAGGGAAGACGTTATCCTCTCTGTTATGAACTGGATGCATCCCGGTGTGTCTATTGTGGCTTCTGTGAGGAGGCCTGCCCGGTCGGTGCTATCTTTATGGGAAAAACTTGTGAATGGGTCGAAGACCAGAGAAATCCCTTGATCCTGAACACGGAGAAGCTCTTAGACCAAAAGAAATACAATCCATAAAATTTTAAAATTGTCCCCTCCCCTTATGGGCGGGGATGAAGGGGAGGGTGGAATGACCAGGGTCACCCTCACCCCAACCCTCTCCCGTCAAGGGAGAGGGAATGATAGGAGTAGGGGATGGTTGAAAATATCGGGACCTTATTTCAATGGCTCATTTTCCTGGGGGTAGCCTTTGTATCGATCATTGCTTCCTTACTTGTGATTACCCGGAAAAATCCTCTTCACAGCGCGGTCTTTCTGGTGTTGACCTTCCTCTGTGTCGCTGTCCTTTATCTGTTGCTTTACAGCCAATTCATCGCCATCATTCAGGTCATCGTCTATGCAGGCGCCATTGTCACGTTGATTCTCTTTGTAATCATGCTGCTTGATCTCGAAGAAGAACTCCGATCAGGCCTCAAACTGTTCTACTCAAAGGTACTTGGCGGCGTTCTCGCAGTCCTTTTTCTCTTCGGAATCATCTATTCGGTGGCGGCGAAGCCTTTGACGGGAAAGATTGGCCCTTATCCACCCGGAAGGTTGAGCCAAAACGTCAGAACGATTGGGGAAGTCCTGTTTACGCAATATCTCTTTCCCTTTGAGATTGTCTCTGTTCTTCTCGTTGCAGCCATCGTGGGTGCGGTGGTCTTAAGCAAGAAAAGGAGATAAGGACAAACTAAACCTCATCCCCCTCACCCCGCCCTCTCGCCTCAGGGGAGAAGAGAAGGGTAAAGGGAATTTCAAATTTGTTGGGTAAACATTTTACATTTTAAGATTTACATTTTGTATTTAGGAGTAAAGTTATGACGATTCCCGGTGTTCCCCCTGTCTTCTATTTGATTCTGAGCGGGATCCTTTTTACGGTCGGCGTGATCGGAGCCTTGACTCGGCGAAATGCGATCATTGTCTTCATCTGTATCGAGATGATGCTCAATGCTGTCAATCTTACGTTCATTACCCTATCCCGGTTTCTTCAATCGATCGACGGGGTACTTTTTGCCTTTTTTGTGATGGCTGTTGCAGCCGCGGAGGCTGCAGTCGGGCTGGCGATCTTTGTAATGATCTACCGTTCAAGGGGAACGATTAACGTCGATGAGATCAATCTGCTGAAATGGTAACCCCCCCTCCACTACCCGCCCCCTCAAGGGGGAGGGAGAGGGTGGGGGAGAAGGAGTTCCTCATGTTTGATTATGTCTGGTTGATCCCCTTATTTCCGGCAATCGGATTTTTGATCAATGGATTCTTCGGGAAGCGATATAGTAAGGCTACAGTCAGCTGGGTGGCGTGTTCGGCCCTGGGACTCTCCTTCTTTACTTCCATTCTCATCTTCTTTGAACTCATCGGCAGGCCTCCCGCTGAGCGCCTCTTTGAGAAGGTCATCTTCGATTGGGTGGTCTCAGGCCGTTTCCAGACAGTGATCGGTTATCAGATCGACCCCCTATCGATTCTCATGGCCCTTGTAGTTACAGGGGTCAGCTTCTTTATCCATATCTACTCCGTAGGATATATGCATGATGACCCTGGGTTTCCCCGGTACTTTACCTACCTCAACCTCTTTGTCTTCATGATGCTCAACCTCATATTGGCAAATAACTTCTTGCTCATGTTTGTGGGGTGGGAAGGAGTAGGTCTCTGTTCCTATCTTCTGATCGGATTCTGGTTCGAGAAGGATTCTGCTGCCAATGCAGGAAAGAAGGCCTTTGTCGTCAACCGGGTGGGTGACTTCGGCTTCCTTCTTGGAATGTTTCTCCTTTTTACCAGCTTGGGAAAACAGGGGGTCTGGACCCTCGACTTTACCGAGGTCTTTTCCAATGCGAGTAAACTCGATACAGCAACCGTGACGGCTATCACCATCTTATTCTTTGTAGGGGCCACAGGGAAATCGGCACAGATTCCCCTCTATGTCTGGCTTCCGGATGCCATGGAGGGTCCCACACCCGTCAGCTCTCTCATCCACGCTGCCACCATGGTGACAGCCGGGGTCTATATGATTGCCCGTTGCAATGTGCTTTACAGCATGGCCCCCATCTCTCTGGCGATTGTAGCCATCGTTGGGGTGGCTACTGCAATCTATACGGCCTCTATCGGGTTCTGCCAAAACGATATCAAGAAGGTTTTGGCCTACTCGACCATTAGCCAATTGGGCTACATGTTCCTGGGGGTAGGCGTTGGGGCTTACAGTGCAGGCATCTTTCATCTCATGACCCATGCCTTTTTTAAAGGTCTCCTTTTCCTTGGGGCTGGAAGCATCATGCACGCCTTGAGTGGAGAACTGGACATGCGGAACATGGGGGGACTTAGGAAAAAGATCCCCGTCACCTTCTGGACCTTCTTTATTGCCACCCTGGCCATTGCCGGCATCCCTGGCCTCTCCGGATTTTTCAGCAAGGATGAAATCCTCTGGCAGGCCTTCTCCAGCTCTCATGGCCATTTCCTACTCTGGCTCGTGGCTGCTGTGGCTGCTGGGATGACGGCTTTCTACATGTTCAGGGCTCTCTTCATGACCTTCTGGGGCGAGTGTCGTGCGGACGAACAGGTGAGGCATCACATCCACGAATCTCCAAAGATCATGACCGTGCCCTTGACAGTCCTCGCTGTTGCCTCCCTTATTGGAGGTTATGTAGGCGTCCCTCATGTCTTGGGAGGAGCCAATCATGTCCATGAATTCTTGGCACCCGTATTGGGAGGAGGGGCGCAACCTGGCAAAGCTCATGCAGGGATCACGCTTCTCTCTCAGGCTTGGGCCTCAGGAGGAGAGGCAGGAGGCCATTCGGCAGCCCTGGAATTTATGATGATGGCCGTTTCTGTCGTCATCGCCCTGATCGGGATTGGAATCGCCTATCTTTTTTATGTAAAGAATCCCGCTTTGCCAAAAAAGTTAGCTGAGAATCTCAGGGGATTATACAAGCTGGTCTTCAATAAATATTATATTGATGAACTCTACGAGGCCCTTTTTGTCGATTCCCTTAAAGGATTGGGGACAGGCCTCTGGAAAGGGTTCGATGACTTCATCATTGATGGCACCATCAATGGGATTGCCTATCTGATTGGTTGGATCTCAGGTGTGGTGAGGCGAATTCAGACCGGCCTGGTTCAGAACTATGCCTTCTCAATGATCATTGGTGGAGTCATCCTGGTCGCTTATTATATCATGCGGTCTATCTTCTTCTAAAACCCCTGTCTATCCCTCCTTTAATAAGGGGGGGCGGCTGGCCAAGGCCAGACTGTGTCGCCGGACGGATGGGGGGATTAGAGAACAAAAGGAGTAGTGTTCATGTCTATTTTTGGGATTCCTACTTTATCCTTGTTAATTTTCTTCCCATTGTTAGGGGCGATTGTCCTCCTCTTTATCGATAAGGAGAAATTTGAGGCCCTCAGGGTTATCACCCTGGTTTTTTCCCTCGTCGAATTTTTCTTTTCTCTGCCTCTCTTCTTCGCCTTTAACGCAAAGACCGCAGAAATGCAGTTCGTGGAGGATTGGTGGTGGGTCCAATCCTACGGGATCAGCTATAAGTTGGGCATTGATGGGATTAGCCTACTCCTGGTTCTTCTCACCACCTTTTTGACGGTCCTTTGTATCCTATGCTCCTGGAGGGCAATTACTTTCAGAGTAAAGGAATACATGATTTCGTTCCTTTTTCTGGAAACAGGAATGGTGGGTGCATTGGTCGCCCTGGACCTCGTCCTCTTCTATGTCTTCTGGGAGGTTATGCTCATCCCCATGTATCTCCTCATTGGCGTCTGGGGTGATCCAAAGAGAAGGATCTATGCAGCCATAAAGTTCTTCCTCTTCACCATGGCTGGAAGTGTGTTGATGCTTGTCGCTATCCTTGTCCTTTACTTTATTAACGTGAAGGCAACGGGCCAACCCACCTTCGATGTCCTCGAACTTAATAAACTCAAGATTCCGGTTGTAACGCAGTATTGGCTATTTGGTGCCTTTGCCCTGGCCTTTGCAATCAAGGTTCCTATGTTTCCCTTCCATACCTGGCTACCCGATGCCCATACCGAGGCTCCAACCGCAGGGAGTGTGATCCTTGCCGGTGTCTTGCTGAAGATGGGAACCTACGGGTTTATTCGTTTTGCCATGCCCCTCTTTCCGAATGCAGCCCTTGACCTCTTACCCCTTGTTTGTGCCTTAGCCCTCATCGGGATCATCTATGGGGCCTTGGTCTCCATGATGCAACCCGATCTAAAACGGCTCGTGGCTTTTTCAAGCGTGAGTCATTTGGGTTATGTCATGCTCGGAATGTTTGCCCTCAATATGCAGGGAGTCCAGGGATCGATCTATCAGATGCTCAACCATGGAATCAGCACAGGCTCCCTCTTCTTGCTCGTCGGAATGGTCTATGAGCGGCGGCATACCCGGATGATCTCCGAATTTGGGGGACTCTCAAAGGTCATGCCCATCTTTGCCATCTTTTTTATGATTGTCACCCTCTCTTCCATTGGGTTACCCGGGACGAACGGGTTTGTGGGAGAATTTCTGATCCTCCTGGGGGCCTTTCAATTCAATGTAGTCTACGGTGTTTTGGCAGCCACAGGAGTCATTCTGGGTGCAGCCTATATGCTCTGGATGTTTCAACGGGTCATGTTTGGAAAGATCACCAATCCAGAGAATGAAAAACTGAAGGACCTCAGTCCCCGTGAGATCACGGTCCTTGTTCCGATGGTGATTATGATCTTTCTTATGGGAATCTATCCCAAACTCTTCTTCAGCAAGATGGATGTCACGGTTGAAAAGTTTTTAGAGGACTTTAAGGGAAAGGTGGAAATGAAGGCCGACATCCCTCAACCAAAGTTAACAGCAGAAGTAAAAAAATAAGAGGCCAAGGGATCCAGGATTCCAACCCTTTTTTACTGGAGGTTTTCTTGAATGAAACTGCCAGAGATTAACCTTTATCTGATTGCTCCGGAAATCATTCTTACCGCCTTTGGGTTTTTAGTGCTTCTCCTGGACGTCTTCTCACCCAAAGAGGGAAAAAAAGGTTACCTTGGGATTCTCAGCCTGATTGGTGTCGTCATCGCCTTCTTCTTTACCCTTCCTCTGATGGGATCCAATCAAACCGGTTTTGAGGGAATGTTTATCTCTGATGGTTTTACCCTTTTCTTTAAGGTCCTTTTCCTTATTATTGCTTTCCTAATCCTTCTCATCTCAATGGGTTACGCCCATAGGGAAGGCATTGAGCTCGGGGAATATTATGCATTGATCCTCTTTGCCACTCTCGGGATGATGCTGATGGCAGCGGGGTCGCATCTGATCACCATTTTTCTCGGCCTTGAGACGATGTCGATCTCCATTTACATCCTGGCAGGGATCATGCGCGAGGATCGGCGGTCGGTGGAAGCAGCCCTGAAATACTTTCTCTTAGGCGCCTTCGCCACGGGCTTCCTGCTCTATGGAATGGCTCTGATCTATGGTGCCACAGGCTCCCTCTATCTGAAGGAAGTGGCTTCCTATATTGCCTCGAAAAACCTTTTGAGAAACCCCATGCTTCTGATGAGTCTCGTCTTCCTGACCATTGGCTTTGGTTTCAAGATCGCCTCTGTTCCTTTTCACATGTGGACGCCTGATGTCTATGAGGGAGCTCCGACATCAATCACCGCCTTCATGGCAACAGGGGTGAAGGCCGCAGGTTTTGCTGCTCTGGTCAGGGTCTTCTTCTCTGCCCTTCCAGCCTTCCGTCCGGATTGGACTTCGATCATGTGGGTGATTGCCCTGGCGACGATGACCCTTGGGAACATCGTTGCCATCTCTCAGACCAACATCAAGCGGATGCTGGCCTATTCGAGCATTGCCCATGCGGGTTATATCTTGGTCGCTTTTGTTGCCGGAAATGATCTTGGAACCTCGGGAATCCTCTTCTATCTCATGGCTTATGCCTTTATGAACCTGGGGGCCTTTACCTGTATCATCCTCCTTGGGAAAAAAGGAGAAGAGAATACCCTGATCAATGATTATGCAGGGATTGGATTCAAATACCCGCTCCTCGCGGTCTCGATGACCATCTTTCTGCTTTCCATGGCAGGGATTCCTCCTCTGGGTGGATTCATGGCGAAATTTTATGTCTTCAGCGCAGCGGTGAAATCAAAATTTTACTGGCTGGCCATCCTGGGAGTCCTTAACAGCGCCATTTCAGTCTACTATTACCTTCGGGTCACTGTGCTCATGTATTTCAGGGAACCGGAGCGTGAGATCACGGGTCTTCAATTCTCACCCGCCTCTGTCATTGCTTTAATCCTGGCTGTCATCGGAACCCTGTACATGGGAATCTTTCCCTCAAATGTCCTCTCCTTTGCCCAGAAATCCATCGCTGGGTTAATGTAAATCTTTTAAATGAATAAAGACGCCTCTTTTACGGTTCGTGATCTTCCCAAATCAGAAAGACCAAGGGAGAGACTTCAAAAAATAGGGCCAGAAAATCTCTCCTCCCAAGAGCTTCTGGCCCTCGTTATTGGGAGAGGGATTCCTAAAAAGTCGGTCATGACGATTGCCCAGGAATTGCTGGTAAGATTTGGGAATGTCAGGGCCATTGGCCAGGCTACTCTTGAGGAACTCTCTCAAATCAAGGGGATTGGCATTGCCAAGGCGACCCAGATCAAGGCCTGTTTTGAACTCGCAAAGAGAGAAAATTTAGAAACAGAGGAGGAAAGTTTCGATATTAAGAACCCTGAGGCTGTTTTTAAGTTGATTAGCTCCAGTATCAAAGATAAAGCCAAGGAGCATTTTAAGCTTATCCTCCTCAACTCCCGGAATAAGAAGATTGGTATTTCGGCCGTTTCTACTGGAACACTCACAACCAGTTTGGTCCATCCCAGAGAAGTTTTTAAAGATGCCATTACTCACAGCGCGGCTTCTGTCATTCTGGCCCACAACCACCCTTCGGGCGACCCCGAACCCTCGGAAGATGATCTTAAGATTACTAAAAAATTAGTCGAATCCGGAAAGATCTTAGGCATCGAGGTCATTGACCACATCATTATTGGTAAAAACAATTTTTATAGCTTCAGGGAAAAAGGAATAATCTAACCTACTGAAGCCCGGGCTACAAAGGGAATTTCGGCAAGAAAAGCAAAACGGAAAAGAAAGAAGATTCTCTGAATATGAAGTTGGGAATTGCTCTGCGGTGAAAACGTGATTGAAGCCAAAAATGGCTAGACACTTTCCTTTTGCATACATATAACCCTTTCATTCATAGAAGAAGCCATCAGGGCTGAAAGAGCATTCAAGAAAGCTTTCTGGACTCGAAAAGGAAGAGTCCCTCTCGAATGAAAATGGCATTTGACCTCTTGGGGCTGGCGTAATACGCTGGCTACTATTTCGACGGATCAATCGAATCGTTTATCTACTCATAGAAAGGATGATACCATGGAAGAGAAAAAAGTTCACCCCAAGAAGCTCACATTATCAAACACCAAACAAGAAATGTTAGAGGCCTACAATGTGGTAGTGAAGCAATTAGAAGCCCAGAGAGAGGTAGAATTGAAACCCGAAAAGAAACTCGAAGAGAAAAAGGCTAAGGAGGTCATTCAGGTTGCAGATTCCCTCTCTACAGAAGGAATTGCAAGGGAGACAAGCAACCTGAAGATAGAGACGGGAAAAATGCTGGCCCAGATTTCAGACCGAATGGAAGAGGAAATCAATAGGTATAAGGCGATCCAGAATGCAGTGGCTTTAAAAGAAAAGGAGCTGCAAGAGCTTTACGAAATAGAAAAATCTGCGATGACGCTGGCGGCATTAATCGAATCCCAGAACCAGAAACGCCAGGCCTTTGAATCCGATATGGCCACCAAAAAGGAATCATTAAATCAGGAAATCGAAACCTCTCGCACCGAATGGCAAAAAGAGAAAAATGACTATGAAGCCATGGTGAAGGAACGGGATCTGGCTGAAAAGAAGAAACGTGATAGAGAGAAGGAGGAGTACGAGTATTCTTTTAAAAGGGACCAAAAATTAGCAAAAGACAAATTTGAAGATGAAAAGGCGAAACTTGAGAAAGAGATCCAGATGAAGAAAGAACAAATGGAAGGCGAGCTGAAGATTCGTGAAAAGGCGATTGTGGACCAGGAAGCCGAGCTAAACGAGTTAAGGAAGAAGGTGGGTGCCTTCCCCAAAGAGATGGAGGCAGCCCTTAGCAAGGCGGTCAAAGAAACGATGGAAAGGCTAAATGCAGAAGCCAAAAATAGAGAGGAACTCCAGAAAAAGGAATTTGCTGGCGAGAAGAATGTCCTTATGACCCGAATCGATTCTCTTGAGAAAAAAGCAAAGGAACAGAGTGAACAGATCGCCAAACTTTCTCAGCAATTGGAAAAGGCCTACCAACAGGTGCAGGATATTGCCGTTAAAACCATCGAGGGTTCTTCTAACATCAAATCTTTCGCGGGAATCCAGCAGTGGATCAATGAACAGGCGAAAAAATTACAGCAGGAAAAGTGAAAACCTCAGGCCCATTAGACAAAAGTTACTAAGGGCATAGTATGGAAAGGATGTCCTTGCCGATTACCTCTCAGAGTCTCCAGTTTATTCTCTGCTGGAATTCGCAATGAGCTGTGTGACCTAAAGCGTGACTCAAATTTACACTTGATTTTATCATAATTAGGTGATAATATTGCTATTATAATAGCGTTAAAAGGAGGAATCATGCCTATCATAAAACCCATTTCAAGCCTGCGCAATCAAACAAGGGACATCGCTTCGTTGTGCCATGAACAAGACGTGCCTGTTTATCTTACTACGAATGGCGAAGGGGACCTCGTTGTCATGAGCATCGAACATTACGAAAGACTTAAAGCAAGGGTCGAACTTTTTGGGGAACTCGCAGTCGCACAGGCCCAGGCTGCGGCTGGAGAAAAAGGGGTTACCCATGCTCAAGTGATGAAAAAACTTCGGCAACGCTTGCATGGCAAATAAATATACCCTTCGTTACCTTCCTGTTGCTGTTGACGACCTCATCTCAATCTTCGACTGGATTGCAAGTGACAGTCCAGCTAACGCCGCAGGTTTTATCGGGAAACTCGATCAACGTATTGGCAGTCTTAAAACACACCCCTTTCTTGGTCGTATACCACGAGAGGACGATCTCAAAAACTCAGGTTATCGCATTCTTGTTATCGAATCCTACCTTGTATTCTACGTAGTTCGTGCCAAAACCATTGAAATTCACCGTGTTGTTCAGGGTTCACGTAATTTAGATAATATTTTATAATTTTTTTCCCTATTTGCGGCGCATTTCCGATAACGCGTGCAGTACAGGCAAGGCCTCGGATTTGAGTCTTTAGTCGTTTGTGCCTTTATATGGCCGTTTTTACCATGTTACTTGTTTGGGTTGGAACATACTCGTATTGTATTGAATCTACTGAATTTATAGGAAAAAGCCAATAGTAAGTTTGGAGATTGTTCCGGAACATATGGTGGTTTTTTTATTGATTCCTCAATCTCAATAGAATAAACTTGTATGATCCGAACAAGAAGGTAGAAGAATAAGGAGCGAAAAGATGCAATATGAATAAGACATTGGCATATCGAATCGATCAAACCGCTCTCCGATTAGGTGAGGAAAAAGCCATCCTTTTTGTAAAAAAGGGAGGGGTGGAAAGTCAAATCTCCTACTCTTCCCTCCAACAAATATCCAGCCGGGCGGCCAATGCCCTGATCGAGATGGGGCTCCAAAAGGGAGAGCGGGTTATTCTCTTGATGCCCAAAAGTATTGAAGAGGTAATCCTTCATCTCGGGGTTCAGAAGATCGGTGCGATCTCCGTGATTCTTAATCCAGGTTTTAAAAAAGATGAGATGGACTATTTTCTAAGGGATACCGATGCCAAGATCGTCATCGCCGGTAAGAAAGAAGAGGCTTTAATTCGATCGATCGATGAGAAGAGACTCCTCCTCTCCATTGACATGGAGTCCCCTTTCACCGAAGAGAAATTATTTCCAGGACATTCTTCTCAAATACTCGATACGGATGCAACCCCCCAAGACCCTGCCCTCCTTATCTACACCTCTGGAACGACGGGTCAACCCAAAGGGGCGATCCTCACCCAGCAGAACTTGATCCAAGATGCAGACAACATTCTCCGTATCTGGGAGATCACCGAAAAGGATGTTCTCTGTCATGCCCTTCCGCTCTTTCATGTCCATGGACTGTGTTTTGCCCTTCATACCTCATTGATCGCGGGAGTAAAGGTTGTAATGTGCGACGAATTTTCTGCTGAAACGGTAATCGATATTCTCTCTCGCCAAACTGGAGAGCTGGCCTGCACTCTTTTTATGGCCGTCCCCACAATGTACTTGAAAATGATGGAAAGGTTAAAAGGAGAAAGACGGGATTTCAACCACCTTCGGCTCTTGGCCTCTGGGTCTGCCCCGCTGCTTCCAAAAGATTTTGAGAGGATCAAACAGGTCTTTGGTAAGGAGCCTGTGGAGAGAGAAGGAATGTCCGAAACGGGAATGAATTTTTCAAACCTCCTCCGCGGTGAGAAAAAACCGGGGTCCATCGGCCTCCCTCTTCCCAATTTGGAAGTAAGAATTGTAAACCCAGAGACCTTTAAAGATTTAAAGTCAGGTGAGGTGGGCGAGATTTGGTTAAAAGGACCCAATGTCACCCCAGGCTACTGGAGAAAGCCCAAAGAGACCGAGGCTGTATTTGTGAATGGGTGGTTTCGTACAGGTGATTTGGGCAAAAGGGATGAGGCCGGATATTACTACATCACAGACCGGTTGAAGCATATCATCATCTCCGGGGGAGAAAATATCTCGCCTAAAGAGATCGAATCGGTGATCAACCAGCATCAAAACGTATCGGAGTCGTGTGTCGTGGGAATTCCTGATGAGAAGTGGGGGGAGAAGGTGGTGGCCACCGTCGTATTAAGACCCGGGGTTACCCTCGCCCCAAAGGAAATTCAAGATTACTGTAAACATCACCTCTTAGATTGGAAGTGTCCTAAGGAGGTCTTCTTTCTAGAAGAACTTCCGAAAAATAGAATGGGAAAGATCCTGAAAGAGGAAGTGACAAAACTTTTTCTCAACCTCTCTCCACCTCACAAAGCAAAGCATTCTTGACCCTGATGTCGCATAAACTCTTGACTAAACGGACTTGGGCAAGCCGTTCGGAAAGGATAGCGGAGACCTTTACGGTTCTAAAGGATTATTTGAAGCCCAAGAAAAAGATGGACCTCTGAGGAGGTCACTTGCCTCCCCGATGGGACTTTGCATAGTGATGTTGCAGAACATCTTTACCCCAATCGTTTCTCAGATCTCGCCACACCGTATGGATGTGGTTTGCGTTGTTCTGGGTATTGTCATATTCAACGAGAAAACTTGGGCCTTGCAATCTGTAGTAGTGCGGTGATCCATGCTTCTCAGAACCGGCCCAGGCAAAGTGGATATAGGAAGTTCCGTCTTTTTCTATCTGATCCATCCGCGTGTAGGCCACATCCTCCGGCATGCGGTGAAGAAATTCAGAGACCAGGTCCAATAGAATCTTTTTCTGCTCTACTTTCATCTCGGAGACAGAAAGTCCTATCGGGGTATCAAGTTTGATGCGCCTCGCTGCTTCGGTTACGATATCTGGCGGAGCCTCAGGATCAACAATCGTTTTGGCTCGCTGTCCCGTCTTCATTGAAATTAACAATTGCCGTGCTAAATCCTCTTCCCGAGCAAGGACTCTTAGACCTGACAGACGGTAGCCCTCAGGAACCTTAGCGGGATTTGCACCGAAGAAGTTTGGGGTCGGAGCAATTTGATGCCCGCCGACAATAATGAAATTGAGCGATAGATGATGGCCTTCCACGCGCCATCCCCAGGAAGTTTCGATCGTGGGAGGCCCAAAGAGGGTAATGTAATATAGATCGGGATCTCTGACAAACCGCCGGTTCGGACCCTCCAGCTCTCTCAGGATCGTCTCAAGACTCATGATGGTCATGGCCTTCGCATAACCCTCCCGACTCAGGCCGCTCGAAATCAATGCATGGGCGAGTTTCTGCTGGCTTCCATCCATCTCCTTGAAGGGTAGTCCTCTTCTTGGCCGGGGGACGTAATGCCAGTTTAGCCGCTCCTCACTTGAAAAGGGATACAACGCTTTACCTTTCTGCTTTGCAGTTAAGTTTTCCAAAAACAGGATGGCCGCTTCAAACATCCTTCTGGCTGTCTCTGATTCTGCCTTCAACAGCGTCGTTGGTCTGGAGGAAAATTGAATGTGCATCATAAATTCTCCTTTATCCCGGCAGCTGAAGTCACCCTCATGGAGCCGGGAAGTCGCCCTACACGGACCTTCGTCAGTAACAACGAACCCTCCCTTGGGGCTTTAATGAAATTTTAGCCCGTTTTAATAGAATATTCTCTTACTATCATTATGATTTTCTCAAGAAGGGTGAAAATTTTGGGAGCCTGCCTGAGCTGTTCCATTGACATTATATATGATTTCATTAAAATGGTTTTTAATCATTCAGCGTTTTAAATAAGATCCTCCAACGATGAAAAAGACAAATGCAGCGAGATATCTCGACACCTTAAATGTTGAATACAAGCTCTGCGAATATGGGATCAATGAATCCGATCTCAGCGCCGAGAGTGTCGCTAAAAACGTAAACCTCCCTTTGGAACAAGTATTTAAGACATTGGTCGCCCGGGGAGATAAAACAGGAGTCCTCCTGGCCTGTATTCCAGGAGGGATGGAGCTTGATCTTAAGGCCATTGCTGAACTCAGCGGGAATAAAAGAGTTGAGATGGTCCCTTTGAAAGAAGTGCAACCCTTGACCGGGTATATCCGTGGTGGGGTCTCACCCATTGGTACAAGAAAACACTATCCTGTTTATTTGGATGAAAGTGCGATGAGATTTCCCTTCGTATCAATCAGCGCCGGCACCCGAGGCTGCCAGATCTTCATTGAGCCAAGAAGCTTGGCAAGAGTCATACAAACAACTCTTGGCAAAATCTCACACCCTCCCGTATAGCTATTGTCTCAAAAAGTTATTAGACCAGGTGGTCAGATGCTGCAAGGTCTTTTCTCCAAAAAAGATTATTACTTGAAAATGGTCTCTATGGAGGATATAATTTGGTTGATGAAAGGACAAGACTTCCCGCCTGCTGAGCCCCAGTGGTAAGCCCGTGATTCTTGATTCACCTCCATATGGAGCGATATTCCCTGTCTGACGCCGGGACAGGCCGGCAAAAAAAAGTGCTTCATCCGCAGCCAGAGTTACCGTCTTCTGCTGCCGGGGTAAAAAGGGGTTCCGGAAACGTGAATACAGTTGAATACTCACCTTTTTGTTTTTACTAAAGCTTTTTGAAAAGAAAGGAATCTACATGAAACTACGATGGTTAGCTGGTTTAGGCGTTGTCATTGTTTTTTTATCGTGTCAGATAGGGGCGCAAGAGACCCCTTCGCTGAAGGATCAGAAAGATAAGGTGAGTTACAGCATCGGGATGGAAATAGGGAAAAATTTGAAAAAACAGTCACTTGATCTTAATCCAGATTTCCTTTTAAGGGGGATCAAGGATGCATTTTCCGGCGGAAAGGCCTTAATGACCGATCAGGAAATCGTTGAAACCATGACCTCCTTGCAGAAGGAAATGATGGCCAAGCAACAAGAAGCTACCAAAAAGCTGGGGGAAAGGAATAAGGCCGAAGGAGAAACCTTCCTTGCTGAGAATAAGAAAAAAGAGGGTGTTGTAACTCTGACGAGTGGTTTGCAGTATAAGGTGATCAAACCTGGAACCGATAAGAAACCGAAGGCGACGGATACAGTGAAGGCCCATTATCAAGGTACCTTAATCGGTGGAAAAGAGTTCGACAGCTCTTATCGTCGTGGAGAACCTGTAAGTTTTCCGGTGAATGGTGTTATTCCTGGCTGGTCTGAAGCCTTGCAGTTGATGGGAGAAGGTGCAAAATGGCAGGTCTTTATCCCTTCGAGTCTTGCCTATGGTGAGCGTGGAGCGGGACGTGATATCGGACCCAATGCAACTCTGATTTTTGAGATTGAGCTGATCTCGATTCAGGAGCAAAGATAAAATAGTTTACATTTCGTAGGCCGCGGCTTCCGCCTTGCTATAGGCAGGCCTGATAGCCTGCCTTATTTTGAATTAATGACGACGAGGTAATAACGTAATGACAGAAAGAGAGATGGAAGAGAACAAGAGTTTTGCCGAGATTTTTGAAGCAATTCCTAAGCTTCGGGATCGCAAGCTTGTCCCGGGTGAAACCGTCTCCGGAAGAGTGGTAAAGATCAGCAAGGATACGGTCTTCATTGATTTAGGGAGCAAGAGTGAAGGGATAGCCGGGGTTCAGGAATTCCTGGACAACAATGGGAATTTGACGATCAAAGAGGGCGATGGGGTCGAAATGCGGATCTCCTCAACCAGAGAAGGGATCTACCTCACCAAAGGGATCAAGATCCAGGGCGCTGAAGCCTTTGATATTCTTCGGGATGCGCAGGAGAATCAAATCCCGGTCGAGGGCAGAGTGACCGCCGTCAATAAAGGGGGTTTTGAGATTGATCTTTCCGGCCTTCGTGCTTTTTGTCCCGTGAGTCAGATCGATCTTAAATTCTGTGAGAAGCCGGAAGAGCACACTGGGGCAAGGTATCAATTCCGTATTGTGGAAATCCAGGAAAAGGGTCGAAATATTGTCGTATCCCGTCGAGTTTTGCTCGAAGAAGAACAGGAGCGAAAGGCCAAGGAGACCTTAGCCATCCTTAAACCCGATCTGGAGTGTGAAGGAAAAGTCACAAAGCTGACGGAGTTTGGTGCCTTCATCGATCTGGGCGGCGTGGAGGGGATGGTACATGTCTCTGAGATTTCCCATACCAGGATTAACCACCCTTCCGAGGTGCTCACTCCCGGCCAGACTGTAAAGGTAAAGGTTTTAAAGACGGAGCCCGATAAAAGCGGGCGCCAAAGGATCGCCCTTTCCATGAAGGCCCTGGAGCCTGATCCGTGGGATAAGGGTCTGGGACTTCAGGAGGGAGAAATCATCCGTGGAAAAATCTCTCGCCTAACCGACTTTGGTGTCTTTGTTGAAGTAGCCCCGGGTGTTGATGGACTCGTCCATATCTCTGAAATAAGCTACGAGCGGGTTTCCCATCCGGGTACCCTCTTTCATGAAGGCGAGATGGTCGATGCGCTGGTGACAGGAATAGATCCAAACAAACGCCGTATCTCCTTATCCATCAAAGAGGCCTTGATCAAGAAACAGATGGGAGAGGAAAAGGAAGGCTCTGAGAAGGCTCGCCTTGAAGTAGGGCAGATTCTCAAAGGCGTGGTCGAAGATATTAAACCCTATGGCCTCTTTGTCAGGCTTCCCCAGCTTGGAACAAAGGTGCGGGGTCTTCTTCCCATGGAAGAACTGAAGGTCACAGAAAAAGGGGATGTCAAAAAGAGGTTTCCCAAAGGGAAGGAGGTTCGGGTTGAAATTATCTCCCTCGACGATAAAGGGAAGATACGGCTCTCACAGAAAGTGATGGAGGAGAGAGAGGACCGGGTAGAATTTGAGAAATTCATTCAAAAGGAAAAAAAGGATGGGGACTTCGGAACCTTTGGAGACCTTTTCAAAGACTTGAAATTGAATTGAACGATGAGACCCTAAAAATAGGGAATGGGCGACTTTGGTTGTTCATAAGGGCATATTATTAAGGGCCTCAAAATTGAATAGATCCTTTTTTAAAACTCCTCCTATCCTCCCTTTACGAAAGGGAGTCCCGCGTTTCACGGGATTTGGAAAAGAGGGGGAGATTTCTTCGGCAATGTCAATTCTATTTCGAGATTGTTAATAAATGATGCTTTATGGAAAAAAGTCCAATCCTGATCACCTGCCCCAAAAGTATTCCACCTTATTTAAAGCAAGAAATCCTTTCCTTAGGTTTTCCAGTTCTATACGAAACAGTTTCTGCAGTTGAAACAGAAGGGACTCTGGAGGATACCCTGAGGCTCAATCTTTTTATCCGGACTGGGCACCGGGTGCTCTTTCTGATCGAAGAATTCAATGCCGAATCCCCTGAAGAACTTTATGAACATATCCATCAAATCGAGTGGGAGGAATATTTTCATAAAGAGGAATATCTTTGTGTCACTTCCTCTGTAGACCATCCTACGATCAAAGACTCCCGATTTGCCAATCTAACATGTAAAGATGGCATTGTGGATCGGTTTTACAATAAATCTGGGCAGCGCCCTGATTCCGGTCCGAAAAGAGATCGTGTTGTGGTTCATCTTTACTGGCATGGCAAACAGTGTCGCCTCTTTCTTGATACCTCCGGGGACCCTCTTTCGAGGCGAGGCTACCGGAAGATCCCTCTCGAAGCGCCCATGCAGGAAACCCTTGCAGCCGCCACGATTCTTACAACCGGGTGGAAGGGAGACGGGAATTTTATCAACCCCATGTGTGGTAGTGGAACCCTTGCTATCGAAGCGGCGATGATCGGCCTGGATAGGACTCCGGGTCTACTAAGAAGTAATTACGGCTTCATGCATCTAAGAGGATTCAATGAATTCCTTTGGAAAAAGTTACGGAAGGAAGCAAGAGCTAAAGTGAAAAAATCAATTGAAGGAAAGATCATCGCCACGGATATAAGCCCAGAGGCCATAGATGCATCAAAGAAAAATGCGATGACTGCTGGTGTGGATCCATTCATCGAGTTTAAGGTTTGTGATTTTTCAGAAATGCTTATCCCGGAAGGGGGGGGTATCGTGATGCTCAATCCTCCCTATGGCGAACGGATGGGAGAGATTGGTGAACTCGAAAGGATCTACAAAGGGATCGGTGATTTTTTTAAAAGGAAATGCCAGGGATATAGGGGATATCTCTTCACCGGGAACCTCAACCTTGCAAAAAAGGTGGGCTTAAGGACCAAACGGAAGCTTTCCTTCTACAACGGCGAAATCGAATCCCGCCTCCTCGAATACGAGTTGTATAAAGGGAGTAAGAAAAACGTTTCATTTCCTTCCAGTTAACCCTATGGTGTCACTTCTGAAATTCCGCCATAAGAAATTGGCCAATAATATCTTTTAAAATCGATCTGTTAAGAGAAAAATGGAGGTTTTTGAAAAAAAGCTTGACATTCTCTTTTTTTCTGGTTTAAGCCTATATGTAATAAATATTTTGGGACATAGGATAAAGCAATGGAGAAGATGATCAGTCGATGGCGTCAACGGATTAGCCAGCTCCAGAGAGAGATCGAATAGCACGAAGCTTTCGCCCTTTAAAAGCTAAAGGGATTCGTATCCTTTAAATTGCATAGGTTCACCTTCCTCCGGTTACCTCCCACCCCTTTCACCTTTCCTAAAACGTGCCAACCCCACTGCCGTTTCTCTCCCAACTTTCTTATGGCAGATTTTCAATCCTTAAAACAAAACCTTGACATAAAAGACATGTTTTTATAGTATAGCTCTATCAGTACTCTGGGCACCTGTCTTAAACCCGCACGGAGGTAGAAAAGACATGGAAGGCCCGCTTAGCCACTTTAGATTTGCCCAGTTCCAATTCATTCTAAGAGCGCAAGACTGCCTGAATCTTCCCGCCTATAAGGGCTCCACGTTCAGGGGAGGCTTTGGCTACGCCTTCAAAAAGATCGTCTGCGTAAATAGAGAAAAGGGTTGCGGGTCTTGTCTCCTTAAAAGCAAATGCGTCTATTCCTATGCTTTTGAAACCCCACCCCCTTCCGATACCTCGAAGATGAGGAAATATCCTTATGCTCCCCATCCCTTTATCATAACTCCTCCTTTGGAGGAAAAACGGATATACCGGGAAGGAGAAAGGATCTGCTTTGAACTGGCCCTTATCGGCAAATCGATCGATTATCTCCCCTATTTTATTTACACCTTTGATGAACTCGGGAGAATGGGAATTGGGAAAGGGAAGGGGAAATACCACTTAGAAGAGGTAAGGGTGTTGCAAATAGGTCAAAGGTTAAAGGTGAAAGGAGGAAGGACAGAAGATCAAGGCCAAAGGGCAGAGATAAAAGAAAAAATAATATATTCGGGTAAAGACAAAATCCTTCGTACCGATTATCAGATTATTCATTCTGGAGACCTTTTCCCCTTTCACCCTGCGCCTCCCGCCTTTAACCAGACTTGTGACCTTGCACCTTTCACCTTGGACCTGATATTTCTGACCCCCGCTCGACTGAAGTATGAGGGGAAGCTAACGCCGCCCTTAGAGTTCCACGTGTTGATTCGGAACCTCTTAAGAAGAATCTCCCTCCTTTCCTATTTCCATTGTGAAAAAGAGCTGGACCTTGATTTTAAAGGATTGATCGAAAAGTCCAGTGAGATTAAGGTAGCAAAGTCAAATCTGAAATGGTTTGATTGGGAACGTTACTCCAACCGCCAAGAAATAAGAATGAAAATGGGGGGATTTATCGGATCCATCACTTTTGAAGGCGATTTTAAATCATACCTTCCCTTTTTACTCCTGGGAGAATATATCCACGTGGGGAAGGGAACCAGTTTTGGTCTGGGAAAATACAAAATCAGAGGAATTTAGAAATATTTCTGCAATGTTTCTGTGATTGAATATAAAGAAGAGGGACTATAGGATAGGCGTATGAACCCTGAGACCTATCGCGAAATCCTCATCTTTGTGACCGGGACGACTCCTCAGATCGTTACAGAAACGCTTTATGGCCTCACCCAGGAGTGCCACCGCCCTATTTCTCCTAATGAAATTCATGTGATTACAACCCTCCAGGGGAAAAAGAGAATCGAAGAAGAACTGATTCTCAAAGGCCGCCTTTCCCATTTCTATGAAGAGTTTGACCTGCCCAAAACCTTTTCGGGCGAGATTTCGATTCATGTCATTGAAGGAGAAAATGGAGAGCCTCTGGAAGACATCCGGGAGGCTTCTCATAATGAGGCTGTGGGTGATTTCATCATCAGGTTCATCAGGGAGAAGACCCAGGATATGAACTCGAGGCTCCACTGCTCCCTGGCTGGGGGACGAAAGACAATGTCCTTTTATCTGGGATCGGCCATTCAACTCTTCGGACGGCCCTGGGACAAACTCTACCACATCCTTGTGAGTCCAGAATTTGAATCCCACCCAGAGTTTTATTATAAGCCCCGGAAGAATAGGGGTCTTCCTATCAGGAATTCGAATGGGAGGGTTTTACGGACACTTCAAACAAAAGAGGCCCAGATCTTTCTTGCTGAACTCCCTTTTATTCGACTCAGGGATAAGATTCCTCTGAACGGAAAAGGATTCAAAGAATTGGTCAGGGAGGGGCAGAAAGAGATCGATATAGCAACGGTCCAATCTCCTGTAATCGCAAATCTTCAGGAGAGGATCATTTATATTGGCCAAACACCGGTGGAGATGGTGCCTATCCAGATGGTGATCTATGTTTATTTTCTAAGGCAGAAATTGGGACCCTGTTGTCTTCCGGACCGGCGATACTGCCTGGATTGCACGGAATGTTTCCCGATACTGGGGGATCTCTCGAAACGGAGGGCCTTCGAGGAGATGGTTAAGGATTACCGGAGAATCTACGGGAACTCTTCAGGTCGAGTGGAAGAGTTTCTGAAGCATTGGGAGAAGAAAGGAGGGATAGATTCCGATACATTGCGCCAAAACATCAGTAAGATCAATACCGTTTTAAAAGAACATATTCAGGATGAAACGTTATTGCCGTATTTTGTTATCACGGCCGTGGGCAAACATGGCAGCAAGCGCTACGGCGTACGCACCGAAAAAGGAAAAATTACGATTGAGTGACCTTGAAGGTTGAGTCTTGAATGTTGAATCTTAAATTTTGAATTGTGGTTCGAGGGAAAACCATGCCAAAAAGCTTTGAAGAGCTCCCGGTTTGGCAAAAGGCAAGGGAATTGGTCAGGTTCATTTACAGCCTGACAAGAAGGGAGACCTTTAGTAGAGACTTCAGCCTCGTCGATCAAATAAGGCGTGCCGCCACCTCGGTCATGTCCAACATTGCCGAGGGGTTTGAGCGAGGTTCGAATACGGAGTTTATCCAGTTTCTGTATATTTCGAAGGGCTCTGCAGGCGAGACGAGGACACAGCTCTACATCGCTCTCGATCAAAACCATATCACCAGTGAAGAATTCAACAGGGGATGCTCGTTATGCAAAGACGTGTCCGGTCAGTTGAGCGGATTGATCGGCTATCTCAAGGGATCGCCACTCAAAGGAGAGAAATTTAAGAAAGAGTATAAAAGCACCAAGAATAGGTTTGAAGAATTAATGAAAGAATTCAATATCCAAGATTTAAGATTCAATAAGAAAGATCCAAATAGCTCCAAATCTTAAATTTTGAGTTTCGAATTTTCACTTTTACTTTGTTAATAATGCGCTTTCCGCAGATTCAAGGATACCCTGAGCGGATACCCGGAAGTGGAAAAGGAGTGGTTCCAATTCAAAGCCGAAAAGGACAAGGAAGAAGTGAGAGAGTGGCTCAAAGGCATTGGAATTGAGATGGTGGAGGGATAGGTCGAGATTCAAGGGAGATTCTAACAAATCATGAGGTTTCTTTTTGAATCTTGAATTTGTAGGGTGATTATGAATATCGACCAAAGAGACGAAGAGATCTGGAGACTGAGGACCGAAGGGGCTACCTTTTCTCAGATTGCCAAGCGATTTGACATTAGTTCTAACCGAGTCCGACAAATATGTCTCCGAAGAAAGGATAAGGTCGATAATTTTGACAAATGGCCCCTCTTGAAAAGAGAACTCCCCGTGAGGATTCAAAATGTCCTAATTAAAGCGTTCGAGAGCGAGGAAATATTTAGCCATCCGGTAGATTGCGATGGTTTTAGATTTCAAGCTTTCTGGAAAAGAACATGATTCCATTCCCCAGGCCACGAATAATATTCCCTCTCCCCTCTGGGGCTATGGGGGGGTGAGGGGTAATAATGTATTGTATTGGTTACCGCGCCTTCACCCTGCGCATCGGCGAAGGACAAATTGACATCTGAAGATATAACCCAATGCTGCGGTTTATGGACATGGTTGGAACAGGAGAGGAGATTTGAAGCGAAACAAAATTTACCTGGATACTTCGGTGCTCAACTTCTTCTTCGAAGAGGGAGACTTGGAGAAAGCCTATTCTACGAAAGAACTCTTCCGAGAAATTGGAAGAGGCCAGTATTCTGCCTTTGTCTCAGACCTGGTGCTAAGAGAGATAGGGAAAACCAAAGGGCAGAAGAGGGAAAATTTGCTTTCTCTCATAAAGACCTACGATATCCCTTCGCTGGAGGTCACTCTAGAAAGCCTCATATTGGCAGGAAAATATACGGATAGAAAAATCTTTCCTCGAAAATATCAGGATGATGGCCTTCACATCGCGATTGCCACGGTTCAAGAGATCGATATCGTGGTCAGCTGGAACCTTAGACACATGGTTAAACTGAAAACAAGGCGAGAGGTGAAAGCCATTAACATCCTGGAGGGATACAAGGAGATAGAGATCTGTACCCCAATGGAGGTGATTGAAAGTGGTTAAGGAATCAAAGATCATGGAAGAAATTCACAAGATCCGTGCAGAATTCCGTCGAACTACGAGAGGAAAAAGTAAGGAAGATATTCTGAAACAGATCAAGAATGATAGTCAGCAAATTAAAGAGGAATTAAAAATGATCAAACCGGACCCTAAATTAATTCACTCTTGTCCAAG
>Ga0154838_1005_pt4 | contig 26082 bp, 25 predicted proteins | sample Rifle2008BG16ft_FD_116142 | JGI IMG/M metagenome (GOLD analysis project Ga0154838, IMG submission 116142) | Deltaproteobacteria bacterium RBG_16_48_10 | reverse complement strand
TTTAAGAATTAAATTTAGGAAGAATACCAGGAACAACTATTAGGTGGGAACCACTCTGCTATCTTTGATACCCTTTAGGCTGTTGCCAACAATTCTGCCAATTCATCATATTTTATACAGTTCTCAAGAGAATGATCACATCTTTTCTTTCCAATCAGATGGGCGGTTGCCCGGCAGGGACAATGGACCAGGGCAATCACGTTGACTTTCTCGATGACCCCTTCCATCATCTCAAAAGGAAATACGGCATGACTCTCTGGCTCAAAAGACGGAGTTGCGGGGACATAACGGAAAGCCTTTGTGCTCGTGCTTCCATAAGCCTCTCTCAGTTGCTCTTTCCCGGAATATTTGGCGACCAGGTCCGCCATCTTTTTTGCATTCGGAGTGTCGACGCCCCTCCAGAAAAAAGTCTGTGGGAATCCGTACCCAAACTGTTGGAGGGCATAACCCTTGCTTCCGTCCTTCATATTTTTTGAAAAGAGGAGTCCCCGCTGGGCTAAGTTTGATAAAGTGGATTTCAACTCTTCCATTGAAATGTTTTGAGGAGGAGCAATTTTTGCAACCGGAACAGGTTCAAGAGGGATCACTTTGGTAGGAATGGCTAAGGCCACCTCAGCTTCCAAAGGGGTGAAGTTCCCTTTTAGGATCTCCAAAAGCTCTTCTTTCTCCGGATAACCCATGCCCAAAGAAGACAGGTGCTTCGCCAACCGCCTGTAGATATCGTCACTCATTGTTTGCTCCCACATCGCATAGCGCAGAGCGCATAATTGCTAATCATAACTCATAACTTATAACTTATAACTCTTAACTTATTGTCATTCCATCCTCAACGATTCTACCATATCCATTCTGGCTGCGTGTCGGGCCGGGATGAGACCGGCACCGATGGAAGTGAACATGACCACCAGCCAGGACTGTATCAAACTCCAGATAGGAATGGAGAACTGAATGGTCCACCCAAAGGATTGTTTGTTGATGACGTAAACGAGAAGGATGGAGAGGAGAAAACCACAGAGGAGGCCGAAGATATGGCTGAAAAAGCCAATCATCCCTGCCTCGATCAGGGTGGTCTTCTCAATCTGTTTCCGGAATGCACCCACTGCCCGGAGGATCCCAATATCCCGCTGTCTCTCTAGGATCAGGGCATTCAAGGAGTTGATAATTCCAAGAATGGCCACGATGATGGCGATGAATTCGAGGGCATAGGTGATGGCAAAGGTCTGGTCAAAGATCTTCAGAACCTCTTTTCTCAGTTCCCGATGGGAGACCACAAAGAGGCGATAAGGTTTGGAATACCTTTCCCGGATGATCTCCTTGAAGGTTTCCTGAGAAACCCCTTCTTTGAGATAGATGCCCGCACTATGAAGCGTCTCATCGTTCCACAACGATTGAAAGAGTTTTTTCTCCAACAAGATCATTCCCCAATCAGAAGAATAATCGTAGAAAACTCCGGAGATGAAAAACTCTTTTTCACCCTGCGGGGTGCTCAGCTTCATCCGGTCTCCAGACTTGACGTGATGCCTGAGTGAGAAACTCTCCGTGACGAGAATGGCTTGGCCGGCGGCGAACTGCCGGATAATCGCCTGGGGATTTCCTTGAGTGAAACGAATAACCTTCATGTTGAGAAAAACCTCTCCATCGACAGATGCGATGAGGGCAGGCTGGCCTTGATACTCGACCTCCAATGCCCTGAAAGAATCGACGGCCTTCACTCCGGGAAGAGAAGGCAGCGCCCTGGAAACCTCGAGGGGGAGGAGGGCGGAATAACCTGTGATGGAATAGGAACCCGGGAAGATGAACACATCCCCATTGATTGATTGTTCCACCCAGAGGTCCACCGTCTTCCGGAAGCTCAGGATCATGATGGAGATGCTGATCAGCATGGAGAGGGCGGTCATCAAAGCGGCGATGGTGATCACGGTCCTGGCCATAGAATCATGGATATATCGACTCGCCAGTCTTCCTTCAGGCCCAAAGAGGAAGCGGAGAGCCGGAGCCATCAGACGGTTCAGGAGAGTGGTGGCAGAAGGGATCAGGAAGGAGACCCCGACGACGATGAGGAGCGCAGCCAAGAAACCGAAGATAGGCCGGTGAGCGATGGGTTTCTGGAGGGCAAAGATGAGCGAAAGGATAAGAAGACCCATGCCGACGAGATTGAAATGCCAGGTACGGATTTTTATTTTTGTTTCAAGGGTTCCCAGCGCCAGGGCCTCCCTGGGTGCAATCCCGGAGGCTTCTCTGGCAGGGCCGATCGAAGAAAGAACCGAGGCGAGCACTCCCATCCCAAAGCCTGCCATTAAAACGGATGGAGAGATCAAGAGGTGTTCTGCCTTGACCAGAATATAGAGAGCCGTAATCGTTCTGGAGACCAGATAGAGCATAACCTTTGCCAACCCCATCCCGATTCCTATTCCAACCAGACTTCCCAAGCATCCGATCCATGCTGCCTCGCCGAGAAAAAGACCGAGGACCTGGGGTCGGGTGACTCCGATGCTTCGAAGAATTCCAATCTCCCGCCTTCTCTGAATGATGGAGATGGAAATGGCGTTATAGATCAAAAACATCCCCACGATGAGAGAGATGAAACTGAGGGCAGTCAGGTTGAGGTGAAAAGCTGAAACCATCTTCTCGATCTGACCGCTGCGGGTATCGGACCGGCGAACTTCAACCCCCGGAGGGATTACCTTTTTCAGTTCTCTCGCTATCGCATCCGCGGACAGGGATTGATCCACCATCAGATCAATCCGGTCGATGAGACCGACCTTCTCCAGGGCTTCCTGAGCCGAGGCGATGTCCACGAGCCCAAAATTTCCTTCCAATGATTTTGCTGGCCCCTCCATCTTGAGTAGATAGGTGATGCTGAAGGTAACTTTTTTTGATCCAACGATTAGGGTGATTCGCTCTCCTTTTTTCAACCCGTGCCGGTGAGCCAATTTTTCGGTGATGGCGATGGCACGAGGCGTTTTTAAAAAAAGGAGGTCCTGATCATCGGTCTCGTAGAGCTGGTATTCCCTGAAGGGCCGGTCACTAAAAACGTCTATGCCAAGCAGGTAGAGGGGTTCTCCAATGGGCTCATCGATCTTGGAGACGTATTGAATAACGGGTGTAGCTGCTTTGACTCCGGGAACTTTTTTTACCTTAAGATAAACCTCTTCAGAAAAGCCCCTCCCAAAGGAGGTGACCTGGAAATTGGCTTTTCCAGAGACATGATCCACGGAGACGTTGAAAGATTCGATGGCCGTGTGGATGGCCGTCTGGACACTGACGAAAACGCCCACTCCCAGGGCGATCCCTATCATGGAAAGAATAGTTCTTCCTTTGTGATGACGAAGATGGCGGAAGGTAATGGTTTTGAAGAGGTGAATCAGGACCATAAGAAAATCCAAATGTCAAAATCCCTGCCTGCGCCGAGGCTTCGGCAGGCAGGCAAATGACAAACGAATGTCAAAATTGAAGCCAAGGTTAAGATTCAGGCTAAGGTTTAGAATCTAATTTTCTTGACTTTAACCTTAACCTCAGCCCTAACCTTTATCACAAAGTTTGACAGTTGACATTGCTTCAATCTATAGGAGTCTACCGTCTCGCATTTGGATAACCCGATCCGCCATGGATGCTCCTTCCTGGCTGTGAGTGACCAGGAGGATGGTCTTTCCTTGTTCGTCCCGCAACCGCCGCAGGATCTCCAAAACCTGCTTTCCTGAAGCCGAATCGAGATTACCCGTTGGTTCATCCGCGAGAATGATTTCGGGATCATTGATTAAAGCTCGGCAGATGGCCACCCGTTGCATCTCTCCGCCCGATAATTCGTGGGGATGATGATACCGTCTCTCCAAGAGGCCGATTTCTTGAAGGAGGCGCTCCATTTTAGCCGCTGGGGGATTGGAGCCTTCTCGCAACAGGTGGGGGAGGGCGATATTCTCTTCGAGGTTTAGAATGGGCAGGAGATTGAAGAACTGAAAGATGATCCCGACCCGGTCTCGCCGAAATAGAGTCAGCCGTCGGTCATCCATCCGGGAGATGTCCTCCCCGTGAATCATCACGCGGCCTTGATTCGGAGAATCGAGTCCCCCGAGGATGTTAATCAGGGTGGACTTCCCGCATCCACTTTTGCCTGTGATTGCAACAAATCCCCCTTTTGAGAGGTTTAAATTGATGTGGTCCAGGGCGACCACCGGGTTATCCCCCTGGTGATAAATCTTTGTGACATCCATCAATTCGATGAAATGATCTTCCATCATCCTAAAAAATAAAAAAGAGCAGAGATCAAATTCTCTCTGCTCTTTTTATATATCGGGGGAAATGGTGAATTGTCAACTGAAAATCAAGATTGTTTAATCTTGACTGTATTTCTTTAAATGTTTAACAAGGATGATCAACATTAAAGGAATGATCGCACCGACAATGATAACGGCTCCTCCTACAATGTAAATTTTTGGGCCTATATCCTCGACCGTCCTAACCACCTGCATGATGGCAATGGAGACCATCGCTGCCAGGATGCACATCAAGATAATAATACTCACTATATTAGCGGCACTTAATTTAATATTCATTGCTCCCTCCTCTGTTTGAAAAATGACGAAAATTAGTGTTTCGCTTAAACCTAATCCAATGGAGAGTCTTTTTAGCAAAACTCAGAATTTCTGCCATCCTTACTTACTCACAGCCACAGGCTCAGAACCCGGAAGAACTACTTCCTCCTCGACCTTCTTTTCTTTCTTCACGGCAGCAGTGGTGGCAGTACCGATGAAGCTGAAGAAGAGGATGGCTGCCGGAACCAGTTGAAGAAGGACGATGATGGAACCGACGATCAGAAAGATCCAGAGGGCAGTGCCGGCTCCCTTCAATTCAAAGGACCGAGCAAACGCAGGAGTGGCAAGAAGGGTCATCACCGCTCCCATCACTCCGACTTTTGAAGCTTGTTTTCTTGCTGACATGGCCTATTCCCCCTTTCTTCTTTATTGAGGCTTTTGAGTCTCCTCAACCTTTGTAAATGCATACGTAATGCCAACCCTGAAAGGGGATGTAAGAAACTTATAATAAGCTGATTATATTAAGTTTTTTGATTTTATAATCTTGATGCAGATTTGCCGTTAACCTTAGGTGTATTTTAAAATTATTCATATGGCCAAGCCAATGAGAAGCGATGTTTGTGTAATGACTTCAAATTAAAGTGTTTTACTTGAATAGAAAATTTATGCGTCCAGATATTTTCTAGATTCGACTGGATGACCGTGGAGGGAGCGGTCGGTCACTCTTCGAAGCAGGCTTTCGGCAGTCTAAAGAGATCTAATTCATCATAGATTCTTTCTATTTTGATTGAGAGTTCCTTGATCTTTCTTAAGAAAGGTTCAGGAATGATGAGGGTTGCTCTAGCCACCTCCTCTTCATAGAGATTGTGTCTGAGATATTCGGGTTCGTTTTTGCCGAACCATATCTCTGCCTCCCATGATTTTTGATTGAATAATTCGGTCTTGAAATGCTTTTCACTCAGTCCGAACGGATTCCCAGGAGAGATAAAGGTCAATATCCCGTGATTGGAATTAGGCCTGGTGGAAAGATTGGCATACATGCACATGAACTCTCCTCCCAAGGCAACCGAGCGAACCGATAGGCTCAATCCATTGATTTTGCTTTCGACATATTCTTGAAGAAGAGAGGGGTTGGATACAGGATTCAATTTCCAAAGGGATGAAGGCTCTGTGATGACTTGTAAATCCCTTCCTCCTCTTCCCACCCGCCGCTTCAGAATCACCTTTTTCTTTCTTTTGACGAAACGGTTACCCCCCCCCGTATCTTCCGGGTCAAAGATCATCGTCTCCGGCATGGGGGCAATGGCCTTAAGCAACTGGTATTGATTCCACTTGTCCTCCAGTCTCAATCCAGGATGAAAGGTACCTGGGAAGGGGCCCATACCGTCCATCCATATCTTGAAGGGTTTTAGACTATCGATGAAGGGAAGGGAATGAAGGTAGTCCGTGAACGTCTTCCCATAGATTTTTTGAGAGGTCGATTCGATTCGCTGGAAGATATCCGAGGCTTTTCCAAGATGCACCCAATGGGTGAGATGATATTCATGAGCCCCGCCCGGGAGGCCCACATTCACCTCCACCAGATAAAGCTTCAACTCGGGAGTGATAAGAAAGTCAATTCCGAGATACATACCCAACACACAAAAAAACAGGTCATCGATTCACCAGACCTGTTCTTTTTTCCCTTGGATACTGACCCGTCATTCAAAAGAGCCATAAGGCAATAGGGGCCCCTTCCCTTCTTGGGAAGAGGCCCGATGAATGACTTAGCAAGATGCTTTGCATTTGCAAAGGCCGGAGAACTTCTTGGCCACCTTCTTGATGGTCATATCATTCACCTCCCTTCAGGACCCCTCTCGCAAAACACTGAAAGAGATCGGGTTGAAAAAGATTGTTTTGAACTTTGGCCCTATAGCGGCATCCCCCTCGACACTCTTCAATCAATGTACATTTGCAAGCAAGGTCCATTAATGAGATACGGGGAATACGGGTCCAACAGGTTCGAAGTCCTTCTCCGATGGATCCTGCCGGTTCCTGGCTAAAAAGGCCACACTTGCAAATCATCCCATTGGATATTATAGCACAAAGATGGGCGCCGCAAGTAGAATTTTTTGTCGAACCGTGAAATCCCCCCCCAAAGCCGTAATCGAGAAAACGACCCGCCTCCGAGGGGGAAACTTGAAGATCCTGGTTTTCTTTCAGTCTTCCCTCAACACAGGGAACATCCACATTCCATTCCTCAATATTTTTTGATTGAAGAAGGGAGGCCAGCTGGTCGAACTCCGACAAATTCCGGCGGTGAATCATCGTCGCCACGGAGACCCGTATATTGGCTTCTTGCAGATGGTCAACGGCCATGATCGTTTTTTCGAAGGTTCCCTTCCCTCGAAGCGATTCATGACCTTCTTTCATACCATCGAGACTGATCTGAACTTCGTGGACGCTGAGTTTTTTGGCGACCTCTTTGGGGATCAACGTGCCGTTGGAGAGGAGAACGGACCGAAATGCATAGTTTCGAAGAATCTCATTTACCTCCCAGAAATAAGGATGGAGCAAGGGCTCCCCTCCGGACAGAAGGAGTCTCAGCCCTTGAATCTCCTCAAATTGCTCCAATACCCTTTGAATCTGTTTCCTTGAGAGATCCTGATGAGAATCCTCTCCGATATAGCAGTGGCGGCATTGAAGATTGCACCGGTTGGTGATCTGGAGCTCAAGATACCGGAGGGAAGGGACCGGGGAAGGATCCAAAACAATCTTCTTTTGAAGAGGGGCTTCCGAGAAGGTGATTAAATTTTCAGAAAGGCAAAATTGGATGAATTCCTCATCTTCTTTCCGTGTAGGAGGACTTTCACCCCGGGAGATGCTGAGAAGAAATTGATAACCATCTTCGTTCAGTTCATATAGTTCATCTTTTTCGATGTCGTAGAGGTAGCGTTCTTCGAGATTTTTTAGAACGGCGTGAGGGGAGAGAGTGATGAACCTATTCTCGGAGGGCATCGGAGATCTCCTCGGGGGTGAGGATCTTCTTTTCTAAAAGTCGCTTGAGAATTTTGTAGGCCCCGCATTCCAGGTCCTTTTCGGATTCTTTATAGAAGTCGCAATGCTTACAGATCAGATCGGTTAGAGATTCTTTATCCAAGTTCATGGCGTTATCCTTACAAAAATCATAATGTAAAACGGTGCCGGAATCAAGGTCACTTGACTCCTTGCCCCCTTGAATCCTTTAAATCGATTTTAATCATTAAGGGGTTGACGGTGCGGAGGCGTTAAATTTATAATGGATTATAAAAATACTGGGGGTTTTCTATGTGGGATTACACAGAAAAGGTAAAAGACCATTTTCTTAATCCAAGAAATGTTGGAGAAATTGAGAATCCGGATGGAGCGGGTGAAGTCGGGTCGCTGGCCTGCGGCGATGCCCTGAGGCTCTCCTTCAAACTGGATGAGAAAAAACGGATTAAAGACGCAAAGTTCAAAACCTTTGGATGTGCGAGTGCCATCGCTTCCTCTTCCGCACTGACAGAGATCATCAAGGGGAAAACGCTGGAGGAAGCCGCCCAGGTGACCAATCAGGATATTGCCGACTACCTGGGAGGACTTCCCGAGGAGAAGATGCACTGCTCGGTGATGGGAAGGGAAGCGCTCGAGGCGGCGATCGCCAATTACCGCGGACAGAAAGTAACGAAAGAAGATTTCGAGGTGATCTGCAACTGCTTCGGTGTGACGGATCGAGAGATTTTCAAGGCGGTTCGTGAGAACAATCTGAAAACAGTGGAACAGGTCACCTACTATACCAAAGCGGGCGGAGGATGCGGTCAGTGCCATCCAAAGATTGAGGCCATCATTGAAAAAGTAAAAAAGGAGATGGAGAAAGAGGCACCTCCTCCCAAGCCGGAGAAAAAGAAGCTGACGAACATCCAGAAAATCAAATTGATCGAAGAGACATTAGGAAGGGAGATCATCCCGGCCTTAAAGGCGGATGGAGGGGATCTGGATTTAGTCGATATTGAAGGCAATAAAGTCCTGGTAGCCCTGAGAGGAAAGTGTTCCTTCTGCCCCAGTTCTGAATTTACGTTAAAACAGTATGTCGAATCAAAGTTGAGAGAGTTTGTCAGCGATGATATTGAAGTGGAGGAGGTGAGGCCGTGAAGACCGTCTATGTGGATAATAATGCGACGACAAGAGTAGCTCCAGAGGTTTTGGAGGTAATGGTGCCTTACTTTTCCGAGTATTACGGGAATCCTTCGAGCATGCACTTTTTCGGAGGTCAGGTTCAAAAGAAGGTGGATGAAGCGAGGGGAAAGGTGGCGGAGTTTTTGGGGGCAGAGCCTTCGGAGATCGTCTTCACGAGCTGCGGGACGGAGAGTGATAATGCGGCGATCCTGGGGACACTCGATTCCTTTCCGGAAAAACGACACCTCATCTCTACTCGGGTGGAACACCCTGCTGTTGGGAATATTTCTACCCATTTGGGCCGGAAGGGCTACCGCGTCACGGAACTTTCTGTCGATCGAGAGGGGCGGTTAGATCTGGATGAGTTGAGGGAGTCACTCACAGACCAGACTACTCTAGCCACCATTATGTATGCCAATAATGAAACCGGCGTGATCTTCCCTATTGAAGAAATTGGTGAGATTGTAAAGGCAAGGGGGGTTCCTTTCCATACTGATGCAGTCCAGGCGGCAGGGAAGATTCCTCTCAATATGAAAAAATCGAAGGTGGATATACTTTCCATCTCCGGCCACAAACTCCATGCGCCCAAAGGAATCGGAGTCCTCTACATCCGAAAGGGAACCAAATTTTCTCCCTTCTTGATTGGCGGCCACCAGGAAAAGGGCAGAAGAGGAGGGACAGAGAATGTTCCTTACATCATCGGCCTGGGAAAAGCTTGCGAACTGGCTCAAAAACATCTCAATGAAGAGAACACAAAAGTCAAGGCCTTGAGGGATTATCTCGAAGCAAAGCTTCTGGAGAAGATTCCAAATACTTTGGTCAATGGGGAGCTGGTCCACCGTCTTCCCAACACGACGAGCCTGAGCTTTGAATATGTAGAAGGAGAATCGATTCTCCTTCTGCTTTCTGATCTCGGTATCTGCGCCTCATCGGGGTCTGCTTGCACCTCCGGTTCACTCGAACCTTCGCATGTCCTCAGGGCCATGGGGGTTCCTTTTACCGCGGCCCATGGGTCGATCCGTTTCAGCCTCTCCATCTATAGTACGAAAGAGGAGATGGATTACATCATCGAGCATCTCCCTCCCATCATCCAGAGATTGAGAGATATCTCTCCCTTCTGGAAAGACTATCTGAGGGCGCAGGGGAAAGTTTAGGATTAAGCCTTAAGTAGAAGATATAATAGGAAAGTTACTAATTTTATCTATAAGTTATCCATCGCTTATTTCGCTTACCGATATATTCAAATCCTTGCATTGAAAACCTGGCTGTCCCGCCTTACATTGGAAAACGTTTTTTCTCACAAATTTTGTTGGGTTGATGAGTACTTTAAATACTAATCTTAAGTATTTAAAATACTAAAATTATGAGGAAGTTAAAATACGATATTATAGAAAGAAAGAATTGCTTCATGCCATCGGACTAAAAGAAATACCAAAATACATAAACTGGACCGAGAGCTTTCTGTTGTTAGACCGACTGGCGAAAGCACTTTCTATCCCTCCTTGGTCTGACGATGAATATCTGCTATCCTCTCTTTATAGGGATCTTTTTAACGAAATTAAATTAATTGGAAAATCCCTTAACATAAATATTCCTGAGCCAGTTCACTATCCAGGTAAAGAGTACTTTTCATCATTTACTTTGGGGGTTCTTAAGATTCTTAAAGGACTTGCAAGCGGCGGGTGAGATAATCTTACCCCTCCTCCAGTTGGGTTTGATTCGGGAAGCAATTTCCTGTCTCCATCAAGTTTCACTCATTTCGGAACCTCCCACTCTATTACCTCATTCTCCCTACCAGTAATTGTGCACTTCCAAAAAGTTCAAAAATTGTGTATATTTCAATTCTAAATTAACCATTGAAACCCTCCTTGGATCTGCAGCGCTGCTCAATAGACCTGAGCCGATACGTGGCGGTGAGATGTCTGGAGATGAAATTGCTTTAGTGGCAACAACGGGATAAGAAACTCGTCTTGAACAATGCCCTATGACAGAGAAATCTGAAAGATACGAGACACAGCCGATTGACCACATGATTATTACCATTCGGGGTCAGAGGGTGATCTTGGATGCGGATCTCGCGCGTATTTATGGAGTACCCACCAGGAGGCTTAATGAGCAGGTGCGCCGCAACGCCGATCGGTTTCCGCCTGACTTCGCGTTTGTTCTTACAGGTCAAGAGGTTGCAAACTTGAAGTCGCAATTTGCGACTTCAAGTGCAGGCATGAACCGGTCACAATTTGCGACCGGTTCGAGCCATGGCGGGCGCCGAAAACCGCCGATGGCCCTTACTGAGCATGGCACCCTTATGGCGGCTAATGTCCTCCGCAGCAAGCGGGCCATTCAGATGAGTGTGTTTGTGGTGCGCGCGTTCATTCGTATGCGGCAGATGCTGATTGAGCAACGGGGTCTTGCACGCAAACTTGCAGAATTGGAAAAAGAATTGACCGCAAGGCTTGATGTCCATGAGACCGCAATCAACGAGATGCTGCGGCAAATCAAGCGGTTGCTGAGTCCGCCACCAGAGCCAGAACCGCCGAAGAAACGGATAGGTTTTCTGGTAGAGGAACCGCATATGCCCTATAAATCCTTAAAAAGATCGAAAACATGAAAGTTGGAGACGGCTCTTAAAGGGCTTCGTAAAATAGAGGGGTGAATCTTTAATCCTTGACTTCGATGACGTCATCTATAAAAAAGTTGATAATATTGAGTGGTCGAGACACTGGGCCAGGCACTTAATCCTGTAAAAATCTTTAGCAAAGAAAGTAAATTCCGCAGTCACACTTTGGCAGTCAGAAGGAGATGAGAAGCATGACCAAGCTGTTGGATGGTTTTACTCCCTATCGCACAGAGGATGCCGAAAAATACAACAGACTTCGGTGCTGGGGGGGCCTGACCTTTGGAGATATCCTTGACAGGGCCGCAGATTGGTATCCTGACAAGGAAGCATTTGTCGATGGTGCAAGTCGCCTGACCTTTTCACAAGCGAGGGACAGGGTCAACCGGCTAGCCATCAGCCTGATGAATCTGGGAATAGAACCTACAGAGCGCGTGCTGGTTCAACTGCCGAACTGGAACGAATTTGTGTATGTCTATTTTGCGCTTCAAAAAATAGGGGCGATCGATGTGCTGCTGATCGACCGGTATCGACCCTATGAGATTAATCATCTCATCCGATTATCGGGGGCCACCGCCTGGGTCCTGCCTTGGAAATACAGAAAGACGGATTATTTGCCCATCATGAGAGAGGTGCTGAAGGAGAGCCCTCAAATGAAAAATGTCATCCTTGCAAAGGGAGGAGATCAAAGGGACTATCTCAGCCTGGAAGCTTTGATTGAGGACGTAGAACTGACAGATAAGAATATGGCCGCACTGGCTCAAAGGCGGCCGGATCCAATGCAGGTCGCTCATATGGGTCCGACCGGAGGAACCACGGGCTTACCGAAGGTCGTTCCCCGCACCCACAATGACATGATTTGTAGTTCGGAATATGCCGCTCGGGCCTGGGAGATGGATGCTAGGGATATATGCCTTCTTGTCGGTCCAATCGGTCACGACCTTACGTTCACCAAGGGCTTCTTGGGCAGTATTTTAACCTATGGAAAAACCGTTTTTTTGGATTCGACGGATCTTGGCGATATATGTAGAACGATCGAAAAAGAGAAGGTCACTGCGCTGGTTTGGGTGCCCACGCTGGCCAGGCGGTTGGTTGGTTTTGAGAGTTTGGCCGACTATGACCTCAGCACGTTGAAAAAGATGCACTGCGGGGGTGGAGCCAGCCTTCCCGACCTCATCAAGGATGTCAAGGGAAAGCTTGGATGCACCTTTTTTAACGGCTACGGCGGGACCGAGGGCCAGACCACCTTGACAAGATCCGACGATCCACTCGAAATCCTTTATACAAGCGTAGGGAAACCCACCTGTCCGTATGATTCCTATAAGGTGATTGACAGGGACGGAAAAGAGCTTCCCGCGAACACTCCAGGGGAGCTGCTGATCAAAGGCCCCGGCGTCTTTACCGGTTATTATAGAAACCCCGAAGAGAATGAGAAGATGCTTGACAGAGACGGTTACTTTAAGACGGGCGACGTGGCGAAGATGGATGGAAATGGAAATGTCACGCTGGTTGGAAGGATCAAGGAAATGATTAACCGGGGCGGGGAAAGCATCAGCGCTGTCGAGGTCGAGAAATTGATCGCCGACCATCCAGATGTTGTGCTTGTTGCCGTCGTTCCGATGCCGGATCCGGAGATGGGGGAAAGGATCTGTGCTTATATCCAGCCGAGGCCGGGGGCCAGATTGCATTTCGATGATATCCTGTCCTTTCTCAAAGACAGGAAGGCCTCTGTTCTTCATTTTCCTGAAAGAATCGAATTGATCGATGCCATGCCTTTCACGAAGGCGGAGAAGATCGATAAAATGGCTTTACTGAAAGATATTGAGGAAAAAATAAAAGGCAAAGGGCGAGTTTGATCGGGGTTGCAAAGGTTCGAATGCAGCCTAAGACCGTTAATTCATAAATGCTATAATGGATTGATTGACACACTCCGCAGCACGACCCCCCTGCCCTTAGAATAGGGGAAAAAGCGCCGCTCAGGGTTATCCTATACGAGTTCTACTTTATATCCGCATGGTAGTCTTGCAGAGAACGAACACTTCCCTTTCCCTGCTGGTAGGCGGCAATGCCTTTGGCGGCGGCAATGGCCGCGGCTAAGGTGGTGATGTAAGGGATCTTAAATCTAATGGCTGTTTTGCGAATATAGGAATCGTCATAGAGACTGAGTTTGCCACTCGGGGTATTCATGACCAGCTGGATTTCTTTGTTCTTGATTCCGTCTACAATGTTGGGGCGTCCCTCATGCATCTTAAGAATGTGCTCGGACGCAACGCCATGTTCTGCCAGGAATCGATGGGTCCCGTTGGTTGCCTTGATCTTAAAACCAAGCCGGTCAAACTCCTTGGCCACTTCAAGCACTGCGGGCCTATCCCTCTCTGAAACTGTGATGAGGACTGTTCCTGCAGATGGAAGCGTTTGTTGGGCAGCCTCCTCGGCTTTATAAAAGGCGAGTCCAAATGAGCTGGCCATGCCCAATACCTCTCCGGTGGAGCGCATCTCAGGGCCGAGAAGCGGGTCCACTTCAGGAAACATGTTGAACGGGAAGACAGCCTCCTTGACGCCGTAGTGTCTGAATGATTTGGGTTTGAGGTTCAAGGATTTCAACTTCTTGCCGAGCATGACCTGGGTAGCCAGGCGTGCCATGGGAATGTTGCAGACCTTGGACACCAGAGGGACGGTACGGGAGGCACGTGGGTTCGCTTCTAAGACATAGACCCGGTCTTTGGCAATAGCATACTGAATATTCATCAACCCGACCACATTGAGCTCGATGGCAATCTTTTTCGTATATTCATAAATGGTATCCAGATGCTTGGCAGGGATGCTGACGGGCGGAATGACACAGGCAGAGTCTCCGGAATGGATACCGGCCAGCTCGATATGCTCCATCACGGCCGGCACAAAGGCATCTGTCCCATCCGAGACGGCATCTGCCTCAGTTTCGATCGCATTTTCAAGGAATTTATCGATCAGAATCGGCCGTTCCGGAGTAACTCCCACAGCCGCCGCCACATATCGTTCAAGCATTTCCTCATCGTGGACTACCTCCATGCCGCGTCCTCCAAGGACATAGGAGGGTCTCACCATGAGAGGATAACCGATCCGCTCAGCCACCCGAAGGGCTTCCTCCAGGTTGCTGGCCATGCCGGATTCGGGCATGGGGATGGCCAGTTTGACCATCATCTTGCGGAAGCGGTCCCGATCCTCTGCCAGATCAATGGCCTCTGGTGACGTCCCGATAATCTTCACCCCTGCCTGGGCCAGCTCATTCGCAATATTGAGCGGGGTCTGGCCTCCAAACTGAACAATGACCCCCTGAGGTTTTTCCTTTTCATAGATGCTCAAAACATCTTCCACCGTGAGGGGCTCAAAATAAAGCTTATCCGAAGTGTCGTAATCAGTGGATACGGTCTCCGGATTGCAGTTCACCATAATCGATTCGTATCCCTCATCCCGCAATGCAAAGGCGGCATGGACACAGCAGTAATCAAACTCAATGCCCTGCCCGATGCGGTTCGGGCCTCCTCCCAAAACCATGATCTTCGGCCTCTTGCTAACCTTGACCTGATCCGGGGCATTGTAAGTGGAGAAGTAGTAGGCCGCATTCTTGACGCCGCTCACCGGGACAGGCTCCCATCCTTCAACGACCCCCAACGAAATACGCCTTTCTCTAATCTCCTTCTCGAGGATGCCGAGGAGTTGAGAAAGGTAGCGGTCAGAGAAGCCGTTATTCACCGGTTCAAATCCGGTTGCCGCCTCCAAGAGAAATTAAAGGGTTACAAGAAAAATCAATAACTTGTAAGCGTTTTCCATTTTTTCTAAATATCACTCCATATCACAAAAAATCACACATTTTCTCGATGAAGTCCCACCAATTTTCACACCAGCATTTTGAGGTGGTTTTCTTGATTCCGTCCTTCTTACTTAACTCCCCACGCATAGGTTGTTTTTGGCGTGTTACAAGGGTTTTGTCCTCCGCTCAGACACTTGGTGTCTGGATAGAAATAAGAAGCCATCACTCGTTTTCAACGTGATATACGATGTTTGGTGTAAAAAGAGAGAGGGGTGTTATCCTCTTGGGAAGATTTTTGGCGAAAATCAAATCCCGATGGAAAGGAGGACCCACCCCATGTCAGGATATTTATGGAAGGCGACTGTACGTAATGTAAACCGAGCGCTGAAGGAAATCAATGCATTTGAGTGGGAAGGGGACTATCGGCCAGCAGTTCGGAGGCTTTTCAATTCTTCTTGACTTTTTTTTTCGGGTTTTATACACTGGCTTCCAAAAAATGGCCTCCACCGTTAAAAATAAGGGAATTGAGATCATTTGGTGCTTTCGGCTGAAGTGAGGAAACGGAGGGTTTCTTTTTTGAAAATTGATCACGTAGGGATTATCGTTCGCGATTTGCAGAAAGCAGTTGAACTTTACAAAGGGCTATTGAATGCGCCGATTGTCTTTGAAGAGAATCAAGGATGGATATCGGCCATTGTTAGAACGGAGTCCGGAAAATTGGAGCTGATGCAGTCCACGGATGATAATAGTCCGGTCGGAAAAGCGCTTGCAAAACGGGGAGAGGGTATTCATCATCTTGCGATCGAAGTGGACGATGTCCAAGCCTATTTAGATAAGGCCGAACGACTGGGCCTCACATTAATTGACAAACACCCACGAAAAGGATCAGAAGATAGGCTCATTGGATTTATCCACCCCCGAGGGTTAAATGGTGTTTTACTTGAATTTAACATGCTCGATCCTGAAAAGAGACAAGAAGGTGCGACATGAACCCGCTGTTTGAGCATGATGAATGGATCGATCCCAAGCCGCTGAAAAGAAGCCTTTCTAAATTGGGGATGATCAGATGAAGAAAATTGTGATCGCCCTTGGAGGGAATGCTATTAAACAGTGGAACCAGAAGGGTTCTGCAGAAGAACAATTCGAGAATGTGAGAAGGAGTTGCAGCCACATTGTCAGCATCGTCAAGAGGGGGTATCGGATCGCCATCACCCATGGTAATGGACCTCAGGTGGGCAACCTCCTGATCCAGCAGGAGGCGGGCTCGAAGGCTGTCTCTCCTCAGCCGATCTATATCTGCGATGCGATGACGCAGGGCCAGATTGGTTATATGATCCAGCAGGCCTTGCTCGATGAGCTGAAAGATGTCGGGCTCGATCGGGATGTGGTGACGCTGATCACCCAAGTGGTGGTGGACAAGAAGGACCCCGGATTTCGGAATCCAAGCAAACCCGTCGGCCCCTTCTATACCAAAGACCAGAAAGAGCACTATAAGAAGGAGCCATGCCATATTTTAAAGAAGATAAACGTGAAAGGGGAACGTTATCGAAGGGTGGTTCCTTCGCCCGCTCCGCCGAGGATTGTCGAAGCGAGGGTGATCAAGAAACTCTTCGAATCGGGTGCCATCGTGATTGCTTCAGGAGGAGGGGGGATACCAGTGATTCTCAACGACGTTGGACATGTCAAAGGCGTTGAAGCGGTGATCGACAAGGACCTGGCTGGAGAGAAACTGGCTGAGTCAGTGGGCGCCGATATTTTCATGATCCTCACAGATGTCGAGAAGGTCTATCTCCATTTTGGAGAAAAGAAGCAGAGGGCACTGAGCAAGCTCAGTGTTGAACAAGCGAAGCAGTATTTGAGAGAAGGCCATTTCCCATCCGGAAGCATGGGACCGAAGGTCGAAGCTTGCATAGGGTTTATCGAGTACGGGGGAGAAAGATCTATTGTCACCTCGCTGAACTATGCTGTCCAGGCCCTGGACGGAAAAGAGGGAACCCATATCCTTCCTGTGTGAGGTACCTTCTGTTCAATAGGTTGCGAACCGAAGCCTGCAAAACTCAAAGTGCAAATTGGAGGCAAAAGGCATTTCACATTTTACCTTTTTCCGGAGATGGAGTCTACGATGCAACTAAGACATATTCTGGAAGCCCAACAGTTCGACAAGAAAATGCTGAGAGAGCTCTTTGCCCTTGCTGAAAAAATGGAAGGAATCGTGGGTAAGGGTGGAAACGACCTTCTCCGAGGTAAGATTCCCGGAAGCCTCTTCTACGTCCCAAGCATCCGGACCAGATTTTCTTTCTAATCCGCAATGATGCGCCTGGGTGGAAACGTTCTCAGCACAGAGGTAGCAGAGGCCTTCTCGTCTGAACTGAAAGGGGGTTCATCGGAGGAGACGATCAGGACAACTGGATATTATTCAGATGTAATCGTCTTAAGACATTATAAGAGCGGATCGGCTAAACGGGCCTCCAGGGTCTCTTCCGCCCCGATTATTAATGCCGGCGACGGAGCAGCCCAGCATCCCACCCAGGCTTTGCTTGACCTCTATACGATTGAGAGAAAATTCGGAGGAGTGGATGGAGTGGTCATCGCTTTCGTTGGTGACGTTGCCAACAGCCGGACCATCAGGTCTTTGTGTTACTTTTTGGCTAAATATTCCGGAATCAAGGTTCATTTCGTTGCCCCCCCTACCCTGAACATGAGGAAGGATATGGTCCAATATTTGAAGAACCACCGAATCTCTCTATCTGAAACCTATGGATTAGAGCCTCCTTTAGAAGATCTGGCTAAGGAGGCGGATGTCCTATACGTGACTCAGATCCCTGCCGGGAGCTTCGGAGATCATCTCGATGGGTATGAAGCTTCCAAAAACAATTTCGTCATCGATAGGAAGGTTCTGAAGAGCATGAAGAGGCATTCAATCCTTATGCATCCCCTACCGCGAAACGGTGAGATCCGTCCAGAGATCGAACGAGACTTTCGCGTTGTCTATTATGATCAAATAAAGTATGGCGTCTATATCCGAATGGCTCTTCTTTGCATTGTATTAGAGAGAATGCCTTGATTTATGTAACTATTTTGCTTGGTTGGAGAGAGTCAAAAAGCGAATAAGTGAATCAAAAATTTGCTTGACAAGAGAATACAAGTATGGTACCCACATTTCTTATAAAATAAAAGAAAAATCAATTGCCAAAATAGGCAAACAGATTCTTTGCTCACGGATTGAGTACTGTTTCTACCTTTCCAGTATCCAAGGTTGCTCCAACCACATTTCTGCTTGATAGAAGAGACAAGATGGATAGAGTTACCGCAGATGTGAGAATATTGGGCCCGTGAAGGGCATTGGGTATTCCGGTGCCGACAAAATCTCAAAAAGAGAGGGAAAAGGATGGATAATAAATTGTTTCTGTGGGATGCAGATTGGCTGGTGTTGGACTCCGAAACAATTCTTCGGGACGGTGCCGTCGTCGTAGATGGGACCACCATTCACGAAGTGGGGCCTTCCAAAGAACTCAGGGCTAAATACAAAGGGGAAAAGGGTATCGACTGCTCCAAATGTATCGTGATCCCTGGGCTCACCAATGCGCATAACCATGTTTACGAGAATTTGTGCCGGGGATTGGGCAAAGAATATTCAGGGTTCGAAGATTGGTTACGGTATTTAATTTATCCGGTGAATAGGAATTTGACGGGAGAGGATTTCTATTGGTCAGCTCAATTGGCATGTGCAGAAGCTTTTAAAACCGGTACAACGGCTATCGTGGAGCAAATGACAAACTTTGCTCGATTTCAGGCAGACCATAATTTTCAAGCGTTTCTTGATGCAGGCATGAGAGGGGCGGTTGCTCGAGGGGCTTCGACCCGATCATCGATCGATAAAGGCGAGGAGCGTTCAGCACAAGAAGACCTGGATGCCGGTGAAAGCTTTATTAGGAACTGGCAAAGTGCGAAGTTAGTTCAACCATGGTTAGGGCCATCAGGGCTATTCTGCACAGACGAAGACACTCTACTAAAGCTGAAAAAGCTGACTCTTAAGTTGAGCACGCGTTACCATATTCATCTAAACGAGACTTTACTCCAAGCGAACATTGCCAAGAAGCAAGGCTACCAGGGAGAAGTGGATTGGGGTTACAGAATAGGTTTACTGGACGAATCAACCTCCGTTGCCCATGCCGTATGGGCAAACCATGCAGAGATTGAAATTTTAAAGCGGACGCAATCTCCTGTTGTACATAATCCGAGTTCTAATCAGGTGCTGGCATCGGGCGTGGCAAATATTCCTCTGATGATTAAAGCAGGCGTCCCCGTTGCTCTCGGCAGCGACGGGCCGGCAAGTAATGACTCAATGGACATGATCGCGGAAATGAAGAGCTGCGTTCTGCTTCACCGTGTCACAACCCTTAATGCAGACATCATCTTTTCAAGAGATGCCTTCAAAATGGCTACAGAGGCTGGTGAGAAGGTATTGGGAAAAAAAGTTGGGAAGATTCGGCCAGAGTTTGAAGCAGATATAACTGTTGTCAACTTGAGAAACAATCCTTGTTTAACACCAGTCTACGACCCTATCGATGCTCTTGTCTATTATGGGAGTGGAAGGGACGTTAAGACGACGATTGTGAATGGAAAATTGGTATATGATGATGGAAAATTTACAACCATGGACATAGAGAAGGTGATAGGCAAAGTGTCAGAAACAGCTGAACGAATCAAAACAATTATCTCAAGGAAGAAAGGAGGAACTTCACATGGCTAATGCTGGCAGAAAAAGGAGCAGGCAGGGATTGTTTTGGTTTCTTGTATTCGTCGTCTTGCTATTGGCGGCTACGGTCCCCTGGCTAACACCTACGGGGGCTCACCGCCCGGTGATTCTGGGCATTCCTATAAGCTTTTTCATATGGATGCTGGTGACCTTGCTAACTATAGCTGCCATCTATATTTTCGAATTGACTACATGGCGGAAATGGAGGGAAGAGCAATGAGTGGACTGGCTGTAGGATTGGTGGTTGTTTTGATGCTGATTGCCCTACTATTCATCGTCATCTCCCGATATGGGTATAAACTGACGAAGGCCAATAATGTCATGAGCTTTTTCTTGGGTGACCAGACCTTTGGGCCCCTCGTATCCGCTATGACCTTTTCAGCCACCCTTTTCAGCGCCTTTGTCTTGATCGGTCTTAGCGGATTCTTTTATACCCATGGAGCTGGATCTTGGGCCTATGTAGGATTCGGGGATACCCTGATGGTCGTGATGATCATCATATTTGGGTTTCCGTTGTGGCTATTGACGAAAAAGTATGGATATATAACGCCCTTTGAATATTTGAAACAGAGATATGAGAGTAAATGGCCTTCCGTTGTGGCTGCGGCCGTTAGCGTTGTTTTTTTGATCCCCTATATGTCTCTGCAGTTGGTGGGAATTGGCAAGCTTTTAAACGGCCTCACCAACGGTCAACTTCCATATCTCTTTGGGGTGTTTCTCGTCGGATTGCTGTGTATTTTAGTCACCCAAGTGGGTGGAATGCGCACCGTTGCCTGGACAGATGCGCTTCAAGGCCTTTATATGTTCGCAATCGCGTTGATCTTGGCTTTCCTCTTTCTGGGCTGGGAGTTTAAGGGATCATTGGCGTACCTTTTTCAAAGGGTGGCCGAAGTGAAACCTGAATTATTATCGCCTCCCGGACCTAAAGGCTTTCTGAGTCACGGGATGATTCTTTCCCTCATCATAATGACGATATTTATGCCGGTAAGCCAGATTCAGCTCAGCCAGCGGTATATGATTATCCGTGATAGAAAGTCCTTCGGCCGTGTCTTAATGGGTACCGCCATTGTACCCTTTATTGCCGTGCTCCCGGCTATGATCTTTGGCTTTGGTGGAAAAGTGCTTTGGCCAAATCTGCCGTCGGGTGATATGGCATTTATGAAAATAATGACGACTTACTTCTCTTGGCCTGCAATCATTGCTGGTTCCATTGCAGTGTTTGCTGCATGCTTTTCGACCGTAGACTCGCAGGTCCTTGCCCTTGGCTCTACAGTAAGCCAGGATATTTACAAGAATCTCAGCCCCGCCGCTTCTGAGTCATTATCCTTAAAGATTGGGCGTTGGAGTATGGTAATATTGGTCCTGATCACCGCACTCGTCAGTATATCTCCAGCACCCCTAATTGTGATGCTCGCCGTCGCCTCCTACTCGTTCACGCTGCAGTTAGTCCCTACCATGATGGGGGCTCTTTATTGGCGGAGAGGGACTGCAACAGGAGCTGTCGCAAGCATGCTGGTTGGCGTTGGCATCATGTTGGCAATCCAATATAAGGTGGTTACTTTCCCGGGAACAATTGATAAGTCTCTGTGGGGCCTTATGTTCGGCATAGCGGCTTATATTATTGGCAGCCTTGCCACCAAACCCTCGGAGAAAGGTATTGAAGACGTCATCGGTTATCTTAAGAGTTTAAGAGCCAAAACGGGTTAATCTGTTACCCTTCCCTCTCTCAAAGGGAGAGAGGGAAGGGCTCTTCTTTCTTCCTCTCCAGCAGGTTTTCCTCCTTGACAAGAAGGCCCGATCTTCATTAATAATTGGTTATCAAGCTATGATGATCACGATCAGTCGTTCACTCATCTTTGCTGTTGATATTGTTCCCCTTTACACGTATCTTTCTAGACACACCGGATGTTACATGATCATTGTGCTCTTGTCTGCTCTGCGGTCCCTTAGTGGGGGAGGCAGAACCTTAAATTCTGAAGCGAGGCGCCGTGATAACAACGGGAAGATAATATCTAATCAGATATGGCCGGGGATCTCCCATGGCCTTCTCCATCTCTAGGAGGCATAGTGCCTTAATTACGGACAGGATTAAGTTAAGGGATTGCTTTATCCGTTAGGAGTTTCGCAGAAAGGAGCGGGATAATGAAAACTCAACTGAGAGGAAGGGATTTTATTAGTTTATTGGACTTTTCAAGAGAAGAGATCGAGACCATCTTAGAGACCGCCTTTGATTTAAAGAAAAAGATGGCCAGGAGGGAGCCCCATCCCCTGCTCGCGGGGAAAAACCTGGGGATGCTTTTTTGCAACCCTTCCACCCGTACACGGGTATCCTTTGAAACAGGGATGTCACAGTTGGGAGGACATGCCCAATTCTATGACCCCGCGGTTTTGGCCATGCGCCATCATGAGGCGTGGCAGGATACTGCAAGAGTCATGTCGCGGTATTTGGATGGCCTGATGCTGAGGATCTATGGCCTGGAGAGGTATGGGATGGCCCGAGATATAATGAATGTCGTTGCGGACAATGCAACCATCCCGGTGATCAATGGAGTTGATGATAAGGAACACCCTTGCCAGGTAATGGCCGATGTCATGACAATTATTGAAAAGTTTGGTCCTGACTACAGGAATAAGAAGCTGGCCTTAGTCTGGACCACTTCGGCCCGAGACAAAAGCCCGGGAGTACCCCATGATCTGGCCATTATGGCCGGATTATTAGGGATGAAGTTAACCTTTGCCTACCCAGATGAAAGGTATGACTTGGATGAGGAATTTATGGACCCTGCCAGAAAATATTGCGAACGGTCTGGAGGGAGAATCGAAATCGTCCACGATTTCAATGAGGCGGTCAAAGGCTCTGATATTATTTATACAAAGACATGGATTGGATTAAAGATGATGGAGGAAGAAAACGCGTCTGTTCGGGCATCTCATAAGGATTGGTGCCTTGCAAAGAAGCATTTCGACATAGCCAATCCCGGCGCAATGTTTATGCATGCTCTTCCGGTAGAGAGGAATCAAGAGGTCATGGATGAAGTGGTTGATGGTCCCATGTCGATTATCTATGACCAGGCTGAAAACAGACTCCATGCCCAAAAGGCTGTCATGGCCCTCATTATGGGGTAATGAGAATTCATTTTTCCTTGGAGGTCAAGGAATGAGCAATTTGGACCTATCGACTGAGATTTCAGGGGTGAAATTCAAGAACCCGGTATTGCCCGGAGCCGGCGAGATAGCAGAAGATGTGCGTGGCGTAAGGAGAATGCTTTCCGCAGGGGTGGGAGGCATTGTGAGCAAATCCTATACGTCGATGAGGTTGCAGGTCCGAAGGCCAAGACCGAATAATTTTATGTTGCGCGGTAAAGGATTTATGCAATCAGGGAGTTTTCTTAATTACTCGACTTCACACCCCCAAACGATTGACATCATGCTGAAGACGGAAATTCCAAAAATGGTCGAAGAATGCAAAAAAGCAGATGTTCCATTCATCATCAGTTGCTGGGGAATGATCGAGGTTGTAGATGGTCAACTAAAGGAGGGTTCAGTCGAAGACTGGGTGAGTGTAGCCAAAGGGTGTGAAAAGGTTGGGGCTGATATGATAGAGGCCAACTTTGCCTGCCCTGTGGCGAGGAAGCCTTTTGAAGACAATCCTATGCTTGTCTACGAGATCTGTAAGGCTGTCGTTGGCGCCGTGAAGATTCCTGTAGGTTTTAAGATCAGTCCAACCATGGGTCCCCTTGAGAAATTGACGAAAATGATAGCCGGGGCAGGCGCTGCGTTTATAACGGCACACAATACGACAGACGGGGTGTTTATCGATGTGGAGAACGAAGTACCGCTCATGGTTCCAGCCATTGGAGGATACAGCATAGGACGGCCATTTTTACCCTGGTCGCTGAGTCGGGTGATCACCATTAAGAAGACTGCTGACATCCCTGTGATGGGGATCGGAGGAATCTACACCTACGAGGATGCCCTTTCCTATATTCTCTGTGGGTGCCCTGTTGTACAAATCTGCTCTCCAGTCTATATTAACGGCCCAAAGTTGTTAAAGGAGATAATCAAAGGGATCGAATCCTGGATGGAAAGGAAGGGGTACCACAGCATCAAAGAGTTTCAGGGAAAAATTCTACCTATGATTCGTCCGGGGATGGAACTTAAGACGGAGGCTTCATCAGCCACCTGGGCAGTTCCTCCGGACACTCCGTTCGTACCGGTTGTTGACTCTAATAAGTGTACTCTTTGTGGTTCATGCGAGGCCTGCTTCAAAGAGGTATTCAAAGTTAGCAAAAAGGAGAAGAGGTTTGAAATTCACGATGAGTACTGTGTTAGTTGCGGAATGTGCATATCGATCTGTCCTACAAACGCCTTAACACTGGTGGATAGGGAAACGAAGAACAGAATAATATGGACAGGAAAGGGATTAGCCCAGCCTTACATAGACCTGTTAAAAAAGAAGAAGATTTTTAAGTAGACCTGAAAGTCGTTAGTAAGTCATCTATAAGTAAGAGTTTCTCTCGAAGAAGCTGACGATGGTGGAGGATTTGTATGAAAGAAAACAATTCAAAAGAGACTTTGGAATCGATCATCAACCAATATGAGGAACAGAATCCGACTTCCAAGAGGATGTTTCTAAAAGCCTGCCAATACCTGCCTGGTGGAAACACCCGGCAGACCATCTTCTACCAGCCCTATCCGGTTTTTATGGAAAGGGGGGAAGGGTCGAGGCTCTACGACGTCGATGGTAACGAGAGGATTGATTTTTCCAGTAACTACACGGGCCTTATTTTGGGCCACCAGAATCCCTTGACGAACCAGGCGCTATCCGAACAGATGAAGAAGGGCCTTGTTCTGGGAGCCCCGACAGCAAACGAGGCTATCCTTGCGGAGATAATTTGCTCCCGAGTTGCTTCCGTTAAGAGAGTCCGGTTTGTCAACTCAGGCACTGAAGCCTGCATGAATGCCGTAAGGGCGACACGGGCCTTTACAGGGAGGCCGAAGATCGGAAAATTTGAAGGAGGTTTTCACGGATCATCAGAACACATGGAGATGAGCATTACACCGGGGTCGGAGCAGATGGGGCCAAGAGAGCGTCCCGTGGGCGTTCCATCGTCACCGGGAATTCCGGAGGGGGTGAGGGAAGATGTTGTCGTCCTTCCTTACAACGACCTGAAAAATACGGAGAAAATCATCAAGGATAACCGAGACGCGCTTGCGGCAGTCATTGTGGAACCGTGCATGGGGGTGGCTGGAGTTATACCTGCAGAAAAGAGTTTCCTCGAAGGGCTGAGACGGATTACCCGTGAAAATGGAATTTTGTTGATTTTTGACGAGGTCATGACCTTTCGCATCTCCCGCGGTGGAGCCCAAGAATACTATGGTGTCGAACCGGATCTAACCACTTTTGGAAAGCTTGTTGGGGGAGGGTTACCAGTGGGGGCGTATGGAGGTCGAGAGGACATCATGTCTCAATTCGATGGGTCCAAACATACGCCGATCATACGACAATCGGGAACCTACAGCGGAAATCCCTTCACTTTGGCTGCTGGCATCTCGGTTCTGAAGCAATTGACCCCGGAGGCTTATTCCCATCTGAATTCTCTGGGCGATTACGTAAGGAGAGGGCTTCAGGCCTCGATCAACAAGCTGGGGATCGAGGCCCAGATTACCGGAATCGGTTCCCTTTTCAGTTTCCATTTTACGCCGCGGAAGGTGGTTGATTATAGGAGTGCTGCGAGTTCAGATAAGAAGTTGACTCAGATGTTTCATTTAGGTTTGATGAATCGTGGGATATTCATAACGTCTAGGGGATTTGGGTGTATATCCGTTCCAATGACTAAAGATGATGTCCAGGATCTAATCGACAAATTCGAAAAAATTGCACAAAAAATCTTCTGATATGCCTTCCTTTTTAACTCTGGCCGGTCGTTAGTTTTACGCCCTAAACAGAAGTCGCGTAGAAGTATCCGATGATTACGGATCAGAGGGTGGTACACCATTTTCTTGGTATTTTGCGATGCATTGAAAGATGAGAGAATCTCCGAGGTCAAGATAGATGCTCGGTAAGAGAGCGAACGAACGGGTGTGATGAAGGGTTGTAATCTTTTTATTAACGGGATGCCATTCGAAGAGAAACACATCGAATTTTGTTTGAAAGTCATGCATAATTGATTCGAACGCCTTTAAGCTGGAACAATGGGTGGAGCAGCTG
>Ga0154838_1146_pt3 | contig 26232 bp, 27 predicted proteins | sample Rifle2008BG16ft_FD_116142 | JGI IMG/M metagenome (GOLD analysis project Ga0154838, IMG submission 116142) | Deltaproteobacteria bacterium RBG_16_48_10 | reverse complement strand
CATCGGAATCAAGATGATGGAGGGCAAAGAACAGGGAGCCATGAAATGGCTGTGGAATAAGTTAAGAGGGCAGAGTCTTTACCTGAAATTTGACCATGTGAAATATGATGAAGAGAACCGTCTCCTTTCCTATGTCTATCTTAAGAATAACACGTTTATCAACCTCCACTTCCTGCGATCTAATTTGGTCGGAATCGATGAGACTTTTCCGTTCAGATATCACGACAAGTTCAAATCGGTTGCGAATGAGGATCCTCCTTCATGAAGAAAATTAAGATTAAAAATGAAGAAGTAACACAACTGCTCGATGCAGAAGTCGTGTCGTTTCCTAAATATGCTACCCAGCTTATTAATTTGGCAAATCAAAATGCCCAGGGAACCAGGCCGGAAGTTGTTGGGCAGATGAGCGAATTAATTAAAGAGTTCAAGGGCAAGAAACTGAAAGAATGGGAAGAATGGTATTTAGACAAACATCCCGAGGCTATTGAGAGGGCGAAGATTAAAATCCTGCAAATGATGGAAAACTTCAAACAGGTCATCACTTTGATTGATGTGAAAATGATTGAAGCCTGGGTCAGAGATTTAGTCATTGTTAAGACCTTTGTCGGTCTTAAGTTTCAAGAAGCGATCCTGAGACATGTGGCTGCCCATATGAAGAAAGTATACCGACTGGCTAATCCCGACGAAGAAGCAAGAGGTATTGATGGCTATATCGAGGAAGTTCCTATAAGTATCAAGCCTCAAAGCTATGAATCAAAACAGATGTTGCCAGAAATCATCGAGGTACACTTCATTTATTATGAGAAAGTAAAGGACGGGATCAATATCTTTTTTGAAGAGTTTTAGAATCTGTTGAAGGAATTGGGTTGTCCTGGCCGCTACTCGATCACGCTGATATGAGGATGATAAGATTCTAAAAATGGGATGTGTCCCTATTTAACTATGTTCAAAGGATTTATTTTTGATTTAGATGGAACAATCTATTTAAGTGACCGGCTCATTCCTGGAGCGGAACGGATCATGCGGCTTCTCCGCAAGAACGGGAAAAAGGTTGTGTTTGTTTCCAACAAGTCCCTGCAGACCCGGGAGGATTATGCCTCCAAGCTGACGCATCTGGGTGTCCCCACACGGGTAGAGGAGGTGGTCAATTCCACCCTGGTCATGATCAATTATCTTAAAAAGAATGCACCCCATGCGAAACTCTTTGTAGTAGGAGAAATGCCTTTCATCGAAGAGCTGAAAAGGGCAGGCTTTAAAATGACAGAGGAACCCCAAGAGATTGAATATGTGGTCGTTGCCTTTGATCGCACCTTTGATTACCGGAAGCTCAACATCTCCTTTCAGGCGATTAAACGGGGAGCCCATTTTGTGGCAACCAATCCTGACCGGACCTGTCCTGTCGAGGAGGGAGAGACCCCGGACTGTGCGGGAATGATCGCAGCCATTGAGGCAGTGACCCAAAAAAAGGTGGAGGTCATTGCCGGAAAACCTTCACCGCTCATCATTCAGACGGCTTTAGAGGTGATGGGCCTGCTGCCGGAAGATTGTATTGTCATTGGAGACCGCCTGGAAACAGATATTCAGATGGGTAAGAATTCCGGAATTGCAACGGGCCTTGTCCTAACCGGTGTTACCGATGAGAGGACCCTCAAAGAATCCTCCATCCAACCCGACTTTGTCCTTCAAAGCATCGCCGACGTCGAGCACCTCTTGATCGAAAAATGAAAAGAGGAAGGAGGGAATGTTCCGGTATTCCATTATTCCAATGTTGTTCTGTTGAGCGCATCCCTTAGTACTTGGATGGGATGCAGGACCTTCAATCCTGTCAGGTGGCGGATCTGCATGCGGCAGCCTTCGCAATCGGATAGAACCATCTCAGGTTTCAGTTGATGGATTGCCTCTGCCAAATCCTTTCCAATTTCTTCGGAGATCTCATATTTCTCTTTTTTGAAACCAAACGTCCCACCCATACCACAACAATTCACCTCAATATTGTCGACTTGAAGTCCTGGGATGAGTCGGAGAATCTCAAGGGCAGGGAAACCGATTCCAAGAGATTGGAGATGGCAGGGAGCAAAATAAGCCGTCCTGATGGGAAGCTCCTTGAAATGGGTATTAAGGATTTCTGATTCCTTTAGGTTTCTCAAAAACTCAAAAAGATCAAAGAGATGGGGAGCCACTTCTTCTGATCCTGGAATGTTTAGAAGATGACCGTATTCATGTCTGATCATGTGGCCACAACTGGAGGAGGAGAAGATAATATCAAGACCCGAACGAACAGAATTCAACAGGGATGAGGCATTATGGAGTCCCATCTTCCTCGCCCCTTTAAAATCTCCGATACCAAGCATCGGAATACCACAGCAGCGTTGAGGAGGCAGTATTACTTCAAAACCATTCGCTTCAAGGACTTGTACCGTGGCCTTTCCTACATCCACCTCGTTCGTATTGGTGAAGCAGCCATAAAAATAGGCTATCTTCTGTTTGCCTTGAGAGCGTTGCCCTCTAAACCATTGCCTGAAAGTGGGAAATTGGTAACCCGGGAGTTCCCTTCTTCGGTCGATCTTTAGGAAGGTTTCCATCAGCCATTTCATTGCAGTGTTTTTTAGAAAGATATTTAAGATCGGAGAGAAAAGAGATGCGATCGATCCAAAGAGATGGGTGTGGGTAAGGAGCCAATCTCGAAAAGGTCTCCCCTTTTCATCTAAATATTTTGCTTTGGCAATGAGGTTCAGTTCAGAGATGTTGACCCCTGAAGCACAGACCATATCACAGAGTTGACAGCCGATGCAGAGGTCAATCCATTCGTCTGTTGAAGGTTCATCGGGTTTCCGAAACCGCTGAGCCCCTGGTCCGGCCTGTTTCGGTCCTGGAAAGAGAGGGGTTACCCTTGAAACCGGACAGATAGCTATGCAGGTAGCGCAACGAATGCAAACGTCAGAGTGATTCTGGGGCCAAACTTCTTTATTCAACGTTCAAAAGCCTTTTGGACTGCCATATACCCTGTGGCAATCTCGATTCCTTCCCTCGATTTTTCATGGATACAATGATGATGGGCTAAAATCGTACCCGTTACCCAGACATTTTCCAAGAGCAATCTTCCTTTTTCATCTACAGGCCGGAAAAACGAATCGATCAGAACACCTGCTTGGTGAATGGAATGGGGTTGATCGCTGAAAAAAGATTTTTGAAACCACTCCTGCCGGGAGGGAGGTTGAAACACGGGAAGACCAAAAAGCGGTTCATAGATCTTTTCCATATCCGCATTCAGTCCTCCGCCGATAAATCGGCCTGTGGCAAGAATATAGCGATCCGCAGAATAGGAGTTAACGATAGGGGGATGCAGTATTTCAATCTTCTCACACCTTTTTCCCTTAAGAAAGGTTTTTGAAATAGAAGGGCCTAAAAGAAAGCTTGCTCCCTTCCGAATCAGCCAGGCTTTAAAACAGTTGAAGATCCTCATTCCCGGAATCGAAGGAGGAAGAATGGGAATTTCAAAGACCCGGGCCCCGGTCTGCTCTTCTAAATCGTTCTTCACTTCGACAGGGTCATTCATCCCTAAAATGGCGGGAAAGCCAATCTGCGTTTCATCTTTTATATTTTTTTTGATTTCCTTGGCAATGGATTTTCTAAAGGAAGGTTTTTCCATCAACCTTGAGAGGGCCGTAGCAGTGACCTCCCGATGCAGAGTTTCAGGAAGGGAAAGTGTCATGCCTCGGCATTTGAATGGGCTGGCGATCTGATTGGCATAAAAATCCTTGAAGCCTCTGAATCCAACCATGAACCCGCTTCCTTCTCTAAGGCAGACCCCTCCGCTCATTGTTGCGGGGACAAGGTAGGTCGGTCGAAGTGTTCCTGCACCCGTGGGGACGAGGCAGTTCGTTTCGTCCATCGTCTGAAAGGAGTAGGGAGGTGGAAAAAGAGAGAGAAAGGAGGAAAGGGCTTTGTCTATTTTCTCTGATCCAACTTTTGAATAGGGATGTCCAGGATGCTCTTTAATCCATTGGGAAAGGCCATCTCTCATCTTTTCTGTTTGAGGGAGGATTCCAAGAACGTCGATTGTATTTGAGAAGATGGAGAGAGTGCCCAGTCCTTTCCCAACAATGAGAACTTTTTTTCCCATTTCGACTGCGGTCTTTGCAGCCATCAAACCCGAAAGTCCCATCCCTATAATAATGATATCAAAGTGCATAAGCTATTCAGAGGCTTCAAGGGTTCGAGGATTCAAGGGTTCAAGTGTCTCTAGTTCTTTTTGATTTTGAGGCCTTTCACTTGAATCCTTGGCCCCTTGAATCCTGTTATTTCAAATTGAATATTCCTCCATAGATTGATTCCAGCAATTCTTCCTCCTTGAGGGCTATTCCCCAGAGAATAGGACGGATTCCTCTCCATCTTTCCTCAAGGAACCCTTTCAGCACTTTATTAGAATCGCCTTTTGCCATTTCTAAATCCTTCAATATTCCCAGAAGACGGTAGATACAAAACCCTCCCTGGCAGGTCCCTTTGGCAAGACGGGTTCGGTGAAGAATATCCTGAAGGTCTTTTACCTTCCCTTCCCTTAAGAGCCTTTCCACTTCTTGTTTTTGAATCAGCTCGCAATCGCAAATGATCTCGCCATTTCCAGGAGAGATGAGATGTCCAATCTTTTTGAGACGTTCCGGAAGTCCCGGGGACTTGCCTGCACCGGGAAGGGGCCTCAAATGGGTTGAACAGGAGACAGCAGTCCCCATCTTCTGGCAAAGCAGGTCTGTGACCTTTTCAGCCATCAGCCGGTAGGTAACGAATTTCCCTCCCGTAATGGTGATCAAATTTTCTACTCCCTCTCTTTTTCCGTGGTCAATCAATAGGAACCCTCGGCTAATCGCCCGATGATCTCCTCTTTCTTCAGACTGAAAAAGGGGGCGAATACCGGCATAGGCACGGATGAAACGGGTCTTCTTAATTTTAGGAATCATCCTCGATGTCTCTCGGATCAGGAGGTCAACCTCTTGTGGGGTGACTTCAAAGTTTTCAATATCCTCCGAAGGAATCGATGTCGTTCCGAGGATAGATACCGTCTGGGTTGGCACGATGATATCGCCGTCTGAAGGAGGACGGCAACGATTGATCACCCGATGATTGAGCCTCTGGTTGGTGACCAACAAGGATCCCTTAGAAAGAGCCATACCGATTCGAAGCCCGGCAAGTCTCAGAAATTGATCTGCCCAAGCTCCGGTGGCATTAACGAGATAAGAGGCTTCGATCAGGTGTTCTTCACCCTGAATGAGGTCTTTTGCCCTCACTCCCATTACCCGGCTCCCATGAGTCATGAGAGAGGTGATCTGCGTATGGAGGAGAAATTTGGCCCCATGTTTCTCTGCATCTCTCGCGCTCTCTAAAACGAGAGTGAAGGGATCAATGGCTCCATCTGGGACTTTCACTGCACTCAGGAGATCCGGATTAAGTTCAGGTTCCGACGCAAGCACTTCATCCCGGGACAAAAGAGTGGTTTCGATTTCCACCTTTTCACAGGCCTTGAGGAACCGATCCCTAAATTTGAGACCGTCCTCAGGGAAAGAGACAAAGAACCCATCGGTCGCTTCGATACAATGAGGCGCAATTTTTCTGTGAATTCCATTTTCTACGATACATTCCCGGGCAGCTTCTGGATCGGAAACGGCATACCGTCCACCACTGTGAAACAATCCATGGTTTCGTCCAGAGGCACCGGAGAGAAAATCTGCCTTTTCAATGAGGAGGGAAGGGATTCCTCTTAAAGACAAGTCCCGCGAAATCCCGACCCCTGTTGCTCCTCCACCAATGATCAATACCTCGGTTTGGATCTTCATGTCTGGTTTCGTCGGAGGGCTAAGGTTTCAGGATCGCTACGGTTCAGGCAAATTCTTTTTGCCCCTAACCTTTTGCCTCTCGCCTCATTCCCTCCAACCCCTTTGGGTTGGAGTCAGGTGGCCTTCATTACGACGTTGCAGATGATGTTTGCTGCCTCGTCACTTCGATCAGCGGCGTTGCTGAGATGGCGGTAGATCTCCCTCATCTTCAGCATGTAGACCGTATCCTTCTTTTTGAAAAGATCGGCGAGAGCAGTGTGATAGGCCTTTTCCATTGCATTCTCATAAAATTTGGTCTTCACCGCATGCTCCATGGCGATGTGGGGATAGGTTTCTAAAATGTTCATGGCGTCACTGATCTCACGGGCTGCCTTGCGAAGGATATCGACCATTTGCTGGAGATGTTCATCCGAGGTCACTTCATAAACCTCCATCTCATCCACGGTTGAGTTCGCATAGTCGACAATCTCGTCGATCGCCCTCGAGAGGGCATAGATATCCTCCCGGTCCAGGGGGGTGACGAAGCTTTGGTGGAGTTCCTCGATCAAGGCCTTTCGAAGTTCATCCGCTTCTCCTTCGATCTCCTTGACCCGCTTCCCATTTTCTTTATTTTGATCTTTAACGAAGGCTTCGAGGGCTTCAATACCTTTGAGGGTTTTGGAAGCCTGTTGCGAGAGCATCTTATAGAAATTTGTCTCTTTTGGAAAGAGCTTGCCGATGATGCCCAAGGTCGCTACTCTCTTCTTTAAGGATGGCTTTTTCTAACAAGATTCGTCAGGATTGTCAACTCTTCGGTCCCTCCGGCATTCCATGCTGGGCTCAGGGTTGCCTCTGAGCTGAAGGTTATGCCACACCCAAGGGTAACGTGTGACTCTGTCGAATGGATCAAGGTAAAGCCGGGGGCCTATTTTATTCGGTTGACTTTTCTAAGCAATGGAATAGAATAGGAAAAATCGCGATGAGATTTCCAGGGATTAGAAAGGAGAGGACCATGGTAGAGATGCTTAAAAGCAGACCCCACCTTTTCAATTCGATTCAAGTGGCCTTCCTGCTCACCGATGCCCACTCCACCATTCTTTACGCCAATCAACCGGCAGAAGATCTCTTCGGCTATAGCCAAACGGAAATGGAAGGCAAGCGGATCCGGATACTTTTTTTCGAGGAGGACTTGATTTACTTTCTTCCCAACATTATTTACCTTAGCCTTTATCAGGATGGGTTTAAGGGAGAACTTCTGCTTAGGCAGAAAGATGGGAATAAAATTTTTGTTTACCTTTATTCGACCCATTTTAAAGAGAGGGGAGAGACGTTTATGAGCTTCTCCTTTCAGGAGATCCAACGACTGAAAAACTTAGAGAAGAAAAGGTTGGAAGATGAGCATTGGACACGACTTGGACATATGGTGGAAGAGATTGCCCATCAGGTTCGAAATCCAATCGTTTCCATTGGAGGATATGCCAATCGTTTCTTGAAGACGCTCCCAACGTTTCAGAAAGGCCAGCCCTATCTTACCAAGCTCCTTCAAGAGACGAATCGTCTGGAGAGGATGATTCAGCAGTTGGAGACCTATATCCAGATTCTCAATCCCATCTTTCAAAAAGAAAAGGTTCAAGACATCGCAGAGGAAGCCCTCCGCATCTTTTCGAAAAGGATAACGGTGAAAGGGGTCTCGGTCAATTTAGGGGAAGGGGAGATTAAAGGAGAGGGCGTTTTCTTCGTCGACAAAGAATGGGTGATCAAAGCCCTGTTAAATCTTCTGGAAAATAGCCTTGAGGCAGTTACAGGAATTCCCAAAATGAAGAAGGGATCCCTCATTCAAGTCACCCTCTTTGAGACAGAGGAGATCATCGGAATCTCTATTTCTGACAACGGCTATGGGATTCGAAAGAAGAACCTTCGTCTCATCTTTGAGCCTTTCTTTACGACCCGACCCGATCGAATCGGATTAGGATTGCCCTTTGTGAAAAGGGTCCTGGAGGCCCATGGCGGGGAAATCCAGATTAAAAGCCAGCTTAACAAAGGGACGACCATCACGCTCTATTTTCCCAGAGATCGCCGCCGCAGGGTCCGCAGGGAATTCATTTCTGAAGTAGCCAAAACCCTAAACAAAAACATTTGAAAAGTTTTGAACTCGTCATCCTGAATCCCCCCGATGGCGGGATTTCAGGACCTCACCCTCCGGACAAAACAAGATGCTGAATCAAGCCTGATCTTCATCAGGCCAAGGTTCATGACACTATTTGTTCTCAAGTGTTAGAGATAAATCCTTAGATTTTATCGGGTAAGCGCCCAAGAAGTAAATTAAGGATTACTCTTTCCTTCCCCTTCCTTCTGGGGTTGATTCCATTCTTTATGTAAGGGCCGTCGAAGGGTTGACATCCCCATCCCACAGGTTAGAATAGTTTTAAGCAAAAAGAATTATCCCCGATTTCTAGAAGGAAGATCATGGAAGAACATTTGTTGGAAGTTAAGGTGATGGGAATTGTGGTGGATCCGAAGGCTTCAAATCCCGTTGTTGTTTTGGTTGACCTCAGCGGACAAAAGGCCCTGCCTATTTGGATTGGCGTTTTCGAAGCGGAGGCCATTTCGAGAGGACTTCAAGACGTTGTCACCCTTCGGCCCATGACCCATGATCTGATGAGGCAAATTTTGGATACCTTTCAGGTTATCCTCGATCGAGTGGTCATCAATGAGCTCAAGGGAAATACCTTTTATGCCAAGCTTCACCTGAATATTGAAGGGAAGGAGATGGTCGTGGACAGCCGGCCCAGTGATGCTATCGCTTTAGCGGTGAGGTTGAAGGCCCCGATCTACGTAGATGCGTCGGTCATCGAGGCCTCGAAGGAGTTGGGTATTTTTGCCTCTAATCTTATTGAAGAGAGTGATGAACTGAAATCGATCATTGAGAATATGAAACCCGAAGACTTCGGTAAATATAGGATGTAGCTGGTATTACTCCCGAGACTTCCAATCCCTTCTTCCTTTTTGTCAGCCAATTACTCTCCGGTTTTTATTATTAATTGTCTTTTTATTTATTGACAAAATGTCTTTTAGTCAATTTGTTCGTGATCTGACCTTTCATTCAAAAAAACAAAATAGGACTTATAAATCAGAGGGATAGAGAATTGAATCCTCATTATTTTCTTTTAGGCATATCTTTTGCTCCTCAATCAAATAAAATGTGATGGAGTCGAGATCATTCGATTCTACGACAGAAAATGATATGGTCTTGACAAAAGCACAGACGATTGTCTTGACAGGAAAAGGGGATATGAAAGGCTAAAGAAAATTTCTTTTTTGAGTTTTCTCCAATGAATTCTTCTTTCATTTTCTTCATCTTTTTCTCTTTTGTTTTAGTCGCCCTGTCCCTCTTTAGCCTGTTCTTTTTCAGGCAACTCAAAGAGATCCGAGGCTATTTCGAATGGAGCCAATCCATTTTCTACCTCCTGGGAAGTGTCTTTATTCTCGTCAGCCTTTGCCTGGCTTATTTCATCTATCTCTACTTTTCGACAACACTGGCTATCCTGGTCTTCGTCTTATTTAACGGAACTGCTTTATTCCTCCTGGGTCGAGCAAGCTCCATCCTCCGAAGGAAGAGGTGAGAATTCAGATATCTGAGATGATTTTGATGGATGAGGATTCTCCAGGGTTGATGCCGATCGAAAAAACCTTTAAAGTGATATGGGAGAGAGAAAATTGAAAGTGAGAGTCAAGGAGAAAGTGAAGACCTTGGAAGGGATTCAAGTTGGAATCAAGGCGCCCCGAGGGTCAAAACTCACCTGTAAAAGCTGGCAGACGGAGGCGGCCTTGAGGATGTTGATGAACAACCTCGATCCAGAGGTTGCGGAGAAGCCGGCGGAGCTGATTGTTTACGGGGGGGGCAGGAAAGGCGGCTCGTAACTGGGAGGCGAAGGGTTGATTTTCTTCGAAACCTGTGGTATTCATTCTGGAAATTTCTGACATTCTTCAACAATATAACGGTTTACGGCAGGGGATAGATGCTTTTTCGCTCTCCCTTCAGGGGAGAGGACGAAGTGAGGAGGATAAGAGGATGGAATGTTATAAGGAAATTCTCGGATTTAAGAAATCAAAGGTCTAAAAAAGGAGGAGAAGCTTATGAAAAAGAGTTGGTTTTTTGGGGTGGTTGGTTTAATTGTTTTAATGGTGGCGTCAGCTTCTGCAGAACCCATCAAACTGGGCATGTCCACCTGGCTCGGATATGCGCCGTTGTACCTGGCCAAGGAGAAGGGGTTTTTCCAGAAGCAGGGCGTTGATGTGGAGATCGTGGTGATCGAAAGTCCTGCAGACCGGAGGGCAGCCTTTGCAGGGGATAAGATCCAGGGCATGGCGACCACCGTGGATACCCACGTCATGACAGCCGCCGCTGAAAACCCGATCCCGGTGAAACAGGTCTTAGCCCTCGATGATTCTCACGGGGGGGATGGTATGGTTGCCAAGAAGGAGATCAAGACGATCAAGGATCTTAAGGGAAAGACCGTCGCTGCTCAGCTCGGTGCAGGAGCAAGCTATTTCTGGCTCAATTACGTCCTTGCCCAGAATGGCATGAAGCTCGCCGACCTCAAGGCAATCGATATGAAGGCCGGTGATGCGGGGTCAGCCTTTGTGGCAGGTAAGGTCGATGCAGCCGTGACCTGGGAGCCATGGCTTTCCAGGGCAAAGGCGACTCCTTTTGGTCATGTTCTTCTTTCAAGCGACAAGACACCTGGAATCATCGTTGACTCCTTAGCCTTCAAGCCCGATTTCATCAATAAACGGGGAGCCGATATCAAGAAGATCGTGGCCGGATGGTATGAAGCAGTTGAGTTTGCTGCAAAGAATCCCAAAGAAGCCGATGCCATCATGGCCAAATTCACAGGCCAGAAGCCCGAGGAGTTCACCAAAGAGAAGACGGGCGTTCGATTCTACGGGGTGAAGGAGAATAAAGACTACTTTGGAACGCCTCAGAAACCGGGTCTTCTCTACAAAGTGACCCAGCGGGCAGCAGACCTCTGGTTTGATCTGAAGCTAATCAAAACAAAACCCAAAGCTGCAGATCTGATCGATGGGTCATTCCTGTAAAAATGGAAGAGAGGAAAGAAAACGAGTGGGAGGGGGCTCCCAGAAAATTTAGGGATTTCTTAAGTCCCAGGGAGCCCATCCCTAAGAGTCTCTATCTCATCCTTACCTTCAGTAGCTTCGCATTCTTTCTTGTCATCTGGTCGATTCTCACTTATGGAGGGTTTGTCGACCCCTTATTCCTTCCTTCTCCCGGGAGGGTCTTCCAGGCAGGGTGGGATCTCTTCGTCGAATTTGATTTCACCACGGACATTCTCAATAGTGTCTACCGGGTGATGGTAGGGTTCGTTGTCGCAGCCTTAATCGGTGTTCCGATTGGTTTAATCATGGGGACCTTTAAAGTTGCTGAGGCCATCACGGAACCCATGGTCGGTTTTATTCGGTACATGCCAGCCTCTGCCTTCATTCCCCTCTTTATTCTCTGGCTTGGGATTGGGGATATTGAAAAAGTGGCCATCATCTTCGTTGGCAGTTTCTTTCAACTCGTTCTGATGGTTGCGGTTGTCGCTAAGAATATCCATAAAGACATGCTCGAAACAGCTTACACCTTAGGGGCAAAGCGATTCCAGGTCATTCGAAAGGTTCTCCTTCCAGCAAGCCTTCCCGGAATTGTGGACACATTAAGGATCATCGTAGGATGGGCATGGACCTATATCATTGTGGCAGAACTCGTGGCCTCTGCTTCAGGAATCGGATACATGATCATCAGTTCCCAGCGGATGCTACGGACCGGAAATATCATCTTTGGCATCCTCACCATCGGGATGTTAGGCCTCATCACCGACTATTTTTTCAAATGGCTTTATAACAGATTGTTTCCCTGGGTAGAATAGAATTGGAAGGACTCATTAAACTCCATATCCATCATGTCTCAAAAATATACCGTACCGATCGTCATGAGGTATTGGCCGTCGATGAGATCGATCTTAAAATAAAAAACAAGGAATTTGCCACCATTCTTGGCCCATCGGGTTGTGGAAAATCGACCCTCCTCCGGATCGTTGCCGGGCTCGCGAAACCGACCAGCGGCATCGTAAGACTCGATGGGAACATGATCAGTGGACCTGGCCAGGACCGGGGCATGGTTTTCCAAAGCTATACCCTCTTCCCATGGCTCACGGTTAAGGAAAATATCCGGTTTGGCCTTGAGATCTCCGGAATGCCGAAGGCCGAGCAGGAACAGATTGCGCAGGAATTTGTCGAGAAGGTTGGCCTCACAGGATTTGAAAAAACCTATCCCAAAGGACTCTCCGGAGGGATGAAGCAGCGGGTGGCCATTGCACGGGCTTTAGTGAACAACCCCTCCATTCTCCTTTTAGACGAACCCTTCGGAGCCCTCGATGCCCAGACCCGAGCCCTCATGCAGGAACTTCTCACCCAAGTTTGGGAAGATTTGCATAAGACCATCCTCTTTGTGACGCACGATGTCGAAGAGGCGATCTTTCTTTCCGACCGGGTCTTCATCATGACCGCCCGGCCCGGAAAGATCAAGGCAGAGATCGATATTCGCCTTGAACGGCCAAGAAACTACGAGATGAAGGCCACGGAATCCTTCCTCAATCTGAAGAAGCAAGCCCTTGCCCTCATCCGTGAAGAAGCCATCAAAGCGACCCAATTTAAAAACGGTTAGGTTCGTTATAAATGCTACGAAGCACCAACAGACCGGCGAATTTAAAGGAGGGAAAAAGGGATTGAAAATCGATAGGCTCGCCCGAAAGGGAATTCTGGATCTGGCTCCCTATATTCCCGGAAAATCAATCGAAGAGGTGGAAAGGGAATTGGGGAAGAAGAGATGGGTCAAGTTAGCTTCGAATGAGAACGTCTTGGGCCCATCCCCCAAGGCCCATGCGGAGAAGTCCATCCGAATGGTGAGAGAAGGCAGAAGATATCTTTACCAGGAACTGGATAAGATGGGATTGTTCTATGTCCCGAGTCAGGCCAATTTTATTTTTATGGATCTGGTTAAGGATTCAAAAGAGATACTTCAGAATTTATTAAAAGAAGGTGTGATCATCCGGCCCGAATACATCTGGGGATATCCGACCTTTGCCAGGGTCACCGTAGGAAGAATGGAAGATAACAAGCGATTCATAAACGCCCTAAGAAAGGTCTTAAAATAAAGTTTTTTCATTCGTTTCCCATCCTCCCTTTAGAGACTGTGTCGTAAGTCCGTTCATGGTTCGACAGGCTCACCACGAACGGACGATGGCTCATTAAGAATCAACTACTTAGCCGTTCGTCCTGAGTGTGTCGAAGGGCGAACGGTGAATTGCGACACAGTCTCTTAACAGAGGGAGGTTGAAAGGGATTTTAGATGATTCCATCCCTTGGAGTTGCTGCTGTTCTCTTGCCCGGAGCGAGTTTTTTCCTTTCCATGAAAAAACATCCCCCTGCCAGGGAGATGATTGAAAAGGGGATATCCGTTTCATTAGCCACTGATTTTAATCCGGGCTCATCAATGACCGAATCGCTCCCCTTAATAATGACCATGGGCTGCACCCTGTATGGGATGCTGCCCAGAGAAGTGATTCAGGCGACAACGATTCATGCAGCAATATCGATGGGAAGGGAAAAACAGATTGGTTCTCTGGACCTTGGGAAACAGGCTGATTTCGTATTGCTCAATATACCCAACTATCGTTACCTCCCTTACCATTTTGGCGTTGACCATGTGGAAGGGGTGATCAAAAATGGAAAAATAGTATACCCAAGACCCAAAGATTAATGATTGGCTTGCAGATCAAAGTTATTAGTCAGTCCATAATGATATAGACACCGTAGACTAAATCTCTCCCTCCCTCCCTCCCTCCCTTTACAAAAGGGAGGGATTTCCCCTCTTTCGAAAAGAGGGGCCGTTCGACGAGACTCACGGCCATGAGCTTGTCGAATGGTTAGGGGAGATTTTGGAAGGATATGTTTGGTCAATTGTGGACTCCTTAGCAACGATATTAACGATCTAAACGGTCTTAACGAATTTAACGTTTTGACGTATTGAGGTTTTATAGTGAAAATCCTTGAATGTGTTCCCAACATCAGTGAGGGGCGGGATCCGAATAATATCTCTGCGTTAAAGGAGGAGTTTAAAAACCACCCGAAGGTCAAGCTACTCGATGTCTCCTCAGATAAGGATCATAACCGAAGCGTCTTCACCTTCCTCGGCGAACCTTTAGATGTTAAGGAGACAGCCCTTTCTTTTGCAATAAAGGCCCTTGAACTGATTGATATGCAGGGTCATCGGGGAGGCCACCCTCGAATGGGTGCTGTGGACGTGGTACCTTTTGTTCCCATACAAGGAATTGAGATGAGAGAAGCCGTTGGGGTGGCTCGGGAGTTTGGAAAAGAATTGGGAAAGAGAGGAATTTCTATCTATTTCTATGAAGAGGCAGCGACCTCCCCTGAAAGAAAAGAACTGCCTTCCATACGGAAGGGAGAGTATGAGGGATTAAAGGAGAAACTAAGGGACCCCAAATGGAAACCCGATGAGGGACCTGATACCTTCAACCCGAGATCGGGAGCAACCGTTGTAGGTGCCCGATTTCCTCTTGTGGCCTATAACGTTAACTTAAGAACCAAAGACCTTTCCATCGCAAAAGAGATTGCAAGGAAAGTTAGGTTTAAGGATGGTGGGTTCCCCTGTGTCAGGGCGATGGGTGTCAATCTCGAGAATAAAGGACTCGTCCAGGTTTCCATGAACCTGACAAACTACCAGGTGACAAACATTCCTACGGTGTATGAGTCTTTAAAGGAAGAGGCCAGTAAAAAGGGGGTTGAGGTTGAGGAGTCAGAGATCATTGGACTCATTCCCTTGACGGTTTTGGAGGGTATCGTTCGGCACTACATCAAATGCGCCCAATTTTCAATCCGCCAAGTCCTCGAACAACGCATTTTAGAATTTGAATAACCCCAACCTCCCAAACCCTAAGGAGGTGCGTACAGGTAACTTGAACAAGTGCATATGTCAACGACCTGCCTTCGCCAAAGCGGCTTCGCGCAGGCAGGCCGTTTGAGGTGAGCCCTTCGGCTCGCCGTTCGTCCTGAGCTTGTCGAAGGATGAACGGCTCTCTCAGGACATACTTGTTGAACCCCCCGTGGCGCGGGGCACCCTTCGATTCCCCCAGGGTGGGACTCAGGGTGAGCGGATTGGTTATTCACGTTATTCATACGCAGGCCGTAAGAGAAGGAGTCTCTATGGAGATCAGAGAATTTTTAGAAACCCTTTCCTCCGATACCCCTACCCCGGGAGGAGGAAGTGCCTGTGCATTATCAGGTGCGCTGTCCGCTTCCCTGATTGCCATGGTAGCTAGGCTTTCCTATAAGAAAGACCAAGCTGAATACAGGGAGATGAAGGAGATAGAACGGAAAGCTCTAATTATTCAGAGGAAGCTTTACCGGGCGATTGAAGAGGATGCCCAATCCTTTGATGCGGTGATGGAGGCCTTCCGACTTCCCAGAGATGAAGAGAAGCAACGTCTCTACCGGAGTAGGATGATTCAAAAGGCTTATCGGAAGGCAACGGTGACACCCCAAAAGGTCTGTGAGCTGTCCCTCCGGTTAGTGGGATTTTCAAAATTCCTCTTAAGAAAGGGAAATCAGAATGCCTTTAGTGATACAGGCGTGGCTGCTTATCTGGCCAATGCAGCGTTCGAAGGAGGGATGCTTAACATCCGAATCAACTTGATTTCTATCAAGGAAAAAGTGTTTAAGAAAGAAAAAGAGAGACTCCTTCTTCAGCTGCTAAAAAGGCGAGATCGATTGCTGAGGACAATCCAAGAAGAGATAAAAAAGGGCGGCTAACTTTTAGAAGTAATTTCCACTAGGCTCGATGCGCTATGCTCTTTGCGTTTTTCGGTTTGGGTCTTGGCACCCTCACACAGGTCTTTCCCATGTGCCAATTGTTCGCATCATTGGACTTGCTATCCATGCGGAAAATGATCTTCTTCAGTTAGCTTGAGAGATAGGTAGGGGTAGGAAGAGGGTCGCTATTGATTTTATTCACCTCTTTCTTTTATAAAGCCGTATCAGAGATAGGCTTCTTTTCCGGTAAGGATTCAGATGAACGAGATGAACCCGCGTCATTGGTACGTCGTCCGAACCAAAGCAGGAGATGAACATCGAGCGAATAGAAATTTGCTCAATCAGGAAATTGAAACATTTCTCCCTCTTTTCAAGGGTTATCATGATCGGAACGGGAAGATGATTCGGACCATTAAACCCCTCTTTCCAAACTACCTTTTCGCAAAGATCGATCTCAATTCCCATTACACTAAAGTGAAGTGGACGAGGGGAGTAAGCCGGGTCCTGGGAAACAGAGAGGGACCGGTCCCGATATCTGAGAAGGTGGTTCAGACCATTCGGGATCGAGTTGGGAAAGATGACCTTATCGAGCTCGAGGAAGAGATGAGAGAGGGAGATTTTGTTCAAATCACCTCAGGACCGCTCAAAGATCTGATCGGTGTCTTTCAGAAAAAGATGTCAGGAAAAGATCGGGTGAAGATTCTCTTAAATTTAATTGGTGTGGAGGTTCCCGTTCAAATATCGAAATGGCAGATCCATAAAGTCACATGATCAATGGATCTTCGATCCAAAGCGATGAGGGAGTGCGTCATCAGAGCCCCAGAGGCAAGAATTAACAAACTGGAATAGTGGAATAATGGGTCTGAAAACACGGGCCATGGGTTCCAATAACGGTCGCTATGGGCTATGCTCCCTGTGCTTGGCTATTCTTTATCATAACGGGCTTAACGTTTTTGGCGCATCTGTACATTCACCTTAGAGCGGGAGGGATAGCGTGAAAGATCAAAATAGAATCCGTAGCTTGGTCACAGGAGGCGCTGGGTTCCTCGGTTCCCATCTCTGCGATTATCTCTTACAAAGGGGCTGCGATGTCCTCTGTGTGGATAATTTTTATACAGGGACAAAGGAAAATATTGTCCATTTATTAAAAGACCCTTATTTTGAGCTTCTCCGCCACGATATCACTTTCCCTCTTTACGTCGAGGTAGATGAAATCTACAATCTTGCCTGCCCTGCCTCACCAATCCATTACCAGAATGATCCCGTTCAGACCACCAAGGTGAATGTTCATGGTTCAATCAACATGCTGGGGCTCGCGAAACGGCTAAAGGCAAAAATCCTTCAGGCCTCTACCTCTGAGGTCTATGGCAATCCCAACATCCATCCTCAGGTAGAGACCTACTGGGGAAATGTGAACCCGATCGGCCTCCGGGCCTGTTACGATGAGGGGAAACGCTGCGCAGAGACCCTATTCTTCGATTACTCCCGCCAGCATCAAACAAAAATCAAAGTGGCCCGTATCTTCAATACCTATGGACCCCATATGCATCCCAAGGATGGCCGGGTGATCTCTAACTTTATCATTCAGGCTCTTCTGGGAAAACCCATTACTATTTATGGAAATGGATCGCAGACACGTTCCTTCTGTTATGTGGATGACATGGTAGAGGGTTTAGTCCTTCTCATGAAGGCTCCGGATGAGTGGACAGGTCCAATCAACCTCGGAAACCCTCAGGAATATTCCATTCTGGAGTTGGCTCAATGGATTCTAAAACTCATAGGGTCCAAATCAAAGATCGTATTTGAGCCTTTACCGCAAGATGATCCAGAAAAACGTCAACCCGACATATCACTGGCTAAAGAGATCCTGGGCTGGTCTCCCAGGGTGACTTTGGAGGAAGGGCTTCCCAAAACAATCGACTACTTCGATAATCTCCTCCGCTCCTCAAGATGATCTTTTTATCGATAGGTTATAATCATGCTTGTAATTTACAGGATGCTATGAAGTTTGAGCCTTGAGATGATTTAGCGCATGGACACACGAATGCATAGACGCACAGGTAAGAGGATTCTCATTACGGGCGCAGCCGGATTTATCGGCTTCTATTTATGTAGGAGACTGATCGATCTTGGGGATCACGTCATCGGCCTCGATAACCTCAATGACTATTACGATGTTCATTTGAAGATCGACCGATTAAAGCAAATTGAGGGAAGGGAAAGATTTAAATTTATAAGGCTTGATCTTGCCGACAAAAGCTCTGTTTCTGAATTCTTTTCGAGAGAGCGATTCGATATGGTAGTTAACCTGGCTGCTCAGGCGGGGGTGAGATATTCCCTCGTCAATCCTCATGCCTATATTGAGAACAATATTTCTGGATTCCTAAATGTTCTCGAAGGATGCAGGCACCAGCAGGTGAGGCATCTTGTTTTTGCCTCATCGAGTTCTGTCTACGGTGCCAATACGAAGATGCCATTTTCCGTTCACCACAATGTCGATCACCCTGTCTCTCTCTATGGAGCAACTAAAAAAGCCAATGAGCTGATGGCCCACGCTTATTCGATTCTATTTCAAATCCCTTGCACGGGGCTGAGGTTTTTCACAGTCTATGGTCCCTGGGGTCGGCCCGATATGGTTCTGTTCATATTTTCGAAAGCCATCTTAGAAGGAAAACCGATCGATGTCTTTAACTATGGGAGGATGCAACGGGACTTTACTTACATCGACGACGTCACGGAGGGCATTGTAAGAGTGATGGATAAAATCCCAGGGCCAAATTCCAATTGGAACAGCAACGATCCCGATCCAGCCTCAGGTATTGCTCCCTACAGACTCTACAATATAGGCAATAACAATCCGGTTGAGTTGATGGGATTCATCGAGATTCTGGAAAATTGCCTGGGCAAAAAAGCGAAAAAGAATCTGCTCCCCATGCAGGCAGGCGATGTGCCTTCAACCTATGCCGATGTGGATGATCTCATGAAGGACGTAGGTTTTAAGCCTTCCACTCCTATCGAAGTGGGAATCCAGCGCTTCGTCGACTGGTATCGCACCTATTATGGAGTTTAGAGGTGTGTGGATGCAAAGACTTAAAGACCCAACGACCCCGTGACGCTATGATCCAAAGCCTCAACGACGCAAAGACGCTTTTTGCTATTGTTCTTGCGGGGGGTTCCGGTACCCGCTTCTGGCCCCTGAGCCGTGAAACCTGCCCCAAGCAGATGCTCCAGATTGTGGGAGAAGATACCCTCCTGCGCCAAACCATCAAACGGGTCCAGGACTTCATTCCTCCCCAAAATATCTGGATTGTGACGACCGGAGATAAGACTCAGGACATCCGTTTCCATCTCGCTCCTTTGGGGTTATTCGCTAAAGAGGTCCAATTCATCAGCGAACCGGTTGGAAGAAATACTGCGCCGGCCATTGGCTTGGCGGCTATTTGCCTCCACCGCCTATCTCCTCAATCCGTGATGATTGTGATGCCCTCTGACCATGCAATCCCGGATAAGGAGAAATTCTTGAGTGACCTGGAACTGGCCATTCAGGGTGCCTTGGAAGATTATCTTGTCACCTTTGGAATCAAACCCGCCCGTCCCGAAACAGGATATGGTTATATTAAAATTGAAGAACCTCTCAAAGCAAAAAATCGTGATCTTTTAGAGGTTGACCGGTTCCTCGAGAAACCGGATCTCCGAACAGCAAAAGCCTTCCTTTCTAAAGGGGGCTATTTCTGGAACTCTGGCATCTTCGTCTGGAAAACCTCCAAGATTCTCTCCGAATTCCAGAAATACCTCCCCTCTCTTTACCAGGGTCTGAGAGAAATAGAATCTTTGATATTTTTATCAGGACAACGCATCGACGCAACGGCGCTCAGGGACGGAATGACTCCACGACTCAAAGACCTATATTCGGGATTGGAAAGTATCTCCATCGATTATGGCATTATGGAACGAAGCAAGGACGTCAGGATGGTTCCGGCAACCTTCCAATGGTCTGACCTCGGGAGCTGGGCTGCCCTGGATGAGATCATTGAAAGAGATAAGGACGGGAATATCCTCCGGGGGAATACCATTGACATCGATAGTCAGAACTCCATCATATTCTCAGAAAAAAGGCTTATCGCCACCATCGGCCTCAAAGATATGGTTGTTGTTGATACCCCGGATGCAACCCTCGTGATCCCAAAAGAAAGAACTCAGGAAGTTCGAAAGATCGTCGAAGCCTTAAAGCGGAACAACAAAGAAGAACGTTTGATCCACCGGACTGTTGAGAGACCTTGGGGAAGTTATACCGTTCTGGAGAAGGGAGAGAGATATAAGATTAAGAGAATTGTTCTTAACCCCAGGGCGCGCTTGAGCCTCCAGCGGCACAGCCGAAGGAGTGAACACTGGGTTGTGGTAGCAGGAGTAGCCAAGGTAACCAGGGAGAATGAGGTTTACCTGGTTCATACAAACGAGAGCACCTTTATCCCAATAAACACGAAACATCGCCTCGAGAACCCGGAGAAGGGACCCCTTCAGATTATCGAAGTCCAGAATGGAGAATATGTTGAAGAGGATGATATCGAACGCTTCGAAGACGACTACGGCCGCTAATGAACGTGTCCATTGGTCCGGGGAACGTTCTTGCCTCCCTCATCCGAAAGGTGAAAGTTCTATTGAGTTGGAACATGAAAAACAGCCACAAGAAATCATTGATTCAGGGTAGAGGAAAGCTTCTTTAATATGGGAAGTATAATATATTACACGTTGGTCAAAAATTGTCCATCCTCCCTCCTGTTTATTTAGTAGATGTTTCAAAAGCTTGGCGGATATTTTCTAACTATTTGATTTTAAACGAATTATTTATCGAACATACCTTTTCTAAGGTTTCTTAATTTTGGCATAAATATTGCTTATTATGCCGCGGGTATGAAGTGATTGACAAAAAATATGAATTCTGATATTCAAGGAGGGATTCAAATTCATTTAAAAACGGGAAAGGGGGATATTTTTTTATGGCAACAAATCAGAGGGGGTTTACTTTAATTGAATTGATTGTGATCATTGTTATCATCGGCATCTTGGCAGCGGTGGCTATTCCGAGATACATCGAATTGACGCAGGATGCTGCCAATGGAACCGCAAGGGGTGTCCTGGGGGGCCTGCGAAGCCAGAATGCCTTGATGTTTGGACAGCGGATCATTGGAGGCACAACGGCGACCTACACCCTGCTCGACATCGCGACCAACATGGCAGAACTGAAGGGAGTCGGTTGGACAGCGGCAGCCACGCTTTTTACGATGACCGCAGGTGCAAATGTATATACCTTTACACTCACACCGACCCCACAGGCTCCCACGACTTATGGCAGCATTTCTGCTGCAACAGGCACGTGGTGACATTGGAAAATTGATCGAAGCGGTTCAACCATAGTCTTCTGTGACCGATCGCATAAACATGAAGAAAAAAAGGGGTGAATGGGCCGATCTTCTGGCCGGTTTGACCCTTTTTTTTTCATCCCTTCTCTTCTTTTGCGACCTGTTCAGGGGGAGATACCTCCTTACCGAGAGGGATTTAGGCCCCTATTTCATCCCGCCGAGATTCTTCTGGGTGGAGAGCCTAAAGAGGGGGGATTTACCTTTTTGGAACCCCTATCAATTCTCAGGTTCCCCCTTCCTTGCAAATCCACAACATGGAATCCTCTATCCGCTGAATAGTTTGTTTTTCTTTCTTCCCTTTGACGTGGCCTTCAATGTCATCATCCTCTCACACTTTTTGCTGGGTGGGCTGTTTATTTATCTGCTTCTGAAAGATCTCGATGTTGAGCCTTCCGGGGCTCTTCTATCCGCCTTAGTTTTTGTGCTGAGCGGGTTTCTTCTTTCTGTCCACAGCCTTCTTACCGTCCTTCTTTCAGTGACCTGGACCCCTCTCATCCTGCTTTTCTTTCGAAGGGCGATTGTCGGTCAGGGATTCAAAAATGAAGCCCTGTGTGCTGTCTTTATGACCCTTTCCTTTTTGGGAGGTGGAATCGAAATTGTCTACGGCAATTTTTTTGTCCTCCTTATTATGGCGATTTTTTATCCCTTTTCGAATACTTCCTTCGTTGAGAACAGTCCCCGTCCCAACAAATTCACCGAGAGAATCTCTAACAGGCTTCTGAAAATTCCCCGGTGTCTGCCACTTCCGGGCTTGGGAAGGAGCAAGGATCTGTTCAAGAGGTTTAAAAATCTTTTCATGGTATCAATTCTCTTTTTCTTTTTCTCTGCGATCCAACTGATCCCATTCCTCGAACTCTTTTCCCACTCCATTCGAGGCAGCGGTATTTCTTATCAGGAGGCCACCATCTGGAGCTTTGCTCCCAAGGATATTCTCCTCTTCTTTCTCCCGGATGCTTACGGTTATTTTTTGGATATGAAAAAGTACTGGGCTACCCAGTGCTGGTTCAAGACCCTCTATACGGGCGGATTACCCTTTCTTCTTAGCTTCGTTTACTTTCTTTTCGGAAGAGGTCGAAGACTCTTTCTGGCTCTGATGTTCTTTTCCGTTTTCTTAGCTCTGGGCCGCTACAATCCCCTCTACCCGATCATCTTTAAGCATGTCCCATTTTTCAACGGAATCCGCTACCCCGCCAAATTCCTTTATCTCTTTTTTCTCGTTCTTTCCGTCACGGCCGGGTTAGGGTTCCAGAGGCTGGTTGAATTATCTCAGGCACTCAAGCAGAAGCGGTTAAGAAATCTTCCCATCCTCTTATCCCTTATATCGGGGCTCTTTCTCCTCCTTCTTGTCACTGGTCACCAGGAGATTTACAATTTTCTGAAAGGGAAGGGGATGGATTTTCCAGACTTTAATCACCTCTCCGTCAATCTCTATAATGCCGGGCGATTTTTCTTCTACATGACCCTTTTCTTCCTCTTTATTCGGATGGGTATCGAAAATCGATGGAAAGGATGGGTGAAGGGGGTCCTTATCTTCTCTCTGATAGCCGATCTCTTTGGGAATATGGGTTTTTATGGGAAAGAGAAGACGGCCGATTACTTTCAAAAGACCAAGATTCTGGAAAAGATAGTTTCTGACCCAGGTCCCTATCGGGTCTTTTCGACAAAGAAGACTACTGCCATGGACACCCCGATCCTTCTCGGAAACGCCACGCCTCTTGAAGTGACGAAAGAAAAACATCTTCCCTCGATGAATCTGCTCCATCAAATTCACGACCTCTGGGGAATTGAAGTGATCCGCCTCAAAAGAGTGGATGAACTTTACAGAGCGTTTACGGAAACGCCTTCGATCTCTTCCACGAACCTGATCGACCTCTATGGAGTGAGATATGTCATCTCTGCCGCTCCCATCGAAGATCCCCGCTTTGAACGGATCTATTCAAGGCTTGAGGGACTCCAGGGCCGAGAAGAGGATCTGGTTAAACAAAACACGATCAAGTTATACCGGTACCGGAACCAAGTCCGGAGAGGGTGGATGGTCCGAAATTTCAGGGTCATGGATCCGATAGCAACCCTCTCGATGCTTACCAGTAAGAAATTTCAACCTGCAAGGGTAGTCCTCTTGGAAGAAGAACCTCAGGTTACCGGGAAAGCAAGCCTTGCTGCTTTCGGCCAAACGACTGCTTCAATGGGCAGTCCTTCCCCAAGGCCTCTCAGCCCTGACAGTAGCGTGGAGATTCATTCGGAGACCAATAATCGGTTGCGTTTTTCAGTCCATGCAAAAGAGGATTGCTTTTTAGTCCTGAACGATACTTATTTCCCGGGTTGGAAGGCCTATGTCGATGGCCGTGAAGAAAAGATTTATCGGGCTGATTACGCCTTTCGGGCCGTGCCCATGGCAGCTGGCATTCATCAGGTTCAGTTTGTGTATGATCCCATGAGTTTTAAACTGGGCGCTGCGATCACTTGTTTCGGGATCCTCGCCTGTTCCGTCACCGGTTTCCTCATTCACCGGAGAAAGGTTTTCCGTGGGTGACATTAAAAAGACAAATACCCTGACCCTCTCGATCCTGGAGGAAGCGCCAGCCTATCATCAGTGGCTCTTTGAGAAGATGAGACCCTGGCTTGGCAAAACGATCTTGGAGGTGGGCTGCGGCGTGGGTCATCTGACCGGTTTGCTGCTCGGACACGGGAAGGTCGTTCCCAGCGATGTGAATGAAGATTATCTTAAAATCGTAGCGAATAAATTCCGTAATCATCTCAACCTGAAAGAGGTTTTCCTCTGGGATATTCGATACCCGCTGCCAAAAGAGCTTGACGAGCCGATCGATTCGATTGTCTGTTCCAACGTACTGGAACATATTAAAGAAGATGAAAAAACCCTGGACCATTTCTATCAATGCCTGCCCCATGGAGGAAGGCTCATCCTGCTTGTACCGGCCCTGAAATGGCTTTATAATAGCCTCGATCAGGAACTCGGACATTTTCGACGATACAGCAAAGGGGAGCTCCATCAAAAACTGAAAGCCCAAGGGTTCAAGGTTTGCCATCTCACCTTTGTGAATGGGTTTGGCGTCTTCGGATGGTTTTTTAACGGGACCTTAATGAGGAGACGGCTTTTGCCCGTTTGGCAGGTCAGGATCTTCAATAAATTGGTTCCTTTCTTTATCCAGCTTGAGAAGATCATCCCCACGGTGATGGGACAATCTTTGATCGCCATCGGGGAGAAGGACGGAAGGGAGATTTAAGTTGAAACTGACGGTGATCATCCCTGTCTTTAATGAAGCCAGGACCATTCTGAAGGTGATCGAGAGGGTAAAGAAAGTCCCCATTGAAAAAGAGGTGATCGTCGTCGATGACGCCTCCACAGACGGAACCCGGGAAATCCTTGAAAAAAGCGGGGAGGGGGTGAAGCTCCTTTTTCATGAAACCAATCAGGGTAAGGGCGCAGCCATCCGCACCGCCCTCCCTCATGTCACGGGGGAGATGGTCATCATCCAGGATGCGGACCTGGAGTACGATCCCTCAGAATATCCCCAATTGATGGCTCCGATTCTCGAAGGGAAGGCGGATGCGGTCTATGGCTCCCGGTTTTTGGGAGGGCCCCATCGGGTTCTCTTCTTCTGGCACGCTGTCGGGAATAAGATCATCACCACGTTATCGAATGTGATGACGGACCTCAACCTCTCGGACATGGAGACCGGATATAAAATCTTCAAGACGGAAGTTCTAAGAAAGATCACCATTGAAAGCAACCGATTCGGTTTTGAGCCTGAGATTACAGCAAAGATCGCTCAATGGGGCTGCCGGATTTATGAGATTCCAATCTCCTATTGGGGCAGGGATTATTCCGAAGGGAAAAAGATAAACTGGAAAGATGGGATTGCAGCCCTTTACTGGATCGTCAAATACAATCTGTTTAGGAGAAGCCGAAAAAAGACAAGTTAAAAGGTCTTCTTTTACCGCTCGAATCCTTGAACCTATGACCCCTTGAATCCTAATTTTTAGGCCACCCGGAGTACCTCGTCGTGGGTGGTGATTCCTTTTTGAACCTTTCTCAGGCCATCCTCTTTCAGGGTGATCATCCCAGTCGTTTCCTTCGCCGTCTTCCGAATCAAGGGGATCGGAGCCTTTTCTGAAATGAGCTGTTTCAGCCCTTCATTCATGATCAGGAGCTCATAAATTCCAAGTCTTCCCCAATAACCTGACTGTTTGCAGCTCTTGCACCCCTTCCCACGGTAGAGGGTCAAGGGATCTTTTGACGTTGCCATCGCTTCACTCAGTTCACCGAGGACCTTTGGATCTGCGGGATAGGATGTCTTACATTCCGGGCAGATCTTTCGGGCAAGGCGCTGCGCGAGAACCCCGATGACGGATGAGGAGATCAGATAGGGTTCGACGCCGATATCCACAAGCCGTGTAATTGCCTCTGGCGCATTATTCGTATGGAGTGTGCTGAGCACCAGGTGGCCGGTCAGGGCTGCCTGAAGGGCAATCTCCGAGGTCTCTCGATCCCGGATTTCTCCCACCATGATCACATCGGGGTCCTGACGAAGAATGGATCTCAGACCCGTGGCAAAAGTAATCCCGGCCTTTGGATTGATCTGAGTCTGCCGGATAAGGGATAAACGATACTCCACCGGATCTTCAATGGTGATGATATTCTTCTCCATCGAATTGATGAGATTCAGCGAGGCGTAGAGAGTGGTGGTCTTTCCGCTGCCAGTCGGACCGGTAACAAGGAGAATGCCATTCGGTTTTTGAATCAATTGTTTGTAACGGAGGAGCATCTCCTCTGAGAACCCGAGGTCTTCGAGCCTCATCAGAGAACTTGTCTGATCCAAGAGACGGAGGACGACGTTTTCGCCATAGATGGTAGGGAAGGTGGAGACCCGGATCTCGAAGCTTCGCTTCTCGAGTTTGACATTGAAATTCCCATCCTGGGGAAGCCGGGTCTCGGCAATGTCCATCTCCGCCAAGACTTTGATTCGAGAGGTGAGGGGGGGATGGATCTGTTTGGGAAGGGTGAGGAATTCGTACAAGAACCCATCGATCCGAAATCGGACCCGCAGGCTCTTTTCGTCGGGTTCCAGATGGATATCACTGGCCCGATCGCG